>OLOV01001737.1_pt1 | contig 16473 bp, 18 predicted proteins | sample 1672931 | NCBI WGS metagenome assembly OLOV01 (sample SAMEA3136738, study PRJEB25190) | human gut metagenome | biome: human gut; feature: human-associated habitat; material: faeces | place: Austria | collected 2013
CGGCAAAGTGGCAGCCGGTTATCTGCAATATCATCGGTATCAAAATTGGTAGCAAAATTCCTATGAATGAAAAGAAAATAGAAATATAATTTTCTTCTGTTACTTGTCCATATAATATTGTATTAATATTTTGATATAAAAATACTCCATAATAAAATCCATGTGTTACAAGATAAATTATTGCTGCTAAAATTTTTCTTTTTATTATAAAACAAATGCACATAAAACTTATAAACAATACTGGTATTTCTATTGCCAAGTCCATTGGTTTTATCATAAAATCCATACCTGTTCCAGCGGCAAATGCTCCTGCTACTCTAAATCCCCAAAACATAAAACCAAAAATGACAATTAACCATGTTGTAAAATTTCTCATTTGTATCAACTCCTTCTTTATTATTGTACCACATAATTAAATTAAGTTGCAAGCACAAAATATACGCTATACAAGAAAAAAAGTATAATGTCTTACCATTATACCTTTTTTAAAATTTACTAATCTGTAAAATTAAATTCATCTTTGAATTTTTCTTTGAATATCTCAAATACATTATTTAGTACTTCTTCATCTTCTACACTTACATAAGATTCTTCGTCCTCTGATGTACTTTCAACTTTCAATATTACTACTTCTCCTGGTTCTTCAGATATTTCATCTTCCACTGGTAATAATATTACATATTCTTCTTCATTATATTCAATTAAGTCTAAAAATTCAAATTGTACTTCGTTTCCTTCTTCATCATTAAGTATTACTATATTGTCAACTTCTTCTCCCTCTATGTTCTCTGGGATTTCATTGTTTAAATCTTCACTCATTTTTTTCTCCTTTCAATTATAATTATTTATATTATTTGTATTTCTACAACTTTAATAACTTAATCACTATTATGCTCTCTTTACTTAGGCTTATTCATATATGTTTCTAAAATGTATACTGCAGATATTGTATCTACAATATTTTTTTTATTTTCCTTTTTTATTCCTAAATAATTCATTGTTTTATGTGCTGCAACTGTTGTTAAACGTTCATCTATTTCTTCTATTTTTATTTTATTAAATTTACATTTTAATTTATGTATAAATTTCTTTGTTACTTCTACTCTAAAACCTTCTGTACCATCCATATTTATAGGAATTCCTATTATAATTGTGTCTACTTGATAATTGTCTAATATTTCTTCTAATTTTTTTAGAACTATTTTATCATTTCCATTATGACTTATTGTACATAGTCCTTGAGCAGTTATTCCTAGTTCATCACTTATAGCTATTCCAACTCTGCTATCACCATAATCAATTCCAAGTTTTCGCATATTATTCGCCTAATCCTATATAATTTCTTACCATTTTTTCCAATAGCTCATCTCTTTCTAACTGTCTTATCAAATTTCTAGCATTATTATGGCTTGTTATATATGTAGGATCTCCTGATAATATATATCCCACAATCTGATTTATTGGATTATACCCCTTTTCTTCTAATGCTTGATATACTTTTGTAAGTATTTCTTTTGTTTTAACATTCTTCTCTCTTTCTACTTCAAAACTCATTGTTTCATCCATAGACATATATCAATTACCTCCTATAAAAAATTTATACTATTTTCCTCTTTATCTGCATTGTCTAAATATTTTTCTAATCTTCTCATAACTTCTTCTAAAGCTGTTCCCTTATAGTATGCTGCTACTGCAAAATTCAACTTTGCTCTTGCATATATACTGTAATCTTGATTTTCATTATTTTCTACTGGCGAAATTTTTAGTTCTTCTACAGATTCCTTTATTTCCTTTAAAAATTCCTCTGCTGATTGTGGATCTATTCCTGAAAAAATTATTGCAAATTTTGGTCCCATGTATCTAACAAATATATATTCCGATTGAAGTTTGTCCTTTATTGTTTGCGAAACCTGTGTAATAACATTATTTCCTGTTTCTCTGTTTATATTATTATTAATTTCTTCTATATTAATTATTTTAAATAAGCATACTGCCGAAATCGTATATTTATCTATTATTTTTCTACCGTCGCCATATAAATATTCAACTGATTTTAATCCACTAAATTTGTCTTCTCTTACTATATTTTCTAATATCTGTTGAGTTGTTACTGTTTTTACAACTGACACTATATTATTTTTTACTACCTCTAAAATTGTAACATCCAAATCATCAAACTCATGTGGTTGTGTTCCTTCTATTATCCAATATCCTATATATACATTATCTATATATAAGGGGAAAAATATTGCAGCTTTTGCCCTTGCAAATTCACTTTTTTGATATGGCAATTTTTCGCCTTCTCTTTCTACTGTTAAATATTTTGGTGTAGCTGTCTGTATACTATCTTTAAATATCGGCTCTGTTTGTAATTTGCTTAATGTATCCCAATGTTTTTCATCAACATTAGATGCTTTTACAACATACTCAACTCCATCATAAACAACTATTGTTGAATATTTTATGCCATACTTTTCTATCAAAATATTATTAATTTTTGCAAATTTTTCCTTAGTAGTTGTGTATTCACTAATTGTATCAAGCAAATCTTGAAGTACATTTAAACTTGTTACTTTTTGATTAAGGTTGGAAAAACTTTCTATTTTTTTATGTATAGATACATTGTATATCATTAAAATTACTATTATTATTACAAGCAGTAGTATTATTGCTAATGTCAAAAAACTCACCTCTTTAAATTTACTATACTGTTAATACTTATTTTTCATTTTATTTAATGTTTCATTCATTTGATTTGTAAATTTTGATTCACTATTTTTATATATATTATTATAATTGCTCATTGATTTTTGAGGCATACTATTAATTAGTGGATAAACCATATTTCCTAATTTTGACAGATACATTAAGAATTTTTTAGAATATCCTTTTAAGGAAATTTTACATTCTACTAATCCTTCAAGATATCTTGAATATGTCTGTTCTTCAAACGGTATAGAACAATATTTAATTAAGTCCTTATTGAATAATTCTGTCATATATGACATAGCAGGGTCATTATATACTGATATTCCACCTATTATCAGTTTGTCAGTCACATTTCTTACTCTTAAAGATTTGTTTAAAATTATTCTTAATTTTTCTGGATTTAAAATATTTTTTGCTTTCAAATCCCTTAAAAATGCTGTTAATGGTTGAATTGTTAAGACATCAAAGCTTTGCACCAAATAAATTTCTTGTGCTTCTTTAAAATATCCAAAATTTGTTTCAAAATCACAGTCCAATAATATTAATGAATAATTTTTAATTAAAGTTTCCAGTATCTCAGAATAATTATTTATTACATCATTTTCATTTGGTAGAGTAGTAAATACACTTAAATTTTTGTTTACCACAATTCCTTCTACTATTCCATTAATTAAGTTTGGTATAGAAGAAATTGCTGTTTGTCTTAATTCTTCTTGATTGTCCGTATATACATAATATGCATTTTTATTTTTTGTCAAATCAAGTATTGCTGTTTTTATGCCTTTTTCTGATAATAATTGTGCTATATTATTAACTATAAAGGATGTCCCATTTTTTGAAGTTCCTACAAAAGCCACTATTTTCTTATCTTTTGTGAGTAAGCTAGACAAATTCATATTGATATCTGCATTTTTAATTGGTTCTATTTTTTGCTCTTGTTCGCTTGCAACCTTATTTGTGTATTCATTCCTATCTAAACTTTCAAACTTAGGCACTGTATCATCTTCGTCTGATATTTTACTAAAATCCTCAAATCCTGGTAGTATATTTTGCTGTTCTTCGTTTGATTCTGACAATGAACTTCCTTTTTCGTTGCTCTCTTCAAGGCCTGGCAATATATTATCATTTTCTTCAATTTCTTCAGATTCAGGAAGTTTATCATCTAACCCCGGCAATGTTGTTTCTTCTATGTCCTCAAAGCCTGGTAAAATATCATCTTCTTTTTCTTCATCCATATCAAACAAATTAACAATATCCTTTGGCTCAGAATCATCTCGTATATCACTGTTATCTATTTCTGACTGTTCCTTTCTAGGCCTTCCTCTTTTTTTCTTTATTTGAGGTTCTACTTCACTGTTGTCTGCAATAGTTTCCTTTTTAGGTCTTCCTCTTTTTCTTAGTGGTGTTTCTTCTATTTCTTTTTTCATATCTTTCGCTGTTTTTATCTCTTCAGTTATACTAGTTTTTTCTTTTTCATCTAGTTGATCTTTTTTCAATTTTTCTTGCACTTCTATTGGTTTGGTTTTAACTTTTTTTACATTTGATACATTTACTTCTTCTGGTATAATTACTGGTTTGGTTAATTTATTCTTTTTTAACTGTTCTTCTATCAGTTTTATTTTTTTATTTTCTTCTTTATCATTAATATTAGATTTTATCTTTTTAACTTTAACACTTGGTGGTTCATATGCTGTTTGAGTTTTTTTATTTTTCCCATCTGAGCTTCTGCTAGAACCATAGCTTACAATTTTTTGATATTTTTCACATCTAGCCTCAAGTACAGCTTTAACATTTAATGGTAAAAATTGTGCAATTAATCTTAATTGTGCATCTGTATATTGAGTTGCAATACTATTAAAGCTTTCAATATATTTTTCTTCATTTTTGCCTAACTTTTTATAGTGATTAATGATATTTTGAATTTCTGTCTCGCTTACGTCTTCTTCGTTTTCTACCTTATAATCTACATCTTCGGACTCTATTTTATAATATATTTTTGCTTCTTTTTTTGTACGTGGTTTATTAAGTAACTTACATAATTCTGCTATACTTCTGTTCTGTCCCATTAAAGCATTATATATCCCTATTCCAAAAATTTTAACCAAAAAAGTCTCAGATTTGTTTCTTCTGTCATTACATATAAGTATTATTGGTATGTCTTCTCCTGAATTGTTTGCCGCTTCATCTGATATATTATCTAACTTTCCAAATATAAATCTATCAATCTCGTCATAATTATTGTTTGAAAATGCTTCCAAATCTTCACTTATAATTATTCTATCATATGACTTGTCTTTTTGTAATTCCTTCTGTATTGCATTAAAATAATATACATTTTTTCCAGTTATTATTTCTTTGTAATTTTGTTGATATTCTTTGATAATCGCTTCTGATATTTTTTCATTGCCAACTGCAAACAATACCTTCATTTGTTTAACCCCTCCAACCTTTTACTACTATTGCAAAAATCAATGGTAATATTTGGCATATTACTAAAACTGTTACTATACCTATCATTACACCAAAGCCTTTGTCTTGCACATCCAGTTTTCTTATTCCTATTACGTAACGATATATAGCACTAATAACTATTCCTACAAAACAAAAAGGTATACTATATATTCTAACTAAGTTTAGTATGTATGCAACATATCCATATGTTTCATTTCCATATTGTTCTACATAATCTTCCATTGTTTTAATTTCTTTTTGCTTAATTTCAACTAGAGTTCCACTTGTTTTCGTTGGTTCTATTACATTTTCTGTATTTGCTGCGTATACTGTGGTTGCACTTAATAGGCACATAAAAATTGTTATGACTGCTATAAATTTTTTCATAGCTTTTCCCCTTTCTATATCTTATATTTCACCCTTTATTCCATTTTTCTTACATATTATATAATACAATAAACTACGTAAAATATCAAGGATAAACTCAACTTTTTTTATTTTTATTTAATAAGTCATGCACTTTATTTTTTTCTGTTCATATAATTTAGCAAATGGTCTAAAAAAATATCTTTATGGAGGTTTTTATGCTTGCATTTTTACTAAATGGTTTTTTACATTTTTTAGAATCTGCTATATTTTTAGTTGGTTATATTTCTAACAATAGTTTATTTCCTGAGCCACTTTCTTCTAGTGAAGAACAATATTATTTGGAACTACTTTCTCAAGGAAATGATGAAGCAAAAAACATTTTAATTGAACGAAATCTAAGACTTGTAGCTCATGTTTGTAAAAAATATAGTTCCACCAATATTGAATTAGATGATTTAATCTCAATTGGTACTATTGGGTTAATAAAAGGTATTAATAGTTTCAATTCTTCTAAGGGTGTACGTCTTGCTACATATGTTTCTAGATGCGTTGATAATGAAATTTTAATGTATTTAAGAAGTACTAAAAAATTAAGTGCAGAAGTATACTTGGAAGATCCAATTGGAAAAGATAAAGATGATAATACTATAACCCTTCAGGAAATTTTAGAAAGTAATAGCAAGCCTATAGAAGATGAAGTTGATTTAAAATTCAAAATAAAAAAATTATATAATAAAATGAAAGAAGTACTTAAACTAAGAGAAAAAACTATCCTAGAGTTAAGATTTGGCCTAAATGGTGATAAGCCAAAAACGCAAAGTGAAATAGCGCAAATGATGGGAATATCACGTTCTTATGTATCCAGAATTGAAACAAAAGCTATAGGCAAATTAGCTCAAGAAATAATTGAAGAATAATTGTAATATTTTTTACCTCTATATAATATTTTTATATAGAGGTATTTTATGAATTACATTTTAAATTTTTGTATTGGTATTTTAATAGGCGCTGGCGCAATACTTCCTGGAATAAGCAGTGGAGTTTTATGCGTAATATTCGGTATTTACGAAAAACTAGTAAACAGTGTTTTAAATTTTTTTAAAGACACTAAAAATAATTTAAAATTTTTATTTCCATTTGCATCTGGCAGTTTTGTTGGTATTATAGCTTTAGGAAATGTCCTAAAATTTCTATTTACCACTTTTCCAACGCCAACAAAATTTGCATTTATCGGATTAATAGTAGGAGAAGTTCCTATTTTATGCAAAAAAGCCAATAAAGATGTTGGCTTTCGCTTAACTTATATGTTGTATTTGATTGCAACTTTTGCTATTGCCGTTTTGCTTATTTTCATTGAAAATAAATGTAATATTAATTTTCTTTCAATTGAAAACTCAAATTTTTTCTACCTTGTTTTGTGTGGTTTTTTAATGTCCATAGGAATTGTTGTTCCTGGTGTTAGTAGTAGTGTAATTTTAATATTACTTGGTATATATAATATTTATTTAGATTCTATTTCAACCCTATACTTGCCAGTTTTATTTCCATTGGGAATTGGCGTTATTATTGGTGGGCTTGTATTTTTAAATTTAATAAAATATCTTTTAGACTATTATTACACCAAAACTTTTTATTGCATTATTGGTTTTATAATTGGTTCTGTTTTAGTGTTAATTCCTTCTTTCAATTTGAATTTTGAAGGTATTATTTCCATTGGTTTATTTATTATTTGTTTCTGTTTAGCTCTAAATTTCGAAAAGCTTGAAGAAAAATAATATTTTATTTTCTTCTTCTTAATATCCATCCTGTTTTTGCTTCAATTGGCAGTTCTAATTTTACAGTTTGTCCTTGTTTCCCTGGATTTACGGTTGTAATCTCTTCTTCAGTATCAGAATCCCACATTTTTTGTATGGTAAACTCTTCAACTTCTATTTTTCCTGGAATTAATATTTCCATTTTATCTCCTATACTTAATTTATTGCGTATTTCTATTAATGTTTTATTTGCTTGGTTTTCTAATACCTTTCCTCCAAATTCAAAGTTAGGATTGTATTGCTTTCCATCATATTCTTGAAAATCCTTATTATTTCTGTCATTAAAATAAAATGTTGTTAATCCCCTTGTTTTAGTTTTTTCCAGTTCTTTTAAATATTTATTATAATCATATTCATTTGGATTTTTCATATAATCATCTATAGCATTTCTGTATGCATTAACTACTGATGCTAAATAATATTCTGTTTTTAATCTTCCTTCAATTTTTAGACTTTCTACTCCCATATCTATTATTTCTGGAATTTCTTTTATCAAACATAAATCCTTTGATGAAAATATATATGTTCCCTTTTCATCATGTTCTACAGGCATCAAATTTCCTGGGTTATTGTTTTCTTCTACATACACATTATATGCCCATCTGCAACTTTGTGCACAATCACCTAAATTTGCACTTCTACTTGCTAAAAAGTCACTTAAAAAGCACCTACCCGAATATCCAAAGCAGATTGCTCCATGTACAAATATTTCTACTTCCAATCCCGCTTCTTTATTTTTAATTATTTCCTTAATTTGTTCTTTGTTTAATTCTCTTCCCAAAATTACTCTTTTAGCACCATTTTTATGCCAAAAATTTGCACTATGATAACTAACCGTATTTGCTTGTGTACTTATATGTATATCTATATCTGGTGCTTCTTTTTTTATAACATCAATTACTCCTCCATCTGAAGCAATAATTCCGTCTACTTTCAATTCATTTAGCATTTTGGCTTGTTTTTTTATTTCATCATAATAACTATCCCAAGCATAAATATTAATTGCCGCATAAACTTTTTTGCCTATACTATGTGCGTATTGTATCGTTTTTGCTAATTCATTATCATTCACTTCTGATCTACTTCTTAGTGACAGACTTCCTGTTCCGCAATAAACAGCATCTGCGCCGTATAAAAAAGCTGTTTTAGCCTTTTCAAAAGAACCTGCCGGAGCCAATAATTCTACTTTTTTCATATTAACCATCATTCCTTTCATTAATCCATAATTATTACTTAAATAATTATAAATCATTTCATAATTTTCATAAATTTATTTTACTTTTTTAGTATAATCTGTTATTATATTAATGTTAAAGGAGCATTATATATGGAAATTAATAATAAAAAACTATCTAGGCATTGCATATACATAATCTATTTTTTTACATTTGCATTATTGGGTTGGATAATGGAAACCTTTTATTGTGCTTATGTAATGGGCTATTTTTCTAAAAGAGGCTTTTTATATGGTCCAATATGCCCTATTTATGGATATGGTGCATTAATTTTAATAATAATTTTAAGTAAATATAGAAAAAATTCAATAAAGTTATTTTTTTCTTCAGTTGCTATATTCACTTTTTTCGAATATATTGTAAGTTTTGGTTTGGATGCTTTATTCGGTTTAAAATGGTGGGACTATTCTGAGCGCTTTTTAAATATAAATGGTCGTATTAGTATTTTTCACGCATTTGCATGGGGGTTTATTGCCATACTTTTTATAAATCATTTGTATCCTTTTATAAAAAAACATGTCAATTTAATTTTAGCAAAAATCCCACATAAAATTCAAGTGACTGCTATATCAACTGTTTTGGTTGTTTTTATAGCAGACACCGTCCTTTCTTGTATACGATATATTATTTAAATCATTTTAGAAATAGCTAATCCATCTCCTACCTCTAATATTTCTGTTTGAATATTAGGGGTATTTGTTATTTTATATATATACTCTCTTAAGTTTCTTACTGCTGTTCGTTGCTTATGTTTGTTATAATCGCCCAATACATAGCCTTTATATAAAACATTATCTGCTATTATTATTCCATTTTTATTAATCATTCTAATCGCTTGTTCTAGGAAAAATGGATACTTTCCTTTTGCAGCATCAATAAAAACAATATCATATTTATTGTTTAGTGTAGGGAGAATATCTACAGCATCACCTATTATTACATTTATTTTATCTTCTACCCCAACTTGTTTTATGTTCTCAATCGCCTCTTCTGCTCTTTGAACATCTCTCTCTATTGTATCTATTTTTCCACCTTCTGTAAGAAACTCAGAAAAGCATATTGCAGAATAACCCACAGCAGTTCCTATTTCCAATATGCTTTTGGGATTATTCTGTTTTAATATCTTGGCTATAACTTCTAATGTATCATCCATTAATATTGGAATATGGTTTTCCAAAGCTTTCTGCTTAATGCTATCTTTCATCATGCACTCCATTTGTTATTGATTTTCCCCAACTAGCATTTAGCTTATTATATTCTCTATTATTATATTCTCTAATTAATACATCTTTTATTCTATTTTTAATTATTACTTCGCTAACGGATTCTACATAACCAGCTTCTCTAAGTTTCTCACATTCTTCTGCAAATATACCATATATCTCATTAACCACATCACTTAACATTCTTCCTGCACACTTACCTGCATAAGATCTTGTTACACTATCAATTTTTCGCATAAGTTCATCTCTTACATTATTAATTCCACGAATTTCTTCATCATTTCCTTCTGGATAAGTTTCTCTCACTGCTTTTTTTGAATAATATCCGTTTTCACGATAATAGTAACCTCCCCATCTACTCCACTTATTCACATGAATGTCTCGTTTACTCATTCTTATTCCTCCTTTATTTCTTTGAAGTGCGGGCGATTAAAATCGCCCCTATATTTTTCATGGATTACTTTACACTATCATTTCTTTGCTCTTGCCGCCATTCTTTCTCTTGTCTTATTATCCAATATTTTCTTTCTTAGTCTTAAGCTTTTTGGTGTAACTTCCACTAACTCATCTTCTTCTATAAATTCTATTGCTTTTTCTAGTGATAACTGAATTGGTGGCACTAAACGTAAAGCGTCATCTGAACCAGAAGCCCTTGTATTAGTTAGGTGTTTTTCTTTGCATACATTTATTGATATATCCTCATTTCTAGAATTTATGCCTACTATCATTCCTTCATATACATCAACACCTGGTCCTATAAACAACTCTCCTCTTTCTTGAGCATTATATAATCCATATGTTATTGATGTTCCTTGTTCAAATGCCACAAGTACTCCTCTTGTTCTTGCTTGTATTTCACCTTTATATGGCTCATAGCAGTCAAAAATACTATTCATTGTTCCGACACCTTTTGTATCTGTTAAGAATTCTGTTCTATAACCAATTAACCCTCTAGCAGGAACTTTAAATTCTACCTTTGTATGTCCAACTTCTGCTGGTTCCATATTAAGCATTTCTGCTTTTCTTCTTCCCAATTTTTCTATAACATTACCTATGCATTCATCTGGAACGTTAACTACAAGTCTTTCCATAGGCTCACATTTAACTCCATCTATTTCCTTTATTATTACTTTTGGTCTAGAAACTAATAATTCAAAACCTTCTCTCCTCATAGTCTCTATTAAAACAGATAAGTGCAATTCTCCACGACCGCAAACCTCAAAACTATCTGCAGAATCTGTTTCTTTTACTCTTAAACTAACATTTCTTTCTAGCTCTTTAAATAATCTATCTCTTATATGTCTTGAGGTTACAAATTGACCTTCTTTTCCTGCAAATGGACCATTGTTTACACTAAATGTCATAGATACTGTTGGTTCATCTATATCTACAAAATCTATTTTTTCTGGATTATTTACATCACAAATTGTATCCCCTATGTTTATATCCGAAATACCTGATAGACAAACTATATCCCCTGCAGAAACATTTTCAACCTCTGTTCTCTTTAATCCTACATATGTAAATAATTTTGCTATTTTGCCTTGTTCTGTTTTATCCTTTTTGCAAACAGCTACTGTTGTTCCATTGTTTATTGTTCCTCTCTCAACTCTTCCTACTGCTATTCTTCCCAAATATTCATCATAGTCTATATTTGATACTAACATTTGCATTGTTCCATCTATATCACATTTTGGAGGCTCAATATTATTTATTATGGTCTCAAAAATGCAATTTACATTATCGCTTTCTTCGTCTAAGTTCATTTTTGCAATTCCATTTTTTGCAGATGCATAAACAACTGGAAAATCTAGTTGTTCATCTGTTGCGTTTAATTCTATAAATAATTCTAATACTTGGTCAACTACTTTTAGTGGATTTGCACCTGGTCTATCTATTTTATTAATTACTACTATTGGTTTTAAATTTAATGCAAGAGATTTTTTTAATACTTCTCTTGTTTGAGGCATTGGTCCTTCAAAAGCATCCACCAATAAAAGTACACCATCAACCATTTTTAAAACACGTTCAACTTCTCCTCCAAAGTCAGCATGTCCTGGTGTATCTACTATATTAATTTTGATGTCTTTGTACATTACGGATGTGTTTTTAGAAAGAATTGTTATTCCTCTTTCTTTCTCCAAATCATTTGAATCCATTACTCTTTCTTGTACTTGCTCATTTTCTCTAAATATATGGCTTTGTTTTAAAAGTGCGTCTACAAGTGTTGTTTTGCCATGGTCTACGTGTGCTATAATTGCTATATTTCTTATGTTTTCGTTTATCATTTTTCCCCTTCTCTTTTCTTTATATTTCTATATTACTAACCCTTATATTTTAACCTATTTCTTTTCATTTGTCAACATAATTATGTTATCCATTATTTCTTTGCTTACCTTATCTAGTATTTCTTTTTCAGGTTTATTTGTTTTATACTGGCTAAAGTCCAATGGTTCTCCTATATTTAATTTTACTTTTTTAAAAGGCTTCATCTCTCCTTGAATTCCAACTGGGATTACCGGAACTCCTGTTCTTATCGCCATATAGGCCACTCCATTTTGTGCTTTTCCATTTTTCTCCATTCCATTTCTTGTTCCTTCTGGAAATATAACCAATATTTCCCCATCTTTTAATAAATTTAATGAATACTTTATAGACTCTATATCTCTCATTCCCCTTTTAACAGGAAATACACAACACTTTCTGCCAAACCATTTAATGAATTTATTTTTAAATAATTCTGCTTTTGCCATTACATATACTTTTCTTTTTAAATTTGATACCAATATTGGTGCATCCCAGTTTGACCTATGATTAGCACATATCAAATATGCCCCTTTTTCCTTTATATTTTCTTCTCCATTTTTTTCTACTCTAAATACTACAAGATTAAATATATATACCAGAAAAACAACTATTTTTCTTAACATTGTTGACCTCCTTTCGCTTTATTTATTATATCAGCTACTTTTTCTTTAACTTGTTCTATTGTCAAATATGTAGTATCAATAACTATAGCATCCTCTGCAATTTTTAACGAACCTATTTCTTTGTTGCTGTCATTATGATCTCTAATTTTTATTTTTTCTAAGACTTCCTCATAGGTCATATTTATGCCCTTTTCTAGGTTTTCTTTATACCTTCTTCTAGCTCTTTCTTTTACATCTGCATCTAAATATATTTTTACATCTGCATTTGGAAATACATATGTTGTAATGTCTCTTCCTTCCATAATAACATCTTTTCCTTCTGCTAATTTTCTTTGCAATTTTACCATATTTAACCTTACTTCTACTATAGCAGAGACCTGTGAAACTAAAGCTGTTACTTCTTTACTTCTTATTTTATCTGTAACATCTTCTCCATTTAGGAAAATAGTTTGTATGCCTTCATTATTTTTTATATCTATTTTTATAGTTTCTGATATTTTTATTATCTTATCTTTTTCGTTTATAGAAACATTTTGGTTAATCATTTCTAATGTAACACATCTATATGTCGCTCCCGTATCTATATTAATAAGTCCAAAGTCTTTTGCAATTAATTTTGTAATTGTTCCCTTTCCAGTTCCCGCTGGTCCATCTATTGCAACTATAAAGCTCATAATAACCTTATCCTTTCCATTAATTTAAATATCTTTTTTTTCTTCAGGCATATATATACCTTTTGCAACAATCGTAATATCAACTACGTTCATTGTTGTTAATTTTTCTATTTCCTTTATAACTTTTTCTTTAAATTCTCGCAACGCAACTAATACATTATAACCATATGTAACAATCACTTCCATATAAATTGTCGGTCCCTCCGGTGTTTTTTCTACTCTAATTCTTATAATTTTATTTATTGCATCTGTTCTTTTAGCCAAATATTCTGCAATCTGTCTAAAAACTGTATCTGATATTACAAAATTTCCTAAATAGCTGAATGTTGGTCTTATTATTGACTTTTCAGATATATATGGTGCATTTCCTTTTCCCTTTGATTTAAATATTTGTAACGGATCTAATATATAGCCTGAAAAATCTTTTTTTATTTCAAATGTTGGCACAGGTATTACGTGTTTTCCTTCTGTCTTCCTTATTGTTTTGGCGGTTTGCATCTCCGTTTCTGTTGCAACTTCATTTATATATATGGTCTTTGCAGGTTTTTGCAATCCCAAATTTTCTGCTATTTTTTCTACCATTCCGTCAGAAGTACCCAATATTAAAATTGCTTCTGGCTTGTATTTTTTTATAGCTTTTTTCATTTCTTGCTTTTCCTGTTCATTCACAAAAATAGCTCTTTTAACCGTTTCTATTTTAGTAGGAGCCTTTTTTGCAGACGTTCCCGCTATGACATTATTTTCCTTTATTAAAAGTCCATCGTCTATTATATAGCTTATTCCATTTTCATTTGCCACCATCTGCGCTCTATAACTTTTTCCTGTTCCAGAAGGCCCAACAAATGCATAGACCTTTGTGTTTTCAATATTATTGTTAAATAACAAACTCATTCTATCCCTCTTTTTTTCGTTAATATGTTTAATATATCATATTTCTATTTCTTTTTCAATTTTTATGGTATAATATTTTAAAGTTTTAAATAGGAGGTCTTGTAATGGATAGAATTGATAAAATAAACTATTATTTAGATATTGCAGAAACTGTTACCAAAAGAAGTACTTGCATTAGAAGAAATTTTGGAGCAATTATAGTAAAAAATGATGAAATAATTTCTACTGGTTATAATGGTGCACCCAGAGGGCGCAAAAATTGCTGTGATTTAAAGTCATGTTTAAGGGAAGAATTACAAGTTCCACGTGGTGAACGTTATGAATTATGTAGAAGTGTTCATGCAGAACAAAATGCTATTATTAGTGCTAGCAGAAAAGATATGCTTAATGGAACCTTATATTTGGTAGGTATTAATTATAATGATAATACATATGTTCAAAATGCTAATCCTTGTGCCTTGTGTAAAAAAATGATAATAAATGCTGGATTAAAGCAAGTAATTGTAAGAGATACTAAAGAATCTTTTAGAATAATAGATATTCAAGATTTTATCGATAATGATGAAAGTTTAGAAGAATCAAAAGGTTATTAATTAATTATTGCAAAAACTAATTTAATATTTTATAATATATATAAGCTTGTTGTATTTACTACAACAAAGTGCGGATATAATTTAGTGGTAGAATGCCATGCTTCCGACCTGGTCGCGCGAGTTCGATTCTCGCTATCCGCTCCATTTGAAATCAACTTACGGAATAATTAAAGTTCATAAGTTTTTATTTTGACCGTAGTCAGGCTTGGCAAGGCTTGTTCTACCAAATATAAATATAATGTTCTCTTTCTAGGAAGGAGGAAATTTTTATGCTTGAATTTAAAACTATCCAAGAACTTAAACCTAATACTAAACTACTATAATTTATTAAAGACTTTGCTTATAAAACTAAAAAAGGGAAAGTTGAAGTTCTTCTAAATACTAATTTACAGTTTATTGAACCAACTAAATATCTAATTATATCCCCCGTTACTCTTACTATACTTTAATATAAAGTAAATGAAATCAGTAATAAGCCTTTTTATATTAAAGAACATAAACAGAGGTATAACTTAAAGGAATTAGAAAGAATAATTCAAAGCGCAACTTTTGACACTAAATAGCAAATATAAATGAGAAATATTTAAAATTAGACTTCGTAAAATCCACTTTATTTGAGAAAACTAATGAGAAATATTAAAAAAAGTTAGATTATGAAGAAGATAATGGATATTTTATTTGTAAAAGTAATTTAAGTTTTGCTTATTTATTTGATAGTTTAAATAGAAAAGTGCAAAAAGAATTAATAAATAGATTAATGTCTTCGATTGAAATAACTAGAGATGATAACTACAATATTGAGATTAAAAATATCAAATTTACAGAAGAATTTATCTCAAAAAGTACAAAAGATTATATTGATTATTTAAATGAATTGCTAACTGATAACAATATTGGTATAACTTACAAGGAACAAATCAATAAAGAAAAATTAAAAGAATTAGAAAAAGATTATACTATTATGTCGTTAGAAAAAATGGAAAATAATCTATATTCTGAAGAAGAATTAAATAACTATATTGATTTAATTAAGGAACATTTCTATGTAGATGGAATCATAAATTGTCCTTATATTGAGGGCAATAATATAGTTGATACTTTAATTCTAATACCAAAAACTGAACTAATAAATTTTTAAAAACAAAGAAAGGAATGATAAAATTATGGAAATAAAATATACAAGACAAGGAGATTATTTAATACCAAATTTATATTTAGAAAAGGATGAAGATTGCGGCAGAATTGGCAAATATGGAATACTAAGATTACACTTTATTGTTCAAAATAAACAAGCACTTTATGAGACACTTTTGATGACAAATAAACTAACTCATCATCTCCTTTTAGTTAGTGATTCTTGTGAAAGTTTATACAAAATACTAATGGAAAATTATATTAAAAATGATGAAAAACTATCTGAAAAAAGTAAAAAATTAAATTCAATTGAATGGACAAAGTTAATGAATAATTACAAAAATATGGCTGAAGAAATTGTCTTAAATGAATATGTTTTTGTATAAATAATCATCAAAAAAGAGGAAAAAATTATCAAAATAATTTAATCCTCTTTTTATATTTTTTAGA
>OLOV01001740.1_pt1 | contig 16466 bp, 19 predicted proteins | sample 1672931 | NCBI WGS metagenome assembly OLOV01 (sample SAMEA3136738, study PRJEB25190) | human gut metagenome | biome: human gut; feature: human-associated habitat; material: faeces | place: Austria | collected 2013
AATTTCTGATTGTGTAGAAAAGGTGTTGATATGAGTAAGTATTTGATTGAAAATCTATTTGGCATAGAGGGATGGAGCAGTGCCTGGTATGGTGTAATTATTGCCGTCGGTATGGTTTTAGGTGTAATACTTGCAATTTACCGAGCCAGAAAACAAGGTCTCAAGGACGATCTGATATTTGACTTTATTCTTCTTGCATTACCCATTGCCATTGTCTGCGCCAGAGGATATTATGTCGCATTTGAGTGGAACAGTTATTCCGGCGATATTCTTACCATCTTCAAAATATGGAAAGGCGGGCTTGCCATCTATGGTGGAGTGATTGGCGGTCTGGTTACGGCAATTTTTATTTTGCCGCCATCACAAATTTCCTTTGTTCCGTTTTCTGGATTTAGTCGTTCCAAGTCTTGTGCTTGGACAAGCAATCGGACGTTGGGGTAATTTTGTAAATCAAGAAGCGTTCGGCAATTTGGTTACAGATTCATCGTTGCAGTTTTTTCCTTATGCCGTATATATTGACGTTCTTGGAGAATGGCATCAAGCAACATTCTTCTATGAAAGTATGTGGAATTTGTGTCTGCTGACTACCATGCTAATTGTCAGTAGAAAAAACCCAAAGGCAGGAACCCTGACCTGTATGTATTTTGTGATTTACGGTCTTGGAAGATTTTTGATTGAAGGACTGCGTACGGACAGCCTTTATATTATTTCCGGAATCAGAGTATCGCAAATGCTTTCGTTATTCTTGATTTGCGGTGGTATCTTGCTTTATGTATTTTTTGTGCGCCGTGACAAAACAAAAAATGTGTATTCAGGAAGATACATCCGCTGATAAAACCGCTGTATTTTTCATCCTCGTGCAGTGTGGAAATTGCAGCGGTTTTTCTTTTTTATAATTCAAATGCTACCATCGTTTCTTTTGGCAGCTTCTCATTCTCACAGTTCAAAAGATAGGATATTGCCTTATTCGCAAAGCGGTTTGTTTTCATCGTATCCCAATCGGCAAGACGGATGACCTCCTCTGTGCCGTTCTCAAAATCAAATGAAATCTCGCCCCATTCGCCGTCGCAGTCTGCTTGGTATTCGTAGATTGCGGCGGCGATTTTCTTTTTGCACTTGGTTTTTGATTTCTGTTTCAACCGGATAGCATGGATTGCGCCCTCGGCAACCAATAATTCCGTTAGCTTGTCCACTGCTCTGCGGTAGGCTCGTTCTGCACCACTGGCGGTGCTGCCCTCAAACATGACTGCCAGTTCTTCAAAGGTGGGGCGTCCTTTTCATGAGCCGACACGCCCGCAGGTCATGCAGATCGCTAAACGCTTTTCAAGCAAGGTCTGCTCCCGGTAATGCGGAAGTGTTAGATGAACGCTGCAACCAACCATAGAATCCTGGAAGCAGTGTTCTGTCTGGCGCTTATGTCATGGGGATGACCTCGAATTCCTGATTCAGTAAGTCAAAAAAATACAGTGTTCCGGTTCTGACGGGGCGGTCGGTGAGAAACTTTACGCACAGGGAAACCTGCATAGAGGCGCACAGGGCGGGAGTGAAGCTCAGAACGCTCTTATTTTTGAGTGCAGCCCCGTCGGGGTACAGTAAGTCTATCAAATGATCGCCGGGGCAGGAGATTGCGGCCTGGGCGACCCAGCCGTTGACGGCACCGTAGATCAGGGGAATTCCAGCACGTTCACAGGCATTCGCGAGGATTTGCCGTGACTGGATATTGTCCAGACCGTCCAGAACCGCATCACAGTCTGTAAGAAGGGCGGCTGCGTTTTCTTCCGTAAGAAATTCCCCCACGGCATGAACCGCAACATCGGGATTCACACGCCGGACTCTTTCTGCGGCGGTCTGTGCTTTCCCAACGCCCAGCAAGGAAACTTCGGACAACAGCTGACGGTTCAGATTGGAGGGCTCAAATGCATCACCGTCCACCACCCGCAGAGAGCCTATGCCAATGCGGGCAAGCATATCGATGAGATGCCCGCCCAGACCGCCGCAGCCAACCACCAGAACACGTTTGCGCCGAAGCAGCTCGCATTCCGCTTCGCTCAGGGCGGGGACATTGCGCGCATATCTGGGATCCATCGTTCAGCCGCCTCCCACCGGGGGAAACAGAGCCACGATGTCCCCGTCCTTCACTTCCGATTCCGGCTTGTGATGAAAACCGTTGATGAGCAGAATAGACACTTCTTCTTGGGGAATGTTCATCCGGTCAAGGATATCCCCAGCACAGGCGATACCCTCCGGCGATAGCAGCGTGACTTTATCCCTGCCTTGGCGCAAGGTTGCAAAAACGCGAACTTCAATCATGAAAATTCTCCTTTGCAAAAGAAATCGGGGAGGGGACTTGCCCCCTCCCCATTAATTATATTGTATCACTTGCCAACACACTCGTCCAGACCCAGTTTCTTCAGGGTTTCATCGGTGGGGAATGCGTTGACCCAGCCACGAGCTTCGTAGTATTCGGGCAGAGTCAGAGGCAGCTTGGAGGTCATACCGGTGGAGGGGCCGTTTACAATGGGCTCTTCCAGCAGCCGCTTGGGCAGACGATCGTCCTCAGGCTTCATACCGGCAGCCTTGTTGAACATTCTCTCGATGTTGTAGATACGGTCGCCAATCTCCAGAACCTGTTCGATGGTCCAGTTGGTGCCGGTGGCGGCGTTCAGCAGGTCGGTGTACTCCTTGGCGCCCATGGCGAAGGAGGTAAACAGACAGTGACCCATGGAGTCGATGACAGCTGTCAGATCCTGAAATGTCTTGGCCCAAGCTGCCTTTTCGTTGGTAACGGTACGATCCAGCTGCTGGGGCAGACCCAGAACCTCGGGGCTGATCATATAGCCGCGGACATGAGCCGCGCCGCAGTTAGCGGTGGCATAGGTGATGCCGATACCCTGAATGGCGCGGGCGTCGTAGGCGGGGATCTCCTGTTTTTTGACGCTCATGGAATACTCGGGATGGCCGTATGCCTCGCACAGGCGGGCGGAGCCGGAGCTCATCAGCCAGTCAAGCTCGGTTTCAGGATTGCCCATACGCTTGGTCCACTCCACCAATGCCCTGGTGGAACCCCATTCCAGAGGTACACCGGCGCACTCTTCCTCCTTGATGTAGCCTCTCTGGTACAGCTCCATGGCAGCGGCGATGGTGCAGGGGACGGAAATAGCATCCAGACCATACTCGTTGCAGAGCATATTGCACTCATCGATGACGTTCAGATCATTGTTGCCGCAGTTGCCGCCATAGGCCCACAGGGGCTCGTATTCAGGACCGCCGACGACCTTGCCATTGACATTGATCACGCGGCCACAGGCGATGGGGCAGAGATGGCAGGCACCGGGCTTGACCAGGTATTTCTCAGCCAGAGTTTCGCCGGAGATATCGTCAGCCTTGTCGTAATAGCTTCTCTGCCAGTTATTGGTGGGGAAAGCACCGATGTTGTTGACAATGTTCACGAGAACAGCGGTACCCAGTTGCCGCAGGCCGGAACCGGTAACGGGGTTGGCCTTCAGAACATCCATAGCGTTTTTGGCTGCCACCCTCAGGGCATCCAGGTCTGCAATGTTGTCCAGTCTTTTGCGGGTTGCCTTGACCACGATGGCTTTCAGCTTCTTGCTGCCCATGACAGCACCGACACCGGAACGACCGGCGGCACGGTCCTTATCGTTCATAATGGCGGCAAGCAGCACCTTCTTCTCACCGGCGGGGCCGATGTTCAGAACGGAAACGTCAGCACCGTGCTTTGCCTTGAGCTGCTCGTCAATGGCTTCGCTCATGACACCTACATATTCCCGGGCATCCAGCAGCTCAATCTTATCGTCGTCAATGCTGATGTAGGTCCAGTCGGGAGCTTCACCTTCCACAATGATGGCATCCCAACCGGCGTACTTCAGCTTGGCACCCCAAATACCGCCGGAGTTTGAGCAGGCAATCATGCCGGTAAGGGGGGACTTTGTGCAGACCATGTAGCGGCCTGTGGAAGGGGCGGCAGCGCCGGTCATAGGACCGGTGATGTAGATCAGCTTGTTTTCCGGGGACAGGGGATCGACGGTGGCAATGCCCTCGTCATAGAGCATCTTGGTGCCAAGACCACGGCCGCCAATGAACTTGTGGGCAAGTTCCAGATTCAGAGGTTCCACTTTGATCTTGCCGGTGGTCAGATTGATGCGGGCAATTTTTTCGTAATATGCGCCAGCCATATGCAATACCTCCATAAAAATTTGAAATTGAGTTTACAATTTGTATATGTTTATTATAGTGAAAATAACAGGGGTATCAAGAGCGGATGTGCATTTTTGTGTGAAACCGCATGAAACTGTATCATTTTATGCGAAGAGATTTTAGTACTTCGACAAGATGCCGTACAAAATGGCGTGAAATCGCACAAAATACTTGAAATATTGCACCAAGCACTTGAGCAATTTGGAAAGATGAAGTATAATTAATAGAAAACGATTGCAAGGAGGCGGCAGTATGGCGCAGAATCAGTCCCTGTCTACCCAGGAGGTTGCAGACATTCTCCATGTCAGCAAGTCCACCATTTACGACCTGATTCGCAAGGGAGAAATCCATTCCTATAAAATCGGGCGAAAGGTTCGTTTTACGCAGGAGGATGTGGATGCCTATATTGCCCGCTCCCGGCATGAGCATTCCACTGCCCCGGTGCAGCGCATCGATACCCACTCCACGTTGCTGACACCTGCTGAGGAAAAGGCGCCGGAGATGATCATCTCCGGGCAGGATGTTGTGCTGGACATTTTGGCAAATTATCTTCATCAGGAGGATATCAACGCCGGTCGTACATATCTGTCTAGCTTTGAAGGTCTGCTGGCACTGTATCAGGGAAAGGTGGACGCTGCGGCCTGCCATCTGTATGATGGAAAAGAGTGCAATGCCTCCTTTGTGCGAAGCCTGATGCCAGGGGTGTCCGCAGTGCTGGTGAACCTGTCCTACCGCAACCAGGGCTTTTATGTTCGCAAAAGCAATCCCAAGCACATAACTGGGTGGGAGGATCTGCGCCGGGCTGACATCTCCATCCTCAACCGCCGGGTTGGTTCCTCATCCAGGATCTTGCTGGATACCCAGCTAAAAAAACTGGAAATCCCCTCCGGACAGCTAAAGGGCTACGACAAGATTATGAGTTCTCACCTTACGATGGCATCTGCCATTGCCGCAGGGGATGCTGATCTTGCCATTGGCACGGAGCGGATAACGCATCAGCTGGAGGGGCTTGACTTCATCCCACTGCTGGAGGAACGGTTCGATCTTGTTTTGCAGAAGGAATCACTGGAAAATCCGGCTGTAGTCAAAATGCTTGCAATCCTGTCCTCACCTGTGTTCCGCAGGGAGGTGACCCACTTCTCCGGCAATGACTACCGAGACCTGGGTAAGATCATTATGGAGGTCTAGTATGCTGTATGTAAAAACGCCGGAAGAAGTTCTTGCGCTGATAGAATCGGAGTTTTCCCCGCTTGAACAGGCAGAATTTGTAGCTCTGTCTGAGGCTGTGGGCAGAGTTCTGGCGGAGGATATTGCGGTGCGGGAATATGTGCCGGATTTTGACCGCTCCACAGTGGATGGCTTTGCGGTTCGCGCCAGTGACACCTTCGGCTGCAGCGATGCCATCCCGGCGATCCTGCCCCTGCAGGCCACGGTGCTGATGGGCGAAGGCGCCGACTATCTGCTGAATGAGGGGGAATGTGTAGCCGTTCCCACCGGCGGCGCAGTGCCCAGGGGTACTGACGGTGTGGTGATGGTGGAATACACGGAGGACTACGGCGACGGCACCATCGGTGTTGCCAAACCTGCGGCGCCGGGCATGAATCTGATTTTCCGGGGGGATGATGTGTATCCCGGAAAGGTGATTCTGCACAAAGGCCGCTCCCTGTCTTCTGCCGACATTGGTGCGCTGGCTGCCATTGGCCGGGTGCAGGTGCCGGTGGTGAAAAAAGTGACCGTGGGCGTCATTTCTACCGGTGACGAGCTGGTTCCTCCGGAGGCGCAGCCCGGCCCCGGACAGGTGCGGAACGTGAACAGTCCCATGCTGGAGGCAATGCTCTCCACATTTGGGTGCCATGTTGTCAACTATGGGATTGTGGTGGATGATGAGGCACTGCTTTCTCAAAAGGTCAATCAGGCCATTGCGGAATGTGATGCCGTGCTGCTGTCCGGAGGCAGCAGTGTCGGAGTGAAGGATGCCGCCTGCCGCATCATTGAATCCGCAGGCCAGCTTCTGCTTCACGGCATTGCCATTAAGCCCGGAAAACCAACCATTCTGGGAAAAGCCGGGAAAAAGCCCATTGTGGGTCTGCCCGGGCATCCGGTGGCTGCCTACTTTATCACAAAACTTTTTGTACAGCCCCTGCTGGGACGGCTGATGGATCGGGACATGACTGCCTATACCGTTACTGCCAGGGTTACAGAGAGCATCAGTGCCAACCATGGCAGAGCCCAGTATCACTGCTGCCGGCTGACAGGAACAGGCGGCGAGCTTTATGCCCAACCCATTCGGGGAAAATCCGGCCTTATCACCACTCTGGCAGGGACCGACGGCTATTTCTGCATCAGTCGGGATTGTGAAGGCTTACCCCAGGGAGCGGAAATTCAGGTAACGATTACTTCAGGAGTGTGATTTTATGGGATTTGAATATTTGACCAATGTGCCGCTTGCGCAGGCACGGAAGGAATATCTGGAGTGGCTGGTAAGCGGCGGTTTTGGGTCAAAGACAGAAACCATTCCTGTCTTTGAAAGCTGCGGTAGGGTGACGGCAAAGGCAGTCTATGCCCACATCTGCGCCCCGCACTATGCCGCCAGTGCCATGGATGGTGTGGCGGTTTCCGCAAAAGAAACCTTCGGCGCGACGGAAACGACCCCTGTTACTCTAAAGCCGGACCAGTTTCTTGTGCTGGACACCGGCGACCCGATTCCGGAGGACAAAGATGCAGTCATCATGGTGGAGGACATTGTGAAGAATGGAGATGGTTCCATCACCATTCACGCAGCCGCAGCCCCGTGGCAGCATATCCGCCAGATCGGCGAGGATGTATGCGCCGGGGAAATGATTTTGCCCAGCCATATGACCGTTTCCCCGGCTGCCATTGGTGCGATGATTGCCGGCGGTGTGCTGGAAATTGAAGTGATTCGCAAACCTGTGGTGGGCATCATCCCCACAGGGGACGAGATTATCCCGCCCTGTACAGACCCGAAGCCCGGGGATATTCTGGAATTCAATGGCTCCATTTTTTCCGCAATGGTGCGTTCCTGGGGCGCAGAGGCGGTGGTCTATCCCATTGTTCCGGATAAATTTGACCAGATCAAAGAAATGGTTGCCAAAGCGGCAGACGAGTGCGATATGGTAATTCTCAATGCCGGTTCTTCTGCCGGACGGGAGGATTTCTCGGCTCGGGTCATCCGGGAACTGGGTGAGGTGCTGTACCATGGCATCGCCATCAAGCCCGGCAAGCCTGCCATTCTGGGCTGCCGGGGAGAGAAGGTCATTCTTGGAGTGCCCGGTTATCCGGTGTCCGGCATCATCGTCATTGAGCAGCTGCTGAAGCCCCTGATTGACCACTGGCTGAAAGCACCGGCAGCCACTGACACATATGTGAACGCAACCCTTACCCGGCCTGTTGTCAGCGGTCTGAAATATCAGGAGTTTGTCCGTGTTCGCATGGGCTGCGTAGGCGGCAGGCTGATGGCCAGCCCCCTGAGCCGGGGCAGCGGCGTGGTTTCTTCTTTTATGAAGGCCGATGGCATTCTGGAAGTACCCCAGGGACTGGAGGGCTACGAGGCGGGAGAGGAAGTGAGTGTCCGCCTGCTGAGCCCCTTAGAAAAGCTGCACAATACGCTGGTGGTTATCGGCAGCCATGATCCGCTGCTGGACGAGCTGGCAGATATGCTCCATTTGGAGGACTCTGCCTTGTACATCAGCTCCTCCCATGTGGGTTCCATGGGCGGTATAATGGCAATCCGCCGTGGTGAGGCGCACATGGCTGGCTGCCACCTTCTGGATACGGCTGACGGCAGCTATAACAAGGCATTTATTCGCAAGTATTTCCCCAAAGGCGGTGTGAAGCTGGTTTCCTGTGTCGGTCGTCAGCAGGGATTGATGGTGGCAAAGGGCAATCCCCTCCAGATCCGGAAATTCGCGGATATTGCAAAGGGTGGCGTGCGTTATGTAAATCGCCAGAAGGGATCCGGCACCCGGATCCTTGCGGACTATTTGTGTATGCGGGAGAATGTGGATACTGCTTCTGTCTACGGCTACGATCGGGAAGAACTGACCCACACTTCTGTTGCTGCCCAGATCGCCAGCGGCAGTGCTGATGTCGGTATGGGCATCTACTCCGCGGCAAAGCTCTATGATCTGGATTTTATCCCCATCTGTATTGAGGAGTATGACCTCATTGTCCCTGACTATGCTTGGGATACCCCCATGGTTCAGGCGCTTTTGCACATCCTGAAGAGCGATGCGTTCCGGGGAAAAATCCTGTCCCTCGGCGGCTACACCGTGGATAACCCCGGACAGATTATCCCCCTATGAAAAGCGTAGATGTTGCGGTTATTGGGGGAGGGATTCTGGGCTGCTTTGCGGCCCGGAATCTGATGCGCTGGAATTTGTCTGTCGTGTTGATTGAAAAGGAATTGGATATCTGTACAGGCATTACCCGGGCAAACTCTGCCATCGTCTATGCGGGATATGACAACAAAACCGGTTCCCGGAAGGCGGAATTGACGGTTCGTGGAAATGCCTCTTTTGATGATTTGTGCCGTGAACTGGAAGTTCCCTTTTCCCGCTGCGGCTCCTTGCTGGTGACCTATGACAAGGAGAGCCTGGCCCAGCTCCGGAGAAAATGGGAGCAGGGTATCCGCAATGGCGTGCCGGGTCTGGAGCTTCTGACCGGGAGAGAGGCAGAGGCAATGGAGCCTATGCTGGCACCGGGTGTGGCAGGCGCGCTCTATGCCCCGACCACCGGAACGGTGAACCCCTGGCAATTGGGCATTGCCGCCTTTGAAAACGCTGCTGCCAATGGGATGGAACCCATGCTGGGAACCACTGTGGTGGGACTCCGGAAAACCAAGTTTGGCTATCTGGTGGAAACAGATCGCAGCGAACTGCGCTGCAGGGCTGTCATCAACTGTGCAGGACTTTCCGCGGATCGGATACAGGAGCTGTGCTTTCCCTCCGACACGCATCTTCTGATAGATGGAGCAGAATACCTGGTCCTGGACAAACAGGCGCGGAAGCCGAAGCGGGTCATCTTTCAGCAGGCACAGTCCTGCGGAAAAGGCATCACCGCTATCCCGTGTGTGGAAGGGAGTCTGCTGCTCAGCGGGGTACGCAAGCCCGTTGGAGAACCCTTTGCCACAACAAAAGAGGGAATATCGGAGTTGAAGACAAGTGCGGTATCGCTGTTTCCGAATCTGAATATGCAGCAGGTAATCCGCTCATTCGCCGCCGCACGGCCAAATCCTCAGCGGGATGACGGCGAGAGCATTCACGATTTCTCCATTGCGTACCCGGCTCCTGGATTTTTCAGTCTGATCGGAATCAAAACCCCGGGGCTGACCTGTGCCAACGAACTGGGCAGGTACCTTGCGGAGAAAACGGCGGTGTTTCTGGATGCACACCCGAATCCACGCTTCACGCCCCACAGGCAGGCCATTGCCAAAACAAATGACCCCGAAATCATTTGCCTGTGCGAAGGCATCAGCCGCGGAGAGATTCTGGAAGCAATCCGAAGGGGAGCTTCCACGGTGGATGGGGTCAAGCGGAGAGTGGGAAGCGGTATGGGTGTCTGCCAGGGCAGCCGATGCAGCTTTGCCATCGAGCAGATACTCCGGGAGGTCAGGCATGGGGCACTTTGATATCCTGATTATCGGCGGTGGTGCAGCGGGAATTGCTGCAGCCAGAGCCGCTGCGGATGCCGGATGCAAAAGCATTGCGCTGGTGGAGAGAAAACAAAAGCTGGGCGGCATTCTCCTGCAATGCAGCCATCCCGGTTTTGGCGCCGGACTTACCGGAGGGGAATACGCCGCTGCGCTTGTGCAGGATTTCCCGGAAACGGTTACTCTGTTTTTTGGAACAACGGTGCTTTCGGTAGAACCCAATAAAACGGCGCATCTGTCCGGTGACCGGCAGATCTCGTTTTCTCAGCTGATTCTGGCAACGGGCAGCCGGGAGATTCCACTGGGGGCGCTGCCGATTGCGGGAACCCGTCCAAAGGGTGTCTATACAGCCAGTCAGATGCAGGAGATGATGAACCTCCATGGCTTTGTTCCCCAAGGTCCGGTGGTCATTTTGGGCAGTGGTGACATTGGCCTTATCATGGCATCCCAGATTGCGGCAATGGGAATTTCTGTTACTCTGGTGGAGCAGAAGGAAAACTGCGGCGGCTTGGCGAGAAACCGGCGCTGCCTGAAAGATAATTCCATCCGCCTTATTTGCAGCCAGACCATTGACGCCGTTGAGGGCTCTCCCGCACTCACAGGCTGTTGCCTGTCCGGCGGAGAGAAGATAGCCTGCAGAACGCTTCTGATTGCCGCGGGACTTGTCCCGGAGCGTGGGCTGCTGGCGGAATTGGGAATGCCGTCCTGGCTTCAGATGTGCGGCAACTGCAACACGGTGTACCCCATGGCAGAGAGCGTGACAGCCGACGGAAGAAAAGCGGGCATTGCCGCATTTCAAAAGATACGAGGTAAACAATGATTGATACATTTGGACGCAGCATCACCTATTTGCGCGTTTCTGTGACGGAATTGTGCAATCTTCGCTGCCGGTACTGTATGCCGGAGGATGGTGTCTGCAAGAAAGAGCATGCCGACATGCTCACGGAAGATGAGCTTATTCAGGCCGTGGAAGCAGCCGCGGCTCTGGGCATTACCAAGTTGCGCATTACAGGTGGAGAACCACTTGTTAAAAAGAATATCGTGTCTATCTGCCGCAGAGCATCCAGAGTTCCTGGAATTCGGGAGGTCTGCCTGACAACAAATGGCATCCTGCTCCCGGAGTTGGCAAGGTCCCTCAAGGAGGCGGGGGTCAGCCGGTTAAACCTGAGCCTGGATACCCTGGATCCTCAGAAGTATGCCCACATTACCCGCAACGGCAGTCTGGATGACTTCTGGAAGGGGTTTCATGCGGCCTTGGATGCTGACTTTCAGAAGATCAAACTCAATGCCGTGCTCATTGGCGGATTTAACGATGATGAGATCCTTCCGCTGGCGGAGCTTACCCGGAAGTATCCTGTGGATGTGCGTTTTATTGAAATGATGCCCATGTGCGACAGCTCCGGCTTTGGCCCGGAAGCGTATATTCCATTTACAAGGGTTTTGGAGGCTCTGCCGGAAGCGGTACCGGCTGCCAAAGATGGCGGTGTTGCCAAACTCTTCCACCTGCCTGGCGCACTGGGCAATATTGGCCTTATCAGCCCGGTGAGCGCCCATTTTTGCGGGGAGTGCAACCGCATCCGACTGACTGCAGACGGAAAAGTGAAGCCCTGTCTGCATTCCAATGCGGAGTATCCCCTGAAAGGGCTGGATTTCGATGGCATGAAAGCACAGCTGGAAGCAGCGATTTTGGGAAAACCCCAATGGCATGGGGATCTGGATGCTGCGCACAAATCGGGCGCCGGTCGGAATATGAATCAAATCGGAGGTTGAGTATGGCAGACTTTACCCATTTTAATGACCAGGGACGGGCAAAAATGGTAGATGTGGGGGAAAAGCCCATTTCTCAGCGCGTGGCCGTTGCGGCAGGCCGGGTGTTGGTGAATGAACACACATTCGCGCTCATTCAAAGCGGCGGCATGAAAAAAGGAGATGTGCTGACCGTTGCCCAGATTGCGGGGGTCATGGGTGCCAAGCGCACGCCGGATATCATTCCCATGTGTCACCCCATTTTGATGGATGGCATCAACCTGGAGCTTTCTCTGGATGAGCACAGATCCAGCGTAGAAATCAAGGCCACCGTTTCCTGTGACGGAAGAACCGGCGTGGAAATGGAGGCACTTACCGCTGTCAGCACCGCCGCTCTGACAGTGTACGATATGTGCAAAGCGGTGCAAAAGGATATGACGATCACGGACATCCGCCTGATTTCCAAAACCGGCGGAATCCACGGCGATTACAAACGGGAGGACGAATCATGGCGTATACAGCAGCAGTGATTACCATCAGCGATAAGGGATATCGGGGCGAGCGGGAGGACACCAGCGGCCCCAACCTGGTGAAGATTCTGACGGAGAAGGGGTTCGACGTGACCTATACCGCCATCGTTCCCGATGAGGCGGAGATGATCCAATCGGAGCTTTTGAAGTGTGCAGATGAAAAGAAGATTGCCCTGGTGCTCACCACCGGCGGCACCGGCTTCTCACCCCGGGATATTACCCCGGAAGCCGCTATGGAGGTAATCCAGCGTCCGACTCCCGGTATCCCGGAGGCTATGCGGGCAGAATCCATGAAGATCACACCCAAAGGCTGCCTGAGCCGCAGTGTTGCGGGCATTCGGGCACGCACCCTGATCATTACCCTGCCAGGCAGCCAAAAGGCATCGGCAGAGAATATTCTGGCGGTCATCGACCCGGTGGCCCATGGCCTGGATATGCTCTACAGCGAGGGCAGTGCAGACTGTGCAAAATGAAAGGAAATCCCATTTCAGAGCAGGAAATGGGATTTTTTATACATCGAAACGGTTACATGAAATTCCGCACATTTTTCCGGATTTCTCGTATCAGTAAAGCTCTATTTCCGTGACACACTCGTTTTTGATGCGACCCACCAGATATTGCAGAGCATCCACCACATGGGGGCGGATATCGCCGCCGATGAGCACATACATGATGTCGTCACCAACGCTCAGTTCCCCTTCGTTCAGCCAGACCTTGATGTAGAAAATACCGTCCAACTTATAGGTTTCTGCGATGATGGCATCCACAGCTTCCTGATTGTAGGAAAACTGCATCCCCACAACGGGCCTGGTATCGGCGGCACCCTGGCGTACTTTTGCCTTGGCACTTTCCCGGACAATGCCGTTATGGGTCAGATACATGCCAATCTTAGGGGCGCTTTCGTGGGCCTTGGCCTCTTTCAGCCAGGAATCCATGGAAGGACTTGTTTTCTTGCTCATATTATAAACCTCCAATTCTTATCCGCCTGCGGATAGAAATCGTAATTGAAACTGCCTGTAAATCAGAAGCGCGGAATCATCTGAACCTTCAAAGATGACTCTGGTCTGAGGCAGTGCCAAACCGGCGATCCTGCGGGGTGGGAGGACGGTCACGGTAATCCGGCAATCACGGAACCGGTAACCATCCGCAGTGGCATGAACCTCCCTATGATGAAGGAAAAAGGTTTCTATACGCTCTGGTTCCAAAACCCACACTTCTTCTTTGAACATGCGCTCCCCTCCTGTTTCATCTTATCATACTATGGAGAATAGTGAAAGAGCTGTTTTGAATCATTTCATATAATTTCGTATCATTTCGCACAGTCTCTGAAAAGGGCGGCTTGTATTATTTGTTCAAATGTGATATAGTATCATAAATTGATTGGTCGGTTTTCGTGAAATTGACTGATTTCCAAAGTTTGCAAAGCGGTGGACGAGCCTCTTTCCAGACGCCATGATCGGGCGCAGCTTTCGGCTGTGCTTTTGGTGTTGCGGAAACTGGCTGGTCTTCTTTATATTTAGGAGGTAAGACAATGAAAAAGATTCTGTCCATGCTGCTGGTTTTTGCCATGATGTTTGGTCTTATTGCCTGCGGCGCAAGCAAGCCTGCTGAGACGCAGGCTCCCACTGAGGCTCCCGCTCCCGCCACAACGGCTGCCCCGACGGAAGCCGCCACTGAGGTTCCCACCCAGGCCGGTCTTGTGGTGGATACCTGCATTCTGAAGGAAGCCGACGACAAGATGCTCAACACCTACACCGTTATCGCCGTAAATCCAGAGGCGCCTTTTGTGGATGCTGACGGCAACTCTGTCGCTGACGTTGCGGTGAATACCGCCGGTGCGGATGCCCTCATCCAGTGGTTCCTGACCCAGGAAACGTTGGACCTGGCCGCAAACTATGGCTTTAAAGAGTACGGTGAGTATCTGTTCTACGTCAAGGACGATGCCCCTGTTTATACAGGTGAGATTGCGCCCGCTACCGAAGAGACAAAGGTCATCCGCCTTTCCACCACCACTTCTGTGAAAGACTCTGGTTTGCTGGGCTATCTGCTGCCCATCTTCGAGAGCACCTATGGCTACACTGTGGAAGTCCAGTCTGCCGGTACCGGCAAGGCAATCTCTGCCGCCAAGTTCGGCAATGCCGACCTGATTCTGGTCCATGCCAAGAGCCAGGAAGAAGCCTTTGTTGAAGAGGGCTTCGCCCGCACTGTAGATGGCTTCGAAGCAGAGCGCATTTCCTTCCTGTATAACTATTTCGTCCTGTGCGGACCTTCTGCGGACCCTGCCGGTGTTAAGGAGGCAGCTTCCGTTCTGGATGCGTTTGCAGCCATTGCGGAGGGCGAGTATCCCTTCATCTCCCGTGGCGACGGTTCCGGCACCCACACCAAGGAGCTGTCCCTGTGGCCTGAGACTCTGGGTATCACGAAGGAGGCAGAGTCCTTCGCTCCCTACACGCAGTGGTACACCTCTGCAAACGCCGGTATGGGCGCATGTCTGGTGATGGCAGAGCAGATGCATGCTTACATCCTGACCGATAAGGCAACCTTCCTGACTTTCGTTGCCAACGATGGCATCATAAGCTGAGGAAACTCTGGGTTCATTTTCTGCGGCTGACGCTATATGTACAGTTTCCAAAAGCTTGCTTTTTTGAAAAAACTGTGTAAACTGTATCCCGTGGGGAATTTCCCCACGGGATTTTACAAAAAGAAAGGAGGCTGCACCGTGGGAACGGCCCTTCAAAAGGCGATTTCTCTTATTCTGTCTTCCGATGCAGAACTTCTGAACATTTTGAAAGTCACGGCGCAAATGAGCCTCAAAAGCTCTTTGCTTGCACTGCTGCTGGGTGTTCCGCTGGGAATCTGTCTGGGCAATAGCAAATTTCCCGGGAGAGGGCTTCTGATTATCCTGAACCGAACGCTTATGGGGATGCCCCCTGTGGTATGCGGCCTACTGTTTTACATCCTTTTCTCCGGGGTCGGCCCTCTGCGACACATGAAGCTGCTGTTCACGGTTAAAATCATGATTCTTGCCCAGGTGGCGCTGATCACCCCCATTGTTGTGGGGGCTATGGAGACTTATGTGGCGGGAGTGTCTCCAGCGATTCGGGAAACAGCCAGGGGTTTGGGGCTGGGAAGAGGAAGGACGTTTTTGCTGCTGTGCAATGAGTGCCAGTACTGTATCATCTCTTCCTATCTGCTGGCGTTTTCCAGATCTATTGCAGAGGTCGGGGCAGTGTCCATGGTGGGCGGTGCCATTGCCTGGAAAACGAATGTGATGACCACAGCCATTATGCAGTACACCAATCAGGGAAATTTCTCTCTGGGCATTGCCCTGGGCATGATTCTGCTGGCGGTTTCCCTGCTGGTGAATGTTGTGATATCTCTGCTGCAAAGGAGGCTCAGCCAATGATAATTCCCGCCTTTTCCAAAACCTATGGGCAGAAAAAAGTGCTGGATTTTCCGGGAATGGAATTGCAGCCTGGAAACATATATGCGATTCTCGGAGCAAACGGAAGCGGAAAATCCACATTTTCAAAGATTCTGGCAGATGTCCTTCCGGCAGACCGGAAAATCCGCTTGGAACCAAGCGTTGGCTATCTTCCCCAGAAGCCCTATGCCTTTCGTATGTCTGTCAGAAAAAACATCCTGCTGGGCGGCAGGGATATCCAGAAAGCGGAGTCCCTCGCGAAAGCACTGTCTCTGACAGAGCTGGAACATAAACGGGCGGATCGTCTCTCCGGCGGTGAGACGGCACGCATGGCGATGGCAAGATTGATGATGGGAACATACGATGTGGTGATTCTCGATGAACCAACGGCTGCCATGGATATGGAAACCACCGCTGCCGCGGAAACTTTGATTCAGTCCTATGTGCGCCAGACCAATTGTATTTTGATTTTGGTCACCCACTCCCTGCAGCAGGCAAGGCGAATCGCTGATGAAGCGATGTTTTTTCAAAAAGGGGAAGTACTGGAGTATGGTCCTGCAGAAAGTCTGCTGTATTCCCCCGCACGTGTGGAATTGAAGAGATTCCTGGAGTTCTACGGAAACTGATGACACTCCGAAAACAGCTGTCTTCGTCGCTTTTGTGCTGAAGATGGCTGTTTTGTTCTTTATAATAGTAGCCGCAAGCAGTGTTAACTTGGACAGGCTCACGCATTTTGCTTGCCTATATCCGGCAGAGGCTTATCCCCGGCATTGCTGCGGCACTACCTATCAGTGAACAGGCAAAGGTGGCCGCTACAAATTTTATACTCCATTGAGCAAAAGGTGCTCACGCAATTTGATGAATGCGGGGCATCTGTCGAGAC
>OLOV01001742.1_pt1 | contig 16430 bp, 16 predicted proteins | sample 1672931 | NCBI WGS metagenome assembly OLOV01 (sample SAMEA3136738, study PRJEB25190) | human gut metagenome | biome: human gut; feature: human-associated habitat; material: faeces | place: Austria | collected 2013
TGTCCGCCTGCTTGCCCGGCTCGATGGAGCCGACCTCTTTCTGGGCGCGGATGGCGCAGGCAGGATTCCAGGTGGCGGCGCGGACGGCGTCCTCCTCCCGGATGCCCCAGCGGAGCACATTGGTCAGGCATCCCCACAGGTTCGCGGCGGAGCAGGCAATGGTGCCGTCCGCCAGACGGCCCACACCGTCGCGCAGCCAGGCATCCTGGCCGCCCAGGGTAAACGGGCTGCCCTCCGGCAGGCCGGCGCAGCGGCCGGAATCGGAGATCAGGATCATCCGCTCTCCGCCAAACATGGAGAAGGCCAGCCGCACGGCGGCGGGGTGGATGTGATAGCCGTCGCAGATGATCTCGGCGCGGACGTTGGGGTTCTCCACCGCTGCCGGAATGACGCCGGGGCTGCGGTGGTTGATGCCGGGCATGGCGTTGTACAGGTGGGTCAGATGGGTGGCCCCTGCGTCAAACACAGCCTTGGCATGGTCGTAATCCGAATCCGTATGGGCCACGGATACGGTGCACAGCTTGCTGGCTTTGGCTGTGAACTCCGCCGCGCCGGGCAGCTCGGGAGCCACGTCCACAATGGAGATCAGGCCGCCGCAGCCGTCGTAAAGGGCCTTGAAGCCCTCGAAATCAGGATCTTTCAGATAGTCCGGGTTTTGCGCGCCCCGCTTCTTGTAGGAGAAGTAGGGTCCCTCCATCTGGATGCCCCGCAGAGCCGCGCAGCCCTCCGGCTTTTCCTCCTTCAGCTGCACCGCCGTGGCAAAGGCCTTGGCCAGCACCTCATAGGGCAGGGTCATGGAGGCAGGCGCAAAGGAGGTCACGCCGCAGCGGGCGTAAAAGTCCGCCATCTTTTTCAGGCCGTCATAGTCGCCGTCGGAAAAGTCCGCCCCGGAATTGCCGTGGGTGTGCACGTCAATCAGGCCGGGGATAACGGTTGCACCCTGCAGATCCACGGCATCATCGGGGACATTTCCCGGCAGGACTGCACCGAAAACGCCGTCCTTCACCTCGAAGGCGCCATGGTGAAACCGAAAATCCGCACCATAAATTCTGGCGTTGGAATAGAACATATCACTCACTCCTTGTCGGCTTTCGCGGGTTCGATCCCGCCGCCGTATTTTTTGAAAACAGGCTCCGATACCAGCGACCAACCAATCACTGTCACCGCCGGAGCAAAAACCAGGCCCAATGGATAATGCGTAACAAACCAGACCGAAGCCCAGCTCAATACCGCGATCATAATGGACGCCAGCATATGGGCAGGCAGAAACTGAATCGCGTTGGCCGTCAGATCCCGAAAACGATAGGCAAAGCGGGACAGCAGCATGCACGACCATGCCGCTGCACTCATGAGAAGCGCCATCAGCACCCGATAGCCACCGGCCATCAGCGCCGCCTGGGTATTCCCGGCAGCCGCCTCATCCAACAGCGCCAGCACATACACACCAAAGAGCAGCAGAATCCCCCAAAGCAGCGTGCTGAGCAGGGAGGTTTTCAGTTCAGCCTTGAACGTGCGGAAAAAGCGGCGGTAGGTGCCCGGCTCCCGGTAGCGGACACCGCAGACGGCAGCGTCATACAGTGCGGCAGTTGCCGCGCCCGTGGTGAGGATCGGCAGGCTGCACAGGCACCACAGCAAACTCAATCCCAGCGTATCAGTAACGACATTGCAGAAATTCCAGACCGGCCCCTCGTAGCGAAAGATAGAGCGGCTCATTTTACAGCAGCCCCGGGATAACTTCCGCCAGCTTATCCGCCAGACAGCGGTGTCCCTTGGCGGTCAGGTGCATTCCGTCTACACGGTTAAATTCCGCAAATTTCTGGGCATCCAGGAAGGAAGCGCCCACCAGCTTGGCAGTCTCCCGCAGGTAACCGGCCAGCTCCTGGGATTTTTCGATGCAGCCCTGACCCATGGGCACACCGCAGGGATTGTCATACATCTCCTTTAGAATGTGGGGCGGGCAGACAATCAGAACCTTCGGCTCCTTCGCCCAGCACATGACGCTCTGGGCCTTGCGCACCAGCCGCTCCATGCCGATGGCAATGCAGGCGGCATTGACCCCCAGGCGCTCCTTGGTGTCATTGGTGCCCAGCATGATAACCAGCAGGTCAACCGGCTCGTGGCTCATGAGGGTGGAATAGAGAACGCTCAGGCCGTCCATGCTCTCGTGGAGGGCATCGGGGAACACGGTGGTGCGGCCGGACAGGCCCTCTTCCAGCACCAGGTAATCGTCGCCCAGCTTTTGTTGCAGCAGGCAGGTCCAGCGCTCGGTTTCGTCAAACCGCGCACCGCCGGTGACGGTATCGGTGGGGTCGGCGCAGTAGCCGTGGGTATTGGAATCACCAAAACAGACAATATGCTTTTTCATCTTTTTGTCTCCTTATATGATATGCTTACTTTCTCAGCTCCGGCAGGGATGCTGCAATGGCGGACTGGCCCACCCGGCGGAATTTTTCGTCCGGCAGCGCCACATGAATCACCTTTGCCAGCTCGGGGTATTCGCTTTCCATTACCTTGTTGTAGGTTTCCAGCAGCAGGTCGCCGCCCTTGCCGGACATGACGCGGCCCAGCAGCAGCACATACTCAAAGCCATAGAAATCATAATACAGGGCAAAGCTGTGGGCCAGGTAAGTGCCGATGCTGCGGTAAATGGCAGCGGCGCGGGGGTCGCCCTGCTCCATGAGGCCCTGCACCTTTTTCAGCTTTTCGGCGGGGGACAGGCTCTCGTCCAGCTGGATTCCGGCAGCGGGTGCCAGCTTGATAACGGCATCCTGGGAGAAGTACTTGCAGCCCACGCCGAAGTCCTTGGACCATTCATCCTGCATGGCTGCGGGGGAAGCATCCACCGGGCAGAAGGCCAGCTCGTTGAGCCAGCCGGTGATGCAGCCGTTGCCGTCCACGAAACCGGCGGCCTCGCTGGTGCCCATGGCAATGCCCAGCATATTGTTCTTGCCCAGGCTGATGGCACCGGCCAGGGCGGACACATCGCCGTCATTGGCTACGCTGTAGGGCACGTCGCCGAAGGTATCGGTGATGGCCCGGATGTAAATATCCTTTACCTTCTTGTCGTACAGGTCTTTGGGAACCTTCAAAAACAGGGAGGCGTTCATGGTGCGGTTGTTGATAAACACACCGGCGGAGGACACGCCCACCGCGTCTACTCTGGGCATGTGGGCAGCTGCGGATTTCAGCGCCGCTACAATGCCGTCGTAGTGGTAGTCGGGGTCGGAATTGGTCTTGGGGAACCACACAACCTCTTCGGAGTAAACGGTCTCGCCGTCAATCACGGCGCTGACCTTCCGGTCGGAGCCGCCGGCATCAAAGCCGACACGGCAGCCCTCGAAATGGCCGCCCACCTTCTGGGGGGCATCGTGGTTTTCGGGCACCTTGTCCACCAGCAGAATCTCAAAGGGATGCTCAAAGACGTTTGCCATGTAGTCCCAGTCAAATTCCTGCTTGCCGCCGGCGCAGTAGATGCTGCGCAGATAGTCATAAATCACTTCATCACCGCTGACGTAGATGCGGAAACCGCCCTTCATCCACAGGATGAACTTCACCAGCCGGTCAATGTAGAAACAGTCGGCCTCCTTCATCTCCGGGGTTCCGTGGATGAAGGTGTGGAAGCTGGCCATTTCTCCCTTTGCCCGCTCCACGGCGATGGACACCGGCTTCTTTGCATCGGCCAGGAATGCCTTGTTGAACAGATGTAGGGGGATGAACGCCGGGTCAAGCTCCGGGGTATTCTGAACAGAAATGGTTACTCCAAGAAATTTCATGGTATTTGCACCTCTTTCATGTTAATGGTTGGATAGCTGGATTGTAGCATGAAAATCTTTTTCTGTCACTAGCTTTTTTGAAAATTCTACTTGAAAAATGATTGGGATAATGCTACTATTGAAAATGGTAAAAGAATGCCCCCATTTTTTTGAAGGAGGAAACAATATGAACAAAGAGAACTTACTGCAGGCCCAGCAGTGGACCGAGCAGGAGCTGGAACGCTGCGTCAGCTTCTGGCTGAAAAACGGCATGGACCATGAATACGGCGGCGTCTATACCTGCCTGGATCGCTACGGAAAGGTCTATTCCACCGATAAGAGCGTGTGGATGCAGGGCCGCTGCGGCTGGATCTTTGCGTACCTGTGCCATGTGTACGGCGTGAAGCAGGAATGGCTGGATGCCTCCAAGAGTTGCCTTGACTTCATGGAAAAATACTGCATCAACCGCGCTGCCGGAAACCGGATGTATTTCACTGTGACCAAGGACGGCAAGCCTCTGCGTCAGCGGCGGTACTTCTACTCCGAGGCTTTCTATGCCCTGGCCAACGCGGAATACTACGGCGTCACCGGCGAAAAGGAATATCTGGACCGGGCACGCAGTGCCTGCGAGATGTACTGGAACCTGTGGCACGGAATGCCCGACCCCACCGGCCTGGGCCCCAAGACCATTCCCGAAACCAGAAGCGGCCGCTCCTTTGGTCTGCCCATGATCTTCCTGAATGTTCTGACTGTCATGATGCGGGTGGACGAAGAAAAGAAAGCGCTCTATGAGCAGCGCGCCCAGGGCTGCGTGGATGAGATCTTTAAATACAACTACCATCCCGAGCTGCACTGCATTCTGGAAAATGTCGGCCCCAACGGCGAAGCAAACCTGGACTACACCGAAGGCCGCATTGTCAACCCCGGCCATGACATTGAGGGCGTTTGGTTCATGCTGGAGCATGCAGCCCGCACCGGCGACAAGGAATTGGTTGCCAAGGCCGAGCAGATCTTCAACTGGGCAATCAATGCCGGTTGGGACAAGGAATACGGCGGCCTGCTGTACTTCGTCGATGCCCTGGGCAATCCCCCCGAGGCTTATGAGCACGACATGAAGCTGTGGTGGCCCCACGATGAGATCCTGATCTCCTCCCTGATGCTCTACCGCGACACCGGCAAGGAAGAATACCTGGATTGGTACTTCAAGACCCTTGACTACTGTAAGGCTCACTTCTCCGACCCCGAGTACGGCGAGTGGTACGGCTATCTGCGCCGGGACGGCCTGCCCACCATGCCCAGCACCAAGGGCTCCACCTTCAAGGGTCCCTTCCATCTGCCCCGGATGCTGATCATGACTGACATCATGCTCAAGCAGCTCAACGCCGAAAAATGAGTTCGAAATCTGCTCATCTTCCCGCGTCAAATGCAGGGGCTCTGCAAGGAGGTGCTCCCGTGGATCCGCAGCCCAGCGTATTTGTTCACATCGGCAGTGAATACTACACCTTCACCGCGTCGGAAAAAAAGCTGGCTGACTATATTTTGTCCGCCCAGAACTGCATCTCCAGAATGTCCATCTCGGAGCTGGCGAGTGCGTGCTCGGTGGCCGATGCTACGGTTTCCCGGTTCTGCAGGAGACTCGGCTACAAAGGCTTCCCGGATTTTAAGATCGCCATCGCCAACGCCTCCGTCGGCCGCCTGGAGGGCAATCCCCTCTCCGGCGAGATCACCCAGGAGGATGACCTGGAAACCATCAGCCTGAAGCTGCTCAACGCCAGCACCACCGCCATGACCCAGACCCGGGAAGTGCTGAGCCTGGAAGCGGTGGCCGAAGCCGCCTCCGTCCTGCGCAGCAGCCGGAATGTTTACTGCATGGGTCAGGGCGGCTCCATGCTGATCGCGGCAGAGGCGGCCCACCTGTTTTCTACCATCAGCAGCAAATTCCGGCCTGTCGGTGATTCGCACATGCAGGCCATGATGGCAGTGATGATGGAGCCGACGGATGCGGTGCTGTTCTTTTCCTATTCCGGCTCCACCCTTGCCATGCTGGACACGCTGAAATCCGTCCGGGAGCGAGGGGCAAAGGTGATCCTTGTCACTCGGTTCCCCAATTCTCCCGGCGCAGCTTTGGCGGACATTGTGCTGCAGTGCGGTGCCAATGAAAACCCCCTGCAAAGCGGATCCATCCCGGCCAGGATCGCCCAGATGTACCTGACGGATGTCCTGTTCTCGGAGTACACCCGAAAAAATCTGGAAAACGCCAAGGAATGCCGCAACCGCATTGCTCAGGCCCTGTCTGCAAAGCATATCTAAGGAACCTCTGAATAAATCGTCTGCGGCTGTGAGCGGATCTTTTCCGTCTACTCTTCGGTACCTCGATTGGTCGTAAAATCTCTCGCTCACAGCTCTTGCCGATTTCATCAGAACTTCCCTAACTTTCACCCTCTCTGGATCCCGGAAGGTTTCAGAGAGGGGATTTTCATGTTTTTTCTGTTTTGAAAATCCATTTTCATTAAGTTTGCGAAACTTTGCAAAACTCATTGTGAATACTTTCCAAATCCGGCGGGATATTTTTGGGATCGTGGCCGCTCATTTTTGTGTGAATTGCCAAAATTTTCTTAAAAATCATGTTTTGAAAATTATTTTCATGTCCTGTCCTTGACTTTTCTGTACACTCTGGCTAAGATAGAGACAAGTGAGGACGCGTGAATTACACGAATCCAACAAAACATTTTTGCTAGGAGGATACTTATGAAAAAACTGCTCGCAATCCTGCTGTCCGTCGTCATGGTCATGAGCCTGTGCGCTTTCACTGCCAGTGCTGATGATGTGACCGAAATCTCCCTGTGGACCTACCCCATCGGCAAGTGGGTGGACGAAGCCACCGTCTCCGACCTGCTGGCTGACTTCCACGCTGCTCATCCCGAAATCAAGGTGAATGTGGAATACCTGGACTACACCAACGGTGACGACAAGGTGAACACCGCCATCGAAGGCAAGCAGGCTCCCGACATCATCATGGAAGGCCCCGAGCGTTTGATTGCCAACTGGGGCGCCAAGGGTCTGATGGTTGACCTGGCCGACCTGGTTCCCGAAGGCACCTACGCCAGCGTTGTTGACTCCTGCACCAGCGCCAACGGCGAAGTGTACGAGATGCCCGTGTGCATGATCGCTCACTGCATGGCCATCAACCGGGACGTGTTCGCCGAGGCCGATGCTCTGCAGTACCTGAACGAAGAGACCCACACCTGGAACTCCGTTGATGACTTCTTCAAGGCTGTTCAGGCTGTCTATGATGCCGGCTACGAGTATGTTGGCTGCATCTACTGCGGCGGCCAGGGCGGCGACCAGGGCACCCGCGCTCTGGTGACCAACGTCGGCGGCGGCACCTATGCCAACGCTGAGCACACCGCTTACACCTACGCTTCCACCGAGAACGCCACCGGCCTGTCCCGTCTGTACAACCAGCAGGGCATCAACTTCGACCCCTCCATCGTCGCTGGCGATGAAATCCAGAACTTTGTCAACGGCACCTTCCAGATGGCTTTCTGCTGGAACATCGGCGCTGAAATCAACAATGCCGACGCTCTGAGCTTCGACGTTCTGCCCATGGCCTTCCCCTCCGACACCACTCCCTCCCTGCAGGGCGGCATCTGGGGCTTCGGCGTGTTCAACAACGGCGACGAGGCTAAGATTGAGGCTGCCAAGACCTTCATCAAGTTCATGACCCAGGACAACGACCAGTACGCCAAGGCTGTTACCGCTACTTCCTTCGCTCCTGTCCGTGACCTGGAAGGCTTCGCTCCCAACGAGTACTTTGCTGAGTACTCCCTGCTGAGCCCCCTGATGGGTGACTACTACCAGATCACCCTGGGCTGGACCACTGCCCGTACCGAGTGGTGGAATATGCTGCAGCGTGTTATGGACACCGACGGCTCCGTGGACGCCATCCTGGCTGAGATGACTGCCGCTCAGGACGCTTCCAACGCAGCTGCCAAGTAATCCAAACCTACTACGCCCCCTTCCCTGGGTAGGGGAGGGGGCGTTCCCATTCCCACCACAAGGCAGCAGGCGGTACGGCTGAAAAAGCGGCCCAGCCGCAGCGCCTGTTGCCTTGGTACGCCGAAATTCGAGAGGAGGATACTCCATTGCCTGAAAAAACCATTTCCGTAAGCAAGAAAACCCACCGGCTGGTGGTGCAGGAAAACATTGCCGGTTATCTGTTCATGCTTCCTTTCCTGCTTTTCTTCGTAGGCTTCGTGGTATACCCCATGTTCATGTGCATCTACACCAGCTTCTTCGATGCCACCATGAACCGGGACGACATCTTTATCGGCTTCCAGAACTACGTTGACCTGTTTAACGACCCGGTGTTCTGGACGGCACTGAAAAACACCCTGATTATCGTTGTGGTGTCCGTGCCTGTTACCTGCGCCTTCTCCCTGTGGATTGCAACCCTCATCAGCAAGATGCACGTAACCGCCACCTCCGCTTTCCGCTGCATTTTCTATCTGCCCGTTGTCACCGGCTCCGTGGCCGTTACCATGGTCTGGAAGTGGATGTTCAATAACTACTACGGCATCCTCAACTATCTGGGCAAGGGCGTTGGTCTGCTGGACAAGAACATCAACTGGCTGGGCGACCCCAAGTATGCCCTGGGCTGCATTATCCTGATTCTGCTGACCACCTCTGTGGGTCAGCCCATTGTGCTGTATGTATCCGCTCTGGATAACGTGGACAAATCCCTGGTAGAGGCCGCCCATGTGGACGGTGCCACCGAGACCCAGTCCTTCTGGAAAATCAAGTGGCCGCAGATGATGCCCACCACCCTGTACATTCTGGTCATCACCACCATCAACTCCTTCCAGTGCTTCGCACTGATTCAGCTGTTGACCTCCGGCGGCCCCAAGAACAGCACCATGACCATCATGTACTACATCTATTATAACGCCTTCAAGCAGTACAGGTATGGCTACGGCAACGCCATGGGCGTGATTCTGGCAATCATCATTGCAATTCTTTCCGCTGTCCAGTTCCGCATGGGCAAAGAAAAGTAAGGAGGGAACGAAATATGGCTACTACAAATCCAATTGAAAAAAGAAAGCGCAATAAGCGGGCCGCTTCCATCGCCTCCTGGATCATTGTGTGCATCTTTGCCCTCCTGTTCACCTTCCCCCTGTACTGGATTATCACCGGCTCCTTCAAGGTGAAGAAGGAAATCATCTCCTCCACCCCTGTCTGGATTCCTACCAAGTGGGTGATGGACAACTACCAGAACCTGATGGGCAAGCGCTCCGCTCCCCTGTTCGAGCTGCTCGGCATTGCCGGTCCCACCGGTCCCGCTGCCATCCGCTGGCTGCTGAACACCGTGTTCATGGCCGTGGTGTCCATGCTGCTGACCTGCCTCACCGCTGCCATGGCCGGCTATGCTCTGGCGAAGAAGCGCTTCTACGGCAGAACCCTTATCTTCACCCTGATTGTCTGCGCCATGGCCCTGCCCAAGCAGGTTATCCTCATTCCGCTGCTGCGGGAAATGTCCGCCCTGCACCTGTACGACACCATCTGGGCGGTTATCTTTCCCATCGTGGGCTGGCCCTTCGGCGTGTTCCTGCTGAAGCAGTTTGCCGAGGGCATCCCCACCGAAATGACGGAAGCCTGCCGTATTGACGGCGCCAGCGAGTGGAGAACCTTCACCGATGTCATGTTCCCCATGATCAAGCCCGGTGTGGGTGCCTGCGCCATCTTCACCTTCATCAACTCCTGGAACGACTACTTCATGCAGCTGATTATGCTGACCTCCACCAAGAACCTGACCATCTCCCTGGGTATTGCCACCATGCAGGGCGAAAACTCCATCGACTTCGGCCTGCTGATGGCTGGCTGTGCCCTGGCATCCGTGCCCATCATCATCGTGTTCCTGGTGTTCCAGAAGTACTTCACCAAGGGCATCACCATGGGTGCGGTGAAGGGCTGATTCACCTTCCTGTCCCCTGCTTTACTTTCCTACAAGGAGTGATAACATGATCGTCGCCAAGCTCAGCAATAAAGCTGAGTATTACGGGATCCATCCGGAGCTGGACAAGGCGCTGGATTGCCTGACGCCGGAATTTTTGGAGCAGGCAGCCACGGAAAAGACACTGCTGGATGGAGAAAACCTGTTTGTAACCAAATTTCACCTGGAAACCGTACCTGAGGAACAGACTTTCTTCGAGGCACACAGGCAATATCTGGACATTCAAATCGTCACCGAAGGCATGGAACGGGTGGAGATCGCGCACCCTGACACTCTGACGCTTACCGAGCACCGGGGCGACTTCTATGGCTACACCGGCCAGGGTGAACAGACTGTCATTCTGAAACCGGGCAATTTTCTGATCGTCTTCCCCGGAGATGCACACCGTCTGAAGCTCCCCGTGGGAGCAAGCGGGCAGGCATTTACCCGTGTCGTGTTCAAAATCAAAGCTTACGACTGATAAAGGAGCATAAAAATGAAAGATTACAGCAAATACGCAGGCATTATCCCCGCCTTTTACGCTTGCTATGACGAAAAGGGCGACATCTCCCCCAAGGCTGTGCGGGAACTCACCGAATACTATATTGGCAAAGGCGTGAAAGGTCTGTATGTAGGCGGCTCCTCCGGCGAGTGCATCTACCAGAGCGTGGCCGAGCGGAAGCTGCTGCTGGAAAACGTGATGGCTGTGGCCAAGGGCAAGCTGACTATCATTGCCCATGTGGCCTGCAACAACACCAGAGATTCCATGGAGCTGGCTGCCCATGCCGAGAGCCTGGGTGTGGACGCCATTGCCTCTATTCCCCCGATCTACTTCCGCCTGCCGGATGCTGCCATCGCGAAATACTGGAACGACATCTCCTCTGCCGCTCCCAACACCGACTTCGTCATTTACAACATTCCCCAGCTGGCAGGCGTTGCCCTGAACCCCGGTCTGCTGGCAACCATGCTGGAAAATCCCCGCTGCATCGGCGTGAAGAACTCCAGCATGCCGGTGGAGGACATTGAAAAATGGATCTCCGGCGGTGCCATCGCCTTCAACGGCCCGGATGAGCAGCTGCTCAGCGGCATCGTGGCCGGTGCAACCGGCGGCATCGGCGGCACCTACGGCGCCATGCCCGAGGTGTATTTGAAGATTTTCGAGCTGGCAACCAAGGGCGAGAATCTGGCACTGGCCAGAGAGCTTCAGCTGGCAGCCAACCAGATCATCTATAAGATGTGCTCCGGCAAGGGCAACATGTACGCCATGATCAAGGAGATCCTCCGTCTGTCCGGCGGCCCTGACATCGGCGGCGTCCGCGCTCCCCTGCTGAACCTGACCGAAGACGACAAAGAGATTGCCAAGGAGTGCGTCAGGATGATTGCCGAAGCAAAGGCAAAAATTGCTTAAGCAAGCTCAAAAAGCTGCCGGAAAACCGGCAGCTTTTTGGCTATGATTTTCTTGTCCGGTGTATCAACCTCCCGGAAGTACACATCATCGGTGGTGGGGAGAATATTCCGGACAATGGAGTGCACACATCCCCATATCTGACGGAAACCGCCGCAATTACCTCTTGGAGCGGGAAAAAACAGCGCAAGGCGCTGCATGTCTTCCAATTGATTCACACCTTTGTCTGTAAAGATCTTACGCCCATATAATACGAAAAGGGGCCGCGCGGGAAAAGATTTGCAAAAAGGGACGCAATTCCGTACATGAAGCGGAATGCGTCCCTTCGCCTTATTCTTCTATGCCCAGGTACTGCCTGATCTTTGGCAGCGCGATGGTGGCATCGCAGCGTCCCAAAAGGTAGAGCGCACCCAATTTTTCCATATCCCCCTCCAGCGTGGAGACGGTGATGGAGCCGGAGGGGCAAAGCATCAGGAGCCTGCCCTCGCTTTGCAGCTGCTCCAGCTCGTCGCAGGCGGTGTTGTATTGCAGCGCCTGGGTGTTCAGCCGCTCCACCAGCTTGGGATAATTCCGATAGAACCGCTCGGACAGCTCCATGAACCGCTTGCCCTCCTGGGGGCGGCGGAAATAGGCCGGACGGGTGCGGATGACCAGGATCTTTTCAAAGCCGTTGTCCATAGCCCAGCGGTAGGGTACCTTTACCACGCACCCGCCGTCCAGGCAGAGGGTGCCGTCCACGTCCACCATATCCGCCGCAAAGGGCATGGAGGCGCTGGCCTGGATTGCCTTGCGGAAATCCTTGGTCACGCCCTTTTCACAATAGATGACCTCACCCTTTTCGCAGTCGGTGACCGTGACCAGAAAGCGGCGGTCGGGACTCTCGTACCGCTCCCGGTTGAAGGGAAGCTCCTGCTCAATTTCGTCCAGCAGAAAATCAAAGCCAACCACGCCCCGGTTCCGTGCCAGGCTGCCGGGACCGATGTAGCGGCGGTCGTGCCGGTAGCCCAGGTTGATCTTGGCGGAGCGGCCGATCTCTCCGGCCACATAGTTATAGCCGTTCAGCGCGCCCGCCGAGGTGCCAATGGTGGTTTGCAGATTGATGCCGTTTTCCATCAGCACATCCAGCACGCCGGAGGTATAGCAGCCCCGGAAGGAGCCGCCCTCCAGCACGATACAGCCGGGTACGATCCCCTCCGGCGCCTGGGCCAGGCAAATGGTATCGTAGCCGGACCAGGTTTTCTTCTTCTTATCGTCCATCAGCTTCACGGCTTCGTCGATCAGCTTATCCGTCTCTGATTTGATCCCGCTGATCACCGCCTGCCCCCCGCGGACGACCTGTTCTGTCAGCTTGCCAAGCTCCTCTTTCAAATGGATGCTCCTTTCTCATCTGGCTTTTTTATTTAGGGCCTATCTGAAAACCGTCAACACGCCCAAACAGCGGATCTTTTCCGCCTGCTGTGCACCATTTTTTCTTGCAATACACAAAGTATTCCCGCGAAAAAATGGCTTCATCAGGCGGAAGATCTCTCGCTGTTGGTCATATTTCCGATTTTCAGATACGCCCTAATTATATTCGCTTTTCGGGAAAAAATCAACGGTGGAATTGCCCGTTTGCCGCTTCACAGCGTCCGCTCATAACAAACCTCCACCGCCCCCAGGCCGAGCTGCGTTCTGCCGTTGGGTGAAAAGCCGTTCGCCTCATAAAAGCGCCTGGCTCTGGCATTTTTCTCGAACACCCAGAGCATGATTTTTTCGTAGCCCGCAGCTGCCGCGTCCCGCAGGACGGCCTCCATCATCTTGCTCCCGTAGCCCATCCGCCAGCGGTTTTGCAGGCTGTGGATGCAGATCAGCTCTGCATAGCCGGGCATGTCCTTCTCCCGGGTGGCATCCCACCATGCGATGCAGTGCGGGCTGCCCTCTACCCGGAGCAGATAGCCGTTGCCGATCCCGGCCTCCAGCAGGCGGCGGTACATGGCCGTCGCCCGATCCAGCTGGGTGCACCTTTGCAGGGTCCGCTCGTCCAGGATCTCACGGAATCCGGCCTTCCAGCTCTCCGTTTGAATATAGGCCAGTGTTCCCTCGTCTCCTAATTTGGCCCGCTCTATGGTGTATTCCATCTTCTTCCTTTCCTCACAGCCTCAGCGCCGCGATTACCTCCTCGCCGTCCGTTTCTCCCGTTTCCGCAAACCCAAAGGAACGGTACAGCCGCCGGGCCGCCTCATTCTCCGGCTCATAGGACAGCCAGCAGCACTCCGCCGGGCCGCAGGGATATGTCCTGATGAATTTCAGCGCCAGCCGGAGGGCTTCCCGCCCATAGCCCCTGCCCTGAAAGCCCTGGTCGATCATCAGCCGCCAGAGGTTATAATTGCCCCTGGCAATGGCCGGCGCATCCTCCCAGTCATCATCCGCGTCATAGCCCACCATCAAGAAGCCGACGGGTGTGTCATCCGCATAGACCCCGAAAGGAAACGCATGCCCATTCGCCGTTAGGGCAATATACGCCTCAATAATGCTGATATCGTTGCCCGCCACGAAGCCTTCCTGCTCCCCGGACACACGCAGCTTCAGAATATCCCATATATTCTTCCCGTTTACCTTCTCCAGCCTGAGCATGGTTATCCCCCTGACAGTAAAAAACGCCACCGTAACTCTCCCGAAATTACGGTGGCATCGTGGTGCCGGTGACCGGACTCGAACCGGTACGCTGTCGCCAGCGGTGGATTTTGAGTCCACTACGTCTACCATTCCATCACACCGGCATTTACCTGTCTACTATATCATATTGGCGGGTAAATTGCAAGAAAAAAGTTTCCCGATCGGGCTGCGCAGCGCCGCCGGGAGATCCATTTGGTGCATCTTAAGAAAAACACAAGGTTTCCACTTTTATGTATTGCTTGACAGAAAGTGGGGGCTGGACTATAATGGATGAAGCAAAATCCCCCTTTGCTGGGGAAGGACATAGAATTTGGAGGATAAACCATGAAAAAAGGACTGTTTGTGGCGCTGATCCTGGTGCTGATTGCCGCTTTTGCGGCCAGCGGCCTGTATCTTGCCGCCTATTTTACCGACAGCGCCAAGCAGCAGAATGCGGACGACAAGCGCGCCGAGCTGGTGAATTCCACCCGGAATGAATACTCCGCCACCGAAGAGGCCACCGTCAGCCCCTACGGCGTTCCCGGCAGCTATGGCCACGAGGACGAGTATTATACCCCCGATGTGATTGACGAGCCGGAAAACGTGCCCACCAAGCCGGAATTGCAGAGCGGCAGCGATTTCCTGCCCTGGTATCAGGAGCTGCATGACCAGAACTCCGATATGGTTGGCTGGCTTCAGATCGAGAATTCCAAGATCAACTACCCCGTGATGCAGACCTCTATGGACAATGCCAACTTCTACCTGTACAAGGATTTTGACAAGAACGACTCCGTCCGCGGCAGCATCTACGCCGCCGAAATCTGCGACGTGTTTGAGCCCAGCGACAACATCACCCTGTTCGGCCACAACATGAAGGATGGCAGCATGTTCGCCTACCTGGGCAACTACTATGAGAAGTCCGCCTGGGAAAATAACCCTCTGATCTTCTTCGATACCTTGACGGAATCCCATGTCTATAAGATCTTTGCCGTGTTCAAGACCTCCGGCACCGACAATGTGGGCTTTGCCTATCATCAGATGGCCGACGCCAAGGACGAAGCCGAGTTCAACCAGTTCGTCGCCACCTGCAAGGAGCTGGCTTTCTACGATACCGGCATCACCCCCGTATACGGCGACAAGCTGCTGTGCCTGTCCACCTGCGAATATACCATTGACAATGGCCGCTTCGTCGTTGCTGCCGTCCGCATTACCTGATCGCGTTCCCTTGCTTTCTTTCGGGGCTGCATACGCAGCCCCTTTTCGTTCAGGTGTTCACGGATTGTTCTTGTTTCGTCTATTTACTTTTCCCGCCGGGAATGGTAGAATAGAGTGAGCTTGATCCCACCTAAAACCGCTTTTTTACCGACCGCAGCCGGATTCGGCTCTCGGAAGGAGGATATACTTTGCGTCGATTTATTGAAGAACTGAAGGATTTCCCGAAGAAGGGCGACTGGGTCCTGCTGATCCTGTGCCTGGTCACCTCCGGCTACGGCGGCATCATGGTCGCCAGCGCCACCAACGCCGCCAAATTCGGCAGCAACACCAAATACATTCTCATTCAGCTGGTGGCCACCATGCTGGGCGTACTGATGTACGCCGTGGTCTCCTCCATCGATGTGGACTTCATGTCGGAGCACCGGGGCGTTCTGGTGGCGTTCAACGTGATCATGCTTCTGCTGCTGATCCCCTTTGGCGATGACCACAGCACCGGCAATAAGAGCTGGCTGACCATCCCGCTGGTGCCCGTGAGCATCCAGCCCGCTGAAATCTGCAAGATCGCGTTCATTATCATCTTGGCATCGGTGATGTCATCCCACCAAAACGATATTTCAAGCATCCCATCGGTGCTGCACATTCTGTTCCACCTGGGCCTGGTGGTAGGCCTGAACATGGTGCTGTCCGGCGACGCGGGCGTGTCGCTGATCTTCGTGTTTATCTTCATCGGCATGGCCTTTGCGGGAGGCATCAGTCTATGGTGGTTCCTTGCGGGCCTTGCGGGGATCGGTGTGGGCATACCGATCCTATGGCCGCGTTTGGGCACCTATCAGCAGGAGCGCATCCGCGTCCTGATCGACCCGGAATTTGACAAGATGGGCATCAGCGCCCGCTACCACAGCAAGATCAACCTGCAGTCCCTCACCGGCGGCGGCCTGACGGGCCAGGGCCTGTTCAACGGCACCCGTACCCAGGATGGCAACCTGTTCGCCCAGCATACGGACTACATCTTCTCCTCCATGGGTGAGGAGCTGGGCTTCTTCGGTTGCCTGGGCGTGATTCTGCTGGAGTTTGCCATCATCGCCCGGTGCATCCAGGTCGGTTCCCGCTGCCCGGACTATATGCGCCGCCTGATCTGCTACGGCGCGGCCTCCGCCATGATGTTCCAGGTGCTGATCAACGTGGGCATGTGCATCGGCGTTATGCCCGTTATCGGCCTGACCCTGCCGCTGATCAGCTACGGCGGCTCCTCCGTGGTCACCATCTACGCCACCATGGGATTGGTCTCCGGCTCCTACGCCCGACCACAATCCCTCAGCCACGAACGATATATCCAGCCCTACCGGGGCTACAACGTATAAATACAGCCGGTAGTGAAAATGGGGCTGTTGCAAAATTCTTTTTTGCAGCAGCCCTATTGCTTCACCCTGAGCAT
>OLOV01001745.1_pt1 | contig 16411 bp, 15 predicted proteins | sample 1672931 | NCBI WGS metagenome assembly OLOV01 (sample SAMEA3136738, study PRJEB25190) | human gut metagenome | biome: human gut; feature: human-associated habitat; material: faeces | place: Austria | collected 2013
AGCGTTATTTTCGCGGTGGTGCTGATGTATTTCTGCGGCGTGACCATTAACATGATATCCCTGTCTGGCCTTGCGGTGGCGGTGGGCATGCTGGTGGATAACTCCGTGGTGGTCATTGAAAACATCTACCGCCTGCGCGCCAAGGGCGCCACGGTGACCCAGGCGGCGGTGGCGGGCGCGGGGCAGGTGCTGGGCGCTATCACCGCCTCCACCCTCACCACGGTGTGCGTGTTTTTGCCCATCGTGTTCGTGGAGGGCATCACGAAGCAGCTCTTTACCGATCTGGCGCTGACCATGACGTTTTCGCTGCTGGCCAGCCTTGCGGTGGCGCTGACGCTGGTGCCGGCCATGGCCGCGGGCATGCTGAAAAAGGATAAGCGCATCAAAGACGGGCTTCTGAGCAAAATTTATCCCTTCTACCGCCGCGCCGTGGCCTGGGCGCTGCGGCACAAGGCGGCGGTGCTGGGCACGTCGGCGGCGCTGCTTGTCGCCACGGCGCTGCTGACGGTGCAGAGGGGCTTCGTGTTCATGCCGGAGATCGACCTGAACACGGTGTCCGTGACCATCACCATGCCCGAGGGCTGCGACCACGACAAGGCGGCGGAGCTGGCCGACGAGGTGACGCGGCGGGCGCTGGCCATTGAAAACGTGGAGACCGTGGGCGCCGCCATGTCCTCCAGCTCGGCCATGTCCATGATGAGCATGGGCGGCACCGGAGGGGACTACGACGTGACGGCCTACGTTATCGTGCCGGAGGGCGAGAGCGGCAACGCCGTGGGCAAAAAGCTGGTGGAGCTGTGCCAGGACATGGAGTGCAAGGTGAGCTACTCCGGCGCGGCGGACGGCATGACCCAGATGATGACCGGCACCGGCATCACCCTGCGGGTCTACGGCGACGACATGGAGCGGCTGCAGGAGGCGGCCAAGACCGTGGGCGAAGCGCTGGAAGGCGTGGAGGGCGTGCGGGCGGTATCCGACGGCCTGGAGGAAGCGACTCCCGCCGTTCATCTGACGGTGGATCGGGCGAAGGCCATGCGGCACGGCATGACCGTGGCACAGGTGTATATGCAGGTGGCCTCGGCGCTGTCTACCTCCGTTTCGGGCGCCGACATGACGCTGGACGGGCAGGACATGGGCGTGACCATCGCTCTGCCGGAGGGGCAGGCGGTGACGCTGGAAAACCTGCCGGATCTGGAGATCAAGCCTGACTCCTCCATGAGCGGCGCCATGACCTCCATGAGCGGCACCGCCAGTTCTATGGGCTCTTCTATGGGCTCTTCTATGGGCGGGTCTATGGGCTTTTCCGCAAGTTCTATAGGCTCCACGGGCGGCTCGACGGCGGCATCCGGCTCCGGCGAGAGCTTCCGGCTGGGCGACGTGGCCACTTTGGAGCGCACCGTGAGCATGAACACCATCAGCCGCATGGAGCAGCGCCGCTGCATCACGGCCACGGCCATGGTGGCGGACGGATACAACGTGACCAAGGTGTCGGCGGCGGCCATAAAGGCCGTGGAGGCACTTGAGCTGCCGGAGGGCGTGACCGCCGAGTTCGACGGCGAGAACGAAACCATCATGGAGGCCATGAGCCAGCTGCTGCTGATGCTGGCGCTGGGCATCCTGCTGGTGTATCTGGTGATGGTGGCGCAGTTCCAGTCGCTGAAGTCGCCGTTCATCGTCATGTTCACCATTCCGCTGGCCTTCACGGGGGGCTTTATCATCCTGCTCATTGCGGGGGTGGAGCTGAGCGTGGTGTCCCTCATCGGCTTCGTGATGCTGGTGGGCATCATCGTCAATAACGGCATCGTGCTGGTGGACTACATCAACCAGCTGCGGCTGGACGGCATGGAGCGGCGGGAGGCCATCATCGAGGCCGGCATCACCCGCCTGCGCCCCATCCTCATGACGTCCATCACTACCATTTTGGGTCTGCTGGTCATGGCCTTCGGCGGCGACGCGGGCACGGCGCTGATGCAGCCCATGGCGCTGGTGTGCATCGGCGGACTGGTGTACGCCACGCTGATGACGCTGCTGGTGGTGCCGTGTATGTACGACATCATCAGCCGCAAGGAGCTGCGGAAGGTGGCCGAGAGCGACCTGAGCTTTGAGGAAGAATGATTTTACGGCATTCCATTTGATAAAAAACAAAGGCACGGCATCGGGGGAGATGCCGTGCCTTTGCGTTAGGCGAGGGAGATAAGTTGAAAACGGAAAGTGGAAAGTGGAAAGTTGGGGGGTGACGGGGAAATGCGTAGGTGCAGGGCGTGGGGGAGTGCGGATTGCCACACCGGCGTGCGCGCCGGTTCGCAATGACAGGATTTGAGAATGCGGCGGTCAGTCGGCGGGGCGTCGGGGACGCCGCCCCCTACGAAGTGCAGCAAGAAGTGCGGCGCAGGCGGGCGGACAGAGGCGTCCGCCCCTACAAATAGAATTATAAATTTTCGTAGGGCGGCGGCACCCATGTGTGCCGCCGCCCGACATCCGTCGCATTCCCAGCGGCGGGGCACACGGGCCCCGCCCTACGGGAGCATTGCTGGAGGCGCAGCGGCCAATGGCGGGCGGGGTAGAATCCCGCCCCTACGCGGGACGTGGGGGTGCGGCGCGTGGGGGATTACGGATTGCCACGTCGCTGCGCTCCTCGCAATGACAGGGTTTTCGGGCGAACAGAGGCGTCCGCCCCTACGCGGGACAGGAAGTGCGGCGGATGTGGGCAAAAATGCCGCGGCAGCACTGAGGCGCCGCGGCGTTCTGGGGGAATGGATCTGATTTATAAAGAATATCAAAAAACGAAAAGCATCAGGAAAACTCGATGGGGGTGCGGCAGCAGACCTCGCGGATCTTTTGCTGGAGGGCTTTGAGATCCACGAAGGTCTCCGGCTTTTTCGTGCCGTCCCGCAGCAGGGCGGCGGGGTGGTACAGGGCGGTCATCCAGGTGCCGTTTTTATCGAAAAACAGGCCGTGCTCCTGGGTGATCTTGAAGTCCGGACGGATCAGCTCCATGGCGGCCACGCGCCCCAGACACACGATGATCTTCGGCTGCATCAGCTCCGTCTGACGCCGCAGATAGCCGAGGCAGGCGGCCTTTTCCCCGTCCAGCGGGTCACGGTTCTGGGGCGGGCGGCACTTGACGATGTTGGTGATATACACCGACTCCCGCTTCAGGCCGATCATGGCCAGCATGTCGTCCAGCAGCTTTCCGGCCACGCCCACGAAGGGCAGACCCTGCTCGTCTTCATTGGCGCCGGGGCCTTCACCGATGAACAGCACTTCCGCGTCGGCACGGCCTGTGCCGAAGACCACGTTTTGCCGCGTGTCCGCCAGGGGGCAGGCGCGGCACTGCAGACATTCGTTTTGCAGCTCTTCCCAAGGGGTCATAGGGGGTTCCTCCCGATAATATTTTTTCGCGGGCATAACCCGCCCTCACCGGTGGGACACTGAGAGGTGAGGTGAATGGATTTGTACTGGTTTTGGATATTTATGTTTTACAGCTTGGGGGGCTACGGGCTGGAGAAGCTGTACGCCCTCGCCATGCGCGCCCGACATCGGGTGCGCAAGTGCTTTCTGCTGCTGCCGCTGTGTCCGGTGTACGGGCTGGCCATGATGGCGGTGCTGCGTCTGGCGGGGGACACGGAGCGGTTCTGGCAGCTGGCGCTCTACGGGGGCATTCTCTGCACCGCCGTGGAATATATCGTGCATTTTTTATACGAAAAATGCCTGGGGGTGCTGTTCTGGGACTACAGCGGCACCCATCTCGACCTGAACCGGCGCATCTGCTTTCCCTTCGGGGTGGCGTGGGGCGTCCTGTCGGCGCTGGCGGTGCGGTATGTGCAGCCGCGGCTGGAACCGGTCATTGCCGCCATACCGCCGGAGGTGACCCTGTGCGCCGTTTTGCTCCTGACGGCGGACAGCTTCTTTTCCGTCCGGATCCTGCGCCGCAGCGGCAACATCGACCTGCTGGGGCTGGGAAACCTGTGGCGGGAGCTGCATCAGATATAGCGGCTGAGCCAGTCGTGAATGTCGCTGTAAACCGTCTGCTGCATGGGCTTTTCGTTGAGGATCTCGTGGCGCAGGCCGGCGTAGAGCTTTATCGTCACGTCCTGCATGCCGGCCTTTTGGAAGGCGGCGCAGGAGCGCTTTACGCCCTTGCCCATGGCGCCCACGGGGTCGTCCTCGCCGGAGATGAAGAGAACGGGCATGGAGGGATCCATCTTTTTCAAATTGGCGGGCTTCTGGTTAAAGCGGATGCCGCCCAGCATGTCCCGAAACAGCCCCACCGTGGCGTCGGCGCCGCAGAGAGGGTCGGCGATGTAGCGGTCTACGTTCTCCGGATCCGCCGAGAGCCAGTCGAAGGCTGTGCGGTTGGGGGCGAAGGCGCGGTTGTAGCCGCCGAAGGCCAGCTCGGTGACGAAATTGCTGGTGGAGCTGCCGCCGTTTTTATAGTAAAACCGCTTGGCGATGAGGCTGCCGCCGGTGAGCATATAGCCCGGCTGCCAGCCGGTGCCCATGAGAATGGCGGCCTTTTTCTCCCCGGGGTAGCGGATGAGGTACGAGCGGGTGAGGAACGAACCCATGCTGTGCCCCATGATGAGGTGGGGCAGGCGCTTAAAGCGCTTGGCAAGGATCTCGTGGAGGCCGTGGATGTCGTCCACGGCGTGCGCCCAACCGTTTTCCTCACCGAAATACACGGGGGTGCCGCCCTCGGGCAGGGACTGACCGTGCCCCAGATGGTCGTGGCCGGCCACAACGATGCCCTGCTCGTTGAGATAGCGGGCAAAGTCGTCATACCGCCCGATGTGCTCTGCCACGCCGTGGGCTATCTGCAGAACGCCCCGAAATTTGATCTTTTCGTCGGGGATCCAGAGGCAGGCGTGGAGCTGGGTCTTCCCGTCGGAGGAGGGAAAACGGAAATGTTCACAATTTGTCATAGAATCTGCGCTCCTTCCGTGGTATACTTGCAGTATCGGTCGGCGGGGACGGCTTTATGCAGCGCCTGCCGACGGAGGAAACCATCCTGTTACCGGCAGTATACCACGCCGGAATGAAAAAGAAAAGGGGAGAGGCCGATGCAGCAGTATATTTTGGCGCTGGATCAGGGGACGACCAGCTCACGGGCGATCCTGTTTGACCGCGAGGGGCGGATCGCCTCGGTGGGGCAGTACGGATTTCCGCAGATCTATCCCGAGGCCGGATGGGTGGAGCACGACCCCAAGGACATCTGGGGCTCGGAGAGTCGGGCGGCGGCGGACGCGCTGCGCGGCGTGGAGGCGGGGCAGGTGCTGGGCATCGGCGTCACCAACCAGCGGGAGACCACCCTTCTCTGGGACAAAAATACCGGCGAGCCGGTGTATAATGCCATCGTGTGGCAGTGCCGCCGCACGGCGGAGCTGTGCGAGGAGCTGAAGCGGCGGGGGCTGACGGAGCGCATCCAGGCTACCACCGGCCTGCTGCTGGACGCCTATTTCTCCGCCACGAAAATTTGCTGGATCCTGGATAACGTCCCCCACGCACGGGAGCGGGCGGAGCGGGGCGAGCTGCTGTTCGGCACGGTGGAGAGTTACCTCATCTGGAAGCTCACGGGCGAGCACGTCACGGACTATTCCAACGCCTCCCGCACCATGCTTTTTGACATACATAAGCTGCGGTGGGACGAGGAGCTGTGTGACATTCTGCACATCCCCATGTCCGTTTTGCCGAGGCCGGTGTCCAACAGCGAGGTGTACGGCACGGTGCGGCCGAATATCCCGGGCTTTGAAAAGGTGGCGGGAGTGCCGGTGTGCGGCGCGGCAGGCGACCAGCAGGCGGCGCTGTTCGGGCAGGGGTGCTTTGCCCCCGGCGAGGCCAAGAACACCTACGGCACGGGCTGCTTCACGCTGATGAACGTGGGCAGCAACCCCGTGCGCAGTCGGGCGGGGCTGGTGACCAGCGTGGCCTGGCAGGTAGGCGGCGAAACGAATTACGCTCTGGAGGGCAGCGTCTTCAACGGCGGCAGCACCATCCAGTGGCTGCGGGACGAGATGAAGATCATCTCCTCCGCGCCGGAGATCAGCGAGCTGGCGGCCACGGTGCCGTCCTCCGGCGGCGTGGTGATGGTGCCGGCCTTCACGGGGCTGGGGGCGCCGTACTGGGATATGTACGCCCGAGGCGCCATTCTGGGGCTGACCCGCGGCACGGGACGGGCGCACATTGCCCGAGCGGTGCTGGAGTGCATCGCCTATCAGGTGACGGATCTGATGCTGGCCATGCGGCAGGACGCCGGCTGCGACATCGCCTGCCTGCGGGTGGACGGCGGCGCCAGCGTCAGCGACCTGCTCATGCAGATGCAGGCGGACAGCCTGCGCATCCCCGTGGATCGGCCGGCCATGGTGGAGACCACGGCCTTCGGCGCGGCGGCGCTGGCGGGGCTTGCCTGCGGCCTGTGGAAAAGCCGCGAGGAGCTGCGGGCTTTGCGGCGCAGCGATCGGGTGTTTCTGCCCCAGCGGGTGCAGAGCGAGTGCGACGAGGAATACCGTCTGTGGAAGCGGGCGGTGAGCCGCGCGGCGGACTGGATCGAGCATTGACGGCCGCACGACACATTTTTCCTTGCAAAAGGCTATAAAATTTTGTATAATAAGGCAAATTACATATAATTTGAAAGGAGATACTTACTATGGAATTTTTCGATGAACTGGGCAAGAAGGCGCAGGCTTACGCCGGCGTAGCAGCGGATAAGGCAAAGGATCTGGCCGGCGCGGCCAGCGAGAAGGCGAAGACTGTGGTCGGCACCGCCAAGATCAACATGGCCATCATGATGGAGCAGCGGGAGCTGGACAAGAACTACAAGGCCATCGGTGAGTGGTTCGTGGCCGAGTACGCACAGGAGATCCCCGAGGCGGTGAAGGACGTGGTGGAGGCCGTGAACGCCTCCAAGGCCAAGATCGCCGAGTTGGAGGCCTCCAAGCCCCAGAAGGACGAGCCGATCGTGGACGAGGAGCCGGCGGAGAAGGTGTGCCCCGTGTGCGGCGTGGCGTCCAGCGGCAAATACTGCCCCGAGTGCGGCGCGCCCATGGGTCGGCCGGAGGAGTAATTTTCCCAAGTGAAAAAGGGCGGCGCTCTGCGCCGCCCTTTTTGAACTGCCGGAGGGACAGAGGGCTTTTCCGGCAAAGAGAGTTTTACGTATAAATAAAAAAGGAGAGGTGCTCCGTGACATTGCTGCAAATGAACTATCTGGTGGAGATATACCGCTGCGGCTCCATGAACAAGGCGGCGCAGAACCTCTTTGTGTCCCAGTCCGCCGTGTCGGCGGCCATTCGGGAGCTGGAGGAGGAGCTGGGCATCCGCATTTTTCACCGCAGCAATCGGGGCATCGCCCTGACGGAGGACGGGCGGGAGCTGCTGGCGCAGGTGGCGCCGCTGGTGGAGCGCAGCCGCAAGATACAGAATTATTACAGCGAGCGGCGGGTGGAAAATCGGGCAAGGCTGGCCATCAGCACCCAGCGCTACCCCTTCTGCGCCAAGGCTTTTGTGGAGTTTCTCCACCTGCTGGACGAGCCGCGCATTGAGGTGAGCCTGAAGGAAACGGACATGAGCAGCGTCATTGAGGAGGTGGCCGGCCAGCAGAGCGACCTGGGGGTGCTGTTTGTGACGGACATGACGGAGAGCTTCATCCGGCGCATACTGGACGGGCGCAATCTGGAGTTTTTCGGCCTGGTGCGCATCCGTCCCCATGTGTTTCTGCGGCGGGGGCATCCGCTGGCGCAGTGCGCGGCCGTGACCCCCGAGCAGTTGCGTGCTTACCCCAGCGTGGTGTTCACCCAGCGGGAAAGCAACCTCAACTACGCCGAGGAGGCGGTGGTCGGCTCCGGCGCGGATTTTGACCGCGTGGTGTATATCAACGACCGCGCCACGGCCTACAACGTCATCGCCCACACGGACTGCGTGTCCACCGGCAGCGGCGTGCTGCCCGAGGGCTACGGCGACGAGCGGCTGGTGTCCATCCCCCTGTGTGAGCAGGTGGGGGACATGCGGCTGGGCTATGTGAAGCTGCGGGGCATCCCCCTGACGGAGCAGGGGGCGCAGTTCGTGGATATTCTCAAAAAAATCACGGCGGAGATCGGGGAAAGCCTTTGACGGATCTGCTGTAATTCATATTGTTAAGATATGATCCGGCGGGGCAGACGGCAGGAGCTTTTATTTCGGATAGGCCAAAGGGAACCGGCCGCCGTCCTCACCCAGAAGCATCACATCGCCGGCGATGACGGCGGTGCCGCTGAGGAGGAGGTTGGCCTGGGCGTCTGTGCGGCCGCCGGGGTAATTGGTGAGGCGGAAGGTGTAGCGGCAGACGGTCTGGCCGCCGCAGGAGGCAAAGGGCAGACCCTGCGCGTTTTGCAGGGCGGTGTAGTCGGCGAAGCGCTCGGCCAGATCGTCCGGCAGGCGCAGCTGCAAAGTTTCGACAGGCTCCGGTTCCACTTCCCAGCCCAGCTTTTGCAGGTAGGCGGCGCAGCCGGCGGCGCCGTCGGCATAGATCGTTTGGGGGACGCTTTGCTTTTTCAGCGCGAAAAACAGCGCCGCCGCCAGAGCGGCCAGCAGCAGAAGAAGCGCCGGCAGCAGCCTGCGGCGGGACAAATGGACAATACGCATACGATCACCTCGGAAAAGCCTATGCGCCGGCGGGGACGGATATGCACGGGAGAGAAAACATGGAACGACTGGACAAAATACTGGCCGGCACGGGGCGCTGGTCCCGCCGAGAGGTGAAGGAGCTGGTGCGGCAGGGGCGCGTTACGCTGGACGGAGCGCCCGCCGCCTCGCCGGAGCAGAAGCTGGAGCCGACTGCGGCGGACATACGGGTGGACGGAGAGCCGGTGGCGTACCGGCGGTTCACCTATATTTTGCTGCATAAGCCGGCGGGCGTGCTCTCGGCGGTGGAGGACGGCCGGCAGAAGACGGTGCTGGATCTGCTGCCGCCGGAGCTGAGGAAGCAGGGGATTTCTCCGGTGGGGCGGCTGGACAAGGACACGGAGGGTCTGCTGCTGCTGACCAACGACGGGGCGCTGACCCACCGGCTGCTGACGCCGAAAAACCATGTGGACAAGGTGTACTACGCCCGCACGGAGGGCACGCCCACGGCGGAGGACGCGGCGCGGCTGGCTCAGGGGATCACGCTGCCGGACGGCCTGCGGTGCCTGCCGGCAGAGCTGAAGATCTGCGGGGAGGGCGAGGTGCATCTGACCCTGCGGGAGGGAAAATTCCATCAGGCCAAGCGGATGCTGGCCGCCTGCGGCACGCCGGTGGTGTATCTCAAGCGGCTCTCCATGGGGCCGCTGACGCTGGAGAACACGCTGCCGGCCGGAAATTTTCGTCATCTTACCGAAGCGGAAATCGACGATTTGCGCCGCGCGGCGGGTCTTATGGCGGCAGATTGCCAAAAAAAAGACAACAATTTTTGTTAAATACATAAAAAAACTCTTGCAAAATCGTGATTATGACGGTATAATACAGAAAAGGTCTAAACAGATTGCACAAAAACCATCCTAACCAAGGATGCTCGGGAGGACTATCATGTCGGGACGGATCTTTCAAAATGTAGTGCTGCAGTTCAAGGAAACCACGGATCGGGTCATCGGCGTCATGGACGCCGAGGGCAGCGTTATCGCCTGCAGCGAGCTGACGGGTATCGGCAAAAAATGGACCAAATATGTGGAGGCCATTGAGCTGGCCGACGGCAACTGCGTGGCCATCGAGGGCAAGACCTTCAAGGCGCTGCCCGGCTGGGGCAGCCACTTTGACTACGCCGTGTTTGCCAGCGGCGACGACAGCGTGGGGCGCACCGTCTGCGCCATGGCCTGCGTGGCGCTGAACTCCGCCAAAGCCTACTACGAGGAAAAGCACGACAAGGGTTCCTTCATTAAAAATATTATTTCCGATAACATTCTCCCCAGCGATATTTACATGCGCGCCAAGGAGCTGCATGTGCCCGTGGAGGCAAACCGCGGCGTTTTCGTCATCCGTCCCGTGGACGAGCGCATGGAGACCGTGCCTATGGACGCGGTGCAGAGCCTGTTCCCCGATCGGCAGAACGACTTCGTGCTCAGCGTGGGCGAGGCGGACGTGGCGCTGATCCACCAGCTGCCCGAGGGCGCCGACGGCCGCGACCTAGACAAGGTGGCGCAGCAGATCGGCGAGGCGCTGAAAGTGGACGGCGAGTACTCCGTGTTCGTGGGCGTGGGCACCGTGGCCACCCACCTGCGGGATCTGGCCAAGGCCTACAAGGAGGCGCAGATCGCCATTGAGGTGGGCAAGGTGTTCGACACCGAGCGCTACATAGTGAACTACGAGAATCTGGGCATCGGCCGGCTGATCTACCAGCTGCCCACCACCCTGTGCGAGATGTTTTTGCAGGAGGTTTTCAAGAAGAACCCCATCGACGCGCTGGATCAGGAGACCCTGTTCACCATTTACAAATTCTTTGAAAACAACCTCAACGTGTCCGAGACCGCCCGCAAGCTGTTTGTCCACCGCAACACGCTGGTGTATCGGCTGGAGAAGATCAAGAAGCTCACGGGGCTTGACCTGCGGGAGTTTGACGACGCCATCACCTTCAAGGTGGCGCTGATGGTGAAGAAGTACCTCACCAGCCGCGGCATCGAGGCGTGAAAAATTGGATAGAGTTCCCAAGTGGGGAGGCGCTGCGAAGGCGGCGCCTTCCTCTTTTATAGTTGAAAACGGAAAGTGGAAAGCTGGGGGGACGGTGCGGCGCGATCGGGGCGTCGGGGACGCCGCCCCCTACGAAAACAGCAAAGTGCCTTGTAGGGCGTGGCCCGTGTGCCCCGCCGTTGGGGGCGCGGTGGTTGTCGGGCGGCGGCACACATGGGTGCCGCCCTACGGAGAAATTATAAATTATGCGTAGGGGCGGCGGCTCTGCTCCGCCCGACGATGGACACCGCATTTTCAAAGAATGTCATTCCGAGGAGCGAAGCGACGTGGGAATCCGTTTTCTTCTATGTGGGAGTGCGGCGCGTGGGGAGTACGGATTGCCACGGGCATTTCATGCCCTCGTAATGACAGGTTTGGGGGGTGCGGTGCGTGTCGGCGGCGGGGTGAGGGCACCCCGCCCTACGGAGGAACTTATAAAGTGTGCGTAGGGGCGGCGGCTCCGCCCGACGATGGACACCGCATTTTTATAAACTGTCATTCCGAGGAGCGAAGCGACGTGGGAATCCGTTTTCTTCTATGTGGGAGTGCGGCGCGTGGGGAGTACGGATTGCCACGGGCATTTCATGCCCTCGCAATGACAGGTTTGGGGGGTGCGGTGCGTAGTCGGCGGCGGGGCGATGTGGGCATCGTCCTACGCATTGGTGGGGGGCGGCGGACGGCGGGACAGTTCACACTTTTTTCATATTTTTTCCTGTTGCAAAATTTGTAGAAAAATTTTATAATGTGTAATATGTAACCATTTTGTTACCGAATGAAATGTGAGGAATATATGATTCGTCTGATAGATGTAAAAAAAGTATACGACAACGGGACGGAGGCTCTGAAGGGCATTTCGTTTACCATAGAGGACGGGGATTTCGCCTTTCTGGTGGGGCCGTCCGGCTCCGGCAAATCCACCATTATCAAGCTCCTGACGGGGGAGATCGTGCCCACCTCCGGACGGGTGATGGTGAACGGCTTCTCCATGGGGCGCATTTCCGACCGGCAGATCCCCTATATGCGCCGCACCATCGGCGTGATCTTTCAGGATTTCCGGCTCATTATGAACAAGACCGTGTGGGAGAACCTGAGTCTGGCCATGCGCGCCGTGGGCGCAAGTCCCCGCGAGATCAAAAACCGCATTCCCTATGTGCTGGAGCTGGTGGGGCTGAAGGGCAAGGAGCAGAGCTTTCCCGATCAGCTCTCCGGCGGCGAGCAGCAGCGGGTGGCCATCGCCCGCGCGCTGGTGAACAACCCCAGCACCATCGTGGCCGACGAGCCTACCGGCAACCTCGACCCCAACCGCTCGCTGGAGATCATGACCCTGCTGGAGCGCATCAACGCCCTGGGCACCACCGTGGTGGTGGTCACCCACGAGCGGGGACTGGTGAACCACTTTGACAAGCGCGTCATCACCATCAACGACGGACTGGTGGCCGGCGACGGCATGGGACAGTATGAGGTGGCCAAGAAATGAAAGGTAATTTCGGATATTTTTTTCGGGAAGGCAGCCGAAACATGTTTTCCCACGGGTTTATGTCCTTTGCGGCCATCGGCATCACCGTGGCGTGCCTGCTGATTATGGGCACGTTTTCGCTGGTGGCCTACAACGCGGACTATAATCTGAAAAATCTGCAAAAAGAAAACGCCATTCTGGCCTTTATCGATGAGAGCCTGTCCGACGAGGACGCGCGGGCGCTGCAGAGCAAAGTGGAAGCTGTTTCCAACGTGGGGGACGTGACCTTCGTGTCCCGCGAGGAGGCCAGGGACAGCTATGTGGCGCAGTACGACGAGGACGACCTGTACGCGGATCTGGACGCGGGCATCTTCCGCCACCGGTTCGTGGTGCATCTGCAGGACGAGAACCGTCTGGCCGAAACGGCAGAGGCGCTGCGGCAGGTGGACGGCATCGCCAAGGTGCGGGCGGACGAGGCCATTTCCCAAGGCTTCATCACGGCGCGCAATGTGGCGGGGGTCATCAGCGTGGCGCTCATTGCCATACTGCTGGTGGTGTCCGTGTTCATCATTTCCAACACCATCAAGCTCACCACCTTCGACCGGCGGGACGAGATTGCCGTGATGAAAATGGTGGGCGCGACCAACGGCTTCATCCGCTGGCCCTTCGTGTTTGAGGGGCTGCTCATCGGCCTGTTCGGCGCCATGATCGGCTTCGGGCTGCAGTGGCTGCTGTATAACGCCATTTCCACGGGCATTGCCGGATCGGACACCCTGCAGATCCTGCGGGTGGTGAGCTTTGAAAAGATTTGGTGGCCGGTGGCGGCGGTGTTCCTGCTGGCCGGCGTGCTGGTGGGTATCGGCGGCAGCCTGACGGCTATCCGCAAATTCCTGCGTGTGTAAAAAAGGAGGGGTTTATGTTCAGTCGCAAGCGGGCGATATCGCTTTTGTGCGCAGCGTGTATGCTGTGCTCGCTCATAATCATGGCTCTGCCTGCGCCGGTCTACGGCGCCAGCCTCAGCGAGCAGCTGGAGCAGGCGCGGCAGGAAAAGGAGGCGCTGGAGAACCAGATCAAGGCCATCCGCGCCGACAAAAACAAGGTTCTGCAGCAGAAAAAGCTGCTGGATCAGCGCAATGAAGCCCTGCGCAACGAGGTGAACCTCATTCAGAAGCAGACCGACGAGACCCAGGCGCGCATCGTGGAGCTGACCGCCAAGGAGGAGCAGCAGTATGCGCTGTTCTGCCGGCAGGTGCGCGCGGAGGAGGAGCGGGGCACGGAGTCGTACTGGTCGGTGATCTTCAAGTCCACCGACTTTTCCGATCTGCTGGCGCGGCTGGACTTCGTCAGCGAGGTCATGGACTACGACCGCAAGGTCATTGCCGACCTGCAGGCCACCCGCCAGCAGCTCACCGAGGACAAGGCGGCGCTGGAGCAGCAGAAGGCGGAGCTGGTGAGCGCTCAGGCCGAGCTGCAAAAGGATATTGACGAGGCCGACGCCCTCATTCGGGACTACGAAAAGAGCGAGGCCGGACACAACGCCCTGCTGAACCAGGCCAAGCAGGACGAGGAGCGCATTCAGGAGCTGATCCGCCGGCAGCAGCAGAGCGGCGGCTCCTCTGACGGCTACATCTGGCCGTCCAACAACTCCCACCGCATCTCCGACTCCTATGGCTGGCGCATCTGCCCCTTCCACGGGCGGGAGTTCCACAACGGCATCGACATCGACGCCCGACGGGGCACCGACGTGCTGGCCTCCAGCTCCGGCACGGTGATCCAGTCCGGCTGGAACGGCGGCTACGGCATCAGCGTCATGATCTCCCACCCCGACGGCATCACCACCCTGTATGCCCACATGAGCACGACCTATATGTCCGTGGGGCAGAAGGTCAGCAAGGGGCAGACGGTGGGGCTGGTGGGCAACACCGGCAACTCCAACGGCGCCCACATCCATTTCACCATGTATAAGGGCGGCTCCACCGTGAATCCGCTGGACTATCTGCCCTGAAAAAGCCGGCGGATAAGCAGGGCGATGTGGGCATCGACCCTTAACGAAAAAAGCGATCTTGATCGCATGGGCAAAAATTTTATAGTCTTTTTTGTAAAAACATTTTTTGGCAGACTTATTTCCCCTCTCGCTCCATAAACTGGTGCGGGAGGGGATTTTTATGCTTGGATGGATCGGCTGGGAGACGCGGGGATTGCCGCGGGTGCGGCATCGGGTGGAGCTTTTGGGCGGCATGCCCCTGTGTCGGGTGAGCGTGGGCGGCAGGCTGTCGCCGCTGCTGCGGCTGCTGCTGCGGCGGGAGGGACGGCTTTTGCGGGAGGCGGGCATTCGGGAGGGCGTGTGGCCGGCGGAGCTGCCGGAGCCGCTGCGAATGGGGCTTGCTCCCGTGGAGGTGGCGCCTTTGCGGCGGGCGCTGCTGCCGGCGCTGCTGGAGCAGGCTTTCCGCCAGAAACGGATGACGCGGCAGACGGCCTCCGCGCTGCTTACGGCGGAGGGGACGAGCCTGCCGGTGTACTGGGCGGCGCAGCTGCTGGCGCAGCGGGTGCGGTATCTGCATCTGGAAACGGGGAGCGGGCAGGAGGGACTGGAGGACTGGCTTTTGCAGCGCTACGGTCTGGCCTGCGGCGGCGGAGCGCCGGAGCTGGAGGTGACGCTGCGTTCGGCGGCGGAGCCGCGGGCGCTGCTGCTGGGGGAGAACTGCGCCGTGCAGCGGGTGGAATACATACTGCCGCCGGCATTGGCAGACGCCTTGCCCGACGGAGCGGAGGGCGAGCAGCTTCTGGCAGCGCTGTGGCGGCAGGAGCGGCTGAGCCCAAGGGAATTGGCCGTGAGAAGAATTTATTTCAGTGCTTGACACCGGCGGGGAAACTATCTATAATGCAATGTGACTTATTATAGAATCGGGGCAGTATTGGAATCATACGCCGGACAATAGAAAGGAAGCGTTTACCATGGTTAAAGAGTTCAAAATGAGCCAGGAGCGGTACGACGAGCTGAAGAAGGAGCTGGACTACAACAAGACCACCCGCGCCGACGAGATCGCCGAGCTGATTAAAGAGGCTCGCGGCTTCGGCGACCTGAGCGAGAACAGCGAGTACGACGAGGCCAAAAACGAGCAGGGCAAGCTCTATTCCCGCATCGCCGAGCTGGAGGAAATTCTGCTTCACGCCAAGATCGTCAGCGACGCCGAAACGGATTCCGACAAGATCTCCATCGGCTGCAAGGTCGTTGTGACCAATCTGGCCAACGGGCAGGCGCTGCCCGCCTACCGCATCGTCGGCTCTCAGGAGGCGGACGTGATGAACCGCGCCGTGTCCGAGGACTCCCCCTTCGGCAAAGCCCTCATGGGGCGCAAGGCCGGCGAGGAGATCACCGTGGAGGCGCCCCGCGGCGTGATCCGCTACCGCATTGATTCCATCGAAAGATAAACCATAAAAATTTTACAAAAGGAGGATGCCCGCCATGGCAGAGCAAGTGAACCGAACCAACGAACAGGAGCAGGATCTTAAGCAGATCCTCAAGGTGCGCCGTGACAAACTCAAGGCCCTGCAGGATGCGGGGATGGATCCGTTTACCATCACCAAGTACGACGTCACCCACCACGCCCAGGAGATCAAGGACAACTTTGACGCTCTGGAGGGAAAGACCGTGGCCGTGGGCGGCCGCCTTATGTCCAAGCGCGGCATGGGCAAGGTGTCCTTCTGCGACTTGCAGGATAAGTCCGGCCGCATCCAGCTCTACGCCCGTCGGGACGAGATGGATCAGGAGGAGTATAACCGCTTCAAAAAGTACGACATCGGCGACATTGTGGGCGTGGAGGGCACCGTTTTCCGCACGGAAAAGGGCGAGATGAGCGTGCGCGCCAAGCATATCACCCTGCTCTCCAAGTCCCTGCAGCCCCTGCCGGAGAAGTTCCACGGCCTCACGGACAAGGAGATGCGCTACCGTCAGCGGTATGTGGATCTCATCATGAACCCCGAGAGCAAGCGGAACTTTGAGATCCGCAGCAGGTTCGTGGCGTTTTTGCGCCGCTATCTGGACAATTTGGGCTTTATGGAGGTGGAGACTCCCGTTCTCAGCCCCATCGCCGGCGGCGCCAACGCCCGTCCCTTCATCACCCATCACAACGCGCAGGACATCGACATGTATATGCGCATCGCCACGGAGCTGCACCTGAAGCGGCTCATCGTGGGCGGCCTGGAGCGGGTGTACGAGGTGGGACGCATCTTCCGCAACGAGGGCATGGACACCAAGCACAACCCCGAGTTCACCACCTGCGAGCT
>OLOV01001752.1_pt1 | contig 16349 bp, 21 predicted proteins | sample 1672931 | NCBI WGS metagenome assembly OLOV01 (sample SAMEA3136738, study PRJEB25190) | human gut metagenome | biome: human gut; feature: human-associated habitat; material: faeces | place: Austria | collected 2013
GGTCGCCGCAGATGGTGTAGTCGCACTTGCAGCCGTTGGCGCAGGTGGTGGTGCGCACCAAGCGGGCGTGGAGCAGCTCCATGCCGGCAAAGTCCGGATTGCACAGGGCGGGCATCACCTCCAGCAGGCCGTGCTGTCGGGCAAACTCCGCCGCCGGACAGGCGGTGAACTCATAGTAAATGGGAGCGTCCTTGTCGAACGGGGCGACGTGCATTTCATAGTCGCCCCACCGGTCGCACTTTTTCTTGGCGGTCAAAAAAGCCTTATGCATCAGCTTTTTGAAAATCGGCTTGTTGCAGTCTACGAACTTCGACAGCTTGCGGAAGGGCGGCAGGATCAGGGCTTCCTCCATCTCCTCGATCTCCGCGAGGCTCGTGACGTCCTTGCAGGCGGCGTAGTAGGCCATCAGGGCGATGCAGTCGTAGGTGCCGGCGGCGCCGTTGTGAAAATTTTTCCGGCCGCCCAGATCCGTGCGCCAGTCGGAGAGAAAGTCCGCATACTGCCGCTGCACCTTCTCCCACGCGGCCTCCCGCTCCTGCGGCGGGTAGTGCAGGGCAATCTTGGCCTGGATCTGCTTTTTGCAGGGCTTGGAATACAGCACATGGCAGCTCCTGTCAAAGGGCAGCTCGCTGTCTTTCATGGGCGCTACCTCCTTTTTGGGTTTTGGTTAGAGAACGCTAACTGGTGTGCTTTGGAAAAGCCGCATCCCTGCGGCCTTTCCGCTTTTGCGGCTCCGAGAGGGGAGCCGTTCTTTTGGCCATATTATAAAGTCGACGCGCCCGCCTGTCAAGTGCGCGGCGGTTATTTGCGGCGTCAGTCCTCCGTCACGGGGGGGATGAAGCTCTCGATGGCGCTGCGCAGCTTGGGGTGGCGGATGACGAAGTGGATGGCCGGCGCCTTGCTCTTGGACACCATGGCCCACTGCCCCTCGTGGATAAGGATCTGCAGGTTGCGGAAGGCGTGGGCGGCGCTTTGGGTGAGGGTGTAGTTGGGGTTGGCGGCGGCAAAGGCCTCGGCTTCCCGCAGGTGGGCGGCGTACTCCTCCGCGGTGTAGCTGAGGTCTTCCTCGCAGAAGATGCCCGAAAGCTCCAGCGCAGGGGGATTCGTCCCGAATTCCTCCGGCGGGATCACGGAGATCTCGTCCTCCACGGTGCCGGCGGCCAGAATGGCCAGCACCCGTTGGCGCTGGGCGGCGGCGTGCCTCTGGATGGCGTCTTTCTGCTCATCCGCCACGCCGTGGCGGGTGAGGATGCGCTCCAGAAGTTCATCGCTCATGGTGTACAGCGGCAGGGTGGAGAGAATGCTGCGGCGGGCGCCGTCTCGGGACGCGTCGGCCAGCAGGAAGGTGTTCAGCTCGCTCTCCCGTTCGCTGCGGTAAATGTCCATCAGGGGGCAGGCGTTGGAGAGCATGTCCTCCGCCCGCTTCTGGTAGTATTTCAGCTCGCGCTTGGAGTTGGTGAGATAGTATTTGCCGTCGGGGTGGTGGCCGGCAATGGCCTCGCCGGACAGGGCGGCGGCGCCGGACACCTTCAGAAAATGCAGGAAAACGCTGTTGGGCGCCTCCTTGAAGTAGTAGGGCGAGATCTGGCCGGTCATATACATGGGGATCCAGCTCTCCAGCCCCAGCATCATCTCCTCAAAGGAGCGGTCGAGGTTGTGGATCTGGTTCAGGTGCAGACCCTTTTTCAGCATCATGGCCATGCCGAACATCCACTTTTTGGGAAACTCCGGATCTTTGGCCATCTCCGTCATGGGCATGTCGCTGTACATGGTCACAGGCGCCATGGACTTGGAGAGCACCGTGGCCTTCAGGAAGTCCAGCTCGCTGTCCATCATCTCCCGCAGGCCGAAGTAGGCCTTGGAGGTGGGCAGCTGGAAGGGCATGGACGGCACCTTCAGCTCGTCAAAATGGATGACCTTGATGTATTCGTTCAGGTCGAACTCGTCCAGCTTGGTGAGGAAGTTGGAGATGTTGCCGGTGCTCTCCTGGGCGGGCTGCTCCAGAAGCCAGCGCTTTATTCTGGCAAAGCGCACGGGAACGCCGCCGATCTCCTCCGCGTCGCAGCCGATCAGCTCGGCCACGGCGGAGATCTCCGCCGCCGTGTCCATCTCGCGGGACACGAAGGAGGCCACGGCTGTGGCGAACTGGTCGGCGTCCCCGGGCTTTCGGGAGCCGGTGCGGATGCGAAAGATGGCGGAGGGGTCATAGTTGGTGTACTGGCACAGGCGCGCCAGATTGACATCCAGCGCCGTGACCAGCGTGTTGAAGTTCCGGCGCAGCTGCTCCTTGTCCGCGGCCACAAAGTCCTCGCAGGTGGTGAAAGCCTCCCGCACGGATTCGGCGGTAATGTCCGGCGCGCCCCTTTGCGCGGCGATCTCTCCCAGAGCGCGGCACAGCCCCTCAAAGGCCTGCGTGCCCAGCTCCGGCACACGCTCGCCGTTTTTATACCGGCTGAAGGAGGCGGCGGATATGCCGGACAGGCTGCAGACCTCCCGCGCCGTGCAGGAGAGCTGGCTGATGTATTCGTTTAGCTGTTCGCTGAATTTCATAGTATCGCCTCGTGATCCTTTATTTTCTGCCATTATACAGGACGTGCGGCAAAAAGGGAAGTGCAGATTTCCAAAAATGTCAATTGACTCTTCGGAAAATATACTGAAGCAGCCCCTGCCTCCGTGATATAATAACTGCGAATACTTACAAATAGGTGTCAGTCGCCGCACCGGCGGCAAAGAGCGGAAGAAAAGCGAAAAAGAAAGGAAAAGATCATGAGCAAAACAGGAAAAGCGAGGGTGCTCCGCCGGAGCAGACTGGCTCTGTGCATGGCGCTGCTGCTGGGCGCCCTGTGCGGGTGCGCCGGCGCGGGCGGGCAGAACGCCGCCACGGGGAAGGAGCCGACTACGCTGGAGCAGGCGCTCCTGAAGGAGCGGGGCATTGCCTACGACCAGTCGGACTATAAAAAGTTTCTGGGCGGCGAGGGCATCATCGACGAGTACGCCGAGTTCGACTGCGCCGTCGACCACAGCTACAGCACCGACATCAACGACCTCGCCGTGTCGGACGGCAAGCTCTACCGCGCCAACTTCAACGCCACCCTGCCCAACGGGAAGAACATTCAGGGGCTTGGCACCCTGCCCGGCAAGGACGTGCAGTACTGGCGCCTGACCTATGACGGCGAGATGGGCAGCCTGTACCTGAAGGACGGCTCCGGCTATAAGATCACCGGCGTGCCCTTCACCACCGCCCCGCTGGATGGGGCGCAGTACCCCCTGTTCAAAAAGGTGTACCGCTACGCCGCCGACGGGAAGACGCTGGAGGATCACACGGCGGAGTTTCTGGCTGCCGACAAGGTGTATGACTTCGGCATCCCCATGATGGCCTTTCTGGGCGACAAGGTGAGCCTCCTTTTCTCCGGCCGGTATCTCGACTCGGGCACCACGGGGTGGAACTGGTATCGGGACATGGGCTGGCGGGAGTACATCGCCTTTGACCTCGACCTCTCCGCCATCGGCAGCGAAAAGCCCGTGCGCCTGTTCAACAAGAACATCCTCATGACCACCTCCGCCTTCTACGAGATCGTGTACGCCGCGGAGCCGCTGGACGACGGCGATGCGCAGGCGCAGCTTGCGCCGGACGGGTCTACGTCCCCCTATTATCCGGCGGCGGAGCATCCGAACTGCAAGCTTACCCTGCGCAGGATCGACTTGCTGAGCACCTACTACAGCGACGTCCGCAACATCAGCACCGGCTACGTCATCACCGCAGACTACACCATGCTGCCCATTCAGGAGGTCATCACCGAGGGTTACAGCGAGTATGTCAAATATGACTGCAACAAATTCTATTGGGACTATAAATAAAAAACGGGGAGGAACAACTACATGAAAGCAAAGAGATTTGCAGCCCTTCTGCTGGCTGCGGCCATGATGCTGCTGCTGACGGCCTGCGGCGGCGAGAAGGTCACCATCACGCCCACGGCGGCCAAGTCCGTGGAGATAGAAAAGTACGAGACCGCCGACTTCAGCCTCAACATCCCCAAGGGGTGGCAGGTCACTTACGGCGGCACCAACATCTACCACAGCATTCGGGTGTACGACCCCAGCGAGCCGAGAAACCAGATGTTCGTGCTGCTGAAGGCGGACGTCCTGCTGCACAGTCAGGCCGGCAAGGAGGCGTGGCAGCAGAACTACGCCCTGGGCAACTCGCAGGCGTACCTCTTCACCAAGGCGGCGGTGCTGGAGAATCCGTCCACCGAGGGCTTTTTCAAGATTTTCCCGCAGTATGCGGCCTTTGTGTCCGAGGTGGAGCCGGACTATTTCGGCTATGAGTTCCCGCAGTTCAATAACTTCACCGTCACGGATCGCTACCCCACCACCAGCCCCATGAAGGCCTCTGCCTTGGGCGATGAGCAGCTGCGCGCCACCTTCACGGACAACAGTGGCAACGAGGGCGAGGGTCTGTTCGCCGCCGACGTGGTGGACTTCGGCAGCCTCAGCATCTCCGGCGGCAATCTGATAGGCTACCAGCTGCAGGCCGTGGACGGCGGCTACTACATGGCCTATAACATCATGGCCATCACCGCCGTGAAGGACAGCTTCATCGAGTGGGAGAGCGTGCTGGCCGAGTGCATGAAGAGCCTGCAATACTCCGAGAGCTTCGTTTCCGCCACCAATCAGGCCAGCGATGAAAAGGTGGCGCTGGCCAAGCAGATCAGCCAGAACTTCAACGCCACCATGGACGGCTTCATGGCCTCCTGGGAGAGCCGCAACAAGAGCCAGGACATCATGAGCCAGAAGCAGAGCGACGCCACGCTGGGCTATGAGCGGGTGTACGACACCGAAACCGGCGAAATTTACAAGGCCACCAACGGCTTTAGCGACGTGTACGACGGCAAGCGCTACCAGCCCGTCACCGACGACAACATGTATACCCAGCCCATCAGCGGCTATATTGAAAAGCAGTCATAAAAAACGACGATAAAAAGGAGGTCATTGAAATGGCAGAATCCAGAGTGTTCATGCTGAACGGCGTGGAGCCGCAGACCGTGGTGGATCGGCTGGAGAACTTCCTGCACAATGAAAAGGGCATGGAGGTGCAAAGCTCCCCCACTGCGGAGGGCTACGTCATGCAGGCCAGCCAGCCCGAGAACATGTGGAAGACCCTCACGGGCATGCGTCTGGCCATCACGCTGCAGATCGTCGTCACCGGCGAGCAGATGAACGTGCTCATCGGCGAGGGACAGTGGACGGACAAGATCGGCGCCGGCGCCATCGGCCTGTTCGTGGCGTGGCCGCTGGCCATCACTGCGGGCATGGGCGCCTTCAAGCAGAAGAAGCTGCCCGGCGAAATTTTTCAGGTCATCCAGAGCTGCCTGCTCTCCAAGGGGGCGACCGCTCCGGCAGGCGGCGCCGGTTCGGCTGCGGCGGCTATGAAACCGTGCCCCGGCTGCGGCGCCATGGTGGCCGCCGGCTCCAAGTTCTGCAACCAGTGCGGCGCCAGACTGAGCAGCAACTGCCCCGCCTGCGGCGCCGAGATCCCCGCGGGCAGCGCCTTCTGCCCCGAGTGCGGCCAGAAGCTGTAACGAACGGATCCAAGCAAAATTATTAATATAAGGAGATGGCTTATGAAAACGAGACCCATCAAGCGAAAGGTATTGACCCTGCTGCTGGCGCTGTGCGTGGTGCTGTCGCTGGTGCCCGTGGCGGTGTTCGCGGAGCCGGCGGCGGCCACGACCACGGCGGACTTCACCGACGGCAGCGGCGTAGCTGCCATAAAGCTGCTCAACCAGTACAGGACCGGCACGGCGGACTCCCTCTGGAACAGCGCCACCAAGACCCTGACCCTGTGGGGCGTTGACTTCACCACCACCGCCCCAACGGCTGTGAAGCTGCCCGCCGGAGCCACCATCGTCCTCAAGGACGGCACACACAACACCATCCAGAGCGGCGATGTCAGCCTGGAGGTAAGCGGCGGCTACTCGAATGCAACCTATATCAACGCTCTGGACGCCGCGGGCAGCCTCACCATTGAGGGCGGCACGGGCAGCCTGTCTGTCTACGCCGGTGCGCTGAAGAATAAAGGCGACGGCTGGGTCTATTCGTCCGGTATCAGCGTAGACGGTGACTTCGCCGTCAAGGGCGGTCAGGTCACGGCGCGGGGCGGCTCTGTGGAGTCCGACGATAGCTGCTTCTCCATCGGCGTCAATATGGACAGCAACAAAAAGAATAAGGCCCTGCTGGTCACCGGCGGCACCCTCACGGCCATCGCCGACGAGGCGTATGAGCTGGAGGAGGGCGGCACCAAGAGAGCGTCGTTCTCCCGTGGCGTGGAGATGTTCCGGGGCAATGTCATCGTGTCCGGCAGCGGCAAGCTGCGCGCCGAGAGTGTGGAGGCGATGGCAGAAGCAACCGTCATGTCCAACGGCCTGTATATTTCCGCGGGCAACCTGACCGTGGCGAATTCCGCTGAGGTAGCTGTGGCTGGTGCCTATGCCGCATATATTTCCGGCGGCAGCCTCCGGCTGGACGGCGGCAGCCTCACCGCAGTAAGCACCCAAACGGCCGATGACAATGGCAATCTCGGCTGTGCCATTTATATGGATTTGAATAGACAAGTCGCCGATTCCGGCAGCATCACCGTCAGCGACGGCACGCTGGAAACCGTGAATGGCGATATCCGTATGTCCACGATCGGTGCCACGGGGAATCAGAGCCTGTTCACCGTTACCGGCGGCACCATCGTGAACAGAGGCCAGTTGTACGGCCCTAAAAAGCTGGATATTTCCGGCGGCACCATGCAGACCCAGGGTATCGAAGCGGAGGCACTGACTCTGTCCGACGGCTCTCTGACCATTCGGGAACCGGTGCGCAAGAACCCGAATTATGACAATCTGCTGGTCCGCCCTGCTTTGGATGTGAAGACGCTCACTGTCAGCGGCGGCACCTTGGATGCAGCATGGGATGGGGGTCAGTTCACGCCCATCGTGTTCCCTGTAAATACCTACTACGGCTACACCGATTCTCTGGTGGAGATGACAGGAAGCAGCAGTGTGGCCACCTTCACCGGCGGCACCACCACCCTGGATACCGGCAAAGCAGGGAACACCGCCCTGCTGATCAAGGGTCAGCTGACCATAGGTGATGGCATGGCGGAGACCGGCGCGGACAGCAGCCACCGCCAGCTGGGCACCACCCCCGTGGTGATCGCCGAGGCCACGGTGCTGCCCACCATCACCGGTGTCGCCGTGGAGAATGTGAAGCTCAACTATCAGCAGAGCGAGACCCCGCAGACCACGGCGCAGGTAGCCGCTGCCGATCGGGAGCAATATGACATTCTCTATGAATCCTGGGGCAAGCGGGTAAAGGATGCCGACGACACCATCACCACCGCTGCCTATTGGTATTCCGATGAAAGCTATTATTCGGACGGCGACAGTCGTTTCGCCTCTTTTGAAAAGGGCGGACGGTATCAATATTCCGTGCGGTTTCAGGCCAAGGACGGCTATATCTTCGACAGCAATTTGACTAATGAAAATGTTACACTGAACGGGCAGGCGCTGCCCTTCGGCTCCTGGGTCAATGTGCTGGATGACGGCAAGACCTGCCTCATCACCTACGGAGCGGAGCTTCGCCCCGGGCAGACGGTCGAAGCGATTCGGCTTGACGCCTATATCGAATTTGATGCCGGAGATGAACCGCGTTTCAGCACCGGCGTCGGTGATCCTTTCGTTGACACCGATCACCAGCGTTGGGATGCCAATGACGGCAGCGGCTACGGCATTACTTCCAGCGATTTCTGGAACAATCGCTACAACGGCAAGCTCATTACGGAGTTTGAAGCCGAAAAGAGCTACACCTATAGCGTATATTTCAAAATTTCCGATTTGGGCATGGAAGAGGGCTACCGCTTCGATCAGAACACCAAGCTCTATATCAACGGCAAGGAGATCACGCTGACGCCCGAGCAGATCAATGTGGACGATAACGGCGAGACCATTTGGTTCAGCAATGTTTTGACGATGACACCGACGCCGACACTGCCGGAGCAGAAGATCGACGTTATCGAGATCGTGGGCGCTACCATTGCTTTCAAGGACGGCGATAAGCCCGTCTTTACCGGCAAGACGCCCAAAAACGCTCCCTATATTTACCAGTTTGAATGCTGGGAGACCAAGGACGGCGCAGGCGTAAACTCTGCTAAATTCTTTGATGATGCCTACGAAAAGCACATCACCGCCTTTGAAAGCGGCGAGACCTATCAGTATATTCTGTATTTTAAGGCAGAAAAAGGCTATTATTTTACCACCGATACCCAGGTGAAGATCAACGGCACGCTCTATGACTACGAGCTTGTCAACATGGATCCGGACTACGATTCCACCGGAAGGCTGTATACGTTCTGGGCGTACACCGACCTGACCATGACGCCGGAGGGCGGCTCTGCTCCCCATGACCACAGCTACGGCACGGCGTGGAAGTACGACGGAACAAACCACTGGCATGAATGTGCCTGCGGCGACAAGGCGGACAATGCGGCGCACACCTTCAAGTGGGTCATCGACAAGGAAGCCACTGCGACTGAGAAGGGCGCCAAGCACGAGGAATGCACCGTCTGCGGCTACAAAAAGGCTGCCGTTGAAATTCCCGCGACCGGATCGGCCGGCCAGCCCGATAACTCCGGCGACAATTCTTCTCCGAAGACCGGCGACAGCGGCCGCACCGTGCTGTGGCTCTCGCTGCTGACCCTGTCCGCGGCGGGCGCAGCCGGCGCAGTGACCTGCGGCAGACGCAGAAAGCACGCCGATAAGTAACCGATCAAGAAACAAAAACGACAAAACGGCGGGACACCCCTTGGGATGTCCCGCCGTTTTGCCTATAAACAAAAGTCCACCGCAATTTTGAATTGCGGCGGACTTTGTGGTGGACCTGAAGGGATTCGAACCCTCGACCTCTCGGATGCGAACCGAACGCTCTCCCAGCTGAGCTACAAGCCCGAATAATGCGTAATGGGGTGGGACAAATTCATCCCACCCCATTATTATACACACTTTTGCGGGAAATGCAAGTGTTTTTATTCCACCTTCGGCAGCTGTTGATTTACAATCTCATTGCAAAGGTTTTCCGAAACCTAAAATTAACGAAACGAGGTATTTCAACATGAAAATCAAAGTCTGTGGTAAAGCCCATCTGGAGGGCGTGGCGAAGAAGACCGGTCGCCCGTACAACTTCAATCAGATCCACTACCTCGGCAAAGCCCGCGGCGTTATCGGTGAGGCCGCCCTCACGCTGGCGCTTGACCCCGAAGTCTACCCTATCGACCTCATTGAAGTCGGTAAGGAGTACAACGTGGACTTCGACAACCGCGGCTACGTCTTCGACTTCTCCCCCGCCAAGTGATGGACAAGCCAGCCTTTCCTTTCCCATTTCCCCTCATACCTCCATAGCCACGGGGCGGCGTAGCCGCCCTGTGGGGCAGGGGGTCAGTATTACCCCCCTGCAACTTTTGAGAATTTGAGATTCTTTGACAATAATTGTCAAACTGGAGGTATTTTATGCCACGCTCACGGAAATGGCTTATTACCATCAACAATCCCATTGAGCATGATTTTGACCATGCCCGAATCAAAGCCTCTGTGCTTGACTTGCCCTCTGTTGTCTACTGGTGTATGTGCGATGAACAAGGGGACGAATGCGAAACGCTTCATACTCATGTATACCTTGTCACCGAAAACCAACTCACCCATACACAAATTGACGCTCGTTTCCCCTCGTTCCACCGTGACATTGCCCGTGGCAAGTCCTCGGAAAACCGCGCCTACGTCCTCAAAGACGGCGAGAAGTTCAACAAGCAGCCGGACGGCTCCTACTCCTACAAGGACACCGGCGGCCATCTCCACGAAGGTATCAACTTTTCCGACACCTTTGAAGAGGGCGGCGAGATGCCTGTGGAGCAGCAAGGCAAGCCCCGTGACGCTGATAAAATCGTTGAGCTGATAAAGGCCGGTGCAAGTAATGAGGACATTGTGGACGCTGTGGCCAGCGCCTACCGTGACCTTGAAAAAGTGGAGCGTGTCCGCTCTATGTACCGTGACGCACAGTTCAAGGATTCGTGGCGTGACCTCGAAGTCACCTACATATTCGGCAAGACCGGCAGCGGCAAGACCCGTTCCGTCATGGATAAGTATGGCTATGCTAATTGCTACCGTGTCACCGACTACAAGCATCCCTTTGATACCTATGACGGCCAAGATGTTATCATCTTTGAAGAGTTCCGCTCCGGCCTAAAGCACGGCGATATGCTGAACTATCTGGACGGCTATCCGCTGCTGCTCCCGTGCCGCTACTTCAACCGGCAAGCCTGTTTCACTAAGGTGTTCATCATCACCAACATTCCCCCGGAAGAACAGTATATGAACATTGACCGCGAGACCCGGCAAGCCTTTTTCCGTAGAATCCATATCGTCCGTGAATATGAAGAATCCGGACGTGTGACCGATTACGCTGGCGTTCACGCCTATATCCACCGGCACGACTGGGCGGAGCAAGCCGCCCGTGAGCCGGTACAAATGACATTTTGATGGAGGACTAACGTATGACTGACAATGAGTATGGCATCTATATCCTGCTGTGCATGACCGGACGTGTGGAGGAAGCGCTGGTGTATCGTGCGCTGTGCGAAGCAAGAGAGCAGAAGAACGACTGACTGTTTTCCTTTGATTTAACCGCCCGCCCCGTAGTAGGGCGGTTAAATCAAACAATCCCCTTGAATCTACACTTTCAAAATGAGGTTGGCTATGTCTTTCAATTTCTTCGACAAATTCAAATACTTCGTCATTGCCGGCTTCGCCTATGCCCTCGGTCGCTTCCTCTTTCAAGCGATAAAAGACTTCTTCTAATCCTGCGGGGTGGTGTAATGGTAACATACCGGTTTAGTGTTCCGGCGCTGCAAGTTCGATTCTTGCCCCTGCACCCAAACAATAATGAGGTGGTTTCGTGTTCTTCAAACTCCTGCTTTACTTCCTGTATTTCCTGCTTATTGCCGCCGCTGTTTTCGCTCTGATCGCTGCGGCTGCGTTCTTCATCTCCTGTGCCATTGAGCATGACAAGCCCTCGTATGCCCTAAAACTTCTATTCGGAAAGGCTGACTGACTATGATTAAGTTCCTCATCTACGCCGCCATTGTGCTGGTGTTCCTGTTCATTCTCACCCTCATCGGCTCCGCCATGCTGTGGGTGATCCTCAAACTCCTGCGCTCCCTGTTCCCGCAGAAGTTCCAGCCCCACGGAAAACGGAAGGAGGATAAAGTATGAATATCGTTTCTGTTTCGCTCATTATATTCTTTTCCCTGTGCTTTGCTGCCCTTATCTTTATGTTCGGTTTTTGGTTCGGAAAGGTTGTTGCACTGGAGAAAAAGGAAAAGAAAAGATGCGGCTATTCCTGCTCCAACTGCGAATACTGGCCTTGCCACTATCTCCTTTGCGAAATTGAGCAGCAGAAAAAGAACCTCCTCGACCCCAAGACCGAGGAGTAAGGCTTACCGGCGCTTTCGTATTGTCCGTATGGCAAGCGCCGCCAGCGCTATCAATGCCGCTGCTATTGCTTTAGCATGGCCGATTGCTTCAAGAAGTTCGCTAATTGCACCCGTTGTCATTTTCAAGTATCGGGGAAACCATTCTCCGAAAATGCCTTGAACGATTACGGTTAGTTTTTCTAATAGATTCGTCATTGAGGTGTCTCCTTATGTCTTTGTATCAATCTATCCTTGATATGGCCGCTAAACTCGGCTGCGAAGTCGATGATGTTCTTTACATTATCGCAAACGTTCAACTCCTGTTTGGTGTATTTCTGACCTGTGCGGTTTACCTGCTTATAAAGGCCGTCCGCACTTTGAAACTACACTTTCAAAAACCCTCTAAATAAGGCACATCCCCGACCTTTCGGCCGGGGAGTGACTATTATTTGATTTTATCTAACTCTTTGCAAAACCGCTCGGCGGCTGCTCGGATTTTGCCTAACTGCTTTGCTTCTTCCTTGCTGATTTTGCCGTCGTCTTTCATGGCAGCCATTTCACAGGACTGGATAAATACTTTTGTCATGGACTGAATGTTGAATATCTGCGCTTCAATGTACGGATTCATGCCCCACCTCATTTTCTGTTTTTTAAGGACGGTGTTTTCTATGCTTCGCAAATTTATTATAACAGTTATCTGCTGTATGTCAATTCTTCTTTTATGCGTAGTAACATCTTATGCACAGTCTTTTCACACAACAGATTCAACACGTTCTTTTGATTCCGATAATTTGAACTTTAGCAAAACACCCACTCTTCTTTCGTTTGATGAACTTTCTTCCTTGTGCGTTCAAGTTAATTATCAACTTGACGTTGACTTTTTCTCCCAAGGTTTGGACGTTGATATAAAGATTCGCAAACTCGCCCGTCATATCTACCTCATAAAGCCCTCTCTGCTTCCGTTCTTCATCAAGAGAAAAGAAATTGGTCGTAGAGTAGGTATTAATGATATGACCAAAGAAATATGTGACGAATATTTCTTCGTTCCGTTCCTTACTGGAGGTACGAAGCTGATATTCTGCCCGCCCCTCTGGAAGCTCTTTAACACCCTCGCCCGCAAGCCCCTGCCGGAAAAGCGCTGGGAAACGTGGTGACGCCCCTGCCCTATGGCTGGGGCTTTTTTCTGCCCTTTACGAAGCGGGGAGTATACGAATATACCCCCCGCCGTTATCTCCTCTGTTTTTTTCCTCGGTAAAAAATCACCCTCTGACTATGTATCCGTTCCGCTCCAACCATGCCATGGCTTGATGCTCCCTTGCGAAGGTTCGGCTCTTGCGCTTCTGCCTGTCCCGTCCGGTGATGATTTGCCCGCTGGCGGCCTGTATGAGCCAGCGTTCTTCCCCGTGCTTGATGACCTCATTCACATAGACCGCTTGCCCGTGCTGGTTGACTAATTTCATTTTTCGGCCTCCTTCCGCAGGTACTGCCGGAAGCAGTATTGCGTGCTTGTATAGCACGGCAGCAGCACATATAGCTGCCCTTTTCGGTTGCCGCCTGCCGTTTTTACGGGCTGCTGCATGGTGTCTATCTTCCGGCTAATGTAGCCCCTTTGGTATGTGCTGTCGGAGGGGACATACCCCTTTTCCTTTGCTTCTGCGTATGTCATGTTTTTGTCCTTTCTCCCCGTCCAGCCGATAGGACAGCTTTTGAATCTACACTCGGTATCTGATTCCGATAGTTTTTGAATCTACACTTTCATTTCTGTTCTTTGTCCTTGCACCAAATTTTTACGGTGAAGCTCTCTACGTTCGGGTGCGTAAAGCGGTACGCCTCTACCCATTTAGGTATGTCTTTTAGCGGCATTGACTGGTAGTGCTGTGTCTTGTTGTCTATCCCCGCAAAATAGCAGCGGATACTCATTTGATATTCTTTCGTCTGTTTCATCCCACCACCTCCATCTTTTCCATACAGTCCCCACAAATGAGGTTCACGGCTTTGGTGGCTCGGACGCTGTTCTTGCAGCATGGGCATTGATATTTTCGCGTGCTGCTTGGCCTCTTGCCGCCCTCCTGCTGCGTAGCCGCCCCGCTGCTCTGCGTCCCTCCGGCTGGTATGCTGATTCTCTGATACCCGCCACGGCTGATTTTGATTTCTGACCAGCCCTTTTCCAGCGCATATTCTGTCAGCCGGTCATTGTCATGCCCTTGTGTATTCCATCCGTATTGCCCCGCACGGTAGCACACAAGCCCCTTTTCCTCCGCCAGTGCCTTAAACTTGCCGTTGTGGTACTTCCCGCCACGGCTGACCTCCTGTATACCTTTCTCGCGGCAATAGAGGTGTATCATCTCATGTATAAGCGTGTCCAACACCTCTTCAATCTCCATTGACTGGAATGACCGCCTGCTCATTGAGAAGCTCTATAACCACGGCCAAAGCTGCTCCGGCATAGCGCATATTCTCGGCTTCGCCCCCTCCTCCATCTATCGTGAGGTAAAACATGGCCTTTACCCACACCTTGGCGCAGAAACCACAAGGCGGCCATTTCACTACTCCGCACAAATCGCACAGGACTACGCCGACTTTCACGCCACTTCAAAGGGCAAACAAATAAAGCTGGGCAGCAACTACGGCTTCGCCGCGGATGTTGCCCAGCAAATCAAGCGTGGTATTTCTATTGATATTATCGTGAATCAGAAGAAGCAGGCAAAGCAATGGACAGTCAGCACCACCACTCTATATCGCTACATAGATAGGGGCTATATCCCCGATATAACTAATCGGCATTTGCCCGAAAAGCCCCACCGCAAAAAGCGCAAGTTCGACAAGGTAAAGGCCAGCAGAGCGCCTAAAGGTCTGCCCATAGACCGCCGCCCAGCCGAGATAAACCGCCGCTTGTCCTTTGGCCATTGGGAAATGGACAGTGTCATAGGCACCGCAGAAGGCAAGCGGCAATCCCTCCTTGTCCTCACCGAGCGTCAAACCCGTTTTGAAATTATCATGAGAGCCAGCAGCAAGACCGCAGCAGCCACTACCAAAGCCCTTGATAGAATCATTCCTCAATTTCCGCAAGGCACATTCAAAACCATTACCGTGGACAATGGCAGCGAGTTCCAAGACTGCCACGGCATGGAGCATGATAAGCAAGGTAACAAGCGCCTGATTGTTTACTATTGCCACCCCTTTTCCTCTTGTGAACGTGGCAGCAATGAGCGCAATAACCGTATCATTCGCCGCTACTTCCCCAAAGGCAAGAGCATGGCAAAGGTCACTCAAAAGGATTGCGACAAAGCCGCCGCCCTCATAAATGCCATGCCCCGCAAAATCCTCAACTACCAAACCGCTGCCGATCTATTTAACCGACAAATCGTCAACCTTACCGAAAATCAGAACTGATTTTTTTCAACTTTTTTTCGCAATGGACTTGACAATCTTCATCCACCTTCGGCAGCTTTGCCATCACGGCGGCGCAGCGGGGGCACAGAGCCTCGTGCTCGCCCACGGCCTTCACGCTGTGCAGCACCTTCCAGCAGCGGCCGCACTTGGTGCCCTCGGCGGACTTCACGGCCACCTTCACCTCGTCGCCCACGGTGAGCTGCACCTGCGACACGATGAACAGGTCTGCCAGCGCGTCCTCGTCCATCTCCTGCAGGAAGGCGTCCTCCTGCGGCACGGTCAGAGCCACGGCGGCCTCCAGACTCTTGCCGATGACCTTGTCCGCCCGCGCCTGCTCCAGCGCGCCGTTCACGGCGCTGCGCAGGGCGGCGATGCGGCTCCACTTGGCCATCTCCTCGTCGGAGAGGGCATACTGGGTGTAGGGCTGCACCATCTCGTTAAAGAGCACGTTGCGCGCGTCGTCCTCGCTGCGGTGAGGCATGGCCAGCCACACCTCGTCGCAGGTGAAGGCCAGAATGGGCGCGAACATACGGGTCATGGCGTCCAGAATGAGATACAGCGCGGTCTGGGCGCTGCGGCGCTCCAGCCCCTCGGCCTCGTCACAGTACAGCCGATCCTTGATGATGTCAAAGTAGAAGGAGCTGAGATCTACCACGCAGAAGTCGTTGATGGCGTGGGACACGGAGTGGAACTCATAGTTGTCGTACCAGCCGAAGACCTTGCCGATGAGGTCGTTGAGACGGGTCATGGCCCACTTGTCCAGAGGCAGCATGTCCGCAGGCTTCACCAGGTCGTTGGGGTCAAAATTCACCAGATTGTCCAGGCAGAACTTGCAGGTGTTGCGGAACTTCAGGTAGTTCTGGCTCAGCTGCTTGAAAATTTCGTCGCTGCAGCGCACGTCCACATGGTAGTCCGAAGAACCTGCCCACAGGCGCAGCAGATCGGCGCCGTACTTGTTGAAGATCTCGGCGGGATCCATGCCGTTGCCGAGGGACTTGTGCATGGCCTTGCCCTCGCCGTCCACCGTCCAGCCGTGGGTCACGCACTCTTTGAAGGGAGCGCCGCGCCCCAGAGCGCCCACGGACACCAGCAGGGAGCTTTGGAACCAGCCGCGGTACTGGTCCAGACCCTCGATGTACATGGTGGAGGGCCAGAAGCCCTGATCCCGCTCCATGGCGGCAAAGTGGGTGGAGCCGGAGTCGAACCAGCCGTCCAGCGTGTCCGTTTCCTTCTCAAAGCCGGCGCTCTTGCCGCAGTGGGGGCAGGTGAAGCCTGCGGGCAGAATGTCCTCGGCGGACATGTCAAACCAGGCGTTGGAGCCTTTCTTCTCAAACAGGGAGGCGACGGCCTCGATGCTCTCCTCGGTGCAGATGGGTTTGCCGCAATCCTTGCAGTAGAACACGGGGATGGGCAGACCCCAGCGGCGCTGGCGGCTGATGCACCAGTCGGT
>OLOV01001755.1_pt1 | contig 16345 bp, 17 predicted proteins | sample 1672931 | NCBI WGS metagenome assembly OLOV01 (sample SAMEA3136738, study PRJEB25190) | human gut metagenome | biome: human gut; feature: human-associated habitat; material: faeces | place: Austria | collected 2013
TTACAATGCCATTCATCATTATTTCATAATCCATAAAAAATAAACCTCCTACATAATTTTGTATATATTATGCAGGAGGGGGATGGTTTGTGATAATTATTTTTTCATTATTTTTTTACATTTACATATTACTATTCCTACAATAGAAGTAATAAACGCTATTATATATTTAATTATATTATCTCCTGTTTTCGGATTACTAATTAATACATTTTCCTCTGTTTTATCTTTTATTTCTATGTTATCTTTAGGGTCCTCTTCTTTTTCTTTTAATTTGTAACTAACTTTTACATTAATATCTTCATCGCCACATTCTATGTTTAGTTCATTATTTTGAACTTCATTTGTTTTTTCAATTTCATTTACTATTAATTTGCTAAGTTCATATTCCGAATCTGGATTTAATGTAATTGTTATTTTTTCTCCAGACAATGCTGTATCTTGTGAGCTGGTTATCTTTCCTTTACCTTCTTCCACACTTGTATTGATATCAAATTTCACATAAGCATCTAGTGTGTTATATTTTTGTATATTATAATCTGCCAATGTTCTTTCATCTGCTAGTTCTTTTTCATTATATTTTAAAATTATTTTATCTTTAGGAATATTAACTTTTTCAGAATATTTTGTTTTTACATTATCTATTGAATCTCCACTTTCAAAATAAAACGGTACAATTATTCCTTTTGAATTTTTAATAAATACATTATAGTTTCCTGTAAATACTTCAATTATATCGTTTTCTTTTAAACCTAATAAAGATTGATCGTCTGAAAGAACTTTATTGTTTAAAAATACTCTTTCTGCACCTGTTGATAGTTTCAATTTTTCAACTGTATAAGGATTTCCAATAGCAACATTTTTTAAATTATTTTTATCTTCTAAGATCTTGTATGAGTATTCTACCAAGCTAATATCTTTATTTTCTATAAGCTTTCCATCTAAATAATTCAATATAATTCTATGACTTCCATCTATAGTTCCTTTGAAAATATCTTTTATTGTCTCCCATGTATTTGCTGTTAAATCTATATCTTCTTTAATCCAAATTTCTTTTTCTGCAAATGTTTTATTTTCATTATTTACTAAATGTGCAAGTCCAGCCATTTGTTCTGCTGTGTCTATTTCATATTTAGTACCTTCTTCATTCTCATACCAACTAATATCATAATTATTAGTATCTAACCAACTAGCAGCATAAGCGTTATATGGAAATAACATTATACCTGCCACAATAGCTGCAACAGCAGTTTTACTAAAAACATTTAATTTTCTATTTTTAGGAAATTCCAATACTTTTGCTTCTTTAAATTTATAGTTACCTTTATGACTTATTGATATTGTATAAATTGATTCTTTGCTTTGGTTTTCAAAATTAAATTTATAAAATTGATTATCATTTATATATGGGATTTTTAAAATGCAATAATCATCTTTATTACATTTTTCTCTTTTTCTCAAATTCCCTTCTACATCAATATACAGTTTATTCTCCTGCATCATTTCTCTTTCAAATGCAATAATAGAATCATTTAGACTTTTAGTAAAAAACACATATTGATCTTTTGATTTTATTGCCTTATCATTTAATATTTTTTTAACATTTTTCTTTAATGTGTAATGATATACATACTTTATATTTGGATTTATTTTTTCTATATTCATTTGCACCACTTTCCTTTTTTAATATTTTAATATAAAATATTAAAAAAATCTATATATTTTCTTAAATTTGTTAAGATAAATTTAACTATATTCACATTTTTTGTAAATATTCATCTTATATACTCATATAAGATCTTTCTTTTCATTAATAAATCCTCCCGACAAATTGTATTTTATGGATTATTTTGGTATAATTTATTATATAATACTAGTATGTATTATTGTACAATTATGGAGTTTTTGCAGAGAAAGGAGTAAACTTATGCAAGATTTAATGAAAAAACGTTTAGACTATTTTTTAAAGAGCGGGACACTCATAAAAAAAGAGGTTGACTTTTGGTCACCCCCATATATAATTTAAAAATTTATTATATAACTTGTAATTTTAATTAAAGTTTTATCAAACTTTTTTCATAACTTCATCATAAGCCATTGGTGGTGCAAAATACATATTATCCCCACCATCTACTATTTTAATTAGTAAGTGCAAAAATTATTTTATCTTGTTTAAGTCAATAATAATTTCCTTATCTGTTTTAATAATTAGTTTTAAATTATCATGTGCATTATAAATAGTAATTGGAAAACTTGTTCTTATTGTTGGAGTAGTTAATTCATTTTCTGCAATAAGTTTATCTGAAAAATATTCGTTTTCATCATTATCTTGTATTTTTATGTTTTTTCCAAGGTTTTCTGCATTTAGTGGGAAATTAAATTTCATTTCAATATCTAATCCAGTCGATGTTAATTCTGCACTTATAACTTCTATATCTTTACTTTGACCAGCTGTATATTCAATTGTTTCTCTATTTATAAATTTATCTGTAACATTTATATCAAAGTTCCAATTACCTGTTATTGTTTTTATATTTTTTTGATTTCTAAATATATTAACTGTTGAAAAAGATATATATATATTATTACTTTTTGGATATGTATGATTTAAGTTATTTAATAGTATAGCTTGTTTTACTATACTATTTTCACTTGCAAATTCTTCTGCATATCCAGTACTTAAACTTTTTTCATTTCCATCTTCAAATATTATATTATTTTTTTCATCTTTTATTACAATGTCTTTTATCGCTATATTATCAATATTTTTAAAGTTTGAGGGTATTTTATAGTTAAATACTATTCCTATATTTGAGTTATCGATAATTATACTATCTAGCTTTATTCCTAAATCATTTTGTATGTTATAGTCCATTTCGATGTTTTGAACATATCCATATTCTAATGCCGTTTTAACTCCCTTATTATTCCAATGATTCCATAATGAATTACTTGCTAATACTATTCCTGTTCCCATAAATACTATACACAAGATTGACGCTATTGTTTTTTTCATTTCTATAAACCTCCATTTTCTGTTATTTTCATACAATCCACTTTTAATTGCATAAGTAAATTTTTGGGGAATATATATATCTTCTGTGCAAACAGTTCTTAATTTATTTTCAAAATTTTCATTACTCATAAAACATTTCTCCTCTAAATTTTTCTTTTAATTTGCTTTTTGCTTTTCTCATTTTTGTTTTTACTGTGTTTTCATTTATATGTAAAATATTACTTACTTCTTTTATGCTGAAGCCTGAACTATAATACAATATTAAAATTTGTCTTTCTTCATAATCTAATGTTCTTAACAGTAAATTAAAATTTAATTCGCTATTTACTAAGTCATAATCATTCTTAGTATCTATAACTTCCTCCATTTGAGTATCTTCAAGTATTTGTTTTTTATTTTTCTTATAAATTTTTTTACACTCGTTAATTAAAATTCTTACAATCCAGGTTTTCAAATAATTTGTATTTTTAACCTTTTTTATATATTTATATGCTAATATCATTGTACTTTGTACTGCTTCACATATATCATAGTCATTGTTTAGTCTCATCCTTGCAATTTTATACAATTCTTGTTCATATTCTAATATAATATCAGTAAAAGCATCTTTATCTCCTAATATTGCTTTAGACAGTAATTCCTCCAAAATCTACCTCCAAATCTTATATGCATATTTGATTTTCATTTATTAGATATTCGTAACTACTAAAAAAGTTTTAAATTTATAAAAAATACTTACTGAAATTAAATTAGTAAGTTTGCAATTAAAAATGCAATTGTTAAGCTACATATTGAAAATACAAAAGAATTTGCTATTAATATTAGTCCATGAGCTGTAAACATTATATTTCCAATTAGTATAAAGCTAAGTACAACATATAAAAACCACAATATAAGTGCTAACATTCCATTTGATACAAGTAATTGCCTATTAAGTTTTTTATAATTCATACTACTTATTACTGTTCTTTTTCTTATTTTTTCTTCTCTAAAACTTGATATTATTATGCATATTACATATACACATCCTGCTAAAATACTATAATTCATAAAGTTATAATAAAATGCTGCTTTGCTTAAATTATTGGTATCTAATTTTGATGTAATTTCTATTTCGGCTTCTTTTGCTAAAGTTTCATTAATTGTTTTTATCAATTCCTCTTCATTTTGTATTTCTTTTTGATAAATATTTGCTACTTTAATATAACGAGTAAGTATCATCTCTGCATAAGAAGAACCTGCATCACCAGCACTTTTTATTTTTATTTCTGGATTAACTCCATTTAAAAAGTCTTTACTATAATTTTCAGGTATATATATAATATAACTTACATCTCTATAAAATAGAGCATTATTTCTTGCTTCTTCATTATCTTCTATTTTAACAATATTGCTGTTTTTTTCTATGTACTCTAATAAATTTTTACTTAATTTTTGCTCTTCATCATTATTGATAATTAGTACATCTGGCTTCTCTGCAACAAAATTTGTACTATTTTGAGTTGTTTGCATATTAAATCCAGCAAATAGTATTAGCATTGCTGTGTATATAAGAATTAAGAATTTGTATTTATTTACTACTTTTAAAAATGTTTTATATACTGTCATACTTCTGCCTCATTAAACTTATATATGAAATACTAATCATAACACCAGAAAATACTAATAAACTTGCTAAATTAAAGTAAAATCTATCTAAAGTATCATAATAATAAAGTGAGTAAAAACCATCTGTTATCATACTTGCCGGATTTATTTTGTTTATTATTGGTACATTTTTATCAATTATATATTTCATAGTAATTCCCATCATTCCTGATAAGAAGCAACCAAACATTGTAATAGCAAGTAAAATTCCTGTTTTAGTGTTTTCGTTTGTTTTTAAAGTTGTACCAATTGCCATTCCCATGCTTAACCCTGCTAAACTTCCTGTCATCGCAAGTAAAATAATTAGTGGTAAATTATCTCCATGATCAACATTTAAAACAAAAATTGTATATACGAATAACAAACTAATCCCGACTAATGCTGTTATATAGCTTGCAAGTACGCTACTGCATACAACTTTTAATTTACTTGCTGGGCTAACAGCAACTCTTTTACCTTTATTACTCATATTAGCTAAGTTTTGGTTTATTGATGTCATACCTAAAGTTCCACCATATAAACAAGCCATTGCAATTAATGTATAGAATTCTATTATTGTGTAACTTAAATTACTGTTTGATATATTTTTTAATTTAACTTCTTGGTTTTGCACATTTTCTATAATATTTTCATATATTTTTTCATAATCCACATTGTGATTTCCTGCAATCATTTCTTCTTTTATTTTGTTTTGTGCAGTATTTTTAACTATTTCTGTTGTTTGCGTAATTTCTTCTACTACATATTTAAAAACTGTTTCATTTATTCCAGATGTTGTAACTATTACTTTTGGATTATCTTCTTCTATTTTCAAGTATCCAATGATCTCATTATTTTCTAATAATTCTTTTGCCTCTTCTTCTATAGCATACTTTGTATTAAAAAGTCTGTCTTCGTTGTTTTCATCACTTAAATTTTTAAAAGTTTCTTTAAATATTTCTTAATTTTTTAATTCCATCTAATATATTATTTCTACTTTGTGGGTCAACTGCAACTGTTGGTTCATCTAAAAAAATTAATTTTGGTTTATGAGCTATTCCACAAGCAATATTTAATCTTCTAAGTAATCCTCCTGATAATTGTTTTGGATAGAATTTTTTGAATTCTGAAAGTCCTACTAAATCTATTGCTTCTTCTATGTATTGTTTTCTTGTTTTTTATCTTTTATATATAGTCCGCAAAAATAATCTATATTGTCATATACTGTTAGTTCTTCAAAAACTGCTACATCTTGAAATACTACACCTATTTTTGATTTAATATCATAAGCATCTGGTTTCATTTCTTTTCCAAAAATTTTTATATTACCTTTGCTAAAATTTAATAATGATAATATACAATTAATTGTAGTAGATTTACCACTTCCATTTGGTCCGAAGTAATCCTAAAATTTCTCCTTCATGTACTTCAAATGAAAGATTATCAATTGCTTTTACTTTTTTATATTCTTTAGTTAAATTTTTAACTTCTATAACATTTTTCATTATTTGTTGTTCCCCTTTTGATTTAATACCCATTTATTGTTTGGATTTTCTTCTAATAGCATTAATGCTTGAAATTCATAAGATAGTAAATCTTGTATTTGATTATCTGTTAATTTAATAGTATCATTTGCTACTAATGTCGCAATTCCATGGCAGAAAATCCACATTTTTGTATGAAAATCCTTTATATCTTCTTCTTTAATATTTGCACTTATCTTTATAAATTTTTCGATTTCTTTATAATCTTCTCCTGCCTTTAAAATGAACGCATCTGGTGTTAATCCTACATCAGTCATAAATAAGGTTTGAAATAATTTTTTCTCTTTTTTAGCAAATTTTATATAGTTTATTCCTACTTGTTTATACTTAGGAATTCCCTCTACCATATTCTCTAATATGAATTTATAAAAGTATTGTTCTATTTTTAGATATAATTCTTTTTGCATTTCTTCTACATTTTCAAATTGATAATATATTGGTCTAATTGAACAATTTAGTTTATTTGCTAACTCTCTATTGCTTAACTTTTCCATTCCATCTTTTCTTACAATTTCAAACGCAGCATCTAATATCATTTCTTTTGAGATTCTGATTTTTGTTGGCATCGATTCATCCTCCTTTTAGTATCGTATAGTATTGTATCACTTAATACATTATTTGTATATAGTTTTTTAGAATTTTATAAGAAAAGTGGCTTCGCCACATGTGCATTTTGCTTCGCAAATATGCACAGTCCAAAGAGACTTAACCTTGTTTTATAGCAAAAATCTGGCGATTTTTCCTATACAATAAAAAAAGCACTTACTTTGTTTATAAAACTTGGTAAGTGCCTATTTTTAGTTTTTATTTCAACAACTTTTCAAAACTGTTTTTATTTAATATCGTATTAGATATAAATTCTCCTTTATAAAAATTTGCCCAATTATTAAATATACAAGGAACTTCTTTTGCTTTTTCTAATGAATCTATTTTTATGAAGTTAATTTTACTATTTTTTTCTTTAGCATAATCTGATAGCTCTTTTATTTCATATTCTACATATGGACACTCTGGGCTATAATAAATTGTAAAATCTTGATTATCTATTTTCATCATTCTAGCAGTATCATTAAATTGGGGAGTTGGATTATCATCAAATTGCAATGCTAGTAATTCGTAATCTCCAATAGTATCTACAACTTTAAATCCGTAATGTTCAAAAAATTTCTTTTCTCCTAAAAATGGTTTTTTCTTTTTAGATGTTAAAGTGCAGATACCACTCATACCTTTTTCTTTTGAATCATTTATAGCATAATCTAACAATTCCTTAGCAATACCTTTTCCTTTGAAACTCCCTGCTACCCATAAACAATAAATATATTCGTAATTTTTACCATTAATAGGAACCCAAGCTGTTTCTATTGGTTCATATTCAATAAATATTTTTCCTCTAGCATTTAATTTTCTAAATACATGCCCATCTTTTAATTTGTTTTTTATCCATTCTTTTTTACTCTCAACACCATTTTGATGTTTTGGATCTCCTATGGCGCAACATATATGCTCTTTATCTATGTTTTCTAAATTTAAATTAATATATTCATTCATATTTTTTTCCTTCTTTGTACAAAACTTATTTTTTCTTTAAAACAATTGCAATAAAATTTAAGTATTTGCAGGCTCCTGCATCAATCGCTTTTTTATCATTTTTAGAATATTCATTATCACAATTTATCCAATCATTCCAACATTCTTCATTACTTTCCATTTCATAAATTGAAACAATTTCACTGTTCTTTGATTTTGAAATAATATTCTTCCAATATTCTATTGTCTGAATATAATCTAATTGCTCAGGAGTCCAAGATAACAATAATTCTTTGTGAATATTGTTATGACAATCCTTTTTCATTCCTGGAACAACAATATAAATATATCCGCCTTTCTTTACAAAAGGTAAAAGTTTCTCATCTAAGTATTTTTCATCTCTTCCAAAATAATTATAAGAATCTGTGCTAACAACTGCATCAAAAAATTCTTTTTCATATTTTAAATCTGTTGCATCCATCTTTACTGGAATAATTTGCTCATCTGTTAATCCCATTTCAGCAAAAAACTTTCGGTTTTCTTCTGCATCACTCCAAAGGTCAGTTGCATATACTTTAAACCCATACTCTTTTGCTAAAAAAATTGATGTGATACCTTGACCACTTCCCAAATCCATAACAACTGCACCAGTTTTTATTTTATTGTCTTTCATAAGTTCTTCTTCCAATTTTAGTGGGTTTGGTCCCATAATTTTTTGATTGATTAAATCTGTATTGTATTTTAAAGTTTTTTCATATTTCATTTTTATCTCCTCCTATTGATTTAGTTATTTCAAATCAATTACGAGATCCAATACACCTATATTAATTTTTCTCAAAAAATACCTCCTTAAATAATTTTTTCTTATTTTATCATAATAAGGTTAAAATATCAAATGATAATTTATCACTTACTATTTTTCAAATATTCAGCTGTAATCGTATTTCCATATTCTATCATTTCCTTTGGAGTACCTGTAAATACAATCTTACCACCCTTAGTTCCCCCATCTGGACCTACATCAATAATATAATCTGCCAGTTTCATTACATCTGTATTATGTTCAATAACAATAACAGTATTTCCTTTTTCAACAATAGATTCTAATATATCCATAATCTTAGTAATATCTGCTGCATGAAGTCCTGTTGTTGGTTCATCTAATACATAAATATTTCCTTTTTTCTTAATATTTTCTGCTAATTTAACACGTTGTCTTTCTCCTCCTGAAAAAGTAGAAAGTGGCTGTCCTAATGATATATAAGATAAACCTACTTCCATTAGTTCATTTAAATAACTCATTATTTTTTTATTATCTGAAAAAATTTCACACGCATCTTCAACATTCATGTTTAAAACTTCTACAATACTTTTATTTTTATAAGTATATTGTAATGCCTCGTTGCTATATCTATTTCCATTACATTCTTCACAAACAGTTGTAATTGGCTCCATAAATACTAATTCAGTAGTAATATATCCTTTTCCTTTACAACATGGGCAAGCACCTTTTCCATTGAATGTAAATAAACTATCAGATACATTATTTTCTTTAGCAAATACTTTTCTTATTTCATCAAAGAAACCTAAGAATGTACATACAGTAGATCTGTTTGTTGCTGTTATAGAACTTTGATCTATTAGTAATACTTTATCTTCATATTGTTTTGCAAACACATCTCTTATTAAAGATGACTTTCCACTTCCAGCAACACCTGTTACCACTGTTAAGACTCCAAGTGGGATATCTACATCAACATTCTTTAAATTATGAACATTTGCATTTCTTACAGGTAAAAATCCAGTTGGAACTCTTGGATTCTCTTTGAACTTTATATCGATTTTTAATGCATTTCCTGTTTTAGTATTACTTGAAAGTAATTCTTCATAACTTCCTTGAAAAGTTATAGTTCCACCATCTTTACCTGCAAGTGGTCCTACATCTATTATTTCATCAGCAATTTTAATAATATCTTTATCGTGTTCAACAACTAAAACTGTATTTCCTTTATCTCTTAAACTTTTTAATAAATTAGCCATTCTATATACATCTCTTGGATGCATTCCTATACTTGGTTCATCAAAAATATACAACATTCCACATAAAGCACTTCCCATATGTCTTACAAGTTTTACTCTTTGAGCTTCTCCACCAGAAAGAGTAGTGCTTTCACGATTCATATTAAGATATGGAAGACCAATATCAATCATTCTAGTTAATGCTTCTATTAGTTGCTCAGTTATTCCTTTTGCTCTTTCATCATCTATTTTTAATAATTCTTCACGCAATTTTTCAAATTCCATATCACACATATCGGCAATATTGTATCCATTTATTTTACATTCTAAAACATTATTATTTAACCTTTTTCCTTTGCAATCAGGACATTCCTTTTCATATAAATATGTTGCTATTTTCTTTAATGTATAATCATTTTGTTCTTCTGGACCTTTCATCAATACCAGTCTTTTAAATTGATTATATACACCTTCTAATTTTTTATCTATTCTTTCTCCACCTTTAGTATAACTTCCATATAGCAAAATGTTTTGTTCTTTTTTTGTTAAATCCTTCCAAGGCACATCAGTTCTAAAATATTCTGGTCTTCTATATACTTTCCAATAATATTTTCCGTTTCCAAATGCAGGAAGTAAAAAGCAACCTTCATCATAAGTTTTATCTGAATCTATAATATTATTAACATCAAAATCCATTACTTTTCCAATTCCAGCACAAGACTTACACATTCCATTTGGATTATTAAATGAAAAATATGAAGCAGGTCCTATTTCAGGCTTTCCAATTCTTGAAAATAATAATCTAAGCATTGAATACATATCACTAATTGTTCCTACTGTGGATCTTGCATTTCCACCTAATCTACTTTGGTCTATAACAACTGATGGATTTAAATTATCAATAAATAGGACATTAGGTTTTTCGTATTTAGGTAATCTACCTCTAACCCATGCTGAATATGTTTCATTCATTTGACGCCCACTTTCTGCTGCAATTGTATCAAATACGATACTTGATTTTCCTGAACCTGATACACCTGTAAAAACTACAATCTTATTTTTAGGAATATCTAATGATATATTTTTTAAATTATTTTGCTTTAGTCCTCTTATTTTAATTGGTTCCATAATTATCCTTCTTTCTGTTATTAATTTCAAACACTATTATATAATCTCCTCTAAGGGAGAGTCAACATTTTAAAACATCTTTTTTGTTCTACTACATTATTCCTTCTTTATAAAAGCTTTTAAATAGTGGTATTCCTATTCCAATTAAAAGAAGAATTGCACCAGCAGGAATAATCAAATAATTAATTGATACAATATCTGCTAAAACTCCAAACAATATCATACCAAGAGGCATAAGACCTGAAAATATTGCATTTAATAAACTAAATATTCTTCCTTGCATCTCGATTTGTACTTTTTCTTGTAACATAGTCATCGTAGTTGTTTGTATTATTGGTATTGAAAAGCTAATAAAAAATATAAGAGCAACAAACATCCAATATTGTGTAACTAATCCTAAACCTATCGCAAATATACTATATAAAATCATTCCTAGTGTTAAAGTTTTATTCCTGTTTTTAAATCCTCCCCATGCTCCAAGTAATAAGCCTCCTAAAAACATTCCTACAAATCCTATGGTTTCACATATTGATAAATACATATAATCTTGTCCAAAATTTCTTGTAATTATAAGTGAACTCATAAAACTTGATGGAACAGATAAAAATATAAATATTCCATATATTAAGAGAAGCTTTCCTATTAACTTGTCAGATATTGAAAATCTAATCCCCTCTTTTATATCATTTATTGTAGATGCTTTTTTCTCTATTTTTTGTATAGATTTTTGTTCTATTTTTATAAAACTTAAAATACTTACTCCTATAACTGCTGTTATTACATCTATAAATAAAATGTTAGAAATTGAGCCTAATACTAATATTCCACCTGCAACTAATGGAGATGCAAATTGTATTACAGATTGAATACTACTATTTACTCCATTAAATTTCATAAGTTTATCTTCTGGCACTAATAATGGTATCATTGAATTTACTGTTGGTGTTTGAATTCCTGTGCCTATTGATCTAATAATTGATACAACTACAATTGCAATTAGTGAAGTTTTTGCTAAATTATTTATTTGCAAAAAAATGGCCAAAATTAAAGTAGAAACAGCTATTAAAACATCTGCAAGAATTATTATTTTTTTCTTATTATACCTATCTGCCCACACTCCTGCAAAAGGTGATATTATCATTTGCGGTAAAAATGATGATAGGGTTAATATTGTAAGCCATATACCTGATGATGTTTGCATTGTAACATACCATACAATTGCCATTTGAACTATAGATGAACCAAATAAACTTACTGCTTGACTTGTTATAAATGCTACTGCTTTTTTCTTCCATAAATTATCTTTTTTCATTTTTTAAAATCCTCCTTGACAAAATAATAACACCATCTAAAAGTATGGTGTTATACTGGAGGGTTTATTTTTTTCATTCTTTCTATTTGTTTCGTCATTTTTATACAATCAATTTCAGCATTTTTTAAAGAAAGAATCAATTTATCACAAGCAGAAACAATATCTTCATCTTTATTGGGAGTATTTAAAACTTCTTGAATGTGAATATTTTTATTTTCATCTAATTGTTTTAAAAGTCTTAATATAGCAGATAATGAATAGTTCGCACATCTTAAGCTACTGATTATTTTTAGTTTTTTTATATCTTCTTCATTATATACTCTATAACCGTTTTCTTTTCTCTTCACAGTTAATAATCCATTTAATTCCCAATTTCTTAATGTGTCTATTGTTAATCCTAAATAGTCTGAGACCTGCTTTCTTGTATATGTTTTTATATTTTCTTTATTTTCTTTTAGAATATTATTTTCAACTATTTCTATTGCATCTTCTGCATTTTTCTCCTCTTTGCTAATACTTTCTAAATGTTCTTTTGCTAATTCTAATGCTCTATCATACTCACCATTTGCTGACACTTTTATAATGTTTATTACCTGTTTTCTTAATCCATTTTGTAGCAATTCACTTTTTAATCCGATTCTTATAAGTTTTAATTGTTCATAATGAATTTGATTATATAATCTATATCCATTTTCTTTTCTAGGTATTTGAGGTAAGAAACCAATTTCTTCATAAAATCGTACTGTATTTGGATGTATATTAAATTCCTTTGCTATTGTAGAAGTATTATATTGTTTCATTTTTTCTCCTATAAAATTACTATATGTATAATATCACCAAGGCAAGTAATTATCAACAAATCACCTACCCTATTTTTTATTTCCGTTTATTCCTGTCGATAGCACATTTACCTCTTTTATTATTCTTGTTCATTTTTGCTATATTTTTAAATTTCTCTCTTTTTTCATTTAAGTAACCTTCACTATCATTGTTATATCTAGCTTCATTTTGAAGTTTAATATATGAATTAAATCTATCTTGTGATAGTGCTCCATTTTCTATTGCTTCTAATATTTTACACCCTGGTTCGTTTGTATGTGTACAATCTGAGAACTTACATTTTCCAATATATTGATCTACATCTTGAAATGTTTTATCTAATCCTTCGGATACTTCCCACATTCCTAATTCTCTCATACCTGGTGTGTCTATAATCATTGCTCCATTGGGTAACATTATTAAATTTCTTGATGTTGTAGTATGCCTTCCCCTTGAATCATCCTCTCTAATTTCTGATGTCTTCATTATTTCCTTTCCATATAAAGTATTTACCAGAGTAGATTTTCCAACACCTGATGAACCTAAAAATACAATAGTTTTTTCTTTTGTAAAATATTTGAAATATGGCCGGATTTCAGGTATACTTATATCAACCGCATTAGCGCAATTTTCAGAATAGAGGTAAAAAACATGGATAGAGACGATCGTACGATGGCTTTCGCCCCTGTACGCGATGAGTCCTGTGAACAGATCCTCCTGCGTGTATACGAGGCATTGAAAACAAAAGGGTATGATCCCGTTAACCAATTGGTCGGCTATTTGATTTCCGGCGATCCTACCTACATTACCAGCTATCAAAATGCCAGAAGCCTGATTTGCCGCTTTGAACGCGATGAGCTTTTAGAAGAGGTCGTGCGTTATTACATTACGCGTAAAACCAGATAAATGGAAATTCGTAAACTGGGACAAAGCGGTTTGAACGTATCACGGCTTTGCTTTGGCGCGTTGACGATGGGCCCTTTGCAACGGAACTTTTCGCCGGAAACCGGCGCTGAGCTGTTGGCAGAGGGCTTTTTGCAAGGCATCAATTGCCTGGATACGGCAGAATATTATCAAAATTATCCGCACATTCAAAAGGCGCTTATCCGCCATCCGGATATAATCGTGATGACAAAATGCCATGCCTACGACAGGGCAGGCGCGCTGGAAAGCGTAGACAAAGCCTTAACCGGCCTTGGCCGCAAAACGCTGGATGTGATGATGCTGCACGAACAGGAAAGCCGCTACACCCTAAAAGGCCATGCCGAGGCGCTGCAAACCTTTGCAGAGCTGAAAGAAAAAGGCGTGATCCGCGCCATCGGGGTGTCCACCCATTTTGTGGACTGTGCCGATGCCGCCGCCACCCATCCGCTGATCGATGTCGTGGAAGCCATTTGCAACAAAGCCGGCGTGGGCATTATAGACGGCAGCGAACAGGACATGGAAGCCGCCCTTTGCAAAGCGCACGATTTCGGCAAAGGCGTGGTGGCCATCAAAGCGCTGGCCGGCGGGCATTTTTCTTCTTCTCCTGCCGAAAGCATTCGCTATGTGCTGGACAAGCCCTTTGTAGATTGCCTGGCCGTGGGCATGCAAAGCCGGGACGAAATTTTATGCAACACCGCGCTGTTTGAAAACAGATGCACTCCTTCGCTTTTGCAGGCAGTTAAGCGGCAAAGCCGCCGGCTTCATGTGGCGGGCTGGTGCCTTGGCTGCGGCACATGCGAAAAGCGCTGCCAGGCAAACGCCATTCATGTTATCAACGGCAAAGCCGTGCCGGATCATTCGCGCTGCGTGCTTTGCGGCTATTGTGCGGGCTCCTGCCCGGAATTTTGTATTAAGGTGTTTTAAATGAAAATTGCAGGATTGGATGTGGGCCAGGCCCGCATCGGCATTGCCATTTCGGATGAAATGGAAATTTTAGCCAGCAGCGTAGAAAGCTACCATTGCATGGGCGATGTGAAAAAAGACGCCGCGGCCGTAGCCGAAAAATTACAGGCGCTGGGCACAAAAAAAGTGGTCATCGGCCTTGCGAAAAACATGAACGGCACCGAGGGACCCGCAGCGGAAAAATGCCGGGCATTCGGCGCTGCGCTCAAGGAATTTTTGCCCTGCGAACAGGTCTTTTCCGATGAGCGGCTGACCACCGTTCAGGCACAGCGCGCACTGATCGGCGCCAACGTGTCTCGGAAAAAGCGTAAGGGCGTGGTGGATAAATTGGCTGCGCAGCTGATTTTACAAAACTATTTGGATTTGCAGGGAGGTGCGCATTGAATCTGTGGATGAAACAGGCGTTTGTCGTGAAAAAAGCAGATGGCAAAAACCGATGTATAACCTATAAACTCAAAGCTGTTTTGCAGCATCAGGAAAAACAATACCTGCTTATGCAGGCGGAAAAACCGTACGCTTTGGCGGATGGGCTGATGATGCTGGAGGTGCATCCGGAAAACCGGGCGCACAGGCTCTCCGTTGTGGAGGATCTTATGCCCTTTAGCGATGTGTTGCATCGTGTTTTTGGCGCAAATACCATGATTCATTAAGGAGGAAATCATATGGCACTGTTCCGTAAAAATCCGTTTATCTCCGCCGTAAAACAATATCAGTTTTATGAGGCGTTTCAACATTATCTGGTCAACGAAGACGAATGTGAAGAAGATTTGCAGGCCCTGCAAAAAAAAGACCGGGCAGCCGCCCGCGATTTTTCCGAATATCTGGAGGTTTGGAATCGTTTCCGCCAGGCCGTGATTGAAGGCGATTTTGATACCGTGGAAGAAACCGTGGCGCAGATGGATGCTTCGGATATGTATACTCGCAGCGATCTAAAGCAGGTTTTGGTGGATCTGGCCGATAAAACCAGCAACTATAACTGCTTTACCGTCTATTGGAAATATCTGGAAGATAAAGACGATATAGACGAATTGGATCAGGCGGTCAATATGCTGCTTGAATGCCTGCCGGACTGCCCGCCCGCCTACGACCAGGCGCTGGATCTTTTGCAGAAAATGGTGGATTCCACCGATAAGATCCGTGAAAAGCTGCCCCATCTTGAGCGCGCGCTTTCCGTGTTTGAGCGCAGCAACTGCAAGGTGGATATCGAGCGCTGCGCCAAATTTATCGCGCAGGTTAAAGAGATAAACCCCAAAAGCCCGGCTGCCCGCAAAGCGGAAATGGCGCTGTATCGCACGGATATGGTGGCGCTGGGTGGCGTGCGCCCGCTGATCGATGCCGGCGAATTGCAGCAGGCTGTCGATACCTTATTGGAGCAGAGCAGGGATCTGCCGCGCAGAATCGCCACGCGCGGCGTTACCGGCAACTGGAAAGATGCGGAAACGTTTTATCGCCTGGGGTGCTGTTTGT
>OLOV01001756.1_pt1 | contig 16334 bp, 12 predicted proteins | sample 1672931 | NCBI WGS metagenome assembly OLOV01 (sample SAMEA3136738, study PRJEB25190) | human gut metagenome | biome: human gut; feature: human-associated habitat; material: faeces | place: Austria | collected 2013
GTGAGCGCCATGTGCGCATAGAAATCTCTGATTTCGTTATGCGCACTTTTGTCCTACGCAGCCGCTTGGATTTCAAAAAGAACCGGGCGGCTGTTCCTATTGAAGGAGAATCCTGCAGGACGGCAAAAATAGGATAAGATGAGAAAAATATCGCCAGGCGTCAGGGCGTCCTGCGTAAAGAAAAAAGCGCGGGCGCGCATCCAAATCGGAAACGCGCCCGCGCTTTTAAAATACCTATGAAATATTTAGAACGTTGCAATTAAGCTGCTTTGTTCTTTTCGATATTCTTTTTGAGCTGTACTTCCGGCTCTGTCGGCATCTTGAAGAACGGAATGAATCTGTCCAGACCTGTGAAGGTTAAGATCAACAGGGAGAATACAGCGATCATGGCCATGAAGTTGAACTTGATGAAGTCCAGGTTTGTCAATTGAACCAGCGGATATACACCGGAAGTGATACCGATGTAGAAACCGAGGTAAACGTGCCAAGGAATCAACTGGGAACCGAATACGCCCATCGCGTCGCCGAAGGTCGCGTTTCTGAGTCTCAACTTGTACTCAGCTTCTTCGTCTGCGCATACAACGTTATCCTCGGTAACCTGCTTGATAACCGGTCCGATGGTAACGATCTGTGCCATTTCGTCAGCCAGAGCAGCGTTGCCGAGTAAGGAAAGCACTGCGTTCCAGCCGAGGAGGTGTCTGACCTTCTTGGACATCTTTGCAATTAAGTTTGCCAAAGGCGCGAACGCGTCCATCAGCTGCATAACGCCGCCAAAAGCCGCAACCCACATCATCATCGGGATAACCCAGGCACCTGCATCCTCAATACCGGTGAAGAGGTAGTTATCCAGGAATTCCTGTACGCCGCAAGCTGTACCTGCGAAGATACCTAAGATGTAGGAGGAAAGGATACCGGAACCGATACAAGCGAAGGTGTTTACACCCAGAACAGCCAGTACGATAACCAGAACCAAAGGAATAACCATGTAAAGCGCAACGCCGTTCGCAACCTGATCTAAGAGGTCAAGTGCCTGCGGACGTTCTACCGCGAGGAAGTCGAATACTTCCGGAGAAATGTTATCCATAACGGTGGAAGCATCGCCGGAGCCGTGCAGACCCATGACGGAAGCTGCAACGTAGAACGCGATTGCTGCCAAGATTAAGCAGGAAAGAGACCAAACACCCTGGTGTCTGATTCTGTCTGTAACCTGTACGCCCTGGATACCGGAGGATACGATGGTCGTATCGGAGATCAGACCGATGTTGTCGCCGAAGCAAGCACCGCCGGCGATCGCGCAGACAGTCAGATAGATATCTCCGCCTACGATGTGGGATAACCACAGGAAAATCGGTGCGCAGGCTGCGAACGTACCCCAGGAGGTACCGGTCGCAACGGACAGTACGCCTGTGCAGACCAGACCGACGCAAGCGACGGTTCTCGCAGTGACGCCCAGCTTCAGTGCGATGTTTACAACGGAAGCGCCGACACCGAAGCTCATGAAGCAGCTAGCCATAACATAAGCGAGCATCAGGATGAACAGGGCAACGAGGATGTTGCTGACGGAGCCCATCGCGGCATCCAGACATTCCTGCCATTTTTTCTTTTCCACCAGCATCGCGATGATGACCGCTGCGAGGAAAGCGAGAGGAGCCGCGATCATAGCGTCCTGACCATCAAAGAGATGGCCTTTGCCGAAGATCATCAGCCCTGCCAGTACGAATACCGGCACGAATTTGAGAAATGCTTTTAAACCTTTCATTTCTTTTTCTCCTTTGAGTTTGATAAGAATAATTATTTCACAAACAAATTATATAGCAAGGAACGTGCCAAAACTCGACAAAAAAACCAAGCGTTGAAATCTCAACCTTGTATACAAGACTATGTAAATCCTAGCGGTTTTTTAGCACGATAAATTGAACCAAAAATGGTTCTGAACCGATTTTGTAAAACCAAAAATGGGTCAAACTTCTTGACAAGGGGGATAAATATAGTATACTACTAGAGAGTGAGAAGGCATTTTGCTGTTTTTTCGCTGGATTTACGCAAAAAAAAGAAAAAAGAGAGAAAATGAGGGAGTTTATACCATGAAATATACAGGAACGAAGCGTGCGCTGGAGCCAAAGGGGAGCTTGACGGTTACCGCATGGAAAGTCGATAATCGAAAGGAACTCCAAAGTCGGGAGCTGCGCGTCGCCATTGATTGCATTTCGATGGAGCGGGACAGTCTCCTGCAGATCTGCAGTATCTGCGAATACGACGAGGAAAAAATCAAAGAAAAAATATATAAGATTATCGGAGAACGCGGTAAGCTGCACAATCCGTATACAGAGAGCGGCGGACTGTTTTCGGGCATTGTCGAGGAAATCGCCGAGGACTTTCACGGAGAACGCGCGCTGAAGCCAGGAGACCGTGTGGTCAGCATGACCACCCTGACGGCACTGCCATGTTATCTGGAATCCATCGAGAGCATTGACTTTGAGTACGGTTTTCTGCGCTGCAAGGGCTACGCGATCTGCTTCGAAACGACGCTTCTGCGCGAGATCAATCAATTTGAACCGCGCCAGATCAAGCACCTGCTGCGCGCGCTGAACGAAGAAGGAAACTTTTGGGGAATCAGCGAGATGCTGACCTCCATGCGGGCGGATAACTGCGTGATCATCGGCAACAGTCTGGTAGAAATCATCCTGTACGCGCGTATGCTCAAAAATCGCAATCCCGATGTGATCATCACCTGCCTGTTTGAAAGCAGCCGCGGCGGCAGCCTGCAGGGGGAAGAAACAGCGCTGCTTGCAGCGATTGGAAGCCTTGTCTCCCATATCATGTTCCTGCCGATGAATCTGCCGCTGGAGACCGCGCACGCGGTATTCGAGGCACAGCGTTACAAACCTGTGGATGTTGTGATCAATCTGGAAGAAATCAAGGGATGCGAGAGCGTTGCCGCGCTGCTCGTTCGCTCCGGCGGACTGGTCTGCCACACGAATATCGGCAACGCCTATTCGAAAGGCATGCTGATTGCGGACAGCCTGGGTAAAGAGGTTGTCAATTACGCACTGGACGGAGTCTGCGCGCATACCTTCGACTACGCGATGCAGCTGGTCGTGAGTACGCAGGATGTATTTGCGAATTTGGACGATTTTTACGCCAAGTCGCAGATCAATCACCTCAAAAAACGGAAGCCTGCCGTCATGAAGGAAGAACGAACCCAAATGGCCGCGAAGCAGATCGATGGTTTCCTTTATATGAGCCCGGCGACCGAGTTCATGGTCGAGGAGGTGTTGAACGTGGCACAGTACGACTGCAACGTCATCATCCAGGGCGAAACCGGCGTCGGCAAGGAAAAAGTCTTTGATCTGCTGCAGCAGAACAGCCCGCGGCGTTCTCAGCCCTGCGTCAAGATCAATTGCGCGACGATCCAGGAAAATCTCGCCGAGTCGGAATTCTTCGGCTACGAGAAGGGTTCCTTCACCGGCGCGGCAACGAGCGGCAAAGAGGGTTATTTTGAGATCGCCAACAACGGCACGCTCTTTCTCGACGAAATCGGCTCCCTGCCGCTTGCCATGCAGTCCAAGCTGCTGCGCGTTCTGCAGGAGAACAGTTTTTATCGGGTCGGCGGAACGACACCGAAGAATGTCAACGTGCGCGTCATCTGCGCGAACAATATTCCGCTGCAAAAGCTGGTCAACGAAGGCAAGTTCCGAGAGGACCTGTATTATCGTCTGAATATCTGCTGTATCAACGTGCCGCCGCTGCGGGAACGTCCGGAGGATATCGAGTGCCTGGCCGCGGCATTCATCGACCATTACAGCTTGAAGTACGGCATTCAAAAAACTTTCACGCCGGAGGCTTATCAAAAGCTGGAGGAATATCACTGGCCCGGCAATGTCAGAGAGCTGGAAAATACAGTGCATCGTCTTTACATCAGCGAGCGCGAGCGGCAGATCGGTGAGGACGCGGTGGATGAGCTTTTGAATGTCAACGTATATAATGAAAGCATGATTGACCTCAAACGCGAGGTGCGCCGCGAAGAAAGCCTTGATTTCAACAAGATCATGGACGAGCAGGAAAAAAAGCTGATTGCCTACGCACTCAAAAAAGAGGGCACAACGCGTAAGGCAGCGGAGTTTTTGAATATTCCGCAGACCACGCTCGCACGCAAAAAAATCAAGCATCAGCTCTAAAGCGCGGCCAGATGCCTTCGCCGCCTTACACGCTCGAAACATGTTTCCCCTTCGCCGCATGGTTCGCGCGAAACACAGTTTGTCTGCTGACACATTGCGAGGGCCTTTGCGGCACGTTTATGACGATTTGGACGGACAGCGTTTTCATACAGCACAGTGCCTTTCAATTTGGATAGGGCGCCGGCGCGCAAAAATGAAAATCCGAGGTGTATGGGGCACCTCGGATTTCCAGTTCATTCTTTATTTATTTTCTGTTAATTTAACTTGTTCGCAAGTAGGATTGTGTTTTGGTCGCCGGCCTATTTCATAGTCCAGGTCTGGATTTTAAAGTCCTGACCGACTTCCTTGAGAGAGTCAAATCCCGCGATGATGGTTGCTTTGATCTCATCGTCTGTAAAATCGTGAAAGTCACGCTTTGCGATGTTTTCCATCGCGACTTTGATCGTTTCCGCTGCAGTCTGCGGGTCCATGCCGTTGTAAGGAACGGTGCTGATTGCTTCGTTGAATGCGTTGTCTAATAATTCTTTCTTGTTAGCCATAATAATTACCTCCATTTTTTTTACATCTTTTGATTCGTTCTTTGGGGATGCTCTGTTTCATCCCTTGTTGCACCTATATATAGCAAAAGGCGTGCCAACTTTCAAAAATACGAAAAAAAGCGTAAAAAAACAAATAAATAGGAAAAAATGAGAAAAAAACAGCCGTTTTTTTGTTATAATCTTCAAAACGAGAAAAAATGTAAAAAAGAAAGAGCCAAAAATGGGTCAAGATCTAGGTGGTTTGACTCATTTTTGGCTCGGTATTGACCAAGATTCGGTTCAAAGGCAGTGGGGCAGGGCGAAGCCGCGCGCCCCTCTGCTACTCGATGGATTTTAAGGATTCCGCCATATTGATCTTGTTCAGGCGGAAGTACATCGCGCAGTTGACGATCAGCGCGAAGGCGAAAGTCATCACGAGCGCCAGCAGATAGCTGCGCGGCTCTACATGCACGTCGAAGCTCAAAAGATCGACTTGAATCTCATTCATCACGAAGGTATGGAACCATTTGCCGACCGGCATGCCGACCAGCGCCGCGATGGCAGTGAGCACGATGTTTTCTCGGAAGACGTAAGCATTCGTCTCGCTCGGATAGAAGCCGAGCACCTTGATGGTCGCAATCTCGCGGACACGCTCTGTGATGTTGATGTTGGTCAGGTTGTACAGCACAATGAATGCCAAAGCGCCGGCGCAGACCATGATCAGGATGATGACGTAATCCAGACTGGCCATCATATTGCTGACGCGGTCGCGCATATCCTGTGTGATGCTGACAGAGGCTACATGCCGCGCGTTCATCAGCTCCGCGCCATCCGCGCGCGGGTCCTCCAAAACGCCGTCCGCATCGCGATGTCCGATGACATAGGCCGTGTTGATTTCCGGATGTCCCCATGCGCCGCGGTAGGTATCGAGGTCAATATAGACGTAATTGTAAACATGGTTTTCACACAAAGCGGCAATGGTAAGATCCATTTCGCGCATGTCGCTGTCGTAAACCGTCAGCGTGTCACCGACCGTCAGCTTGAGATTTTCTCCGAGATTTTTGTTGATGATACAGCTACCGCCTGTCGGATAATCGAGCAAGCGGTCTTCGTCCTTAAGCGTGATAAAATCCGCGATCGGGTCAGCGGGATCCGCGACGATCATGTTGACCGACTTGATTTGTGTGCCGGTGTGTACGTCTACCGAGAGCGCATTGAGGAACAGCGCCTCGTCAATGTAGTCCGCGTTCTTTGTCAGGAAGGCTTCCTGCTGCGCTTCACTCATGTCGCGGTCGAAGGTGACAGTGTAATCATTGTGAAAAATTTCGTCGTACTGCACGCTGATGATATTTTTGATGGAATCCGACAGCCCCATCGCGGTGATCAGCAGCGCCGTACAGCCGCAGATGCCCAGAACCATCATAAAGAAACGCTTTTTGTAGCGGAAAATATTGCGCAGGCAGACCTTGTGCAGGAATTTGAGGCGATTCCATATAAAAGGTACATGCTCCAGCAGAATGCGCTTGCCGAGCGCCGGTGACTTCGGTCGGATCAGTTCCGCGGGCACATTCACAAGCTCCGCGTAGCAGCAGTAAATCGTCGTGCCCACACAGCAGAGAATCGCCGCGAGGATGGAGAGCGCGCCCAGCGTACCGTTGACAACGAAGATGAGGTCGGCGAAGTCGTACATCATGCCGTAAGCGGTCCAAATAACGGATGGGAACAGATAGATGCCGCCAAAAAATCCGATCAGACCGCCGATCAGCGAGGCACTGCCCGCGTAGAACATATATTTTCCGAGAATCCGTCCCTTGCCGTAGCCGAGCGCCTTGAGCACACCGATCTGCGTGCGCTGCTCATCGATCATGCGTGTCATCGTAGTCATGCAGACCAGGGCTGCCACGAGGAAGAAGAATACCGGGAACACCCTGGCGATGGAATCTACGATACTGGTATCATTGTCAAAGCAGACGTAACCGATATTGGTGTCGCGGCCGAGGACGTAGGTTTTTGGATTTTCGATGTCGTCCACTTTTTTGCGCGCGTCTTCGATCTCCTCTTCGGCGTCCGCGACTTTTTTCTTTCCATCCTTCAGTTCCTTGCGGCCGTCAGCCAGTTCTTTTTTGGAATTTGCAAGCTCCCTGCGGCCCTTCGCCAGCTTTTCGTAGCCGTCGTTCAGCTTGTCTTCTCCGGCCTCGATCTTTGCCTTCGCGTCCGCGAGCTCCTTGGCGGCAGCTTCAAACTGTGCGTCCGCCTGCGCCTTTGCTTCCTGATATTGCGCAAGAGCTTGATCGTAGTACGGGGTGCCCGCGGCGGCATCGATCTGCGCTTTCTGCGCGTCGAGCTGCGCATAAGCATCAGCCTTTTGCTTTTCGTAATCTGCAAGTCCTGTCTCATAGTCCTTTTTGGACTGTGTCAGTTCCTTTTTGGAAGTGTCGAGTTTCTTTTGGTTATCGTCCAGCTCTTTCTGCCCGTCGCGGATCTTTTTCTCGCCGTCCGCGAGCTCTTTTTCCGCGTCCGCGAGCTCTTGCTTGGCGTCATCGAGCTTATCCTGCGCCTCGGACAGCTTATCGTTGGCTTCGGTGACGATCTCGTCATATCGGCTGCTTGCGCAGGTTTCAAGGGCGTCCTCCAGCGGCGTTTTCACCGCGTCCGCATTCTTTTTGTACGCGTCGGAATAGATCTTGCCGCCTTCGGCAAGGCAGACATAAATCTCGGTATAAACCTCGCTGTCCCATCCGTCCTCCGGTATATAAAGGTAGGTTGCGACGCTGCCGTTGCCCAAAGAGGTCGAGCCGCGTTCAAAATTCAAGTAGAGCGGAGACTCGCAGATGCCGACCAGTTCGTATGTATCATAGGCGAGCAGGTCTTTCGTATCCTGCTTGTTGTTGTCGGTGATGCGGATTTTTTTGCCGATATCGTCCGCGCTGAAATAGCGCGCGTCACCGACGCATTGATTCGGTTTGTCCGGCAGATTTCCGGCTTCGAGCGCGGGGGTATTGATATCGGAAAGCAGCGTGTGCAGCTTGGCAACCTTTTCGCCGGTTTCTGCGTCTGTGTCTCCTTTTTTGTCTGTGAGCAGAAAAAGCGCGTCGGCGGAATAGCTGCCGCGGGCCTTGGCGATACCGTCCAGGGCTTGCATTTTTGTAACGTCTTTTTTCTCCAGACCGAGCGTGGACATCAGTTCATAGTCATAGAAATTGTGCTGCGCGTAGAAGGTGTCACCCGTCAGAATAAAATCCTCTTTGCAGATTTTGAGCCCGCAAAAGAAGCCGACGCCCAACGCGCAGATCGCCAGGATCGCGATCCAGCGGCTGAAGCTGCCCTTGATCTCCCGCAGCGTGGATTTGGTCATCGCGTTTTTCATAAACTCTGCCGCCTTTCTACCATTCGATGGTTTCGACCGGAACGCGGTGCGCGTTTCGCTCCACTGAGGAAACGGTTCCGTTTTTGACATGGATGATGCGGTCGGCCATCGGCGCAATCGCGGTATTATGCGTGATGATCACGACGGTCATACCGGTTTCGTGCGCGGTATCCTGCAGCAGTTTGAGAATCGCCTTGCCGGTATTGTAGTCCAGAGCGCCGGTCGGCTCGTCACAGAGCAGCAGTTTCGGATTCTTGGCGAGCGCGCGCGCGATCGCGACACGCTGCTGCTCACCGCCGGAGAGCTGCGCCGGGAAATTATTGATGCGGGAAGCAAGTCCGACCTTGGCCAGTGCTTCCCCGGCGTCCATCGGATCCTTGCAGATCTGCGCGGCCAGCGAAACGTTCTCGAGCGCGGTCAGGTTCTGAATCAGATTGTAGAACTGAAAAACAAAACCGATCTCGTAGCGTCGATAGGTGGTCAGCTCGCGGGCATTGTATTTGGAAATCTCTTTACCATCGAGAAATACTCTTCCTTCGGAGAGCGTGTCCATGCCGCCAAGGATATTCAGCAGCGTGGTCTTGCCCGCGCCGGACGGGCCGACGATGACACAGATCTCACCTTTTTCAATCTCAAACGAGGCATCACGCAGTGCCTCAATGGTGATTTCTCCCATATGGTAGACTTTTTTTACGTGCTCAAATTTTACAAAAGGTTCCATGGATAGTCTAGATTCCTTCCTATGTTGTAATGTTAAGACCATTATACACGATTTTTTAGTATTTTAACAGAATAAATCTGTGTTTCCACGCGGAAAATATGATGAAAAAACTGATCATGAGCAGAAACATCGCGGCAAAGGTCAGATAATTGACGGTAAGAGGGTCCAAAAGCTGTGTTTTGGACAGCAGCGGGAAGGTCGCGAGTCCGATGGGAAATGCAAGCGATACCTGCGCGAGCCGTTCACAAAATTCTGTCGGTCCATATAGATAGTAGACGAGAATCGGCAGCAGAATGAGCAGCAGCGTAAGTGCCGCGCCGAGCGCCAGACAACCCAGATGGAAGGACCAGAGAGAAGGCGTTTCAAAGCCGAAGCACATGATGGTGATCTCCGTCAAAAAAATCAGCAGCACGCAGCCGCTGTAAACCCCTTTGCGTTCGATGAACCATGCGCAGCAGAGGGGCCCCGCGGTAAGCGCGGGGTACATGGCTTGCAGAGTTGTGAAGCCGGAAAGTGTCAGAGCCGAGCGTTGTGAGAAAGTTACGAGAAAAAGCGCGAGGCTCAGGGACAGGCTCAGAATCAGGGTGTAGCAAAATACCTTGCAGGTGCTGCGAAAACGCAGACAGGAAAGTCTGCGCCCGGAGCGCGGAGAGGTTTGCGCCTCGCTTTGCAGCAGGAACCGCGGCGGGCGCTCCAAAAAACAGAGAACTCCTATGAGCATCAGCGCGCCCGCCGCGAGCAGCGCGGGATAAGGGAAGCTTTCCAAAAGGATTTTCCACAGCAGACCGCAGGCAAAGGCAGCTGCCCAGACGACGCCCAAGAGCCGCGTTTTGCTGAATCGAAACCAGCTGACGATCAGATTGGCGGGCAGAAGCAGCGCGAGTCCGCTGAAGCTGACTCCCGCGAGTACCGCGCCGCCGACCGCGAGGATATCGTTTTCTCGGATAAAAAAGAGAAACCAGCCGCCGCAGCTCAGCAGAACATAAAAAAAGGTCCAAAGCTGAAACGGCAGCATGGTATAGCAGCCAAGCGCCAGCGGCACGCCGATGATCAGACCGCAGAGGAATCCCGCGGAAAACAATAAGGAATGATCTATGCATAAAAATCCGACAAGCGGACTGATGACGATAATCAGGCCGATAATATTGCGGCTCAGATAAAAGCAGCGCATCACGAGAGCAAACTCCTCCAATTCGATACTCAAATTCTGTATAGAATTAGTATGAAAAGGCACGCGGAGATTATACTTTGCATTTTCTGCTAAATCACGCGAAAGCAAGCACGCAAAATTTCGCGAGGCAATGCGGCCTTGCGCGGAAAAGTCTTGTAAAATACGCGGTTTTGCGACGCGAAAATCCCACGAGGCATACGAACTTGTTGAGCACGCGAAATTCTGTAAGGCAGGCGGCCTTGCTATGCACGAGACAGTGCTGAGCGCGCGAAATTCCGTAAGGCAGGCGGCCTTGCTATGCACGAGGCAGCGCTGAGCGCGCGAGAAAATTCACTGCAAAAGACGGCAAAGAGATGCCAAAACAGACAAAGTTCCCATTTTCGTAACTTTTGGGCAAAAAGATGTAATGCGACCCCACGTTTACGCCAGATAAACCGCTGTTATCAGAAATAACGGAAGAATTTCCTGTATAGTTTTTTGAAATTTGTAGCATGAGACAATGAGGCTTTTGTTCTATTGGAGAACAAAACAAAAAATAAGAGAGACGCGTCTGGAGAGATGTGCTGCGCGTGAATCCCAGTACGCCGCGTTACATCTTTTGAGGATTTTTTGCCCAAAAAGCGGCGCTTGTCGGAACGTCGGGGCGATGCCACGCAAATCGCTTGTGAGAACTTTGAAAGAAAAAGCGGCGCTTGCCGGAACGTTTGGGAAGATGCGAAGGTGTAGATTTGCGGAAAAATGCGGAATGAGGGTTGCAAAATGACAAAAACATGGTATGATAGGAACATGAAAAACGCGTCTTTTGGCGCAATATGAGGCCATATTGATGATGATGAGATAGAACGAAAATCGGAGCGACTGATATGAAAGCATTTTTGGAAACAAAACTCGGCCTTGTCTTTGACGGAGTTTGGCAGATGAGAGAAATTCTGTTCTTGCTCGCGGCAGCAGCGTTTTGCCTTTTGCTGCTCGCGCTTGCGGCACAGCTGATCCAAAGAATCGTTAACAGCCGGAAACTGAAAAAAGATACGATTTTTAGCCATCGTAAGAATAAATATAAAGATGGAATCGGGAAACGCAGAAATCGAAAATATTAGCGATGAGAAGAAGATCGCAAAGATGTAATCCGGTCAAAAAGATGAAACAATCTTAGAAACCCATGGTAAACCGGAACGGTTCACAACCGATCGGCACGAAAAAATCACTGCCATGGAAAGCGCCGAAAAGCCATGAAAAACCGGAATGGTTGGAATAGGAAAGACGGAACGGAAGGATTGACAAAGAAAAAAGAATAAGGTATGTATCCCCGCAGAGGCGGGGGTATTTTTTTGCCATTTTTTTCGGACAGCCGCAGAGATTCGCGAGCCGTATCGCTTCGACGCGGGAGTCCATGACCGCGAGCCGCATCGCTTCACCGCGGGAGTCCATGGCCGCGAGCCGCATCGCATTTCCGCGGGAGTCCATGGCCGCGAGCCGCATCGCTTCGCCGCAGCTGTTCATGGGTCTGCGCACTGCTGCAGGAGTCCTGACCGCTTAGGCGATGCCAAAGAATGGCTTTTAGAACAGATAACCGTTTGTATCGCAGCACTGACAGGCGATAGAGCGGATTCCTGCCGAACTTGGCAGACAGCCACCGGCGTTCGCGGGCTGCGGGCTGCCGCAGCTATTTTGCGCGTGCTTTTGACAATCGCAGCTTTGCTTACAGCTGTTTTGCGGCCGCGTGTTTTGAGCGTCGCAGCTTTGACTGCAGGACGCGCAGGTTTCGATTCCGGCGCATTGACCGAGATCATCGCAGCAGGTGGGAACTTCATCGGCCTGCAGCGCGAACAAGGTCGGTCGGATAACCTGCAGATGGATGCTCGGCGTCAACACAAGATTAGAGTTGAGAATCAGGGAAACCGATTCCGGACAAGCGGCGGTACCGGCTGTATCGACAGTCAGGGTCGGGTTCATAAGCACGCCGCAGGCATGAAAGTCGAAAAGCAGAGACGGTGAGATACCGTTGGTCTGACATGGAATTTCGACACAGTACATCGCGAAATTACTGCTGCCGGAGACGGTAAGCGGGAAGAAACCGCTCTTGTCATTCTTCGTTTTGAGCGTGAGTTTGAAATCGCGATTTTGTTTGCCGTTGGAAACAGTGCCTTCCAGTACGATGGTCAGGGATACTGCCCAAGGACCGGATGCTTCCGCGAGGAAAAAGTGTTCGTCTCTGCCGCAGGTTGGGCCGCAAGGACTGCAAGTGCCGCATCCATCGCAAAGGTGGCGATCGATCGGCGCACAAGGGCATTTGGTGATATCCGGCATGATGCCGCTCAGATCAGCGATATAGCGGCCGTTTCGCAGCCCAAGCGCGGAAACCGCAAAACCATCGACGGTTACCGCGTCAGCAGTCAGCAGACCGCTTTGGGTCGGCGCGATTTCATTGATTGTGACACAGGAATTGGTGATGGTGAATTTGGTGCCGCAGTTTAGGTCAAAATCACCGCAGCCGCAGCAGCTCGCACCGACGCAGCTTCCGCAGCCGCAGCAATTGTTCGCGCAGCCGGCGTTTCCAAAGCAGCTACAGCCTGTGCCTGCGCCGCCGTTGCAGCCTCCGCAGCCACCGCCGCCTCCGCAGCCGTTGCTGCCTGCGCCGCCGCAGTTTGTGTATCCTCCGCAGCCACCGCCGCAGTTTCCAATGCCGCAGTTCACACGCGACGGGCCTCCGATGCGTAACTCCTGCGTGAAGTTTGGGTTTTGGGCAATGAGAGGGACGATGATTGGGCAGGAAGATTCTTCCTTGTCATAAAAAATCTTATCCAGATAAACCTGGTTTCGCGCGATACCGACCTTGCCGCCGCTGCCGGTACAGTCGCAGGTGCCGCGCGTGTCGGCGTTGCGCGTGTTTCTCGTTTGATTACATGTTGTATTCATCATAAATTACCTCTTTTCATAATTCGATAGGTACTACAATATATGCGCGGCAGGGCGGAACGGCCACAAAGGTTAGAGAACGCAGGGTCTTCTGCGCGTAACGATCCCGCAAGGGCGAGGAGCTGCAGAGCGCTGCTGGGTATGATGAGAAGAGTTTTGCCTTTGCTTCAGAGATTGCGCGAGGCTTTGTCTTTGCTTCGAATATTTCGCGTGACATTATTTTGCGCGCAAGGAGGAGGGGCACGCTCGGAAACGCAAGTGATAGGGTGTTATTTTGCGCGCAGCGCGAGGGGCGCGCAAACCGGCCGGCAAGCATGGAAGCAGTTAGTTCGTGATTTTTTTGAGTAACGCGAGGGATAGGGAAAAATTACCACGACTTTTGTGGTGGATAAAATGCAAAAAAGCGATATTTTGTATTGAAAAGTGTACGAAAGTGGTGTATAGTGGTGATAAGAACCATAAAAGGGGAGAAGTGCAGCTATTTTTTGACAGGAAGGAGGCGGCGGTCCGATGTTCATGGGAACAACTTACAATTCCATCGATGAGAAAAACAGGATGATTGTACCCTCCAAACTGCGTGCGGGGCTGGGTTCCCGCTGCGTCCTGACGAAGGGCCTGGATCGCTGTCTTTACATCTACACGATGGAGGACTGGGAAAAGCAAATGCAAAAAATCGCCCAGCTGCCGGAGTCAGACCCGAAGGTACGCGCGTTCATCCGCCATTTTTGCGCGAACGCGGCGGAATGTGAATTCGATAAGCAGGGACGCGTCGGTATTCCGCAGGAGCTCAAGGCTTACGCAGGCATTGAAAAAGAGCTGGTTACCATGGGCGCCATGAGCAAGATCGAAATCTGGGCACGAGATGTCTGGGAAGCGCCGGACAATGAAAACCGCATGGAAAGCGAAGATTTCGCGAAGGCGCTGGCAGCGTACAATTTCTAAGGAGGCGTGGGGACGATGGAATTCAAACATACCTCCGTACTCTTTGAAGCATGTATGGAGGGATTGGCAATCAAGCCGGACGGCATCTATGTGGATGGCACGCTTGGCGGCGGCGGTCACAGCAGCGGAATTTGTGCGCGTTTAAGTGCGGAGGGTACGCTGATCGGCATTGATCGGGACACAGACGCTTTGCGGGCAGCCGAGGCAAGACTGCGAGACTATCCTTGTCATAAAATCTTTGTACAAAGCAATTACGCGCAGATTAAAGAGGTCCTTGAGGACCTGAATATAGAGAAGATCGACGGCGCGCTGCTGGATTTGGGAGTATCCTCTTTTCAGCTGGATAATCCGGAACGCGGATTTTCCTACATGCAGGAGGCGCCGCTGGATATGCGCATGAATCAAAGCGACGGCTTTACCGCCTACGACGTTGTCAATTCGTATGACGCGGAGGGACTGCGCGATATCATCACACGCTACGGCGAGGAACGCTGGGCGTCGCGCATCGCTGACTTTATCGTCAAGGCGAGAAAGGACAAGCCGATTGAAACCACGACCGAGCTGGTCGATATCATCAAGGCCGCGATTCCGGCATCCGCCAGACGTGACGGACCGCACCCGGCGAAACGGACGTTTCAGGCAATTCGGATTGAAGTCAACGATGAACTCGGACAGCTCGAAAAAGCAATAGATGCCTTTTGTGATGTCCTGGCGCCGGGCGGCAGGCTTTGCGTCATCACCTTCCACTCGCTGGAGGACCGCATCGTCAAGGAAATTATCGCCCGACGTGTCCATCCATGTACCTGTCCAAAGGAGTTTCCGGTCTGTGTCTGCGGTAAGAAACCGGACATCAGTAAAAAATCAGGGAAACCGATTCTGCCGACTCCGGAGGAAATCGAACGAAACCCACGCGCCCGCAGCGCGAAACTGCGGATTTGCGAAAAGCTAGGGCAGGCCGCAAGATAAAACGGGGTTCTTTTACGGAGTACGAGCAAAAATACGAGCAAAAAAAGGAAGGAAACCCCGGCAGACCGCAAGGTAAACCGTTCGTTCTCTTTCGCAGAAGGCGAGCGGAAACCATGCGCGAAAGCGCGGCGGCGCACGCAGGGCATTTACGCGTGATCGTCACGACACCAAAGTTTCACTTCGTGGCACGCACACACGGCAAAAAGACAAAAAGCAATAGCAGGCAGCAGCCCGCGTAATTCGACCGGAGCTGCCAGCGGAAAGGAACAGGCATGGCTTTACCCAAAAGAGCTTATACCGCGGATTACGCGGACTTAAACCACGCGGTACAGTCCGGCATGCAGCAGGGATCCGGCGGCGCGGCGAGAGCATACCGCGGACAGGCAAGACAAAGCGGCACTGCCGGAGCATACGGCGGACAAGCTTATCCGAGCTATGCCCCGTATCCGCAAAGAGAACGCCGCGTGAAAGCATGGGAAGAACGAAATCTTCCAAAACCGCAGCCACAGAACGCGCAGACCGCGGATACGGGTATTGAGAGAGGTAGTCTTCTTCCCGGCGTCAACTTGCTTGATGAGGAAATCTTCAAATACTTCGCGGGTGATCTCGTCCGCATACCGGATGCCCTCCAGATGGGCAAAGAAATATTCGAGGTCTTCCTGATAATACTGAATTGTCCGCGGGCTGAGATTTTTGATCCGGCAATGATTGAGGAAAACGGTCTCGGCTTCCTCCAGCGGAAGACGCTTCGTAAGCCTCGGATTTTTAATACTTGTGCGATGCCCCATAATAGATTTTTTCTCCCTAAAAAATCTGGATACTGTAGGGTAGACAAAATCTAGAGCAAATCGCACCGAAAAAGGCATAATAAAAACCCCGAAACCGTTGAGGCTTCGGGGTTTTGGTGCGCGAGGGGGGACTTGAACCCCCACGTCCGGAGTGGACACTAGAACCTGAATCTAGCGAGTCTACCAATTCCACCACTCGCGCATACTGTCAGCTTGCCTATAATAGCATCCGCTGCCGGAAATGTCAATAGAAAAAATCCGATTTCTGTCTTTTTTCGGCAATGCGGGAAGTCCTTGTTTCCGGATGCGGAATGTGATAAAATCATGGCAAAGAGGTGTTGTATTATGCATATGACCGACCTGATAGAAAAGAAAAAGCAGGGACAGACGCTCACGCAGGACGAGCTGCATTTCATCGTACAGGGCTACACGGCGGGGAGTATCCCCGATTACCAGATGTCCGCGCTGCTCATGGCGATCTATTTCCGCGGCATGACGCCGGAGGAAACGGCGCAGCTCACCATAGAGATGGAGCATTCCGGCGACGTGGTCGATCTCTCGCCGCTCGGCGAGCATACGGCGGACAAGCACTCGACCGGCGGCGTCGGCGACAAGACGTCTCTCGTGCTTTGCCCGATGGTGGCGGCGTGCGGCGGAAAGATGGCGAAGATGTCCGGGCGCGGTCTCGGACATACCGGCGGAACGATCGACAAGCTCGAATCCTTCCCCGGCTTTTCCACCGCCATGACGCCGGAACGGTTTCTGGA
>OLOV01001766.1_pt1 | contig 16251 bp, 12 predicted proteins | sample 1672931 | NCBI WGS metagenome assembly OLOV01 (sample SAMEA3136738, study PRJEB25190) | human gut metagenome | biome: human gut; feature: human-associated habitat; material: faeces | place: Austria | collected 2013
AGATGTCCACGGCGGTGACGTGTTCCGCTCCGGCCTGAGCGCAGTTGAGGGCGAAGGCCCCGGTGTGGGTGCAGCAGTCCAGCACCCGGCGTCCGGGGGCCAGGGCCGCGGCGGCCCGGCGATTATACTTCTGGTCCAGGAAAAAGCCGGTCTTCTGGCCGCTCATGTAGTCGACATCATAGCGGATGCCGTTTTCCACCAGCTCTAAATGCCCGTCCAGGTCCGTGGCCAGGCCGGGGAGGGGGTAGAAGCCCTTTTCCTTGGGCAGGCCCTCCTTGTCCCGCAGGGCGGCCTCGTTGCGCTCGTAGATGGCGCGGACCGTGACGCCGTAGTCCTTCAGAAGCTCGACGAGCAGGGGGTAGAGGATGTGCTTGCGCACCTCCATGCCCAGGGACAGCACTTCCGTGACGAGAATATCCTGGAAGAGATCGACGGTCAGGCCGGGGAAGTGGTCGGCCTCCCCGAAGATCAGGCGGGAGCAGGCGAAGTCCGGCCCCATGACGGTCTTTCGGTAGTCCAGGGCGTACTGGATGCGCCGCCGCCAAAAGGCCTCGTCAAAGCGGTCGTTGGTGTTGCGGGAGAGGAGCCGGACGCGGATTTTGGAGTGGTCGTTGATGACCCCGGCCCCCAGCCAGCGCCCCTTGTGGCTCACCACGTCCACGATGTCCCCGTTTTGATAGGGCTGGTCGGGGCCGGTCGTCTCTGCCCCATAGACCCAGGGGTGCCCGGCCCGGAGGGAGCGGGCGGCTTTTTCGTTGACAGTCAGGATGGGATAGGGACGAGTGGGCATGGCAGGGGTCCTCCTTGGTTTGATTTTGTAAAGTGTCTGCCTTATTATAGAGGATGGTTCAGAGATTTTCAAGGTGGCAAAGCCTGTCGAACTGTGCTATCATCAAAGCATCAAGACACAGAACAAGGGAGGCAGCGACCATGAAACCAAACATCCGTCTGCTGGCGCTGGATCTGGACGGGACCCTGCTCAACGAAGAAAAACACATCACCCCCCGCACCCTGGCGGCTTTAGAGCGGGCCAGGGAACAGGGGGTGCTTCTTGTACCGGTGACGGGGCGGCCTGCCCAGGGCCTGCCCCAGGCCGTCTTAGACCTGCCCGGTCTGCGCTATGCCGTGACCTCCAACGGGGCCACCATCCGGGACTTGCAGGAGGACCGCTTTTTGCTGGAAAAGCACCTCACCCCGGCCGCCTGCCTGGCCGTGCTGGCGCGGTGCGCGGACTTCGACATGATCCGCCAGGTCTTCCGGGAGGGGGTGGGCTATCTCTCCCAGACGGACTACGACACCCTGAAAGCCCGCTACGCAGGGACGGCGATGCTGGCGTATCATCTCAGCACCCGGAAGATCTTGCCGGGGACCGTCGAGGAGTTCCTGACCCAGGATGAGCGGCCCGTGGAAGAGCTTTTCTTCCTCACCGACAGCACGGACACCAAGGCCCGCCTCCGGGCGGTTCTCTCCGACCTCCCGGACATCGGCTTTGCCGACCCCTTCCCCAATGACCTGGAAGTGATCGCCGGGGGCATCGACAAGGGTATCGGCCTGCGCTTTCTCTTAGACCACTTAGGCATCGACGCCAACGAAGTCCTCGCCATGGGCGACGGGGGCAGCGACCTGCCCCTGCTCCAAGCCGCCGGGATCGGCGTGGCCATGGCCAACGCGACAGCAGAAGTCAAAGCCGCCGCCGACTACATCACCACCTCCTGCGACGAGGACGGGGTAGCTGTGGCGTTAGAGAAGTTCGTCCTGCCATAAACATATCTTCGTATCTCCATTTTTCGTAGGGGCCGCAGACCTCTGCGGCCCGAAACCTGCCGAGAGGTACCACAAGTCGATCCATGGTACTGTCCCAGACGCACGGGCCGCAGGGGTCTGCGGCCCCTACATACAAGGTTCAAGAATGTTCAAACAAGCGCAAGAAGTTCAGGCGTTCCAACAGATCACGAGCGATCAAACAGTTATCGTCTCACCGGCTGCGCCATGATCTGGTCCGCCCGCTTGATGGTCTTGCGCAGGAAGATGGAGCTGAGGGTCAAAGACATCAGCTCGGCGATGGGGAAAGCCAGCCAGACCAGGTCCAGGTTGCCGGTCCGGGAGAGCAGCCACGCCGCCGGCAGCAGCACCACCAGCTGGCGGCAGACGGAGACGGTCAGGCTGTACATGGGGTTGCCGATGGCCTGGCAGACGGACCCGGCGATGATGCAGAACCCGGCCAGGGGGAAGTGGATGCCGATGATCCGCAGGGCAGGCTTGCCGATGGCCAGCATGTCCGGCGAGGCATCGAAGAGGGAGAGCAGCGTGCCGGGCACCAGCTCAAACAGCGCAAAGCCCACGGCCATGATGCACACGGCCACGCAGACGGCCAGCTTGATGGTCTTCTTCACCCGGTCGGGCTTTTTGGCCCCGAAGTTGTAGGCGATGATGGGCACCATGCCGTTGTTCAGGCCAAAGACGGGCATGAAGATGAAGCTCTGGAGCTTGAAATACGCGCCGAACACGGCGGCGGCGGTGGTCGTGAAGGGGATGACGATGCGGTTGATGCCAAAGACCATCACGGAGCCGACGCACTGCATGATGATGGAGGGCAGGCCGATCTCATAGATGTTCTTGACGGTGCTCCAGTGCCAGCGAACCTTCTTGATGTCCAGGTGGATGTCGGGGTTACACTTGATGTTCATAATGAAGGCTGCGACGGCGGCACAGCACTGGCCGATGACCGTGGCGACGGCGGCACCGGCGACCTCCAGCCGGGGAGCGCCGAAGAGACCGAAGATGAAGATGGGGTCCAGGGCGATGTTCAGCAGGGCGCCCAGCATCTGGGTGCACATGGAGAGATGGGTCCGGCCGGTCGATTGCAGCAGGCGCTCAAACGTAAACTGGCAGAACAGGCCGATGGAGCAGCCCAGGCAGACCCGGCCGTAGCTGGTGCCGTAGTCCACGATCTCCGCCACGTCAGTCTGCATCCGGAAGAATGTATGGGAGAAGAAGACCCCGATGAGACAGAACACAGCAAAGGAGCAGAAGGCCAGGAAGATGCCGGTGTTGGCGGCCTGGTCTGCCTTGTCCTGCTCCTTGGCCCCCAGGGAGCGGGAGAGCAGGGCGTTCATACCCACGGTGGTGCCCGCGCAGACGGCGATCATCAGGTTTTGCAGGGGGAAGGCCAGGGAGACGGCGGTCAGGGCGTTTTCACTCAGCCGGGCCACGAAGATGCTGTCCACGATGTTGTACAGCGCCTGCACCAGCATGGAGATCATCATGGGCACCGCCATGCCGGCCAGCAATCGGCCGACGGGCTGAACGCCCATTTTATTTTCCGGTGGTTTTACGGTGCGGGAAGGTGTAGTTGCCATAGCGGTGCCTCCTTATGAGATCAAGATCAAAACGGAAAAAAAGCAGGAAAAGGCTTTGCTCCGGCCAGTTCCGAAGCAAAGCTATATTACTTTATCATATTGTGGCGAAGTGTCAAGAGGGGAAATGGACAAAAGAACGGAGAAGCGGGCGGGCTTCTCCGTTCTTTGCGTAGATCAGGTTTCTTGTGTGTTCTGAAAACCTTAGAACACTGCGACGACAGCGCCGCTGTAGGTCTTCTCGATGTACTCCTTGACCTTGTCGGACTGCAGAGCCTTGACCAGAGCCTGGATGGCGGGGTCGTTCTCGTGGCCTTCCTTCACGGCGATGATGTTGGCGAAGGTCTGGGCGGCCTCGGAGTCAGCGTCCTCAGAAGCCAGGGAATCGGTGGCGGGGTTCATGCCGCCTTCCATGGCGAAGTTGGAGTTGATGACGGACAGATCGACCTCGCTGGCGGTCTGGGGCAGCATAGCGGCCTCCAGCTCCTTGAACTGCAGGTTCTTGGGGTTGCTGGTGATGTCGTTGGGGGTGGCGTTCAGACCGGCGTCCTCCTTCAGCTCGATCAGGCCCTGTGCGGCCAGCAGCTGGAGGGCACGAGCCTCGTTGGTGGCGTCGTTGGGCACGGCGATGGTAGCGCCGTCGGGCAGCTCTTCCAGGGTCTTGGTGAGGCCGGGGTAAATGCCCATGGGCTCATAGTGGATCTTGCCCACGGAAACCAGATGGGTGCCGTTCTCCTCGTTGAACTTTTCCATGTAAGGAGTGTGCTGGAAGTAGTTGGCATCCAGGTCACCCTCCTCCACGGCGGTGTTGGGCACGACGTAGTCGCTGTACTCCTTCACCACCAGGTCGATGCCCTCAGCGGCCAGGTCATCCTTGACCTGAGCCAGGATCTCAGCGTGGGGGTTGGGGGTGGCACCGACGGTCAGGGTGATGGTCTCGCCGTTGGTGGTGGCATCGCCGTTGGTGTCGGCGTCGGAAGAGGTGTCAGTGTTGGTGTCGGTGTCCGTGCTGGTGCCGCCGCCGCAGGCAGCCAGGCCCAGGCAGAGAACCAGCGCCAGGGTCAGAGCAAGAAGCTTCTTCATGGGAATCAGTTCCTCCTAACAATAAGATGGTATAAAATTTATCTCAGACGCTTGTCCAGCTTCGTGGACAGCCAACTGAAAACGGATTGGATCACCTGCACCAGGATGATGATGAAGATGACGGTGACGACCATCATGGAGGTCACGCGGCGCTGGTAGCCGTAACGAACGGCCAGGTCGCCCAGACCACCGGCACCGACGGCACCGGCGATGGCGGTGTAGCCGAGCAGGGTGATGATGGAGATGGACGCGCCCAGGATCAGAGAGGGTACGGCTTCGGGCAGATAGACCTTCCAGACGATCTGGAGGTTGGAAGCGCCCATGGACTGGGCGGCCTCGACCACGCCTGCGTCCACTTCTGCCAGAGACGTTTCGACCATGCGGGCGATGAACGGCGCGGCGGAGACGACCAGGGGGACGATGGCACCGGGGACGCCGATCTTGGTGCCCACGAGGGCCTTGGTGAAGGGCATGATGGCGATCATCAGGATGATGAAGGGCAGGGAACGGCCCACGTTGATGATCCAGCCCAGAATGCGGTTGAGCCATTTATGGGGCCAGATGCCGTGGGGCTGGGTGATGCTCAGCAGCACGCCCAGGGGCAGGCCGATGACATAGGCGAAGAGAGTGGAGATGAACACCATGATGAGGGTGTCCCTGGTGCCCTCCAGCAGCAGGCCGCCGTACTGACCCCAGAACTGGGAAATCGTCTCAAGCATGACCGGAAACCTCCTCTACCGTAATGTCGGGCTGGCTCTTGATATAGTCCAGGGCTTTGCCCGCCTCTTTGGGGTCCTTGGGCAGGCCCAGGAGCATGGTGCCGAAGGCCTTGCCGTCCATGTTGCGGGTGTCCGCCCCCAGAATATTGACTTTCACGCCGCAGTCGATGGCCAGGGAGGCGATGAGCGGCTCATAGGAGGAGCCGCCGTTGAACGCCACCCGGATGACCTGGGCGGGGGGAAGCTGGTCGATGCGCACGCCGTTGGGGTAGACCAGCTGGCGGCCGATGTCCGTCTTGGGGTTGGAGAAAATTTCTTCCACGGTGTCCTGCTCGGCCACCACGCCGTGGTCCAGAATGGCGACCCGGTGGCAGATTTCCTCGATGACATTCATCTGGTGGGTGATGACCACCACGGTGACGCCCAGCTTTTGGTTCAGCTCCTTCAGCAGATCCAAAATCGACAGGGTCGTGGTGGGGTCCAGGGCAGAGGTTGCCTCGTCACACAGCAGGACCTTGGGGTCCGTGGCCAGGGCGCGGGCGATGGCGACGCGCTGCTTCTGGCCGCCGGAGAGCTGGGCGGGGTAGGCCCCGGCCCGGTTGCCCAGGCCGACCAGGTCCAGCAGTTCCTTGGCGCGGGCCACGGCCTTGGCGCGGGGGGTGCCGACCAGCTCTAAGGGGAAGCAGATGTTGTCCAGGGCGGTGCGCTGCATGAGCAGGTTGAAGCTCTGGAAGATCATGCTGATGTCCTTGCGGGCCTTGCGCAGCTCCTTCACGGAGAGCTTGGTCATGTCCTTGCCGTCCACGACGACCGAGCCGGAGGTGGGGCGCTCCAGCAGGTTCATGCAGCGGACCAGGGTGGACTTGCCCGCGCCGGAGAGACCGATGATGCCGAAGATCTCGCCCGCCTGGACCTCTAAGTTGATGTCCTCCAGGGCGTGAACGGCGGCTTCTCCGGTGCCGAAGGTCTTATTCAGATGTTGAATTTGGATGATGGGTAAACTCACGGTGTTCTCCCTTCTCTCTTGGTTTGGTTCGCCGCATTTCGGGCGAGGGTGGGCCGCCCCATCCGGCGCGGCCGGAGGACGGGATCATTCTGGCTATACAACAAAAAAACCGTCCTTGACATAGATCAAGGACGGCAAACTTCGCCGTGGTACCACCTTGGTTCGCGCGGCTCCTCACGAAGCCGGCCTTAGCGGGTGCAAGCACACCCTGGCGCGATGACGGGCGCTCCCGTCGCAGCCTAATGGCAAACCGCCACTCGGTGCGCGACTCCGAGACCATCTTCCCCATAGGTCAGCGCGTCCCTTTTCAGCAACCGGGACTCTCTGAAGCGAATCGCTGTGGGTACTCTTCTCTTCATTGTCTTTGCGGTATTCCATTGTGAAAGTAAATTTACACCAAATCACAGGTCTTGTCAAGAGGGTTTCTAAGCTCCACGGCAGAGAAAAATATTTTGAAGTTCCCAGGATTTGACAGAATCGAAAGGGACTTTTCCGCTATGCTAGAGCCAGCAATGGAAGCGGAAGGGGCGTGGGAATCGTATGCGTACATTTTACAGCGACAGCCTCCGGCGGGTGCTGGAGACCTTGAACACCGATCCGGACCGGGGCTTGAGCGGCCAGGAGGCCGCCCGGCGGCTGGCGGCCTATGGCCCCAACCAGCTGGACGAGGCCCCCCAGGCGGGGAAGCTCCGCCAAGTCCTGGGCCAGCTGAAAGACCCGATGATCTTGGTCCTGCTGGCCGCCGCGGCCCTGTCGTTTTTTGCCGGGGGCGGGCGGGACTGGCTGGACGCTGCCATTATTCTGGGCATCGTGGTGTTCAACACCGTCATCTCTGTCTCGCAGGAGGACAACGCCCGGAAAGCCCTGGAGGCCCTACGCAAGCTCTCGTCCCCCAAGGCCAAGGTCCTGCGGGACGGCGGGGAGGCCAGGCTGGACAGCACCGATCTCGTCCCCGGCGACATCGTCTGGCTGGAAGCGGGAGACTACGTCCCTGCCGACGGCCGTATTTTATGGGAAGCCGGGTTGCAGACGGACGAGTCGGCGATGACCGGCGAGTCCGGGGCCGTGGCCAAGCGAGACGGCAGCGGCCTGCCCCCGGACACCCCCTTGGCCGAGCGGAAAAACATGGTCATCGGCGGCACTGTTGTCACCGGGGGCCGGGGGAAGATCGTCGTGACCGGCACCGGCATGGACTCGGAGATGGGGAAGATCGCCGGCCTCCTCCTCCGCCAGCAGCAGGGGCAGACGCCCCTCCAGCGGAAGATGGGAGAGGTCTCCCAAGTCCTCTCCCTGGTGTGCGTGGGCGTGTGCGCCGTGATGTTCGGCGTGGGGATGCTTCAGCACCGGGACATTCTGGACATGTTTCTCACGGCGGTGGCCCTGGCCGTGGCGGCGATCCCGGAGGGCCTGCCCGCCATCGTCACCATCGTGTTGGCCATTGGCGTGGGGCGCATGGCCAAGCGCAACGCCATCATCAAGCGCCTGCCTGCGGTGGAGACCCTGGGCTGTGCGTCCGTCATCTGCTCGGACAAGACCGGGACGCTGACCAAGAACCAAATGGCCGTCTTAGACGTCTGGACCGCCGCCCCCGGCAAGCGCCCCCTGGCCCTCACCCTGGGGACCCTGTGCAGCGACGCCAAGCCCACCCCCGACGGCACCGACTTCACCGGAGACCCCACGGAGACGGCCATTGCCCTCCGGGCCGCCCGCGAGGGCTTCGCCAAAACCCGCCTGGACCAGGATTTCCCCCGCCGGGGGGAAGCGCCCTTCGACGCCGTCCGCAAGCGCATGGCCACCTGCCACACCTGCCCCGGCGGCGGGGTGCTCATCGCCGTGAAAGGGGCCCCGGAGGCCGTTCTGGCCCAATGCACCCATCTCTTAGGCCCTGGGGGCCGGAAACCCCTGGACGCCGGGAGCCGGGGGCGGATCCTTTCCGAAAACCGCATCCTGGCGGGCCAGGCCCTGCGGGTCCTGGCCGCGGCCTATCGGGACGTGGAGCAGCTGCCCCAGCCCCTGGACCCGGAGCACACCGAGCGCGATCTCACCTTTCTGGGCCTGTTCGGCATGATCGACCCGCCCCGGCCCGAAGCGGCAAAGGCAGTGGCCCTCTGCCGCCGGGCGGGCATCCGCCCGGTGATGATCACCGGCGACCACAAGGACACCGCCGTGGCCATCGGCAGGGAGCTGGGCATTATCGACAGCGCCGACCAGGCCATCACTGGCAGCGCGCTGGACGGCATGAGCGACGAGGAGCTGGACCGGGCGGTGGAGCAGTACAGTGTGTACGCCCGGGTGCAGCCGGAGCATAAGGTGCGCATCGTGTCCGCCTGGCGGCGAAAGGGCGCTGTGACCGCCATGACCGGCGACGGCGTCAACGACGCGCCGTCCATCAAGTCCGCCGACATCGGCGTGGGCATGGGCATCACCGGCACGGACGTGACGAAGAACGTGGCGGATATGGTGCTCAGCGACGATAACTTCGCCACCATCGTCTCCGCCGTGGGCGAGGGACGGCGTATCTACGACAACATCCGCAAGGCCATCCAGTTTCTGCTGGCCAGCAACATGAGCGAGGTGCTGGGCGTGTTCTTTGCCACGCTGCTGGGCTTCACGCTGCTGAACCCGGTGCACCTGCTGTTCATCAACCTGATCACCGACTGTTTCCCGGCGCTGGCGCTGGGTATGGAGAAGGAAGAGCCGGACACCATGACCCGGCCTCCCCGCGACAGCAAGGACGGCATTTTCGCCGGCGGCCTGGGCTTTGACATCCTGTATCAGGGCGTGCTGATCACGATCATCACCATGACCTCCTATATCATCGGACACTGCATGGAGGTGGGCTATTTCGAGATGCCCAAGGGCGTGTCCGACGACGGCATGACCATGGCATTTCTGACCATGAGTATGTGCGAGATCTTCCACAGCTTCAATATGCGCTCCCAGCGCAAGAGCGTGTTCTCGCTGCCCAGCCACAACAAGGTGCTGTGGGGCGCGATGGTCGGCTCGCTGGTCCTGACCACGGTGGTGCTGGAGGTGCCGGTGGTGGCCAATGCCTTTGGATTTACCCCGGTGAGCTGGGCCGAGTACGGCGTGGCCATGGGCTTGGCGATCTTGGTCATCCCCATCGTGGAGCTGGTGAAGTGCATCCAGCGGAGGGCCGCGAAAAAGAGAAGCAAATAAGCAAAAAGGGAAGCACCCGGGAGGGTGCTTCCTGTTTTTGCTTATGGAGACGGATTCCGAGTTGACCAATCGATGGTAGGGAAATAGCACTTGCAATCTGAAAAAAGCGTGGTACAATACATACACTAAAACAGAGGGAGAAAGGAGCGGCCGCTATGCTTGCAGGACTCAGTCAATATCTGCCGGAGAGTACGCTGACGCTGTTCGACAACCTTGAATTCTTTGTCCGCCTGCTGCTGTCCGCCGCGCTGGGTGCGCTGGTGGGTCTGGAGCGCAGCAAGCGGCAGAAGGAGGCGGGCGTCCGCACCCACTGTATCATCGCCTGCACCTCCGCTTTGTTCATGATCCTGTCCAAGTACGCCTTTATGGACCTGGTGGACATCAGCGGTATCCGGGGCGCTGACCCGGCCCGCATCGCGGCCCAGGTGGTCAGCGGCATTTCGTTTCTGGGCGCGGGTGTTATCTTCAAAAACGGCAACTCCATCCGCGGGCTGACCACCGCCGCCGGTATGTGGGGCACGGCAGCCGTGGGTATGGCTATCGGCGCGGGGATGTACTGGGTGGGGCTCATCGAGGCTGCTATCCTGGTGGCCATACAGATCATTCTGCACCGCTTCCCCGTGGGGGCGGACGCGCTGACCACCCAGGAGATCCTGGTGGAGATGGCGGACACCCAGGAGATGCAGGACAAGTTTGACGAGCTGCTGAAAAAGCACCGGGGACAGGTGACGGAGAGCAGCCTGACCCGGGAAGAGGGGTATCTCCGCATGGAGATCACCGCCAAGGTGGAGCCGCCCATCTCCCATGATGAGGCGTTGATGTTTATGAAAGAAAATAGCGGTGTGCGTCGTATTTCCGTCTGATGGGAGATATGCCCATGAAGCGCTCTGAGATCAACCGTGCCCTGCGGGGCATGGAGGTCATGCTGGAGCAGCACCGCTTCACGCTGCCGCCGTTCCGCCATTACATCAGACTGTCAAAAAAGCCTGTCATTGCGAGCCAGTCCGCAGACTGGTCGCGGCAATCCGCTTCCAAAATACATAATTCCTGCATTTTCGCAGATTTTCAGCAAAAGGTTTGGGTTTATTGACACGCTGATGTAATGAGAGAAGGACGCCCGGAGGGCGTCCTTCTCTCATTACATCATGCTTTATCCCAGCGCGTTTGCCAGACCCACCATTATCGGCATGGTCAGGGCGGAGAAGGCGGTCTGCACCGACACCACCGATGAGGACAGCGCCGTGTCGCAGCCGAACTTGGCGGAAAACATACTCAGCAGCGCCGCCGGAGGGGCACTGGCCGCGATGAGCAGCACCAGCGTCAGATCGTGGGGCACGCCCAGCAGCAGGCAGATGCCAAGGGACGCCAGAGGCAGCGCCACCAGACGGAGGCCCATGGTCACCCAGGAGGACTTGCCCTGCAGGGCCGCACGGAAGTCGGCGTGGCTGAGCTGATAGCCCACCACCACCATGGGGACGGGGGTGTTCAGGTCAGCCAGGTAGCCGATGGGCGTGATCAGGAGCTGAGGCAGCTCGATCTGGAGCAGATACAGGAGCATGGCCAGTGCGATGCTGATGACACCGGGGTTCAGCAGCAGCGGCCGCAGCTTCAGCTTCCGTCGGTCACCGGTGAGGATGTATACGCCCCAGGTCCAGCTCAGCACGGTGAACACGATGGTGTAGGCAGAGCCGTAGAACACGCCGATGCTGCCCAACAGCGCCGCCATCAGGGGATAGCCCATAAATCCGGAGTTGGAGAACACCGTGGCGAAGCGCAGGGCGCGCTGCCGGGGAAGGTTTCCGTCACGGACGAAGAGGTACGACGCGGCGATGAAGATCACGTGCAGCACCAGCGCCACCAGCGCCACGATGCCGAAGGCGCGGAGCGTCTCCCGCTCCAGCGGGCGCTGGAACGCCACCATCAGCATACAGGGCGACACCACGTACATCACCAGCGTGCTCAGGGCCACAGAGCCGCGGTCATCCAGCAGCTTTGCCTTTCCCAGCACGAAGCCCACCACCATCAGCAGGTACAGCGTGATGATCTGATGGCCCACGGTGAGAAACGATTGGAGCATAGGGCATACCTCCCTGCAAAAAATTCACATTCCGACACAGTCTACCACAAATCCGGCGGGTGTCAAGAGAAACTGTTGTCTTACGGCGGAAAACGGCGTATAATACATCTATTACGTCATTTTGAGAAAAGCAGGAGGCGCTTTTATGAAACTCATGGTACTGGACGGCAACAGCCTCATCAACCGCGCCTACCACGGCGTTCGTCCCCTGAGCACCAGTCAGGGCTTGCAGACCAACGCCATTTTCGGTTTCCTCACCACCCTCCAGCGGCTGACGGACGAGGAAAAGCCCGACGCGCTGTGCGTCACCTTCGACCGCCGCGAGCCTACGTTCCGTCACAAGGCGGACGAGGCCTACAAGGCCAAGCGCAAGCCTATGGACGAGGAACTGGCCATGCAGTTTCCGCCGCTGAAGGACGTGCTGGACGCCATGGCCATCCCCCGCTACGAGCTGGCGGGCTATGAGGCCGACGACCTGATCGGCACCATCAGCCGCCGGTGCGAGGCCGACGGCTGGGACTGCGTCATCGTCACCGGCGATAAGGACAGCTTACAGCTCATCACCGACCATACCCGGGTGAAGCTGGCCACCGGGATGCCGGGGCGGGAGTCCTACAAGGACATGACGCCGGAGACGTTCCGGGAGGTCTATGGCTTCGACCCTATCCACATGATCGACCTGAAGGCCCTGATGGGCGATGCCTCGGACAACATCTCCGGTGTGCCGGGCATCGGCGAAAAGACGGCCATGACGCTGATACAGACCTATGGCAGCATCGACGCGGTATATGCCCACATCGACAGTGTGGATCTGCGGGCCGGTATGCTGGCCAAGCTCAGGGACGGCGAGGCCGCCGCCCGTCACAGCTATTGGATGGCCACCATCGTCACTGACGCGCCGCTGGAGTTCCAGCCGGCGGATGCCCTGCGAAAGCCCTTCAAGCCGGAGCTGTACGACGTATTCCTGCGGCTGGAGTTCCAGCGGTTCATCGACAAGTATCATTTGACGCCGGGCCATCCGGTGGAGGCGCATCGGGAGTACACCGCTGCGGCGGAGATACTGACCGGCGAGGGCCGGGCGGAGGAATGTCTGGCGCTGTGGCGGCAGGCGGACCATGTCACCGTATATGGACTGTCGGACCTGTCTGCTCTGGTGGTATCCTGTGAGACAGGGGAGGACAGCTCTCTGGCGGTGGAGCTTTATGTAAACCGATATGAAGGCAGCTGGCACGATCTTCTGACGGCGCTGTTCTCCGGGGACATCAAGAAGGTGAGCCACAATGTCAAGGATATGATGCGCGCCCTGCTGGAGCAGGGACTGCCCGCCGAGGGGTTCGTGTTTGACACGGCGCTGGCGGCGTATCTGCTGGACGCCACCGCCGGGAGCTACGACCTGCCCCGTCTGTTCGTGGCATATTATAATGAGGAGCTGCCCAAGCCGGCCCACCTTGCGCCGGAAGCGTTCACCTCGCTGCTGGGCGAGGATGGGGAGGCCCAGGCGTCGCTGCTGAGCTATACCGCCGCCGTCAGCGCCCTCCATGAGACGCTGCGGCCCAAGCTGGCGGAGCGGAACGTGGAGCGGCTGTACTACGACGTGGAGCTGCCCCTGTGCCGGGTGCTGGCGGATATGGAGACGGCGGGCTTCCTGGTGGACCGGAAGGCTTTGGCGGAGTTCGGCGAGATGCTGGGCCGCACCATGGAGGAGACGGAGCAGGCCATCTATGACGCGGCGGGGGCGCGGTTCAACATCAATTCCCCAAAACAGCTGGGGGTGCTGCTGTTCGACAAGCTGCACCTGTCCCACGGGAAGAAGACCAAGACCGGCTGGTCCACCAACGCGGAGGTGCTGGAGAAGCTGCGGTACGACTATCCCATCGTGGACAGCATCCTGCGCTACCGGCAGTACGCCAAGCTGCGCTCCACCTACGTGGACGGGCTATTGAAGGTCATCGACCCGGATGGCCGGGTGCGCACCAGCTTCCAAATGACCGTCACCGCCACGGGGAGGCTCAGCTCCACCGAGCCGAATTTGCAGAATATCCCCACCCGCACCGAGCTGGGCAGCCGCCTGCGGGCCATGTTCACCGCCGCGCCGGGGTGCGTGCTGGTGGACGCGGACTACTCTCAGATCGAGCTGCGGCTGCTGGCGGACATGGCGGGGGATGAGGAGATGCGGGACGCATTCCTGTCCGGCGCGGATTTCCACACCGTCACCGCCGCCAAGGTGTTCCACCTGCCCCCGGAGCAGGTGACGCCGGAGCTGCGCCGCCGGGCCAAGGCCGTGAACTTCGGCGTGGTCTACGGTATCTCCGCCTTCTCCCTGGCCCAGGACATCGGCGTGACGGTGCAGGAGGCCAAGGACTATATGGAGCGCTATTTCGCCACCTACACCGGGGTGCGGCAGTACATGACCGACGTGGTAGCGCGGGCGGAGCGTGACGGCTTTGTGGAGACGCCCATGCACCGCCGCCGCGCGCTGCCGGAGCTGAAGAGCAGCAACCACAACCTGCGGGAGTTCGGCAAACGGGTGGCGCTGAATATGCCGGTGCAGGGCGCTGCCGCCGACATCATCAAGATCGCTATGGTGCGCGTTCACAGCCGTCTGAGGGAGGAGCACCTGCAGGCCCGGCTGCTGATGCAGGTACACGACGAGCTGATCGTGGAGTGCCCCGTATCGGAGCGGGAGCGGGTGGAGCGTCTGCTGACGGAGGAGATGTCCCGGGCCGCTGAACTGTCCCTGCCGCTGATCGCGGAGGCTCATTCCGGCCAGAACTGGCTGCAAGCCAAGGAGTGACTGTCATGAAAACGGTAAAAATAATTCCCATGTCCGCCGAGCATTTGGATGCGCTGGCGTCCCTGGAGCGGATATGCTTTTCCCGGCCCTGGTCGCGGCAGATGCTGGCCGACGAGCTGGACAACCAGTGCGCCGCATTTCTGGTGGCCCTTGAGCCGGAGACGGAAAAGGTCATCGGCTATGCCGGGCTGCTGGTGGCCGCCGACGAGGGGTATATCACCAACGTGGCCGTAGATCCCTCCCGCCGCCGTCAGGGCGTGGCCGCCCAGCTGCTGCGGGTGTTCGACGATTTTGCCCGGGCCAACCACCTGGCGTTCCTGACGCTGGAGGTGCGGCCCTCCAACCAGGCTGCCATTGCCCTGTATCAGGGCTTTGGCTTCATCGAGGCGGGCCGCCGCAGGAACTACTACGACCTGCCCAAGGAGGACGCTCTTATCCTGACGAAATACTACACGGAGGAGGCGGCGCAATGAACATTTTGGCGTTTGAGTCCTCCTGCGACGAGACGGCGGTGGCGGTAGTACGGGACGGACGGCAGGTGCTGTCCGACGCCATACTGTCCCAGGCAGATATGCACGCGCTGTACGGCGGCGTGGTGCCGGAGATGGCCTCCCGCAAGCACGTGGAGGCCATCGCCGCCCTGACGGACAAGGCGCTCTCCGACGCGGGGCTGACGAAGACGGACATCGACGCGGTGGCCGTCACCTATGCGCCGGGGCTTATCGGCGCGGTACTGGTGGGCGTCAGCTTTGCCAAGTCCGCCGCCTACGCTCTGGGCGTGCCGCTGATCCCGGTGCACCACGTCCGCGGTCATATCGCCGCAAACTATCTGGCGTTTCCGGAGCTGGAGCCGCCCTTTGCGGCCCTGGCCATCTCCGGCGGCAACACGCTGATCGTGGACGTGGCGGATTACACGGATATGACCATCCTGGGCGCGACCCGGGACGACGCGGCGGGGGAGTGCTTCGACAAGGCCGCCCGGGTGCTGGGGCTGCCCTATCCCGGCGGCAGGCCTATGGATGAGCTGGCACAGCGGTCGCAGGGTGGAAAGTACGACCTGCCCAGTGCCCACGTGTCCGGCGCGGAGCTGGATATGAGCTTTTCCGGGCTGAAGACCGCCGTGGTGAACCTGGCCCACAACGCCCAGCAGAAGGGCGAACCGCTGGACGCGGCGGCGCTGGCCCGCGATTTCACCCGGGCGGTGTCCAACGAGCTGCTGCCCCGGGCCATGCGGGCGCTGGAGCTGACAGGACGCAGGACGCTGGTGGCCGCCGGCGGCGTGGCCGCCAACTCCCTGATCCGCGCCGACCTGCAGGCCGCCTGTGAAAAGACGGGGGTGAAGCTGTATCTGCCGCCGCTGAAGTGGTGCGGCGACAACGGCGCCATGATCGGCGCGCAGGGCTACTATGAGTATCGGGCCGGGAGGACCGCCGGGCTGGACCTGAACGCTTATGCCACCATGGATCTGGGCGATCCGGTGTTTTGAAAACAGAGCAAAAGCCGCCTGAGGGCGGCTTTTGTCGTTTCTTTGTAATGTAAACGTGTGTTATGGTAAACGGGACGTCAGAATTGGCCGGTTTTCCACGGTTGGCGACATTATGTTAAGTGAATAACCCCTGTTTCGCGGGTAAAAGTGCCGTTTCCGGCTGTGGAATTTTCTGTAAAGTGCTGTAGAAAATGGCTTGAATAAAGGATTTGCACCGGTGTGGAAAACCCTGTGGAAACTGTGGATAACTGCTTGTAAACTTTATGGGTTGTAGAATTATGTCAAATAGTCGTAAAGGGAAAGCGGTTGCGGCACACCCGCTAAATAATCGCAAAAACAGGGGAAATCAGGCGCGCAGGCTTACATTTCCCGGCGGAGTCTTTCGCGGGCCGACCGAGAGGAAAAGTGCAATTTGAAACTTTTCCAATGCTTTTTATTGCGGCGGCGGTGAATGATTACGTTATGTATTATCAGGGCGTTTCCACAAATTTTTCCGCCGGGTGTCAAGAAGAAAATTGACAAATGACAAAAAATATCAAACTTTGATGTA
>OLOV01001767.1_pt1 | contig 16245 bp, 9 predicted proteins | sample 1672931 | NCBI WGS metagenome assembly OLOV01 (sample SAMEA3136738, study PRJEB25190) | human gut metagenome | biome: human gut; feature: human-associated habitat; material: faeces | place: Austria | collected 2013
CCCATCAATATTGTTCTGGAATGCGGAGTCAAGTGCCAGCACCGCTTTATCCTCGCCGAGAAACTCATTTACATATTTAAGTGAGATTGGATCCCTAAGCACAATTTTCTCTGCATCCTGTAATATCGCTTTTCTCTGTTTGTTCCTCTTTTCATTCTTAAAGGGTCCCATGGACGGTGCGTAGAACATATAAGGAACACCCATTCTCTTTATCAGTTGAAGTCTTTTAAGGTATAACCATTCGGATTCTTCATAAATATCTCCGATAGAAGGTCCTCCCGGTGCGTGAAGAACGATGTCCGCTTTTTTTACTTCATTGATAAATTCCCTGCCCTCTTTAGTGACGGATAATTTTCCTTTAGTCATAAGTATTAAGAAGAAGTCAAGCTGTGCAAGCCTTGACGCAATCTTAGGGAATCTGCAGATTTCTTTTACATTGTCCATATTAGGATAAAACGTAGGTCCGTTATAAGAAATACATATATTTGCATCAGGTTCTTTTTCTTTTATGGCGGCTATCATTGCTTTAACAGCAGCTTCATCGCCTCTGTTTTCCGTATGTGCATGTATAACTAAAATATTATGATTTTTCATATTATGACTTCTCCTTATGTTAAATTCCTTTGAAAACAAAATGGTACACTGTATTTATAAAGAAAATTACAGGGTGTTTCATTATTATTAACACCTTTTTACTTACGCTTCCAAACTTATAATCATATTTGAACTTTATTACTTTTTCGATTTTTTCTGCATACTTTACAAACTTAGTGTCAATATTCTTCATCACCTCGATAAAGCTCATTGAGGACTTCAGCATTTTTTCTTCATCAAAGGATAAATTAGCTCCCGTGTCCTTGTGAATATATTCTGTTTTATAAAGATAGTTTACCTTTTTTTTGTAGTAAAACATCAGAAGCCACAGGAAATAATCATCAGACCCGTTTATCTTCATAAAATTGTTTGTCCACTCTTTAGGAATTGAAGCCTTTTTAATAATGCAATGTCCCGGAGATACTATAAGGTTTCTTACATATACATATCCCAGTTTTTTGGAAGCAAACCACTGGGACCTTTTGGTTCGGAATATAGGCTTTTTCTCATCTTTTAACTCGTAAATTCCGTTTGCAATAATTAAATCTTCATCAACAAGCTTATGTTTATAGTCTAAAATCGTATCAGGCATAAGTAAATCATCCTGGTCAACAAAAATAACGTAATCACCTTTAGCGTGTGACAATCCGTTTACCCTTGCCTTATGGATTCCCGAATTAACTTCATTGACTATAACCTTTATATCAATATTACCATATTCAGGCAGTGCCAAAGGTTCCTCCGGACTGTCATTTACCATAATGACTTCAAGACTGTCATCGCTTTCCAGTTTTAATGATTTAATCATATCAATATATTGGTTAATATATTTATTTCCGTGATAAAAAGAAGTAATTATTGAAACATTCATTGTATTTCACCCATTGTTTTTGTATAAAGTCTGTCAAAATTATTTATATATGCCGTAAGTGAGAACATACTGTGCTGTCTTTCAACGGAGTGTCTGCCAAATTCTTTTCTTAATTCCGTATCGGTGATAAGCTTTTCTATTGCCTCTGCCATGGCACTTGGATTACATACCTGCACAAGTAGACCGTTGTAGTCTTTTTTTACCATTTCACATACACCGCCATGCTCATATCCCACAACCGGCAGTCCGTTTGCCATTGCCTCTAAAACAACGGTTGGCAATGGGTCGGGATTGGTGCTTGGAAGTACAAAAATATCCATAAGCTTATATATTTCATTTATATCATTTCTGAAATCAGATACTACAATTCTGTTTTCAAGGTGGAGTTCTGAGATTTTCTTCTTTAATTCAGTCATTCTCCATTCTTCGCCTTCAAATACACCGCCTATCATAAGCGCTGTTACATTATCATGTTTTTCAAGGACAGGTTTGAGTGCGTCCACAAAGTCATTCTGACCCTTCCACGCATTAACCCTTCCTACCATTCCTACAATGATATTGTCCCCTGTTATGCCAAGTTCTTTTCTCTTTGCATCCAAATCTGCTGTTTTATCGTTAAACTTATTATTGTCAACGCCGTTATATATTACATTGACAGACTCGTTGGTTGTCTTAACCGCTTCACATACCGCATTGGATACGGTTACAATCTCATCCGACCATTTATTTACACAGTAATAAATAAGCTTTGCGACTTTTCTCGGTTTGACAATTATCTCATGAACGTGCCATACAATCTTGGCTTCACAAAATGCCTTAATCATAATTCCTTCAAGAACCGCTGTGGTATTAACGTGAACCACGTCAATCTTATGTTTCTTAACATAATGAATCAGCTTAAAGGAATAACGTATATAATTAAATGCGTATGAAACCATTCCTTTAAGATTGAAATATTTTCTTCTTAAAATCGGATATGGCATAACCTCTACATTAACCTTGTCTATTCCGCCAATTCTATTTACCAAAGGTCCGTCACATGGCAATACAACATCTATATTGTATTTGTCCTTATCAAGACCTCTTATTAATTCATACATAACATTATCGGCACCATACAATTCAGCACCTGCATGTAAATATAAGAGATTAATCTTTTTATCGCTGTTGTAAACTGTTTCGTCATCTGTATGTCTTTTCTTTTCATATACGGCTTCGCTTAAAATCAGTCCATAAATGAGCCAGATAACGCCGTTGGTGAAATGGCTTGCCAATAACTGATAAGTAACAAGAAATGCTACCATGCCGATACGAAGTGTATCTTTTTTCTTAACACACGCCTTAATAAGCAGGACTAAAATCGCCGCAAGTACAATTATGCCAAAAATACCTGTCTCAATCACAAAATACATAAAGGAATTGGCAAGTACTTCATAAAGACCGAGATATGAATATTTTGCCCTGAATTTCGGTGTGTTGAGATTACCGAATCCTACACCCATGAATTTTGTATCTTTAAGACTTGCTTTAAGGACATCAAAAGATACACCTATTCTGTAACCGTTGGACGCATCTTTTCCGTTTATTGTATCAATAATTCTGTTGGCAATGTCACTTTTGGTAATAAACATAAGACCTATAGCTGCCAATACACAACATATGATAACAATATTGATTATATTTTTTTTCTTACTGTCATGATTTCTGATCCAGTCAACAATAAACATTACCGCAAACGTAACTGCACCTATGCATATTGCTCCCATTGACCTTGCAAAAAACAGCACAATACCGTTTAATGCAAACATAATTATTAGCTTAAGCTTTTCTCTTCTGTTCTTTTCCTGAAAGAAATAGTGGAGAAGTATTATCATAATAAGTACAAGATGAAAACCCAACTCACTTGGTTCAAGATAGAACAACTGAAGTCTTGTTGTTGTGTATTTATTAATATAATCATGTGTTCTCCATAAGAAACAATTTCTGAATATTAATGCAAATACAAGGGAAATAACATTCATATATGTTATCGCATATGCAATCTGTTTTAATCTGACCCTGTTGTAATACTTTATGCCGTACATAAGCACAACCGTGCAGATTAATATTTTAAATATGGTAATTAAACCTTTTACCTTATCGACATCCTTATTAACCAGAATCTGCAAAGCAAAATAGACCGCCATTGCACCGAAAATTACTGCAATGCTGATCCACATCTTTTTATTTTTTCTGTTTTCAATAATGTATGACGGTGCAAATAGATATGACGGGTCTAAATTCCCCGCATAAGTAGCTCCTCTTCTTTTAGATAAAAACTTAGTTGCCTGTCTAAAATAGTACAGTATCGCATAAATAACGCTCATATCATTCTCTCCATATTGCTTCGTACATATCAGAAATCTTCTGCCATGTATATTCTTTTCGTACTCGTTCTTTAGCTTTTTTTCCAAGCTCTGCTATTTCTTCGCTGCTAAGGTGGTCTGCCTTATTTATCAGTTGTGCCAGAGAACCTTCTTCCCTACCCCAATAAAGAGCACCGTCCTCGGCTACTTCTTTGTTAAAGCCTACATCCACAAGTAAATTCAGGTCGGTACTTCCAAGAGCTTCAATAAGAGACGGATTAGTTCCTCCTACAGTATGTCCATGAAAATAAGCATAGGCATTTTCCCTGATTTTTTTAAGTAATTCCTGGTCATATACCGTTCCCACAAACTTAATACGCTTATCTTTTTTGTAATGAAGCCTGTCCTCAAGCTGTGCTTGAAATTTATCATCAGCAGTTGTAATAATAGCAAAATCCCTTTTAGAATCCGATTTCATAAACTCACGAATCATAATTTCAAAACTGTTTTCCGGAACAAATCTTCCGACTACCAGATAATATTCTTTTTTGCTTAAATTCTTTTCCTTATACCATTTAGCAAGCTTTTCATCATCATCTGACAACTTACTTGGGGTAAGGTCGGCACCGTATGCAATAAATGTAGTCTTTGGATTGTATTTTTCATAACTCTTGTGAATATATTTTTCTATATTTCTGCTATCGCATATTAAAAGATCACAGTTTTTAACCATTAACTGTTCAGACTTTTTCCAGTACCATCTTATCGGCTTACTCCATTTCGCTCTCATCCATTCGTGTCCGTCAGGATTTACATACATCTTTCCGCCAAGATCATTAATCTGTCTATGAAATTTCTTTGCAAACGGTCCTATACGGCAGGCAAGAACATACACAATAGGATTGGCAATATTATGTTTTTTGATATATTTAACACAATACTTCAATGCTGCCACATCATAATAAATTGCCTGTGCCGGTCCTATATTAGGTACTTTTATCTGAAAACAATGTGCGTTATGGTATTCAAACTCCTTACTTTCCGTTCCTTTCCAGGCTATATGGTATTTAATGTTCTTATTATCCTGATGATACTCTGTTAATTTATCCAGGAATGTCTCATATCCTCCGTATGCCCCACAATTTTTTGCTCCAACAATAAAAATGTTCTTCATTTTTCGCTCCATTTACAACAATTTCACTTAATGGTGTTTAAATTTTCTTTTAATTCGGTATATAACCTTCCACATCAAGATTGACAATTTCTTTGTATTTCTGTATCTTGCGTAATACTTTGCAAATTCTTTGCTGTAATACTCAGGTTCATATCTTTTCTCGATATCGTCTAATTTATTGGATATTCTCAAATATTTCTTAATATCATGTAAATTATTCCGTATACTCTTTTTGTCATATTTTATCTCAATATTAAACAGCCTTTTCAGATTATCGCTCTGAATGTAATAAAACGGTCCTTCCCACGGATTATTTCTTCTTACAAGCACCGAAAGGCTGGAATCAACATAATATATATCCAGATTAATCACTTCACCCAGTGTTACCTGATAACCTGTCAGATAAAAAGCTCTCGGAATTAAATATACACTTGCACCTTCCGGAAGGAAAATAATATTGTGGGAACATGAGCCTATTGTTGATGCAAAGCACTCACAATTCGCTAAAATATTAAGCTGTTCCTCAAAGCTGTATCTCTCAGGTGCTACAATCTTATATCCTAAACCCGCGAAAAAGTCTTCTAATTTATTTTCACCGACCTGCTTGTCTGAACTGAATCTTGAATATGTGAAATACACTTTTTTATAAGTCTCATCCTTAACAAACTTTTCTTTCTGATATTGGCGGATTTTATTAACTGTATCCTTATATTCTTTTGTAAAAAACCTTGTCTCATCCTTGTCGTTATAGAAGGATTCATCCGGCACAATAATCTTTTTGAACTTAGTTATATCGGTAACGGGAGTAATGTTATTCTCATCTATTCCCAATATACTCAGTAATTTTCTCATGTTTAAAGGCATGTCTTTATATGAAGTCTGTCCTTCTGCAGAAACATACACAAGCTTACATCCTGAATACTTACTCTTATACTCATCCGAATCAAAAAACCATAAACGCTTTATATTATCCGTCAGATGATGTCCCCATACATTAACCAACATTCCGATATATATTACCGTGTCATCTTCTGTTGAACCGGTAACAATCCTGCTTTTATCATTTACCTCGCCTATTCCTCGTCTTATAGCGGTTCCGTCTACAAAGTCCAGACTTTCCGTATAAACGCCACCCACATAATGTCCGTTTTCCATATAAGAATTAACTATATATGAGTTGTAGTATTCTTTATAAGACAACTTTGAGGTTTTATCATAGTGGTCTTTTGAAAAATATTTTTCAAAAAAAGTATGGTCATATAAATAATCGGTATTTACCATATTATGTTTCCTCCAAAAAAGTAAAAATATTTTACCACAAATAAATATGTTTGTCATCTATAGCTTAAAATTATCCTAACAGCCTATATTTAAGGTACTATTTTCTTCACCACCGGTATCTTCCTTATCAAAGTGACAATAAGTACACTTAACCCATATATAATAAATGTTCCAGCAATTCTATATAAAGTATTTCTTGGGTCAATTTCAAAATGCCTGATTGAAAAATCTTTAATGTAATAATGGATAAGATATACCCCAAAGCTGGCTGCCGAGAGATTTCTTACAAACTTAACGGCTTTCTCATGCTTCTCTATGAAATTCCATTTTCCGTATTTAAAGAACACAAAGACTGCTGTTCCCATAAGCATCGCAGGTATATTCATATATCCTGCATAGGTTTTGTCAAAGTTTCCGGCTTTAAAGGATTTTTGTACTGTAAGGTAAAAATACATAAAGAAACCGAGCAGTCCAAGAATATATATAAAGATTCTGAAGCTCTTTTTAATATCAGTATTAGCAAGGTAATATCCTATAAGTATCCACACCGTATAACCGCCGCAACACACCGTACTTAGCGAATAGTTCCACTGTATCTCTGCCTTTTTGCATATAAAAGGCATTAGAACATTTAATATAAGATACAAGAATATAAGATATGTGAATACTCCGTTTTTGCCAATCCGCTTCTCTTCATCCACAAGAGAAAATAGTGGAATTGTCAGATATACCGAAAACAATGCCGGGAAAAACCAGTATATTCCCATTCCTTTACAATTAATAACGGCACTGATAAATTTTGCCGGTGTATTGATATCGGAAATTTTCATTCCTTTTGTATAAAATATTGACCAGCATATTCCTATGATACTCCAAATAATGAACGGAACAAGTGTTTTAAGTAATCTTTTCTTAAAAAATGTTCCTGTGCCATATCTTTTTCTGTAATTTATAAGTGTGGCACCCGTCAGCATAAAGAACACGGGTACCGCAAAGTAAAACAGAGTTTCAATAAACATACATGAAACCCAGTTTCTTGTCTTTGCAAATGTGTGAACTGCTCCGTTTACATGCAATGCCACTACAGCAAAGCATGCAAATATATTGAGTAGATCAAAGTATAAGATATAGTTTTTTTTACCTGTTTCCATAGTAACCATTACCTTCTGTTATTCACCTTTTAAATATTTTTCGGCTTGCCTGTCAAATTCAGATACATACATAAAAATCTCATCCTCAGCCATAAGTTTTATATGGACTTCTTATTTCCGCGTGTCATAAGCGCATAACATATTCCATAGCCTGCTGCTAACATTACAAATGCGGTAATAATTAATACTGCTACCGGAATTCCTGATTTTTTGGTATTTTCGGATGCTGCTTCATCAGTTTCTGTTGCAGATACGCTTTCTGTTGTGCTTTCAGTTTCTTCCACCGTTTCTGTCTCAGCTTCCGTTACAGTTTCAACTCCTGATATAGATGGAAGTTTTCCTTTGTATTCCGGCATTACAACGACGTTAATGTTATATACCTTCTTTGAATCATCTTCAGCGACACCCGTGACTGTCATTTTATTTTCACCCTGTTTTAATGTTTCTACAAGGCCGTTAAGAACCTGTTTTCCTTTTTCATCCTGCAGTGTTCCTGTTGCAGAAATTGTCTTTGTCTCAAATGGTACATATATGACATAATCTGTTACCTCAGGTGAAAATTCCGGAGATAACTTTCCTTCACTGACAGTTATACCGCTAAGATTGGCATTATTGCTTTCCTTGTAATCAGGGTCCTGCTTTCTGTTGGCTGTTATAGTGTATGTCTTAACAGCACCATTTTGTGCAGTTACGTTGATTGTAATTGTATTAGCACCTACGTTAAGTGCAGTATTGCCTACCGATACTTTAGCAGTTGCATCTGCCGGTGCTGCACTGATGTTAAGACTGCTTTCCGAAAACTCCACAGTTCCTATATCATAGGATGTCTGCGATGCATTAAAATTAATGTTATGTCCGGCTATCGACAATGAGCCAAGATTATTGTTGCCGGAGAGTGGTGCGGCTACTGCAACCGAATATTTAGCTGTTCCGATACTACTTTCATTGTTACCATCCGATACAACAATATTGTTGAAAGAAATATTTATACCGGTTCCGGTTGCCACATTATTTACCTTAAATACTGCTTTTATTACGGTTGAGTTATTTCCAAGAGGATTAGACAGTGCATCATCATATACTACAACTCTGCTTCCGTTCTGTTCAAGCTTCCAACCGCCTGTTCCTGCACTCATGCTTACGAGTGAAACAGAGCCATCATAGGCAAGGCTACCTTCAAATCCGTAGCTTCCCGGTGATGATATATTAAGATTCAATGTAATTGTATCTCCGGCTCTTACTGTTCCAGGACCTGTAAGTGCCGCAGATGCCGCATTGACATCTGTTTTCTTAAATCCGCAAATCACACAGAGTGTGAATACAACTATAAAAGTAAGAATCTTATTTATTTTCTTCATTGGTAGTTATTCCCTTCCAAGTATTTTTGCTTTTACTTTGATAAAATCGGTAATATTGACTTTTCCGTCATTATTCATATCTGCTGCCTGTTTCTGTATGTTGGACAATGATGATCTTCCAAGTATACTCTGTTTAACCGCAATCAAATCAGTGATATTGGTTTTTCCATCACCGTTCGTATCCCCGGTGACGATGATATTATATGACTTGACTACTTTATTATTGTTAATTACGCATAACTGCATTCCGGTTCCTACCGACACATTTCCAGACTGTTTTACATTGTTTTTCCTGATTTCACAATATTGCTTTTCATTGATACTCTGCAAAAGTGAATTAACATTTGTTCCGGATTTGATACTTCTGGCAATGTTTCCTGACTGGTCAATACTTACTTTAGATGAAGTTGCCTGAGCAGGTAGCTTCACCGCCGGTTTATTTATTGTGAAGTTAATTTTCCTGCTTCCGGTGTAATAGCCTTTTCCGGTTATGGTTACTGTTGCTGTTCCCGGATTAATATGATTACTGTATGAAACTGTATAATCCGTTCCGTTAGTAAGTGTTATTCCGTTATACTTCACGGTAACAGAAGGTGTTATTCCTTTTCCGGTATATGTCTGTGCCGCAATACTGCCTATTGTTGCACGGCTGAGAGGGGTTGTTACTCTTACTTTTGCACGATTTGTTGTTGTAGTTTCGGTATATCCGTTCTTAGAAACTGTGACATTGCAGTAATAGTATTTTTCTCCGTTTTTGCCTGTTGCAGGTACATATTTTGCGGATGTGGCATTGGCTATTGGGGTTCCTGAAGCGGTCTTTGAAGATGCTTCGTACCACTGGTATGTGTATGTTGCTGCCGAATCTATATTGGTTACTGTTGCAGCGAGTTCAACTCTGCTGCCGATTTCTATATTTTTGTCACCGATAGACGATAATATTGGCTTATCAGGTTTTACGATGACTTCAGGTTCCTTGCCTATTATCAATGCCGGTGACTGGAACGCTGTCAATTCCCTTCCCGTACCCTGCAACGGATTTCTGGCATAAGCTGTTACCCTGACATAATATGTCTTGTTCTCATCATAATCCGGCATATTAAAAGTATTGGTATATGATTTATAATAGCCATCATTTACATCTTTTGATTCTGATATGTACACATGATACATTGTATCTATATATTTATCAGGAAATGTATAAGCATCCCACTTAATTGTATTGGCAACTTTATCATATGTAAGATTAGCAATTGGCTCATACCTTACATACATTGGGTTAAACGCTATTCCCTTTCCCTGTTTATAGACATTATCTTCTATTACATACGGAATTATCTGATATGTCACCTGAGTGTTTTCTGCAATTGATTCCACATCATCAATGTATGAATCTACATCTTTGGCATCTATTGTAACTGTATCCTGATTTGTTATTATACGTTTTACATAATATCCTGATGCATTTTCAACTTTGTCCCACGTAAGTTTAAATTTCTTGTATTCATCATTATTAATGTGTCCGTTTGTTGGATTATTAAGTTTTTTAATGCCAACATAACGTGAGCTTTTTAAAGATTCTATGTCCTTGCTTCCATCATTAAATACCGTAATGATGGAATAATAGTATGCCTTGTTATACTTTGGCACATTATTATCTGTATATTCATTTGTAACCGCGGATGCTATTTCAGAGTAATTTTCTCCATCTTCCGAGCGTAATACTTTATAGCCCTTTGCACCACTGATTTTTTCCCATTTAACAGAAATTCCTGTTCCTGTGGATTCAACATTAGTTATTCTCGTTCTTGGAATGTCTATTGATATTTTCTTTACCTGCGACGGAGAAATAGTATCCATACCATGGCTGTTGTTATAGGCTTTCACATAATAGTAATATGTCTTTCCAAAAGCAAGACCGGTATCGGTGAAGGTCACATCCGTTCCATTATATACAAGTGAATAGTCCGCGTCTCCCTCAGCTTTTCTGTAAAGTGCATACCCTGCTGCATCGCTTGTCTTTTTCCATGTAATAACTGCTTTATCAAGTCCCGACTGTTCAATACCCGTTATTTCCGAAGCCTCTATATCTTTTTTAGCAGTAGTAAATGCTTTAATACAGAAGTCCGCATCCGGATATCTGTCATAACTGTTTTCATTAATATCCACCCATCTGTTGTAATAATACAGATAACTGTGTCCCGGTGCTGTGGAATTAACCACATCCCAATATATATGATCATTATCTGCGGTCTGATATTCACTTATTGAATAATTAATTCCTGAGGCATTATCAAAAGTAACTACAACGGAGAAAGTATCTCCGCTATGTAATGTAATGCTTTCAGGAAGCTCCGTTGTATAATATCCGGCATAAGTTGTTTTTCCTGTATAGGATGTAAGCAGGGTTCCGTTCTCCGGAGTTATGGTGCCTGCTTTAGTATCTACTTTGTAAATGTCAATCGTGTATGAAAGGTTAGAATTGCCAACAGCAAAAGCCACACTTCTAAGAATCTCGTCGGCGCTTCCGTTTACCTTGAATATGTTGGCAAATTTCTTCTCGTTCTTATAAAGCGAAGCATTATTCTGGATAAAATGATTAAAAATCGTGCTTCCGTCATACTGGTAATTATAATCATAAGTATCTGCCGGAACGATTTCATATATAACCGCATTCATATTCTGGATACTTGATTCGTAGTATGACATCCAGAAATATCCGTTATTGCCGGTGTTGCTGCCCCAGCTGTTCTTAATTAACCATGCTCCGTTTCCCGGAGGGGTCTCATGACCATTCGCAGCAAACAGGGATTTATCAATATTATCATCCCAGCCTACAATGGTTACTTCATGTCCCGAACCTGTAGGTACGGAGTAGTATACATACTTATCTGAACGTTTCTGATTAGTGGTATATATTGTACTTACGGCACCGTTTTCAATAATTGCCTGCTTGACAAGGTCACGTTCCTTCATATTGATATACTTCTGGCCGGTTAAAATATATGACACATCTTCTGCCTTAAAGGTATATGTTGTTTTCTCCTGATCAAGCTGATACGGATATGATGCTTCAGGAACACTTTTCTGATTCATAACACCCGCCCACTTGCTAAGGGTCTTAAAAGCATACTGGTCATTGCCACCATTAGCAAAAGAATATGTCATGTTATAATTGGTTGACTTATCGCCCGTTGTACCGCCAAGTGGGTCTGTAAATGTGCTGTCATTGAATGTCATATATGCAAGTCCGAATTCTGACAAATCTATATCATCCGGGGATGACACATATCCGTGGGATAATGCGTAGGATTCCATTGCAGCACACGCACCGTATGCCCAACAGATTCCAAGGCTTCCCTGATCCTTGACACTTGTCACATAGCCTCTGTCCACAGATGAATATGATGACGGAATAGCCGTGCTCCTTGCTAATCCATAAAATATTGCCGAATTTGCTACATATCTGCTTATATTGCCTGAATTACCTACTAAAGGTGCTTCAAAGCTATGCAGTACTGCCCCCGAACTGCCACTCCTCGTATCCGCTTCAACAGTCTCTTTTTCATTATTAACACCATCTGCCGCTTTCGTTCCCATCGCGGTAAAATTAACCGATGATGTTACAGTAACAGCGGAAATAAGGACAGCCAATAATCTGTTCATTCTTCCTGCCATAAATTATCCTCCATATTCTGTTTTCTCTTGTCCCGTCCCTTAAACTGATATTATTATACAATAATTCCAGCAGGATGTCACATACTTCTTAACCTTTTTATTAGCTCTTTTGTTGCAAGTGATTGTGGTTTTCTCCCATCATATAAAAGACATATAAGACGTTTTGGCAGCTTATCTTTTAATTTTATAACGGTTACATTCCCACCCATCATACTTTCCGGTACAAAACCTATTCCAAGTCCTGATTTTACCATTGGCATAACCTGGTCCGTAGTTGCCGCAATTACATTAGGTTTAATATCCATTCCTTTTTCTCTGAAAAGTTCCTCATAATACTCCCTTGTTGCTGTCCCTTTTGAAAGAAAAATAACAGGATATTTTTCCAGTTCCTTAAGGCTTATTTCTTTATTATCAGGTATTCCAAACATCTTATGTGCTACGGGATATTCCGTGAAATCACATAGATTTTCACAGGATAAAGAATCATTTTTGTTAATATTTATGGGTGTGGTTACAAGTGCCAGCTCCACCTCATCATTTTTAAGGCTTTTTATCGCAGACGGTGTTGACTCATTGGTTATCTGGACCATGACATTGGGAAAATCTCTCCTGTAGGCAGCAAGCACCGGCAGAAGGACTTCGTGTAATGCTATCTCACTGACTCCGATTTTGACACTGCCGCTATCCATTCTCTTAGTCTGTTCCAGTTCATGTTCCGCTAAGGATATCTGTTCAAAAGCAATATTCACCCTTTTAAAAAGCATTTCGCCCTCCCTTGTAAGCTTAATTCCCTTTCTCGAACGGTAAAACACCTGTACTCCAAGCTGTGATTCCAGATTGTTCATAGCCCTTGTTATATTGGGCTGGCTGTTATCCAGAGCCTCTGCCGCCTTTGTAAAACTTCCGAACTTCACAACATAATAAAATATCCTATAATAGTCATAAGTAATATTCATAAATCTCCTATATATCATTTTGATATGTTAAATATTATTTTTATACCTTTTACATATAGATATGTGATTATTATAATCTATTTCTAGAAATAATCAATGGTTCAGTTTTAAGTAGAAGGAGAAAAATTATGAACAAAGATTTAACAGTGGGAAATCCCGAAAAGGTGCTATGGAAATTCTGTATTCCGTTGTTCGGAAGCATTATTTTCCAACAGTTATACAACATAGCCGATTCATGGGTAGCCGGAAAATTCATCGGTGAAAATGCTCTTGCGGCTGTTGGTAACAGTTATGAAATCACTCTTATTTTTATTGCATTTGCATTCGGCTGTAACATAGGCTGTTCCGTAATTACGGCAAGGTTTTTCGGAAGCAAGGAATACGGCAATGTCAAAACATCTGTTTACACATCAATGGTAACAAGTGCAGCTATATGTCTTATACTTATGTTTATCGGAATATTTGCAGGTGGTGCTTTGCTTCATGCCATAGGTACACCTACCAAAATTTATGATGATTCCAAATTATATCTTGATATATATGTATATGGTCTTCCTTTTGTATTTTTCTATAACATAGCCACAGGTATTTTCTCTGCTCTCGGTGACAGCAAAACGCCTTTCTATTTTCTTGCTGCATCCTCGCTTTCAAACATCGGCGTAGATATCCTTTTTGTAAAGGTATTCAATATGGGTGTTGCAGGTGTTGCATGGGCAACTTTCCTTTGCCAGAGTATAAGCTGTATACTTTCGCTTGTTGTAGTTCTTCGTCGTCTTCACAAAATCGAAACCGATGAGAAACATTACATATTCAGTAAAAGCATTTTCGTACAGTTCATTATTATTGCAATTCCAAGTATTTTACAGCAGAGCTTCATATCAATCGGTAATATCGTTATCCAGAAAGTCATCAATGGATTTGGAACAGGCGTAATTGCCGGATATTCCGCAGGCGTCAAACTTAACAACCTTGTAATTACATCATTTACAACACTTGCAAACGGCGTCTCCAATTTTGCTTCCCAGAATATCGGTGCAGCAAAATTCGACCGTGTCAAAGCCGGTTTTAAGGCAGGTGTAAAATTAGTATGGTGCCTTTCACTTCCGCTTTGTCTATTATATGTCATATTTCCGAAGGCTTTACTTACCTTCTTTATCGATAATCCATCCGCTGAGGCTATAAGTTCAGGTTCAATATATCTGAGAATCCTTGCCCCATTTTATTTTGTAGTATCGGCTAAACTTGTAGCCGATGGTATCCTCCGAGGTGCAGGTCTTATGAAGCAATTCATGATTGCAACATTTACAGACCTTATATTAAGAGTTGTTCTTGCTATAGTCTTATCAAAGACAGCTCTTTTAAGTACCGGAATCTGGTGTGCTTGGCCAATCGGATGGACGGTTGCCACTGTCATATCTATCTTCTTCTACAGGCAGGGCAAATGGAAAGAATGTTAAAAATTTCTATGACGTTCTTTCCCTGATTACCAAAAAAGAGTTCCGTGCATATAAGCTTCGGAACTCTTTTTTATTTTTTTGCATTTTCTATATCCATCAAACACCCACCGCCAATTGATTTTTCAGGCCAATATATAATCTTTGATTGCTTATCAGATGAATTTATTGACAATAATTTACGTCTATCTTACAATTAGTACATCACATAAAATAAGGAAGACAATTACAATGGCTAAATTAAATTGTTTTGTTGCACAGTCAGGCGGTCCTACTGTTGCAATCAACTCCAGTCTTGCGGGAGTAATTAAGGGTGTCGCGGACTCGGAAATGTATGGCACAATCTACGGTTCGGTTAACGGTATTCTGGGTATTCTTGATAACAGGATCCTTAATCTTTCAGAAAAAGTTCCTGATGATAAAGAACTTTTATGCCTTAAGCACACACCTGCCATGTATCTTGGTTCATGCCGTTACAAATTACCGGATTACCACAGGGATGACAGCGATTATAAGAGAATTTTTGAACAATTCAAGCGTTATAATATAGGAGCATTTTTCTACATCGGCGGCAATGATTCCATGGACACTGTGCTTAAGCTTTCGGAATATGCTTCTTTAATAGGCAGTGATGTAAAAATAATCGGTATACCAAAGACTGTTGACAATGACCTTATGGTAACAGACCACACACCGGGATTTGGTTCCGCTGCAAAATATGTTGCAACCTCCCTTCTTGAAATTGCACATGACACATTTATTTATGCGGTAAAAAGTGTAACCATAGTTGAAATAATGGGAAGGGATGCCGGATGGCTTACCGCCTCATCCGCACTTGCAAGAAATGGTTATAATACCGCACCTCACTTTATTTATCTGCCTGAGGTTCTTTTTGACAAAGACAAATTTATCGAAGATGCCAAAGAATTTCTTAAAACCAATAATAACCTTATTGTTGCAATTTCCGAAGGTATACGAGATAAAGACGGCAACTATATAAGTGCCGGAGACTGTGTAGCCGACCATTTCGGTCACAAGATGTTAAGCGGTGCCGGACAGGCTCTTGCTGAAATCGTAAAAGAAGAAATCGGTGTTAAAGTCCGTTCTGTAGAAGTCAATGTATTACAGCGTTGTGCAGCCCATGAAGCTTCAAAGACAGACCTTGACGAAGCTTTTAATTCCGGTCATAAGGCTGTAGAGCTTGCCGAAGCAGGTGTTACCGCTTCAATGGTTACAATGACCCGTTCAAGCAACGCCCCTTATACCATTGAATACGGCTATGCCAGAATCGCAGGAATTGCCAATGAAGCCAAGTCCGTTCCTGTTGAATGGATTAATGAACGCGCTCCTGCGCCTTGCCCTTTTTCTTTCGTTTTTTCCGCAGAT
>OLOV01001774.1_pt1 | contig 16204 bp, 9 predicted proteins | sample 1672931 | NCBI WGS metagenome assembly OLOV01 (sample SAMEA3136738, study PRJEB25190) | human gut metagenome | biome: human gut; feature: human-associated habitat; material: faeces | place: Austria | collected 2013
GGAGGCTGTTTGTAACGATACGTTTTATCGATCAGCTGACGCTTCTGCTTCGCGTGATTTAATGTCAGCAAGCATGCTGTCGTAGAATTCCTTGCTGATCTTGTATTTACGCAGATAAATCACATAACCCGCGACGATCAGTACCAGCGGAATGGCCAGCATGGCCAGCTTGATCGTCAGCTTGCCGGATGCGTCGATGGCTGCGGCTGCCGTATCAGAGCCCTTTGTTTTGATCCCAGCCAGCATGATGCTGATGCTGATCAGGCCGGTCGAAAGTGCACCGCCGATTTTGTTGACGAGCGGCTGGATAGAGAACGTGATGGATTCTGAGCGCCGCCCCAGCTTCCACTGGCCGTATTCAATGGTATCGGCGAGGAACATGAGCATCAGCAGTTGGATAAACGCCTGTCCGACAAACATCAAAATTGCGGAGATGGCGATCAGGACGATGGAATGTTCGGCAAAGAAGAAGGCCAGATAGCCCGCGACCACAAGCACCGTCGCGCCGGTGTAGAGCTGGCGGCGGTCATATTTTTTGGAGAACAGCGGGAAGATCATCAGTGCCGCCAGCTGTGCCACGCCGCAGACAGCAGCAAGAATGGCGTACATGTTGATATCGCCGTAGAGATACTGCATGTAATATGTCGCAAAGCCGGTCGTTGTGCAGTAACCAACCATGAACAGCGCCATAGCCAGCGTCGTCCACATCAGTTGGTCATTTTTCGTGATGGCGTTCCACATATCGCGGATGGAGAATTTCTCTTCATCTTCCTTGATCTCACGGTTTTCCTTCACGCCGAACAGCGGGAAGCAGAGCCCAGCCAGATAAACGATGCTCACCGCGACGGCAACTGTCATCCACGCCTTGGGCGTGTTGCCGAGGGCGGCGGTGATGGGCTGCCAGCCGACCATGATGATGTACATGCCGATGTTCGCGCAGATGCGTGCGAACGCACCGTAATTCTCGCGCTGCTTCTGATCTTGCGTCAGGGCGGGCAGGAGCGTCCAATAGGCAATGTCGTTGATGCCGTAGCTGATATCCCAGAGGACATACGCGACCGCAAAGAAAATGACATAGGCCGTACCGGTGCCGACATTGCCGAACAGAATTAGATAAAAGATTACGGACACAACGCCGCCAACCAGAATCGCAGGCTTGAACTTGCCCCATTTTGTGTGAATGTTGTCAATCACAAGGCCCGTGATGGGGTCGTTCAGCGCGTCGGCGATGCGCAGGACGGAGAGCACAAGACTTACCGCTGCGAACACATGAATGGGTAAGGAAAGAATGTTGGACAGGAAATATAAAAGTGCGTTTGCCTCGAAGGCATAGAACATATCGCGGCCGATCGTGCCGAGGCCGAAGAAATATTTATTGCGGCGGTCAAGATTTTTCATGGCTGCACCTCCCGAACGAAATAAACATTGGAGCCGAAATCGCCCTGCATGCGTCCGTCCGCATTATAGCCGGTTCCGGAAAAACGCGGTGCAAGCATGATTCCGGCGGAATAGGCTGCGCCGGAGGCCGTAACGGTCTGCTGGCCGTCATACATCTTGTAATAGCTGTCCGCCGTCTGTACGGCAAGGCCGTTTGGATTCAGTTTTACGGGCAGAACATGGCGCAGAAGCGAACCGAAATCGCCGACGCGCAGCAGCTGCGGGCGGCTGTCAAGCTGGTACTGCGTTTGTGCATCAAGCCCTGCCACACGCAGACGTTCGTAGCCAGGCGCTGCGCTCTGGATTCCGTGGAACACGCCTGCGACTGTCTCTTCTTCCGTCTGCGCCTGCCAGATTGTTCCGCCGCTGTCCGTTTTGTCTCTTGTAAAGCGACCGTATTGAAGCGTACGGCGGTGTGCCTTGTAAAACTCGATCTGTGCCCTTATCTCCGTCAACTCAACGGGCAGCAACTCTGTCAAATCCAGTTCATAGCCCAGGCATCCGAACATACTGATGTTTCCGCGCGTGGAAAGCGGCGTTGCGCGCAGCGTCTGTGCGTGCGGACTTGCAGATACATGCGTACCGAAGCAGGAGGGCGGATATAGATAGCTGAGGCTCTGCTGGATACGCAGACGCTCAACCGGGTCAGTATTGTCCGAGCACCAGATCTGCGGCGAGAAAAACAGCATGCCGCAGTCAAACCGGTTTCCGCCGGATGAGCAGCTTTCAAGCAGAATTTCCGGCCTCGGCTCAAAAATGCGGCGCAGCACATCATAAAGACCGAGGACAAATTCATGCTGCTTCGCACCAAGTGCGCAGGAATGTCGATTCATATCCCACTTGACATAGGAAATTGGCGCGGAATCAAGAACCTTGCCGACACTTTCGACGATATAGTCCCGCACGTCCGGCTTTGTGAGGTCAAGCAGCAGCTGGTGGCGGCCCAGAAGATCCTCACGGCCAAGACTGTCATGCAGCGCCCAGTCCGGGTGCTTGCGGTACAGGTCTGAATCCGGACTGACGGACTCCGGCTCAAACCAGAGCCCGAACTGCAGCCCGATGGCGTTCAGCTTCTCGCCGAGGCCCTTCAGTCCATTCGGGAGTTTTTTGGGATTCACGGAATAATCGCCGAGGCTGCTTGTATCACTGTCGCGTTTTCCAAACCAACCGTCGTCAAGCACGAACAGTTCGCAGCCAAGCTGCTTTGCGGCTTTGCCAAGTCGCAGAAGCTTCGCCTCTGTGAAATCAAACATGCAGCCCTCCCAGCTGTTGTAGACAATGGGCCGGGGCCGGTTTCTCCAATACGGCGGAATGAGCGTTTCATTCACATAGCGGCCGAAGCAATCGGTCACGCCGCCGAAGCCCGCATCTGACCACGCCATGACGGCCTCTGGCGTCTCAAAGCGGCCACCTGGGGCAAGCTGCCAGCTGAAATTCGAGGGAGAGATACCCTGCATTATGCGCGTGAGGCCCTGCAGGCTTTTCTGCGCACTTAGATAATGACTGCCGGAATAGAGCAGATTGAATCCGCAGACCGTGCCGCTTGTCTCTGTTGCGTCCGGTGCGGCAAGCAGGAAGCCGGGATTTGCGCGGCTGGATGACGCGCCGGTCGTGCTCTCCAAGCAGGAGCGCGCCATGGTGACAGGTGTTTTTGTGTGCTGCATCTCGGCAATCCATCCGCCGGAAAAGGTGTGCATCGTCCAATCACCCGGAATGTCCGTACAGGTGCTCATGAACTTTTGAATAGAGACAGGCGTGTCGCTGAAGTTTTCTAGAATTGCCCTGCGCGTGAAGACCGTGGGCAGAACGCCGTATAGAAGCGTAAGCCGAAGCTTTGCCGCTTTATCCTCCAGATAGACGGCAAGAACCGTCTGCCCGCGCGAGGCCGGCAGCACGGAGGGCAGGGGAGTCTTCAGCGCCTCACAACCGGTATAGCGGAAATCTGTAGAGATCGGTGTACCGTTTTGCAGCAACTCCAGCGGGCTTTCCCGGTAGTCTCCACGCCCGCAGCCGCTCCACTCGAGAGGGAAAATGTCCATGCAGTTGGCATTTGAATCTTCCCGGTAAAGCGTGCTGTCTCCCCAGCCGCAGCCTGGCTGGACAGCGAGTGCGTCTGCGTCGGATGCGCTTACGCGTGCGCCGAAATGCAGATGCTCCAAAAATCCGTCCCTGACGCGGAACAGATACGAATTCTTTTCATTTTGCAGATGAAATACGCCATGCTTGACTGTAATCATTCGGTGTGGTAAACCTCCCCTCTGATATAAGCGTCGTAGGCCTCGTCTGTCACGCCGCCGCTGTGGAGCATATCGGCGTAGAATTCGCCGGAACGCTTGATCGTGCGCGTCTGAGTAGCGTAATCGACGTTGATGAGGCCAAAACGGGCGCTTTCTCCCTCAAGCCATTCAAAATTGTCGCAGAAGCACCAGTGATAATACCGCTCGAACGGCAGACCGGAGCGGAGCATGGCCCTCAGATGCTCGTAAATATACCGGGCACGGAAGGTGTCCTGATTGTCGCAGGTTCCGTTTTCCGTGACCCAGATGGGACGCTTCAGAAGCTTTTCCAGCTTTTCTGCGACCTGTGGAAGACCGTCGGGATAGATCTCCCAGCCGAGATCATTGCGCGGACTGTTTTTCCGAACACCGTCGGCAAAGCCCGTGACGGTTGAACGTGTGTAATAGTTAACGCCGTGGAAATCACAGTATTCGCCCTTCGGCAGCTTCCAGTGGTTCCGGAGCGGCAGACGGAAGACGCCTGTGGACATGGCCTCCGTGACCGCACCCTGAAACAGCCATTCAACGGCTCTGGCCGTGGCAGCCTGCACGGGATTTTTGGGGTTCTCCGGCTCGAATACGCGCAGATGATTCGCAAAGCCGACCATAGTGTCAGAATAGCCCATAGCCTCTCGCGTCTTGTGAAGCATCTGGTAGCAGCGGATATGACAGTAGGCCATGTTTTCCAGCACTGTGAACGTCTCGGAGAAGCTTTTATGTCCGGGAGGCCAGTCGCCGAAGAAATAGCCGTTGGTGGCATAGACGTTCGGCTCATTGATGGTGATCCAGTCGCTGACCAGATCGCCGAAACGGTCGGCACAAAGCTGAGCAAAGGACAGAAAATCATCGAGATTTTCTCGCTTTGCAAACCCGCCCAGACGCTCGAACCACATGGGATTGGAAAAATGATGGATGGTCAGCAGCGGGCGGATGCCCAGCTGGTGCATGTACTCCAACTCTGCGCGGTAGTGCGCGATCGCCGTTTCATCGACCTCGCCGCGGGACGGCATGATGCGCGCCCATTCTACGCCTATGCGGGCGATAGACAGATGCAGCCCGGCCATCAGTGCGCAGTCTTCACGCCAGCGGTTCCAATGGTCATTGGCGACTGCCGGATCGGATCCGTCCTTGATCTTACCCTGATGATACCAGTCGTTCCAGCTGCTGCCGACTTCCCCGCCCTCGATCTGCGCCGAAGCGGAACTGACACCGAGCAAAAATCCCTCTGGGAACTGTAGCCGCATGGGGTGTCCTCCTTCATTCTCATTTACATATACGCGTTCTTATTGTATGTTTTTTTCAGGGCGCCTGCAAGTGTCAATTTTGGACGAAAGCGGACCTGAAAATCTGTTCAGGTTTCCATATAGCGAAATCCCGATGTTATGTTACAATAATGTTGTTGTTATGGAAACCAACAAACGGCATGGGGGAGAAATGAATATGCGTCATACAAGATGGTTTAAGGACAAGGTTTTTTATCAGATCTGGCCCCGAAGCTTCCGCGACGGCAACGGCGACGGGATCGGCGATCTGTGGGGAGTATTAGAGAAGCTGGACTATCTGAAGGAACTCGGCATTGACGGTGTCTGGTTCTCGCCGCTCTATCCGTCGCCCGGAGCGGACTGCGGCTATGATATTTCGGATTACATGGACATTGCGCCGGAATACGGCGGCATGGAGGCATTCCGGGCTGTTCTGGACGGCCTGCACGAGCGCGGGATGAAACTTGTCATGGACCTGGTCGTTAATCATACGAGCGACGAGCATGAATGGTTCCAGAAATCCCGGCGGCGCATTGCGCCGTATACCGATTATTACATTTGGCGGTCCGCCAAACCAAACGGAAAGTTGCCCAATAACTGGGACAGCCATTTTGAGGGCAAGGCATGGCAATGGGATGATCTGCGGCAGGAGTATTATCTGCACCTGTTTGCCGTCAAGCAGCCGGATCTCAACATGGATAATCCGCTTGTCAGAACGGAGGTTAAGAAGATTCTCAAGTTCTGGCTCGATCTCGGTGTTGACGGCTTCCGTGAGGATGTCATCACCTTTATTTCAAAAAAGGAGGGCCTGCCGGACGATTACCTGTTCCCGGTTTTCAAGGGCATCCGGTTTTATAATCACGGCCCGCACATCCATGAGTATTTGCAGGAATTCCGCCGCGACGTGCTGGAAAATTACGACTGCATGACCATCGCCGAAGCACCGCTCGTCACGCCGCAGCGTGCGCTGGATTACATTGAAGAGTCGGACACCAATGAGATCGACATGATGATTCAGTTCCAGTGCATGTGCGCTGACTGTTTCTTTACAGATTACATGCCGCGAAAATTCTCCTTAAAGCGCCTGCGCCGTGCCTTTTCCAGCTGGCAGACGCAGCTGGATGGACGCGGCTGGAATGCCCTGTATCTCGAAAATCACGATCACCCGCGCGTCATTTCGCGCTACGGCAGCGAGCAGTATCGCGTGGAGAGCGGCAAAATGCTGGCCGTCAGCTATCTGTTTTTGAAGGGCACGCCGTTCATCTATCAGGGGCAGGAGATTGGCATGACGAACTGGCGACCGGAGAGCACCAGCATGTACGAGGACGTACAGACCCGCAATCAACACCCGGACTGGCCGGAGGAAAAACGTCTCGCGCTCTACCACCGTGCGTCCCGCGACTCTGCCCGCACGCCCATGCAGTGGACAGACAGCGAAAACGCCGGGTTCACGACCGGTACGCCGTGGTTTTATATCAATGAGAATTACAAGAGCATCAATGTGGAACAGGCGCTGAATGACCCGGATTCGATCCTGAATTTTTACAAAAAAGCGATTGCCCTGCGCAAGAGCCTGCCCGTTGTGCGTGACGGGAGTTATCAGGAGTATTATAAGGGTTCTGACAAGCTTTATGTCTACGCACGCGAAACAAAGGAGCAGAAGCTGCTGGTGATCTGTTCGTTCACCGACAAGCCTGTGCGCTTTCAGGCACCTTATAACTTCTCCCTCAGCGATATGAAGCTGCTTCTGACAAATTACGACGATACCTGTGAGGAGAACAGCTTTCTCACGCGTCCGTACGAAGCCCGCGTCTACCTTTATGAATGAGGAATTTCTCTAACCGCACGGTTTTTTCATGGAGAAATAGAAAAGAAGCCCGCCGACCCGTTTGAATGGGTTCGGCAGGCTCTTTTTTTACTCTGTCCGCAGTGCAACGACCGGATCTTTCTTTGCCGCCAGCGACGACGGGATGAGCCCGGCGAGGAATGTCAGCAGCATCGAAATGGCGATCAGTGCCACACTGGCCTGCCACGGCAGCTTGGCGCCGAGCGAGGCAATACCGGTCAAATGCTGAACGACTGCGTTGATCGGCAGAATCAGCACCAGCGTCAGTCCCACGCCGAGCAGACCTGCAATCAGACCTTCAATCAGCGTTTCTGCATTGAATACGCGTGAAACATCGTGCTTTGACGCGCCGATTGCGCGCAGAATGCCAATTTCTTTCGTGCGTTCCAACACGGAAATATATGTGATAATGCCGATCATAATCGACGAAACAACCAGAGAGATCGAGACAAATGCAATCAAGACATACGAAATGGCGTTGATAATCGTCGTGACTGAACGCATCAGCAATGCAACATAGTCCGTATATGTGATCTGATCTTCCTCCGGCAGCGCGCTGTTGTAGCGCTCGATGCAATCGCCGATGGCGTCCTTGTCTGAAAATGTGGAGGTGTACAGATTGATCTTGGACGGATTGGAACGTTCTACATACCCAAGCGCTTCCAACATATCTTCATAGGTCGATTCCGAATAAGCGGCGGGAACATATGTGTCATAGAGATACGAAAACTGTTCATCTGTCAGTTCTGCCGTATCCATTGCGGCGGCCAGCTGTTCGGATGAAAGGCCGGCCAGCTGTGCAGAGACGGTTTCGGCATACTGTGCGGCGATCTGCTCACGCAGCATCTGAGCAACATAATCGAACAGCGTCTCGTCGTCCATCTGCGCAATGTACCCGCGTACGGTTTCCGGATCGGTTCCCATCTGCTCCGCATAAGAGTCCGTCATCTGCGCTTCGATTTTTTCGCGTGTCATGCCGTCCATGGCCTGCTGTACGGCACCATCCAGATACGCGTCTGGCGCCTGCTCCGACAGATCCGTATACATCTGCGCTTTGCGCTGCGTGTCTGCATCTGCCAGAACGGCTTCGACCGCTTCGCGCATCTGCGCTGCATCCGGCGTTTCTTCTTCGCCGGTCTTGAACGGAAGACCGCTTAAAACATCGGTTTCCGGATCATCCAGCTGCTGCTGGATGATTGTGCTTTGCGCGGCTGCGTCAATAACGTACTGTGTTAGTGCACTTGTATACCCCAGCGATCCGCGTACCATGCTGTTGGCTGCGTTCGGGTTCGGGCGCAGGACACCGACGATTTTCAGCGTTGTGCCGACTTCGTCAGAGCCGTAGAGATAATCCATTCCGGCCTCGGTCTGACTCAAATCCGTCCAACTGCCGTCCGCATCTTTGGAGTAGGTCTCAAACGGAAGAATCAGCTGGAAGCTCTGCCCGCAAAGTTCTTCATAACTCCAGTTTGCGTCCGATTTTTCAATCGTTTCCTGATTCATGGCCGCCTGCATGGCGTCTGTCATTTCTTGTTCGGTTTTAAGACCCATTGCGTACATAACCAGATCGGAGATCTCATTGTTTTCGCTCACAATCAGCACAACCTCGTCGTAAGACTCCGGCCATCTGCCGTAGAGCACGTCGTATTGCAACTTTAAAAGCGGGGATATCCCTGTTCCGTCTTCATCCGGAAGCAATTCCTCCCAGACGTCCATGGCCGAATAATAGCTGCCGAACTGTGAAAAATAACTGCTGTAATCGCCGCCGTACATACTGCTCATCATGTTCTGCAGCAGCTCCATCACGTCGGCCTTGACGATATTCCCGTCGGCATCCTTTGTGTAAACCGGCAGAGACAGGTCGTAGGCGTACTGGATCGAGGTCAGATACTGGTGGATCTCGCTGTCCGGGTTATCCAGATAGCGCTTGAAGGCTTCCAGATCGTTCGTCTGCGTGCCGTTCTTGTTCAGGCTCTGCATCAGATCATACATGACGTTGGACGCGTAGACGCGCCCATCCGTATGCGTTTTTCCGGCCTCTTCGCTGTGTACGCTCATCAGCGCTGTCACCATGCCGGACATATCCGCGCTTTCCGCCTCGATCGTCACCGGATAGGACGAAAGCGTGTCCTCCTGCACGTCGTTGATATAGGTCTGAATGCCGTTGGAGAGGGACAGGATCAGCGCAATTCCGATGATGCCGATGGAGCCCGCGAAGGCGGTCAGGATCGTGCGGGTCTTCTTTGTCATCAGGTTATTGAGGCTCAGACCCAGCGCCGTAAAAAACGACATGGACGTGCGCCGCTTACCGGATTCCGGCTGCACCGGCGGCTCCGCCGCGTCTTCATACGGCGCGCTGTCCGCCAGAACGCTTCCGTCGAGCAGCCGCACCGTCCGCGTGGCGTAGCGCGCGGCAAGCTCCGGATTGTGCGTGACCATAATAATGAGTTTCTCGTCCGCAATCTGCTTTAGAAGTTCCATGACCTGCACCGACGTCTCACTGTCGAGCGCGCCAGTCGGCTCGTCGGCCAGCAAAATTTCTGGGTCGTTGACCAGTGCACGCGCAATCGCAACGCGCTGCATCTGTCCGCCGGACATCTGGTTTGGCTTCTTGTGCAGCTGGTCGCCCAGCCCGACTTTTTCCAGCGCCTGCACGGCGCGCTTTTTCCGCTCGGCCTTGCTTACGCCCGAGAGCGTCAGTGCAAGTTCCACGTTCTGCAATACCGTCTGATGCGGAATCAAGTTATAGCTTTGAAAAACAAAGCCAATAGAATGGTTGCGGTAGGTATCCCAGTCCCGCGCAGAAAAATCCCTCGTTGAGCGTCCGCTGATAATCAGATCACCGGATGTATACTGATCCAGTCCGCCGATGATGTTCAGAAGCGTTGTTTTTCCGCAGCCGGACGGGCCCAGTACGGCGACAAATTCATGCCTGCGAAAGCGGATAGATACGTTTTTCAGCGCATGAACTACAGCGTCACCGGCTTGGTAGTCCTTCGAGATCTGTTTGAGTTCGAGCATTGGGTCACGATCCTTCAATTCAAAATAAACAGAGTTAGAATACACTGGATTTATGAACAAATCTATGGAATCACAGACTGATTTCTGCGATGTTTACAGAAAATTTACTGCTTTCAAAACTTTTTCAGCCAGCCAAACAAATTGTTTGGACAAACAGACGAAATTGTAAAGATTTTAAGGCAGAAACCGTTGGTTTTTGGGTAAAATAATACTGGACAGCAGAAGAATAATGCGGTATAATTTAGCAGAATGTTGTGGAACACACAGTATATTGGTCGGCATCCAGCCGGCAGGTAATAAGGAGGAAATTCATTATGTCTGTTAAAGTTGCAATCAATGGTTTTGGCCGTATCGGCCGTCTGGCTTTCCGTCAGATGTTCGGCGCTGAGGGCTTCGAGATCGTCGCCATCAACGACCTGACCTCCCCCAAGATGCTGGCTCACCTGCTGAAGTACGATTCCACCCAGGGCAACTACGCCGCTCAGGGTCACGTGGTCGAGGCCGGCGAGGACAACATCGTTGTCGACGGCAAGAAGATCACCATTTATGCCAAGGCCAACGCCGCCGAGCTGCCCTGGGGCGAGCTGGGTGTGGACGTGGTCCTGGAGTGCACCGGCTTCTATACCTCCAAGGCCAAGGCTCAGGCGCACATCGACGCCGGCGCCAAGAAGGTCGTCATTTCCGCTCCTGCCGGCAATGACCTGCCCACCATCGTTTACAACGTCAACCACAACACCCTGACCAAGGAAGACAACATCATCTCCGCCGCTTCCTGCACCACCAACTGCCTGGCTCCCATGGCCAAGGCCCTGAACGACGTATATCCCATCCAGAGCGGCATCATGACCACCGTGCACGCGTACACCGGCGATCAGATGATCCTGGACGGCCCCCATCGCAAGGGCGATCTGCGCCGTGCCCGCGCTGGCGCGCAGAACATCGTTCCCAACTCCACCGGCGCTGCCAAGGCCATCGGCCTGGTTATCCCCGAGCTGAACGGCAAGCTGATCGGCTCTGCCCAGCGCGTGCCCGTATGCACCGGCTCCACCACCATCCTGGTTGCCGTCGTTAAGGGCGAGAACGTGACCAAGGAATCCATCAACGCCGCCATGAAGGCTGCTTCCTCCGCCAGCTACGGCTACAACGAGGAGCCCGTGGTTTCCTCCGATATCATCGGCATGTCCTATGGCTCTCTGTTCGATGCTACCCAGACCATGGTTGCCAAGCTGGACGACAACACCTATCAGGTGCAGGTCGTGTCCTGGTACGACAACGAGAACAGCTACACCAGCCAGATGGTTCGCACCATCAAGTACTTCGCCGAGCTGTAATTAAAGGCTTTGCGGGGGATAAGGCGGTAAGCTTTGTCTCGTCCGGCAATAAAATGTTCAATTACGTCCGCGGGCTGCGTATCGCACCCTGCGGGGTATGATAAGCGTTTTACCCCTCTTTCTATCTGCTTGCAGATGGAGAGAGGGGTTTTTGTGGCTTGAGGCCGACCTGGATAAGCGCTTAAAGACGATCGAGCATGCCTTATATTCGGGCGGCTTAACCGGCAAATTGGATGAACTGATCTAAGCATTACTATACAAAAGAGAGCGCGAACCGCTTGGATTCGCGCCCTCTTTTATAATATCTGTTATTCGGGAATGTAGGTGGTTTGGGTCTTCAGGCCCGCGGCGTTCTGTGCGTTCAGAGCCAGCTCCAGGCTGGTGGGCGCGCCATAGGCGGCGCAGTAGCCATCCAGGGTGGGGTACATGCCGGTGGAGTAGTATTCGGTCACGGCGGCTTTGCCCGCTTCCGTGCCGATGTAGGCAGCCTTATAGGCCACCAGCTTGTCCAGGAAGCTCTCGCTCAGGCACAGGGTATAGGCGTACTTGGGCGTGCCCTCCTGCTGTTGGGTGAAACGCGCGGCGTTGGACATGGTGGGGGTCATGTTCATCAGGAAGGGTGCAGTGATGACGATGCTTTCGGGAATGACTTCGTAATATACCATCGAGCCGCGCTGCAAGGTGTTGGTGATGTAGGCCAGCGTGGCCTCGCGCAGGGCGGAAGCGTCGGTCACATCGGCCAAGCTCTTGCCATAGGCCGCCCAGCTGGAAGCCAGGGTGGGATAGTACTTATCGCACAGGTTGATCAGCCCGTCCTGGCCCTCGGTGGTATTCAGATCGTCCAGGGTGTATACGCGCACCTTGCCGTTGTACTGAATGCCGTAGGAGCAGTAATAATTGTAGGAAGATGGAACAATTGCAGCTACAAATGAGGTAGATTATTTCTACTGCGATATAAAGGAATGATAAGACAAAACCCCCGCTCGTTTTTCAACGAACGGGGGTGTTGTTTGCCCTAAAGTTATTCCTTCATCACAAACTCGCCGTTTTCGGCGTCCACGGTCAGCTGGCCGTCGTGCACCTGTCCGGCCACAATGGCGCGGGCGCACAGGGTTTCCAGCTTGCTCTGGATCAGACGCTTCATCGGGCGCGCGCCGTAGATGGGATCGTAGCCCTGCTCCATCAGCAGATCGATGGCCGCGTCGGTCACAGTCAGCTTTACCTGACGCTCCGCCAGACGCTCGCGCAGATGGTTAAGCAGCAGATTGACAATGCTGCGCACCTGATCGCGGCTGAGGGGCGTGAAGATCACGGTGTCGTCGATACGGTTGAGGAATTCGGGCTTGAAGGTGCGGCGCAGAATGGCCTGCACGTTCTTGCGGGCTTCCTCGCTGAGGGTGCCGTTTTCGCTGATGCCATCCAGAATCTCGCTGCTGCCCAGGTTGCTGGTCATGATCAGGATGGTGTTTTTGAAGTCCACCGTCCGTCCCTGGCTGTCGGTCACGCGGCCGTCGTCCAGAATCTGCAGCAGGATGTTGAACACATCGGGATGAGCCTTTTCAATTTCATCAAACAGCACAACGGAATAAGGCTTGCGGCGCACAGCCTCGGTCAGCTGACCGCCCTCATCATAGCCCACATATCCGGGAGGCGCGCCGATCAGACGGCTGACGGAGAACTTCTCCATATACTCGGACATGTCAATACGGATCATGTTGCTTTCGTCGTCAAACAGCGCCTCAGCCAGCGCCTTGGCCAGCTCCGTCTTGCCCACGCCTGTGGGGCCCAGGAACAGGAAGGAGCCGATGGGCCGGTTGGGGTCCTGGATGCCGGCGCGGCTGCGCTGGATGGCCTCGGTGACGGCGGTGACGGCCTCGTCCTGGCCCACCACCCGCTTGTGCAGGATATTTTCCAGGTTCAGAAGCTTCTCCCGCTCACCCTGGACCAGGCGGCTGACGGGAATGCCAGTCCAGCGCTCCACGATCTTCGCGATCTCCTCATCGGTGACCTTTTCGTGGAGCAGGGCGCTGTCGCTGCTCTGCTGGTTGCGGCGCTCCTGCTCCTCCAGCTCCTTCTGGAGCTGGGGCAGACGGCCATACTTCAGTTCGGCGGCCTTGCCCAGATCATAGTTCTGCTCAGCGGCTTCGATCTGGAGATTCAGATTTTCAATGTCCTTGCGGAGCTGCTGGACCTTCTCCAGAGAATTCTTCTCATTCTCCCACTGGGCCTTCTTGGCGTTGAAGCTCTCCTGCTCCTCCGCCAGCTCCTTGCGGATCTGGGCCAGACGGCTCTTGGAAAGCTCGTCCTCCTCCTTCTTCAGGGATTCCTCCTCAATTTGCAGCTGGATGATCCGGCGGTTGACCGCATCCAGCTCTGTGGGCATGGAGTCCTGCTCGGTGCGCAGCTGGGCGCAGGCTTCGTCGATCAGATCGATGGCCTTATCCGGGAGGAACCGATCCGTGATATAGCGGTGAGAAAGGGTGGCGGCGGCAATGATGGCGGGATCCGTGATCTTCACGCCGTGGAAGTTCTCATAGCGCTCCTTCAGGCCACGCAGGATGGCGATGGTGTCCTCCACCGTGGGCTCATTGACCATCACAGGCTGGAACCGGCGCTCCAGAGCGGCGTCCTTCTCGATATACTGCCGGTATTCGTCCAGGGTGGTCGCGCCGATGCAGTGCAGCTCGCCCCGGGCCAGCATGGGCTTGAGCAGGTTGCCCGCGTCCATGCTGCCCTCGGTCTTGCCCGCGCCTACGATGGTGTGCAGCTCATCGATGAACAGCAGGATGCGGCCCTCGGATTGCTTCACCTCATTCAGGACGGCCTTCAGCCGCTCCTCAAATTCGCCCCGGTATTTTGCGCCTGCTACCAGCGCGCCCATATCCAGGGAGAAGATGGTCTTGTCCTGCAAGGAGGAGGGGACCTCCTTCTTTACGATCCGCTGAGCCAGGCCCTCCACAATGGCGGTCTTGCCCACGCCAGGCTCACCGATGAGCACGGGGTTATTCTTCGTCTTACGGGACAGAATGCGGACCACGTTTCGGATCTCCTCGTCCCGGCCGATCACCGGGTCCATCTTCTGCTCCCGGGCACGCTTGACCAGGTCGGTGCCGTACTTCTCCAGAGCGTCATAGGTGCCCTCCGGGCTGTCGGTGGTCACCCGCTGATTGCCCCGGACGGCCAGCAACGCCTTCATTGCCGCGTCGGCGGTGATGCGGTAGGTATCAAACAGGGTCTTTACGCTGCCCTCGGCGGTGTCCAGCAGACCCAAGAGCAGGTGCTCTACGGACACATATTCGTCCTTCATATGCTCCGCCCGGTCCTGCGCGGCCACCAGGGTCTGGTTCAGGGCATTGCTGATATAGATCTTATCGGCCTCCCGCGCGCCGGTGACGCCGGGGAGCTTGCTGACCTCCGCCATGGCGGCGGCGGACAGGCTTTCAACGGTGACGCCCATCTTGGTCAGCAGCTGGGGAACCAATCCCCCATCCTGCTGCAGCAGTGCGGCAAGCAGATGAATCTGCTCCAATTGCTGATGGTTGTTCCGAATCGCCAAATTCTGCGCGTTCTGGACGGCCTCCTGAGATTTCTGCGTGAAGTTTTGTAATGTCATAGCGATCCTTCCTTTCGGAATTAGCACTCTCGTATCTCGAGTGCTAATTTCTTTTAACCACACTATACCCCGTTTTGGGAAAATGTCAAGGGCGTTTTGATAAAAAATAATTTGTTTACAATTTCCGTTCCTGCCACCCTGGAAAGGCGTTTGGGGATGAGAAAAGAGCTGCCGGTGATGGCAGCTCTTTCGGTGTCTTATTGTCCCAGCTGGAAATCCGAGCCGTGGGTGACGATTGCTCCGTCCCGGACGCTGGCCCAGGAGAAGGCGGTGAGCGTCGGGAATCCGGCGTCCGCCTCGGCGAAGGCGGCCACGGTACGCAGGGCCAGGGCGGCCACGCTGTCCTCACGGGACAGGGTGACGAGATTCGGCGCGGCGGCGCTGGGCAGGCCGGAGGCATTCAGATAGGGGGGGATCACAGTGCCGTCGGCATAGGTATAGAAGCGGGTCTTTTCCTGGGCCGAGGCAGGGAACGCCCGGCAGATCACCAGGGCGGCGGGGGCCGTATAGGTCACGCTGCCCAGGGCGGTGACGGTACCGTCCACGCGGTCAAAGAGATTCACGGCAAATTTTTCGCCGCTCAGATTCCGGGCGTAGCCGTCCAGGCTGGACACCACGCCCCGGCAGTAGCCCCGCTCTGCCAGCGCGTCCGCCGCGGCGTCGCAGAGGAAGGCGCTGCGCAGGATGCCGAAGTCCACCAGCGTCTCCAGCTCGTTTTCGGCGGCGTAATCCAGATATTCCGAGGAAACGGTCAGGCTGACCCGGTTCTCTCCCAGCAGCTCCAGCTGAATGCTGGTTGGATCAGCGGCAAAGGCGGCGATCCGGGCGGCAAATTCCGCCGCGCCCTCGTCCCGGGCCGGGTCATAGAGGGCCGCTTCCTCATCGTAGCTGCAAGCGAACAGGGCATCGTACTGCTGCATCAGCGGGGCCAGGTACACGTAGCGGCTGCCGGAAAGCTGCACCGCCTCCAGGGCGGCGTACAGCGCCGGGTCTACCTGCACGGCGGTATTGGGCTGGCTGTTCAGCACCGCCAGATTGCTCACGCCCTCGATGGTCTCGCCGGACAGGGCGCGGTAAGCTGTATCCAAAGCGTCTGTATACACCGCCGTCACGGCCCGCAGCTCTTCCCGGGCGGACTGCTCCCCCGCCCCCAGGTCATAGGAGAACTGAAAGGCCTGGTGGGCAACGGTCTGGGGATTGGCGGCCTCGATCTCCTGCCAGCCGGACTGCACCGCCAGGCGCTGGTTGATGACGCTGCCAAAGGCCAGCGCCGCCACCAGCAGTGCGATGCCCAGCAGCAGGGCGCGCAGAGGTACATTGACTTCCCCCAGCTCGATGCGCTGCTTCCGGGGGAGATTGGGCTCTCTTCTTCGGGCATAACGGGACATAGCATGCTCCTTTCCGCAATACCGCAACGT
>OLOV01001779.1_pt1 | contig 16165 bp, 15 predicted proteins | sample 1672931 | NCBI WGS metagenome assembly OLOV01 (sample SAMEA3136738, study PRJEB25190) | human gut metagenome | biome: human gut; feature: human-associated habitat; material: faeces | place: Austria | collected 2013
CACGGTGGGCATGGGGGCGATGCCCAGGTCGATCCCGGCTTCTCTGGCGGAGGGGACCATCCACGGGCCGCCGATGGTGGCGTCCGCCTTCCCCTCCAGGAACAGGGTGTTGACGGTGTTGTATTCCGTTTCGCCCGGCATCAGCTTTACGAATTTCAGATGATAGGCCAGGGCCTCCTGGACGGCCTGCTCATCCGGGAAGGGGACTGCGCTGCTGTCGATGATGGAGCCGCCGAAGCCATGGATCCAGGCCGCGCAGTAGTAGGCGGTGCTGTGCTGCTCCACAAAGCCATAGCGGCCCCGCCCGGTGTTGTTCTCCATGTAGCTGTAAAGCGCCTCCGTTGTGGCTGGGACCTCCTCGTCGCGCATGTAGCGGCGGTTGTACATGAACAGCAGCGTCTCAAAATACAGCGGCAGCTGGTACAAGGTGCCCTTGTAGGTGGCCGCGTCAATGGTCATGGGCAGGAAGGCATCCAGCGTCCCGTCCTCCAGCAGCGGCGCCACCGGGGCCAGGATCCCCATTTCCGCAAAGACACCGATCTTGTCGTGGGCAAACAGAAACAGATCCGGGGCGGCGGAGGGGTCATTGCCGACCAGCTTCAGGGAATCGGTCAGGCTGGTCTTCTTCTCAAATTGAACATCCAGGTCCGGCGCGGCCTGGGCAAGATAATCGGAAAGGGCGGCGATCACCGCCTCCTCCTTGTCATGCCAGATGACGAGCTTGTTCGCGTCCGCACTGTCAGTGCTGCCGCCGCAGGCGGTCAGACTCAGTAGCATTAAAAGGCACAGGATCAGAGTAATCAACCGTTTCATAAGGGCCTCCTTGATAGACCGTCAGCGGGTACACGGCAGCCGTGTACCCGCCGGGGGATACAGTAAGTTTCTTTCTTGCGGGGGAGCCTGTTACGCCGGCTCCTCGTAGAACACCTGAGCGCTCTCGGCATCCGTTACCACGACCCAGATATCCTTGCCGGTCTCCACGGACAGGTCGGTGGTCTGGACGGAACCTTCGTTGGCGTTGATGATCACGGAGTTGATCCAACCGGGGACCTGAATGCTGTACCAGTCGCCGTCCTTGGTCAGCGCCTCGCCGGGCCAGGCGGTGAAGGCGTTGGTGCCGTCCGGCGCGGACCAGGCCCACAGGCTGGGAGCCTCCCAATCCGCGGGGACCTGTGCATGCACGGTGATGTCGTCCACCGCCTTGTCGGGATCCTCGTAGCTCAGCTCATAGGTCAGATCCTTGTAAACGGTGATCCACAGCTCCTTGCCCTCGACGCTCACGTCCTCGGTCTGCTCGGTGCCGTCGTTGCCGTTTACGATCAGGGAATTGACCCAGGTGGGCGCCTTGCAGGTGAACCAGCCGTTGTCGCCCTCCCGCATGGCCTTGCCCGGCCAGCTTTCAAAAGCGTTGGTGCCGTCCGGCGCGGACCAGGCCCACAGGTTCACGGTTTTCCAGGACAGGGGAACATAGGCGTGGACCACGAACTTCTCCACGTAGGCAGGGATCTCGCCCCGCAGCTGAGCATCATAGGAGACGGCCGCGGTCTGATCCTCCGCAACCGTGATCCAGACCTCCTTACCGGCCTCCACCGCGATGCCGTCGGTCTGAACCGCCTCGTCCGTGCCCTGGTTCGCGTTCACGATGACGTTCTGCACGAAGTCGGGAACGTAGGTGTAGTACCAGCCCTCTGCCAGAGCCTCCATTTCCTCACCGGGCCAGGCCGCAAAGGCGTTGGTCCCGTCGTCTGCCCAGGCCCACAGATTCGGAGCATCCCAGCCCTCCGGCACCTGAACGACCACGGGGATCATGACCTCATCCGTTTCCGTCTCGCCCTCTGCGAAAGCCGCTGCGGACAGCATCCCAAGCAGCATCACAACGGATAGCAGGATCGCAAATATCTTTTTCATGGTATATCCTCCTGTTTTTTTGTTGGTAAACCCAATATAGCACCCGGATTTCCCACCGTCAATGCCGTATTGCGAAATTAATTTCGCAAAAGGACATGGATAAAATGCTGCAAAAAACGACATGTATTTTGTGCAATATGAAATTATTCCATTGAAATTTCTTGAGAGAAAGTGGGAAATTCAGCTTGCGTTTTTGCTTAAAAAGGAAACTGCTTTCTCATTTTGCTTCGCAGGCAGGGACTTCTCTGCCGCAGAGCTTTCCCAGGCTCATTTGAGCAGGAGCTGCAATGAACAAGAAAAGGACGGGAACAGGATTCTCTTGAAAGCCGGTATTGCGTATGGTATATTATAGCTGATAATGGGCATATCGGTCGGAAACAGAATGCCGATTTGAATGCGGAAATACCAAAATGGATCATGTAGGAGGCAGAATATGGCAGATGCATTATTTGACCGCGAGGTTGAGCGCAGCCGGAAGGCGGGGAAGGCCAATATGGCGATTGCGCTGGTGTTTTTTGCGGCGGTCTTTCTTCTTTTTCCCATGCTCAGGGGCAGGCAGACGGCCTCTCAGATGCTGGCGTGGGACGACGGGGTTTTTACCCTTACGCTTCCCGATGGGGAAAGCCATGCCATCCCCTATGACACCATCCAGGGACTGGAGCTGATCGAAGACCCGGATTACGGGGAGTGCGTCTCCGGTACGTCGGACAGGCAGTTCAAGTACGGCCTTTGGAGAAACGATGCGCTGGGGGAGTATGTGCTGTGCAATTTCAGGTCCTTTCAGCGGGTCATGCAGGTGACCACGGCCGACGGCATCTATTGGATCGGCTATGAGTCGGAGGCGACCACGGCCTCCATCTACGAGAGCTTTTCCGAGGAGCTGCTAAAGAATTGAACGAGGCTGTTGCCTTAGAAATAGCGGTAGAAATCACGAAATAATCGTGCTTTCTACCGCCGAGTTATTAGGGTCTATCTGAAATCCGGAAATATGACCAACAGCGAGGGATTTTTCGTCTGATGAAGTCATTTTTCCGCAGGAATACTTTGTGTATTGCAAGGAAAAATGGCGTACAGCAGGCGGAAAAGACCCGCTGTTTGGGCATGTTGACGGTTTTCAGATAGACCCTAGGATGATTTTTTGAAAAGACTATTTTGCAACAGCCCCTTGCCCTACGTTTAACGGTGATCTATGGTTCAGCTTTGCCGCTGTCGGTGCTGCCGGATTGAATATCCTCCGGTGCCTGCTGCCCGGAATCCGCCTTTCGCCGAACAGGCAGCCGCAGGGTGCCGATCAGGCTGCGCACCAGCAGAAACAGCAGGGGCAGCAGGATCAGCAGACCAAAGACCAGCGGCGTGGAGACCAGCCCCACCAGCCTGCCCAGCAGAGGGGAGACCAGGATGACCTTGCCTACCACCTGGGAACCCTTTACGCCCTGCCGGTCGGCCAGCGCGTTGGCATCCCCTTTGGTGACGAATTGCAGGCCGGTGCGCTGACGGTCGATCCTGATGATCCTGTGGGTGTTCAGCGTGCCGTTCAGGGTGGGATCGGAGGAGAAAAAGGTGATCACATCCCCCACCTGGAGCGCGTCCGGGTCAGTCTTGTGCACCAGCAGCATGGATTGCTCCGGGATCTCCGGCTCCATGCTGACGGACATTACCCGCAGGATGCTGAACCCCATCACCTGCGGCACCTGCCCTGCCGGGGTCGATACCACCACCAGCAGGACGAACAGCGACGCCGTGATCAGTGCAATGGCCAGAATATTGATGAGGATGGACAGCCATTTCAGTCTCATAGATGCTTCCCTTTCTTTGTATGCCGGGTATTTGCCGGGAGTGTCTTTTGAATCGTTTCTGCGGCTGTGCTTCCGCAACCGTACCACCCAACATTATACCACCTGACAGGAAACTGTCAATTTACACATGGCAAGAAATTGCGGAAAAGATAAAAGGCAACACCGCGCAATTGTGTCTGCGAGCCGCAGCCGTCTTTTTGCCAAATTGTGCGGTGTTGCAAAAAAATATTGCGCTTTTACAGGGGAGACCGTGTCCTTTTTTGCGGTTTGCATTTTCGCTTTTTTGTGCTATAATACAGAGGAAGAAAGGGGGGCGACGCCGTGTATCAGCCGCTTGCGGATCTGCTTCGGCCTCAGACGCTGGATGAGGTATTCGGGCAGGAGCATATTCTGGGGAAGGGCGCGGTGCTGCGCCGTCTGATCGACTCCGGCAAAATTCCAAACATGGTCTTTTACGGCCCCAGCGGCACGGGCAAGACCACCGTGGCCAACATTATCGCAAAGCAGACCAACCGTACCCTGTTCAAGCTCAATGCCACCACCGCTTCTACGGCGGACATCAAGGAGATCGTCTCCCAGCTGGATACCTTTATGGCCCCCAACGGGGTTCTGCTGTACCTGGATGAAATTCAGTCCTTCAATAAGAAGCAGCAGCAATCCCTGCTGGAATACATTGAAAACGGCAAGATCACCCTGATCGCCTCCACCACGGAGAATCCCTATTTCTATGTGTTCAACGCCATCCTCAGCCGCTCCACCGTGTTTGAATTCAAGCAGATCTCCGCTGCCGCCGCACTGCAGGCGGTGAAGCGGGCGGTGGGCTATATGGAGCAGCGCACCGCGCTGCATGCCCAGCCGGAATCCGGGGTCTTGGAATACATCGCCGGAGCCTGCGGCGGCGACCTGCGCAAGGCGATGAACGCGGTGGAGGTGCTCTTCTCCGCCAGTGTGTCCCAGGGGGACGCGCTGGTGCTGACGCTGGAGGACGCCAAGGCCGTCACCCAGAAGAGCGCCATGCGGGCGGACCGGGACGGGGACAATTACTATGACCTGCTGTCCGCTCTGCAAAAATCCATCCGCGGCTCCGACCCGGACGCCGCCTGCCACTATCTGGCCCGGCTGCTGGAGGCGGGGCAGATGCAGTCCGCCTGCCGCCGCCTGATGGTCATTGCCGCCGAGGACGTGGGGCTGGCCTTCCCCCAGATCATTCCCATTGTGAAGTCCTGTGTGGACATGGCCCTGATGCTGGGCATGCCCGAGGCGCGGATCCCCCTGGGGGACGCCGCCGTGCTCATGGCCACTTCCCCCAAGTCCAATTCCGGCCACCTGGCCCTGGACGCGGCGCTGGAGGATGTGCGCAAGGGACTGGGCGGGGATTTCCCCCGGCACCTGCAAAACGTCCATGCCGACAGCTACACCATGGAGCGGGAGCAGGGTTATCTGTATCCCCACGACTTCCCCAACCATTGGGTGCAGCAGCAATACCTGCCGGACGAGCTGGTGGGAACCAAATACTACGAATTCGGCCCCAATAAGCTGGAGCAGGCCTCCAAGGCCTATTGGGACGCGGTGAAGAAATAAGGAGGAACCATGGACATTCGCCTGGGCGACACCCTTGTAATGAAAAAGCCCCACCCCTGCGGAGAAAAGCGCTGGCAGGTTTTGCGCACCGGCGCGGATTTTCGCCTGCGCTGCCTGGGCTGCGGCCATGAGCTGATGATCCCCCGCCAGAAAGCGGAAAAAAACATCCGCTCCGTGGAAAGACCGCCGGAACCACTGAAATAAAAACCGTCCCCCGTCCGTCACAAAAGTCATGACGCGATGGGGGACGGTTTTTCCTTTTCCGGCCCGCATGGCCTGGGAGGTCCGGCGGCATTGGCCCGCTTGCCGCAGAATGCCGGAAACCAGAGTGGGAACTTGCGGCGGCGGACGGCTTGCAAACCGACTTCCTTCTTCGCCCAGGGCGGGTATACTGATGGCTGTCCAAAGGAAAGGGGGCGGCGAAATGAGGGCGGTATACATTGTGGCGGCGCTGAATTTCTGCATTGACGCGCTGCTCCTGGCCGGTACGGCGCTTATGGCCGGACGGGCGCTGCATCCGGCGCGGCTGCTGGCGGCTTCGGCGCTGGGGGCGGCCTATGCGGGGGCGTGCCTGCTGCCGCAGCTGCATGCCCTGGCCGGACTGCCCGGACGGCTGACCTGCCTGGGGCTGATGGCCATGGCGGCCTACGGCCCGGACGGGAAAACGGGAGGCGCCTTTATCCTGCTGACCATGGCCCTGGGGGGCGCGGCGCTGGCAGCGGGCAGGGGAGAGCTGTGGCAGCTGCCGGTGAGCCTGCTGGGGGTGCAGGCCCTGGGAGCCATGGCCTTCGGTGCACAGAGCAGGCGGCTGCTGCCGGTGCAGATCACCGGGCGCGGCGGCACCGTCTGCCTGAAGGCTCTGCGGGATACCGGCAACGAGCTGCGCGACCCGGTCACCGGCGAGGCCGTCCTGGTCATCGGCAGCGGCGAGGCCCGGCAGCTCACCGGGCTGACGGAGCGTCAGCTGGAGCGTCCACTGGAAACCATGGAGCACATGCCTCTGCCCGGACTGCGCCTGATCCCCTATCAGGCAGTGGGCGCAAAGAACGGGCTGATGCTGGCTATGCGCTTTGCCAACGTGCGCATCGGAAGGCGGGGCGGCTCCAGACTGGTGGCCTTTGCGCCCCAGAGCTTCGGCGAGGAATATCAGGCACTTGCGGGAGGAATTTTATGCTGAAATGGATCGCGCGTTTTTTCTGTCAGCACCACAGGCAGGGACTTTACTACATCGGCGGCAGCGAGACCCTGCCCCCGCCCCTGAAAGGGGAGGAGGAGAAGGCGGCCCTGGCCGCCCTGGAGCGGGGGGACGAGGGAGCAAAGCAGACGCTGGTGGAGCACAATCTGCGGCTGGTGGTGTATATCGCCCGCCGGTTTGAGAACGTGTCCACCGGCCTGGAGGACCTGATTTCCATCGGCACCATCGGCCTGATCAAGGCCATCGGCACCTATCGCCTGGATAAAAACATCCGCCTGGCTACCTACGCCTCCCGGTGCATTGAAAATGAAATCCTCATGCACATTCGCAAAATTTCCGGTCAGAAAGCGGAGGTATCCCTGGACGAGCCGATCAACCTGGACTGCGACGGCAACGAGCTGCTTCTGTCCGACATCCTGGGCACCGACGGCGACGAGATCGCCCGCCCCCTGGAGGACGACGTGGACCTGTGCGTCCTGCGCCAGGCGCTGCGGGAGTTGCCCAGCCGGGAGCGGGAGATCGTGGTCATGCGCTTCGGCCTGGAGGGCCGCAAGGAGCTGACCCAAAAGGAGGTGGCGGAAAAGATGGGTATCTCCCAGTCCTACATCTCCCGCCTGGAAAAGCGCATCATGGGCAAGCTCCGCAAGGAGATGATCCGCCAGACCAGCTGTGCTTGACGAAAATAGGCTTGCAAAGTTTTAACCGATATGGTATAATCGATACAAGGCATATCGATATAAAAGAAACGGAGCGATCCCAATGGAGCAGAAGAAGGTTTCCAAATCAGTGCTGAAGCGGCTTCCCGGCTATCTGGCCTATCTGAAGAGCCTGCCGGAGGATGCCCCCGCCCATATTTCGGCTACCTCTCTGGCCAATGCCCTGGGCATGGGCGAGGTGCAGGTGCGCAAGGATTTGGCCATCGTCTCCGACGGCGGCCGGCCCAAGATCGGCTACCTGCGCGAGAGCCTGATCACCGACATCGAGCAGTTCCTGGGCTACGACAACACCACCGACGCCGTGCTCATCGGCGCGGGCAAGCTGGGCCTGGCCCTGATGGGGTACAGCGGCTTTGAGGAGTACGGCCTGAATATCCAGGCGGCCTTCGATAATAATCCTGTGACGGATAAGACGGAGGACGGCCAGCCCATCTATCCCATGACCAAGCTGGAGCACTTCTGCAAGGTGCACAAGGTGCTCATGGGCATCATCACCGTCCCCGCCGCCCATGCCCAGGAGGTGGCCGACCGGCTGATCGCCTGCGGCGTCAAGGCCATCTGGAATTTTGCCCCCATCCACCTGGACGTCCCGGCGCATATCCTGGTGCAGAATGAGAACATGGCTACCTCCCTGGCCGTCCTCAGCGTCCACCTGCGGGCGCAGATCAAGGAGGAAAAGAAGGAGCAGGAGCAGAGCAAAGTGGAGGAGGTGAGCGACGAGAAGCCGCTGATCAACAAGCCCCACGGTAGAAAACCGTGGGGCTGAAATCGTTTATCAGGGGGTTATTTCGCGGGCTTGAAGCTGTCCTTCAGGCTGACGGAGCGGTTGAATACCAGGTGCTCCGGGGTGCAGTCCCGGCTGTCCGGGCAGAAGTAGCCCAGGCGCATGAACTGATAGGAGGTGGGGGCCTTGGCGTCGCCCAGAGAGGCTTCGACCTTGCAGCCGGTGAGCACTTCCAGGGAATTGGGATTCATACAGGCCAGGAAATCCTTTCCGGCGGCGTCGGGGTCGGGATCGTCGAAGAGGTTGCTGTACTGCCGCACCTCGGCGTCGTGGCAGTTGTTGGCGTCCACCCAGTGGATGGTCGCGCCCTTGATCTTCCGCCCGTCGGCGGGGTCGCCGCCCTTGGAGTCGGGGTCATAGGTGGCCAGAACCTCGGTAACGTTGCCGTTTTCGTCGGTGACGCAGCCGGTGCACTGGATCACATAGGCGCCCTTCAGGCGGCACTCGGGGCCGTCGGGGTACAGGCGCTTGTATTTGGGGATGGGCTGGGCCAGGAAGTCGTCGGCCTCGATCCACAGATCCCGGGAGAAGGTGATGGTGCGCTTGCCGTCATCGGGGTTGTTGGGGTTATTCTCGATCTCAAAGGACTCGGACTGCCCCTCGGGATAGTTGGTGATGGTCAGCTTCACGGGCTTCAGCACTGCCATCACCCGCTGAGCGGTGGCGTCCAGATCCTTGCGCAGGCAGGACTCCAGGAAGGCGTACTCGATGGTGTTGGGGGACTTGGCCACGCCCACGCTCTCGCAGAAGTTGCGGATGGAGGCGGGGGTATAGCCCCGGCGGCGCAGGCCGCACAGGGTGGGCATCCGGGGATCGTCCCAGCCGGAGACGTAGCCGCCCTCGATCAGGGCGCGGAGCTTGCGCTTGGAGAGCACGGTGTGGTCGATGCCCAGCCGGGCAAACTCGATCTGCCGGGGATGGCAGGGGACGGACACGTGCTCCACCACCCAGTTGTACAGCGGGCGGTGATTCTCAAACTCCAGGGAGCACAGGGAGTGGGTGATGCCCTCCAGGGCGTCTTGGATGGGATGGGCAAAGTCGTACATGGGATAGATGCACCACTTGTCCCCCTGGCGGTGGTGATGCATGTGGCGGATGCGGTAGATCACCGGGTCGCGCATATTGAAGTTGCCGGAGGCCAGGTCGATCTTGGCCCGCAGGGTGTAGCGGTTGTCCTCGAATTCTCCGGCCCGCATCCGGGCGAACAGGTCCAGGCTCTCCTCAATGGGCCGGTCCCGGTAGGGGGAGACGGCGGGGGTGTTCAGATCGCCCCGGTATTCCTTGAACTGCTCCGGGGTCAGCTCGCATACGTAGGCCAGTCCCTTTTTGATCAGCTCCACAGCATACTCGTAGTCCTTTTCAAAGTAGTCGGAGCCGAAGAAGAAGCGGTCGCCCCAGTCGAAGCCCAGCCAGTGAATGTCGTCCTGGATGGCCTCCACGTATTCGGCGTCCTCCTTGGTGGGGTTGGTGTCGTCCATGCGCAGGTTGCACAGGCCGCCGTATTTCTCTGCCGTGCCGAAGTCGATGATCAGCGCCTTGCAGTGGCCGATGTGCAGGTAGCCGTTGGGCTCCGGCGGGAAACGGGTGTGCACGGTTTTGCCGGCAAACCGGCCGCCCTCGGCGATGTCCTCGTCGATAAAAGCGTGGATAAAGTTCTTGCTTTCAGTGGCTTCTGCCATATCAAAACATCCTCTCTTTTGCTGGAATGAGTACAAAACATATAATAAGGCATTATACCCCATTTGATCGCGGTTTGCAATAAAAAATAACGCCAGTTTCATTCCTTTCGGCGGCGGTGCATGTGTAAAATGTAAACAAATAAAAAAATCGCTTTTTATGGTTGTCCAATGATTTGTTTTATGCTAAAATACAGTCGATGCAATCTGCACAGGCGCAGACAGCTGGAACAAAGGAGTGAGAGAATTTGGCAGAAGTCAAATACAAGCGCATTTTGCTGAAGGTCAGCGGTGAGGCCTTGGCCGGCGACGCCCACCGGGGGCTGGACTTCGGCGTGATCAATTCCGTGTGCGAGGTCATCCGTCAGTGCCGCGCCCTGGGCGTTCAGATCGGCCTGGTCATCGGCGGCGGCAACTTCTGGCGCGGGGTAAAGGACGGCGCGGACAAGATGCAGCGCTCCCACGGCGACGCCATGGGAATGCTGGCCACGGTGATGAATTCCATCGCGGTGGCGGATGCCCTGGAAAAGCACGGCATGGATGCCCGGGTGCTTACCGCGGTGGAGATGAACAAGTTCGCCGAGTACTTTACCCGGGATACCGCCGACCGCTATCTGAACGAGGGCAAGGTGGTCATCTTCGCCGGCGGCACCGGCAACCCCTATTTCTCCACCGATACCGGCGCGGTGCTCCGGGGCGTGGAGATCGAGGCGGACGCCATCCTGATGGCCAAGAATGTGGACGGCATCTATTCCGCCGACCCCAACAAGGACCCCACCGCTGTCAAGTTCGACCAGCTGACCTACGACGAGGTGCTGGCCCGTCATCTCCAGGCCACGGATACCACCGCCATGACGCTGGCGATGGATAACCACATGACCCTGGTATGCTTTGCCCTGAAAGACCCCCAAAACATCCTCCGCGTGGTATGCGGAGAAAAAATCGGAACGATCGTTAAGGAGGATTAACAAATGAGCGTTGATTTCAAGGAATATTCCAGAAGAATGGACAAGACCCTGGAGCACCTGGCCGACGACTTCGGCGCGGTCCGCGCCGGGCGGGCCAACCCGCAGGTTCTGGATCGGATCACCGTGGAGTATTATGGCAGTGAGACCCCGCTGAACGGTGTGGCCACCATCTCCTCTCCTGATGCCCGCACCCTGATCATTCAGCCCTGGGATACCAAGCTGCTGAAGGATATCCAGAAGGCCATCCAGGTCTCCGACCTGGGCATCAACCCCCAGAACGACGGCCGGATCATCCGCCTGGTGTTCCCCCAGCTGACCGAGGAGCGCCGTAAGGACCTGACCAAGCAGGTCAAGAAATATGCCGAGGATGCCAAGGTCGCCCTGCGCAACATCCGCCGGGACGGCATGGACTACGTGAAGAAGCTGAAAAAGAACAGCGAGATCACCGAGGACGAGCAGAAGAAGGCCGAAAAGGACCTGCAGGATCTGCTGGATAAGAATATCAAGAATGTGGATGCCGCCCTTGCCGCCAAGGAAAAGGAACTGATGGCCATCTGACCCCAGACTGTTTTCATCCCCCGGCAGCAATGCCGGGGGTGAAGGGCTGAAAACGGGAAACGCGGATGGGTTTCCTGTTTTCAGCTTTTCACCCGGCGGCCCGCGCCGCCCGGAGACCATTTGACATTGACACAGAAAGAGGTGCGATTTTTGGCACTTTTTAATGCTCAGACCGAGCTCATCAAGCCTGCGCCGCCCCGGCACATTGCCATCATTATGGACGGCAACGGCCGCTGGGCGAAGAAGCGGGGCCTGCCCAGAACGGCGGGCCATGCCGCCGGGGCGGAGGCCTTCCGGCGGATCGCAAACTATTGCCGGACCCTGGGGGTGGAATACCTCACCGTTTACGCCTTCTCCACCGAGAACTGGAAGCGCTCCGCCGACGAGGTGTCCGGCATCATGCGCCTGCTGCGCCGGTACCTGGAGGAGGCGCTGGCGGACATGGAGAAGAACAAGGTGCGTTTCAAGTTCTTCGGCGACCTGACCCGGCTCAGCCCGGACCTGCAGCAGCTGTGCCGCAACGCTGAGACCCGCTCGGCGGACTACGACGTGCAGGTGAACTTCTGCCTGAATTACGGCGGCCGGGACGAGATCATTCACGCGGTAAAGCGGTGCCTTGCCGACGCGGCAGCGGGAACGCTTCAGCCCGAGGCGCTTACCGAGGAGACGTTTTCCCATTATCTCTATTCCGACGGGGTGCCGGACCCGGAGCTGATCATCCGGCCCTCCGGCGAGGAGCGGATCAGTAATTTCCTGCTGTGGCAGTCCGCCTATTCCGAGTACGTATTCATGGACGTGCTCTGGCCGGACTTTGCCCCGGAGCATCTGGACTGGGCAATTGAGGAATATCATCGGCGCAACCGCCGTTTTGGAGGAACATAGAAGATGAAGAAAAGAATTATTACCGCCGTGGTGCTGATCCCGGTGCTGGTGCTGGTGGTGCTGGTGGCCCCGAAGATCGTGGCGGCCATTGTGTGGGGCCTGCTGATGATGGTGGGCGTGTATGAGCTGCTGTATGCCACCGGCCTGGTGCGGCACGTCAGAATGGTGCTGTATTCCGCCCTGATGGCCATGGCGATTTCCCTGTGGAGCTACCTTGGCGCGGAGCGAAGCGTCGCCCTGCTGGGGCTGCTGGTGTTCTGGATCCTGCTGTTTTCCGAGCTGATGGCAAACCATGTGAAGATCAGCCTGGAAATGGTGATGGACTGCTTCTTCGCCGGCGCGGTGGTGCCGTACCTGCTGTCCTCCTTGATCCGTATTCTGAGTATTTCCACCACCGGGCGGTATCTGATCCCCATTCCCTTTGTGGTGGCGTTCCTTTCCGATGCCGGGGCCTATTTTGCCGGGAGCATGTTCGGCAAGCACAAGCTGGCACCGGTGGTCAGCCCCAATAAGACCGTGGAGGGCGTGATCGGCGGATTGCTCAGCGCCATGCTGGGCATGCTGATCTATGGCGTGATCCTGCAGCTGGCCTGCCGCTTCCAGGTGAACTACGGCGCTGCGCTGCTGTATGGCCTGGTGGGCAGCGCGGTGGGCGTATTCGGCGACCTGTGCTTCTCTGTGTTCAAGCGGATGTCCGGCATCAAGGACTTCGGCACCATAATCCCCGGCCACGGCGGCTTCTTTGACCGCTTTGACTCTATGGTGACCGTGGCCCCCTTTGTGGAGGCGATGATCCTGCTGATGCCGGTGGTGAACTGAAATGGTAAATTGCGTCAGTGTGCTTGGCTCCACCGGCTCCATTGGCCGTCAGAGCCTGGATGTGATCGGCCGCCTGGGCGGCATTCGTGTGTCTGCCCTGACCGCCGGGACCAGCGTACAGAAAATGGCGGAGCAGTGCCGCCAATTCCGCCCCCAGCTGGCCGTGATGGCTACCCGGGAAGCGGCGCAGGCACTGAAGGCGGAGCTGGATGGCCAGCAGATCGAGGTCGCCTGGGGGGAGGAAGGCCTGCTCCGGGCGGCGACCCTGCCGGAGGCGGACTGCGTCATCACCACCGTGGTGGGCATGGTGGGCCTGAAGCCCACGCTGGCGGCCATCCGGGCCAAGAAGCGGATCGGCCTTGCCAACAAGGAGACCCTGGTCTGCGCCGGTGAACTGGTAATGGCCGAGGCGGAGAAATATGGGGCGCAGATCGTGCCCGTGGATTCCGAGCATTCCGCCATCTTCCAGTGCCTGATGGGCTGCGGAGACAAAAAAGAGGTGCGTAAAATTCTGCTCACCTGCTCCGGCGGCCCGTTCTTCGGCATGGAGGCGGAGCAGCTGCGCCGGGTGACCAAGGCGGACGCCCTGAAGCATCCCAACTGGAAGATGGGACCGAAAATCACCGTGGACTGCGCCACCCTGATGAACAAGGGCCTGGAGGTGATCGAGGCCATGCGCCTGTACCGGGTCCCCCTGGAGCAGGTGGAGGTGCTGATCCACCGGCAGAGCATCGTCCACAGCCTGGTGGAATTCACCGACGGCGCGGTGATGGCTCAGCTGGGCACCCCGGATATGCGCCTGCCCATTCAGCTGGCCCTGACCTACCCGGAGCGTGTGGAATCCCCGGTGGAGCGGCTGGATCTGACAAGGTGCGCCGCCCTGACCTTCTGCCACCCGGATTACGAGAAATTCCCCTGCCTGGCCCTGGCCCGGGACTGCGCCAAGCGCGGCGGCACGGCCTGCCCGGCGATGAACGGAGCCAACGAAGAGGCGGTGGCCCTGTTCCTGGCGGATAAGATCGGTTTTTATGACATCTACCGGCTGGTGGCCCAGGCGGTGGAGCAGGTTCCCTTTATCCAGGATCCCACCTTGGAGGAAATCCTGGAAGCCGACCGGCTGGCCCGTCTGGCGGTACGGCAAAATTCGTTTTAAGCGAGGCATTTTATGACAGCATTCAGTATCATTTTCGGCATTATCCTGTTCAGCCTGTTGATTTTCATCCACGAGCTGGGACATTTTACCGCCGCCAAGAGCTTTGGCGTGCAGGTGAATGAATTCTCCATGTTCATGGGGCCTGCCCTGTGGAAAAAGCAGAAAGGGGAGACTCTGTATGCCATCCGCCTGATTCCCTTCGGCGGCTACTGCGAAATGGAGGGCGAGAACGGCGACGGTGCGGAAAACCCCCGCTCCTTCTGCGCCGCCGCCTGGTGGAAGCGGGTCATCATCCTGGTGGCGGGACCGACCATGAACCTGCTGGCGGGGCTGGTGCTCTTTGCCATCTTCTTTGCGCCCCAGCAGCGCTACAATGTGCCGGTGGTCGCCTCCATGGAGCCGAACTGCGCCCTGGCTGCCACCGATACTCAGCCCGGATTGATGGTAGGTGACCGCATTCTGGAAGTGGACGGCGAAAAGGTCTATATGTACACCGATTTCAACCTGGCGCTCACCGCCCATACCAACACGGAAAAGAATCCCGAAAACCGGCATGATCTGGTGCTCCTGCGGGACGGGAAAAAGGTTCGGCTGGATAATTTCGCCATGCAGAAGCGGGAGTATCCCAATGAGGACGGCACCACCACTCTGCGCTATGGCTTTAATTTTGGCTCCGTGGAGCGCAGCTTTGGCAGCCTGGTCAGCCAGACCTGGCGAGCCTGCCTTTCCAATGTCCAGATGGTGCGCATCAGCCTGAAAATGCTGTTCGGCGGCCAGGCCAGCGTGAAGGATCTGAGCGGCCCTGTGGGCATCGTGCACATGATGACCGAGACGGCGAACCAGTCCTCCAATCTCTATTATGCGCTGCTGAATATGATCAGCTTCGGCGGCCTGATCACCGTGAACCTGGGCGTGATGAATCTGCTGCCCATTCCCGGCCTGGACGGCGCCCGGGCGGTAGGCGTGCTGCTGACCGCGCTGGTGGAGGGCATCACCCGCAAAAAGGTCAATCCCAAATACGAGGGCTATATCCAGAGCGCCGGTACCCTGGTGCTGTTTGCGCTGCTGGGAATCATCATGTTCAAAGATGTGATCCAGATTTTTAAGGGGTAAGAACGATGACAAGACAGATTGTGGTCGGCGGCGTCCCCATTGGCGGCGGCGCGCCGGTGGTGATCCAGTCCATGCTCAATACCAGGACAACGGACGTGGAGGGCTGCCTGAATCAGATCAAGCAGCTGGCCTCCGCCGGGTGTCAGATCGCCCGCCTGGCGGTGCCCAACCGGGAGGCCGCCCGCGGCTTTGCGGAGATATGCAAGGAAAGTCCCCTGCCCCTGGTGGCGGATATCCATTTTGACTATCAGCTGGCCATTCTGGCGGCGGAGGGCGGCGCGTCCAAGATCCGCATCAATCCCGGCAACATCGGCGGGGAGGACCGGGGGAAGGCCGTGGTGGATGTGTGCAAGGAGAAAAAGATCCCCATCCGCATCGGCGTCAACGGCGGCAGCCTGGACAAGCGCCTGCTGGAAAAGTACGGCCACCCCACCCCCGAGGCGCTGGTGGAGAGTGCGTTCCAGCACCTGGAGCTGCTGGAAAAGCAGGGCTTTTACGTTGTGCTGGCCGTCTGCGTGCTGGTAATCGGTCTGAGCGCCTTTTATACGTTCTATCTGCGCGGCGAAGCGGCGGAGGAGCCGGTCATGCGGAACGAACAGGCGGAAAGCGTGGACAGCTCTCAGGCGCAGACTCTTTCCGAAGCGCAGGAATTGGTGACGGGCGGAGGAACGGCGCTGAACGTGCCGACACAAGCGCCGTTTTCCCTTGCCCAGCCGGTTTCCGGCTTTCTGGATCGAACCTTCAGCGATACGGAGCCTCAGTTCTTTGCCCAGACCAATGCGTGGCAGGTGCATGCGGGCATCGACCTGCAGGCGGAATACGGAACGGTCGTTTCCGCCTGCGCCGGGGGAACGGTGAAACGGGTCTGGCAGGATAACGAGATGGGGCTGTGCGTACTGATCGACCACGAAAACGGCTACGAAACCCTGTACGCCGGTCTTAGCAGCGCGGATTATGTTCAGGCAGGCGACCCGGTCATGCAGGGGCAGACGATAGGGCACAGCGGCAACGGCGTG
>OLOV01001785.1_pt1 | contig 16133 bp, 15 predicted proteins | sample 1672931 | NCBI WGS metagenome assembly OLOV01 (sample SAMEA3136738, study PRJEB25190) | human gut metagenome | biome: human gut; feature: human-associated habitat; material: faeces | place: Austria | collected 2013
TATTTTTCTCAACGCTTTCAATCTCACTTTTAATAGTCTGTGCAAGCATAGGTGAGAGATAATCAATGCACTTTTGCTGATGAAGATAACCAATGTAGAAATCCACCGCCTGACACACAAAATCACTTTTTGAAGTCGCATTTGCTGTATCAGGCATTTCTGTCATTTCTTCAACCATTGAAGGTTTCATCCAATAGGCATATTTTTTCTTGTTTTCGCTCATTTTTGATAGACTCCTCAATTTCTGATTTTTGACATACTGTAAAACCCCATAACAGTCGGCTCTGCCGTCTGATGTGACTCCGTGGGGAGACGCCCCACTTTAACCTGCTTAAAATAATTTCCCCTTAATTCGGTGTGAAATCGCAGTTGCCACTTGCTTTTTGAAATTTTCTTTGGATTATGTTCTTCTGACTTTCAAGCATTGCCTTATCCAATTGGCTTTGATTAAAGTGATCAACCGCTGTTTGGATGGGCTTGATCGTATAGAGTAAATTACCGTTTAACTTCAACCCGTTTTGAGTAAAAATCTTGGTGTGTTCAGTTGAAATCAATTCTTTTTCTTCAAGCGCTTTAACATATTTCTGCACCGTATTTACAGAAGTGTTTAAGGTTCTTGCAATAGTTTTGTAGCTGGGATAGCAAGTATAGTTCTTACGATTTTCACAACTCATCAGATATGAGTACAGAGCAATCTCCGGCATTCTTAAACCTAAACAGAAGATATCATATGGCATAGGAAAAAATCTATTATTCATTCGTCCTCACTTTCCCAGTTGACTTTCAATCCAACTGATGAAATTTTCTTTTGGCACTACCATTCTTGAACCGATTTTGATAACAGGAAAGTCCTTGCTATGCATAAGTTCATAGGCAGATGAATCTGCAATCCCAAGCACCTTTGCAATTAATACGGCATTCAAAAACAACGGAAGTTCATCATAACTTTTGTAAACGCTTTGTTTCAAATTAATCACCTCTGCTTTTAAAATAACAGAAAATTGACAGTCAGACAATAGAATTGTATAATCTTAGTTGGAGTGATGCTGATTATCGAAAATCTAAAACATTTACATTTTCTAATTTTGGGAGCAGATTATGAAGAAAGATTACTCGGAATATAAACATACGGATTACGAAAAATATAATATTGCAAGGCAAAGCAACAGCTATGTGTACTATGATTTCTTCATTAACTTTGCATCATTCGATCCTGACTCGAAATTGTTTTCAATCAAAGTTGATAGGGTTAATGAAGACCTGCCTATGAAAGATGCTATTGATGAATTTGAAGAATTTGAACGGTCACTTAGAAATGTTCATCCTGACATTTTGTCTGAGGAAGATATTGCTGATTATGAACAGAGTAGGGTTGAAGGCTTAGAGAAAAACAAAGCCTTGCGAAAACATTTCTCTGCAAAATATAATGTTGACTGGGATGAGAGTGACAAGTATTTTCAAGATCTTATGGATGAATATGAAATAAAAAAAGAAGAGCCGCTTCATAATGTGCTGAGCGGCGCAGTAATTGACCTGCAAGTAGGTGGGGGAATACTTGATTTTATCTATGCAGACTTTAAAACACCATTTAAAGAAAGCTACGGATTTGTTTCTGCTTTTGATAACTTAATTAAAAACAGCGAAGAGAAAAGGCGCTTTGAAATCAATGAAAAACCTGAAAAAATATACAACTGCAATCAGGAAAATGTTGAAATGTTTTTCAGATATACAGACAGCAAACTTTTCATTGAGAATATAGCCAATGCGTCTTTATACTCAGTGATTTGTCCTCCTGTGTTTTTGAAAGAAAACTTACCTGTTGAAGGTCTGACGTGGTATTACAACTATCTGCTTACATTACAGAATGAGTATAAGGAACTAATTGAATTCTGTTTTGATGAGGACTTCTATCCGGAGGTAATGGAGAAAATCAAGCCTGCTGAGAGGTATTATCTTTATAAAATAATTCATAATCAACCTCTGACAATTCAAAGAGAGGAGTATTTTAGTTACAGCAGAAGCAATCCAAATGGAAAAATCCTGCCGATTCATTTATCTCAAGAGGATTTTCTCAGCAGAGTTATGAATGAATATGAGCCGACTGAACAGCATAAGAAATTTCAAAAGAAATATAATTTAAGTAATGCCGAAATGGAAGTATTCTGCCGTTTTCCTATTTTCCCTAATACGAGTTATAAATTCAGGAACATCAGGAAAGCACTTGAACTTGAATTCACCAAAATGCTTGAACAGGATATTCGCTTCAGAAAGTGCAAACGCTGTGGCAAGTATTTTATTATGAAGGGCAATTACAACACAAACTACTGTGACAGAATAGCTGATGGTGAAACACGGAACTGTCAGGATATTATGGCACTTGAAAACTACAAAAAGAAAATGGCGGACAACGCCGCCATAATGATTTATAACAAATATTACAAGAGATATTCCGCCAGAGTTAAGGCTCATACTATACTTGAAAAGGATTTTAAGAAGTGGAAGTATGAGGCTATGACCAAAAGAAATGAGTGTATGGACGGAAAGCTAGCAGAGGAAGATTTTATCACTTGGATGGAGAGTTGCTTCCCAAATAGGAACAGAAAGCATTAAAATACAGACCAGAAAATTTAATCAACTTGATACACAAACTTTTCAGCGGTTTCTTAGCTTATCATTGTTTATAGTGATGCAAATTTTGAATATGTAACTTGCAAAAACAGGAGACTACATTTTCGTGATCTCCTACTTGCTGTTGTTCTTTTCAGGACATTGATCCAATGACAATCTTTGCACCAAGCTTAAATCCTGTGATAAAGGATTGCCGTTCACTGATTTCAGAAATTTCCCGATTGCAATCATTGAATTTTTCAAAAATTTCTTTCTGCTAATCGGAAAGAGTTGCAATGAGCTTTTCTTCATTTCTGTTAAGCAAGCCGAGTAACTCTTTCGTTTCATCATCAAGCTTTGAGACTTTTTCGTGAGGGAATAAGTTCCCATAGTATAAATCTTCAAGTATATACATAGTTTATGCCACCTTTCGTAGCACAAACATATACCACATAACTTTGCAAAAGTCCAGAGAATTGTGATAATAATATTTCTTAAAATCCTTTTTGAAAAACTTAAAAAGAAAATTTCATTCCAATATTAATTCTTCTTTTCTTATTATAAATGTGCCTATGTGCCTAAAAATATCTTATTCATTTTCCGTATCAAACCGATATGTGAAAATATTTTTATAAGAGATGTTTTCTTTTGTTTCTTTATAAAATCTAATTATGATATTTATCATAACCCAAATCTTCTATAATAAAATCTTTTTTTAGAAAAGTAATACTTGATAAATTTTGATTTTCAAGTTAATATACACCATACACCAAACCCATAGAAGGAGGAAACATATGAAAATAAGAAAAAGGTCTTTAAAATTAATTCAATCTATGATATACTACGAAAGAATGGAGGTAATATCGTGAAGCCAATCATAAAATGGCCGGGTGGCAAATCAAGAGAAATTGATAAAATAGAATCTCTAATTCCAGATTACAAAAGATACGTTGAACCTTTTTTTGGTGGGGGTGCATTATTTTTTCATCTAGAACCCAAGTCTGCTGCTATAAACGATATTTCAGAGTCTTTAATCCAGTATTATAAATTAATTAAAGAACAAGACAAGCAACTCTATGATTTGCTGATTTGCTATAACAACAGTTTCAATAACATAGTATCTGTATATAGCAATGAAACTAATGAGTTGCTAAATATCTTTTTCAAATTAAAAGAAGGTACAATTCATAAAGAAGAATTAAGTATTACTTTAGATGCGTTGATATCAAGCTTGTCAGATAAAATTAATTCCGGATTTAGCGAAAAGCTCTTATTAGACAAAGATGATTTTGACTCAACTCTTCACAAAATGGTAGAAGATAAGTTTATAAGAACTGTTGCTAACTATAACAAAAAGCCGTTCTCAACTGAAGATTTATGCGAAAATTTAATAACGGGTTTCACAAGCGGATATTATATGTATTTTCGTAAAATTTTCAATGATATTAATCTTGGACACATCAAAAATCAATCTATCCAGTATAAAGCTGCAAACTTCTATTTTATTCGTGAGTATTGTTATGGTTCTATGTTCCGTTATAATTCAAAAGGCGAATTCAATATTCCCTATGGTGGAATGTCTTACAACAGAAAAGATATGCGCTCAAAGATAGATAACATGTTCAATAAAGAAATTGATGAGTTGTTCTCGAATACCGATATTCATTGCTCTGATTTTGAGGATTTTTTTGAAAATATTAATCTTTCTGAAAATGATTTCGTGTTTCTGGATCCACCTTATGATACAGATTTTTCTGATTACGAAGGCAAAGATTTCACAAAGTTTGACCAAGAACGCCTAGCTTACTCTTTGAAGAAAACTTTAGCAAAATTTATACTTGTAATTAAGAATACTGATTTCATTAATGGCTTATATAAAAACGATTTTAACATTTTGAGTTTTGATAAGCAATACACATATAATGTGCGAAGCAGAAATGATAGAAATGTTGAACATCTGATTATTACTAACCTCTCGGTTTAAGACCGAGAGGTTAATTATTATCGTGATTTAAACACACAATTTTCATAAGATATTAAGTTGTTAGGGAAATTCCTGTGACAGTTTAAATTTCTACAACGTTGCTCATACATAGCTTCGCCAGGTCTTGTTTTTGACACGCTTAAATCGTAATCAGACAAATCGAAAGCTGTACGAACTCTCTTCTTAAACTCTGTCAAATCGAAAGCTGTACGAACTCTCTTCTTAAACTCTGTTAACGATATTTCTCCCTCGACTTCTAAAATCGTTTTCAAAAAGTCAATCAAATTATTTTCTGTGATTTCTCTTTTCATTTCACATTATCTCCTTTTATAAATCCTGTAGTTTTTCTTCTAAACCTGTTGCCTGAAAAGCATTCGCATAAACTGAAATGAAATCATCATATGAAAACTTGTCATGAGGAATAATTTTGTTCCAGAATGTACAGTTGTTGCAAATTGTATTGCCACCAAGAATTTTCTCCAAATCGCTTTTAACTGCCGCAGAACACTCGCCATAGCAAGTTGCAAAATATGCAGAATGATTTGTTAAAAAACTAAACATATTTGAAAGCCTTTTTACCTCTTCAGCATTGCTTTCGGAATTTTTTGTATCAAGGTTTCCACCCATCTTTATTTCAAAAGCATTCGCTCCATCTAATGTTTCAGACAGACAATCGAAAAACAACAAATCAACGGGAAGTTTCTTTCCATGCACATTGTTGTTTATCAGATTATTCATTTCATCATTTGTAATCCCATAAAATTGATATTTTTCTATATGTAGCGATGTAGAGCTTGCCTTGATTTTTAAGCTTCTTTTTATGTCTCTTTCTGAGGAATGCGTATCTACATAAATATATTGCCTATAAGGATTAAATCCTTTGTTTTGCTCATCAACTGGCAAATCGCAACTGATACTATATAGTACACATTCAATATTTCTCGCTGCACGATTCGTGATATTGATTTCAACAATATTAGGGACATGCTCTTTTTTATACCTCATTCGTGCAATAAAGAAAATTATTCGTTGCAGTCTATTGCCTAATTGTGAGTCAACACTTCGTCCCAATGCCATATATTTTTTTACACTAGTATCATCAAAAATTAAAAACGGATTATTTTCTCTATTTTTCATGTTATCTTGAAAATTTGAAACAACATTCTGCGCCAAACCATTCAATTCAGCAAGTATTTTATTGTAGAGCAAATTTCTTGTTACTTCAGTCATTTTTATCATACACCCCATCCATTCTCTTTACAGCTGCTTCAAAGTAATTTTTTTCAATTTCTATTCCAATATATTTGCGTTTATTTTTTAATGCGGCCACACCTGCCGAGCCAACACCCATAAAAGGATCAAAAACAATATCCCCTTCATTAGATGCAATTTTAATAATATGTTCTAAAAGTTTAACAGGCTTTTGAGCGGGATGCTTGGGATTTGACAGCCTTTCCGGTCGCATGCAAATAGGACTTTCAAAAAAATTATGCATTTCATTTTGTTTACCAAAGTTCCATTTATGACCTTTGTTCCACATACATGCTATCATTTCACAGCTATTGAGAAATCCATTTTTAAATATCTTTGGAGCTGGATTTGTTTTATGCCATACAAAAAATTGGAATGTATCAAACTCACTGTCAAATGCTTCGTGCCATTTTCCTATGAGATTATAGCTAGTGAATACAAATATGTTTCCATCGGGTTTGATAATTCTCTTAAAGTCTTCTAATAATTCAGAGGGAACAATAGGTTTTAAGTCCCATTCTGCCAAATCATTATTCAGAGCGGATCTCCCCGGTAAATCAATATTTCCTGTTGAATACTGTGCGATATTATATGGAGGATCTGTTAATATTAAATCTATGCTGTTATCTGGGATCTTACTTAAATAATCCATACAGTTTCCATTTACAACTGTATAATCTTTTGATTTAATTTTCACTATTTTATGCATATCAATTGTTTATACACTTTTGAATCATATCAACAATACGATTGTTAAGACCTATTTCTTCTAAAGCTTCTTTATATATATCTTCAAATTCTTCAAATGAAATGCTTTCAGGCAAAATTTTCGTCCACAAATTTTTACCAATCAAAAACATCTCTGGATATGCCAGGTGCTTCTTGACTGAGCCTTTCCAAGTATTGCCTTCACCATCTTTATTATACAAAGTGGCAAAATAAGCTTTGCAATTTTCAACACCCATATCTACATAAATAGTAAGTAATTTTTCGACATTTGACGGAGCATTAGAACTATCCAAATCTCCACCAGCCTTCAACTCCATTATATTCCAGTTGTCGCCATCGAAAAAAGCTAAATCCACTGGTTTTGAATATATTGAATTTGTGCGATATTTTTCTGAAAGAGGCAAGAGATTTTCTTTAATACTATTTTGTGTCACTCTGCTTTCAACCCTGGATTTACCCCTGCCAATAGCTTCATTATTTGCTCTAAATGCAGAAATTTCTCCTCTAAGATTTCCATTATGTGTATCCACATCAGTAACAACAATTTGTCCTGAAACCTTTGTTTCATCAAAATTATGAGCAAGTTTTCGAGGATTAACAATTGAAGGAACATTTTCTTCGCCAAACTTTAACCTTGCAATTCGTTTTGCACAAGTCTCAATAGCAAAGCCACTTTTTGATTCAAAGCTGCTTACAAACACCATACTTGCTGTTATATTTTCATCCATCTGACTAAGAAGGAAATTATTAACTTTTCTCTTGTAATTTTCAGCAAAATCCTTTTCAATTAAATCAGTTAGTTTTGAAAACTCTTCGAAAACGATACGTTTAATAGTACTTCTCATAGGTTTATGCCTCCAAAATGTTCAATCTTATATTATATCTTAACACATTTTGACAACTCTCGCAATATTTATAAAGCATATTATGCATTCGTTTAATGCACAGAATTTTTAATCAAGAGTACGGACATTTTATTTACTTTTAGATAAAATGTTATAAAAATACTATTATCGGTGATAATTATGAAGTTCTGTAACTTTTTACTGCGTGTCGATGGTATTCGAGAAGCAACATTAGAAGATTTTAAAAGGGTTGTTGAAATAGGTCAAAAAATATATCAGCCGGACAATCAAAAATTTCTATATAAAGTTGAAAATGAAATAATAGATTTTATTGGATGTCTTGTGAATACGATGACACTTCAGCTTTTAAGGATTATGTCATTAATCAAGATACTGAAAATATGGAACCGAATCCAAGAACACGTAATCAGATTGAACCGCGTCAACAGTTTTTTGATTATTATGATACTTATAAACATATGTTGTTTGTCAATGACATAAACAAAAGGTCTTTCCTAAAAAAGTATTTAAACGATGCTCTCCAAAAGGAATTTTTAATAAATAACATTTATGCTTCCGTAAATGATTTTTGTGATCAAATAAAAACAATTAAAGGATTTAAATTTCTTCAGGTAGATGATTTATTTGCAAGAAGCAATGATATCTTTAGGCAAATAACAAACATGTTTGGTTTGGATGCACCAAGTGAACTTCAAATAAAAATTTCATATGGCAATATTCCTGTCCAAGAGTCACGAAAACTCTTAGATAGATTTAGCAAAGAAAAAAATGACTTTGAAAATATAATTGTTATAGGATGCGATGCTGAGGGCGTTGAAAAAACTTTTGACTTTTCCTCGATAATAAAAAGAATTGAAATAAAAATAAACAAAGATGTTAGCGGTCAATATGATGCGAATGAAGTTAAATATCTTCTTTTATCTGAAATAATGTGAATAAATATGTACTTTAGGCACAAAATCGTAATAATTATTACTTACGCATTAACATAGCTCATTTCATTCCTAATAAAAATTAATTATCTTGAAATAGCCGAAATTGCAGTAACAGTAGTTTCTATTGCTTTAGCCGTTTATATATCTGCGGCAACTGCTTTATTGGGCAGTAATTATGCGAAAAGGATGAGAAAACAACAGGATAAAAAAATTCGCAAATTGCAATAGCAAGTTGAAACAATTTTTTAAGAATATCATGTTCATTGAAGTAGATATTTGTAAGTCACCGCAGTAAGGAATGTTGTATCAAATATTTAAGTAGCGTATATTCTATCTAACTGAGTTTCAAACAGCTCCTCAGGCGTGTGATAGTTAAGAATTTTTCTTGGCAGTCCATTGATTACATCTGAAAAGAACAGTATGTCTTCCGTCTTATAATCACTCATGCTCTTTCCTTTAGGAATAAATCGTCTTAACATTTTATTATGACATTCATTAGTTCCTTTTTCACATAATGTGTATGGATGGGTAAAGTACACAGATGTTCCGTTATTCTCTATTTTAGATAGATTGGAAAACTCAGAACCATTGTCGCCTGTGATACTTTTAAACACTTTTGACTTCTTATTCCCAAATTGATTCATTAAATTCTGTAAGGCTTCATCAATAGCCAACGAAGAGTGATTCTTTACCTTTATCCACAATGACATTCGTGTTTGTCTTTCGACTATTGTCATTATAGCCGGTTCTGTATCTTTCTTTTTGCCAAGTACACTGTCTATTTCCCAGTGACCGAATTCTTCTCTTGAATTTACTGTTTCAGGACGCTCTTCAATGCTTTTACCCAGTATTTTCCTGTTTTTTCGTATGTTTGATGATTTGGGGTTTCGCTTAAGCTTTTCCGGTAAATCTATGTTTTTGATTGTCAGTAATCCTAAATCCACGTAGTTGTAAAGAGTTTTGGTACATACCATTTTATCAGAAGAAAACAGATTGTTTTCTTTGGCATATCCGGCACTGGCGTCTAACGACCAACCTTTTTCGATAAACATTTCGACTACATAATTGAGAAATTCAACACATTCAAGACAACGGTAGTTTCTTTTACTGTTTGCTCGCTTATCTTTGTATTTCTGTTCAGCAATATCAGGTTTATACCTTTTGACTTTTCCGTTATACAAATACACCGTTCCATTCTGTACTTCTTTATTGATTGTATTATATGGGCGATGAAGTTCTTTTGCTATTTTGTAAACTGACCAGTGGTCTACATTAAGCCTGATTGATATATAGTAGCGTTCTTCTCTTGTTAAGTGTTGACCTTTCTTGTGGTTTGGTGTAAAATTAAGCATATCCATAGTGACGGTTTCCTTTCGGATTTTTGTGTGGTAACTTAATTCTACTACGAAATCGTTTCTATGGATATTCTTTTTTATTCTTTCATCTTCATTTTACAATCTGCGTGTTTTCATTTTATTATAACATCTTAACTATTTTCTTTCAATAATTCATCAAAATATTTTTTGATTGATGTGTTATTTTCTAAATTTCAGTTGACATTTGTGCACGTTTTTGTTATAATATATATAATATTATTTGAGTATATTATAGGAGAGAAGGTGTGAAATATGAAGTATACTAAACCTGTTGTCTTGAATCCTGATGTAGTTAGGACTGCAGTTTGTGGCAGTGGTCCATGCGGTAGACCTTGTGACAAAAGAGCCTAAATAATTAAGTGTTTGTTGCTATGGATTTTAGGACGCAGTGTTTTTACTGCGTCCTTTTTATATGACATTTGGCAAATAGTTTTATATTTTGAAAGTAATAGATAATACAAGTAACTTTTCAGGTTATATTAGGGAAAACAATTCAAAATGAATTATCCCGGATATTACCCGCTTATATACGAATTTTTAGGAAAGCTGAGTGTATATACATTCAATTTTATTGTATGTACACTTAATTATACGAGGTGTATAATTTATATGTATTTTAAAATAAAAGACAATGTTTTATTTAGGCAATATAGTGAATACGGATACATAACTGATAATTCTATGTTTGGCTATCGGTTGTTAAATGACAACACTCATCATCCCGGAGAAAAATATGTTTCGCAAAGCGGTGCAGTAATGCTTGGCGTCTTAAGTAAAACTCCTCAGCAAATTGATGATATAGTCAGAAAATTGCTTCAAATATTTGAGGGTGTAGAATACGATGAGTTAAAGCAAGACACAATTGATTTCTTTAGGCAGTTAGTTAACGAAGGATATTTAAGTTTTGGAGAAACATTTGATAAATGTAATCATTGTTATTATGTTACAATATCAGAAAAATCAAAGGATGATCCTGCGAATGTTTATGTAGAGACAGAAAACTGTTTAAAAAGTATTTTTAGTCAAAATGATTTCCTTAGAAGCATACATGTAGAAATAGCAAGTGAGTGTAATGAAAGATGTGTTCACTGCTACATTCCTCATGAATGTAAAAGTAAAGTTATAGATTCCGGTTTATTTTATAGAATCCTGGAAGAAGGCAGAGCTATGAATATTATAAATGTTACTTTATCAGGAGGGGAACCATTAATACACAAGGATTTTTTACGATTTTTAGCAAAGTGCAGAGAACTTGATTTATCAGTCAATGTGCTTACAAATTTAACATTGCTAACAGATGAGATTGTTTCTGAAATGAAGAAAAATCCGCTCCTTTCTGTTCAAACATCACTATATTCTATGGATCCGTCGGTACATGATTCTATCACTAAAGTAAAAGGAAGTTTTGATAAAACGAAAAATGGTGTATTAAAATTACTTTCTGCCGGCATTCCGCTGCAAATATCTTGTCCTATCATGAAACAAAATAAGGATTCATTTATAGATGTCGTTAAATGGGGAAATAAAAACAATATAGCCGTCTTGGTTGATTATGTGATATTCGCCGCATATGATAATTCTAATTGTAATTTAATAAACAGGCTATCATTAGAAGAGGTAGGCGAAGCTGTTGATAAACAAATTTCTGAAGAATATGTAAATGCGTTATGTGAGATTGCAAAAGAAAAAAATATTTTAACAGAAAACGACCCAATTTGCTCTATCTGTCGTTACTATTTTTGTATATCGGCAGAAGGAGATGTTTTTCCCTGCGTCGGTTGGCAAACGAATAAAATTGGAAATTTGAACAAACAAACGATAAAAGAGATTTGGGAGACATCAAAGGAAATACAAGGATTGAGACAAATTAAACGAGAGCGTTTTCCTAAATGCGTTGTATGTAAAGACAGAGGGTATTGCACCGTTTGTATGATGAGCAATGCCAACGAAAATAGTGACGGCGATGCTTTTAGAGTAAATGATTTTCACTGCAAAGTAGCGTCTTTGATTCACGATAAAATCGATTCATATATCAATTTAAAGTAAACTTATAATTAGATAAATTATATAACACAGAAATGTAAGAAATAACAGTTGTCTGAATCCTTATGAGGAGTGATGGAGTATATGGAAAAGATTATTGTTAACGATGCATATGAAAATAATTTGAAACATATCGATTTGGAAATACCATTAAATTCCTGTACATGTGTGACAGGTTGCTCTGGATGCGGAAAGTCTTCTTTAGTTTTTGATACGATTTATGCTGAAAGCCAAAGAGGATTTCTTGAGGGAATGACCGGGAATATATATGGACAAAAATTAATGAATAAGCCTAAGGTGAGATCTGTTGAGAATCTGCGCCCGGCGCTTAATATTTCTCAAAATTACTATAATGTTAACCCACGTTCTACAATTGGAACTACAACAGAAATCTCATATTATTTGCGATCTTTATTTGCAATACTTAACAACGATAAAAAAAGTGATCTTTCTGAAAGTGTTTTCTCCTCTAATAATCCTAAGTCTTTCTGTACACATTGTTTAGGACTTGGTATAGAAACGGTAGTCTCAGAATCACTTTTGATTCCTGATAAAGAAAAGTCATTAAAAGATGGAGCAATTTTATTTTTTAAAGGCTCTCATGAAAGCAAAGAACAAAAATACTTGGAAGCACTTTGCGATTATTACGGAATTAATATTAATAAAAAATTTTCCGAGTTAAGTGAAAAGGAATTATATCAATTACTATATTCAAATGATAAGATTAAGTACAAAATCTCATATAAAGAAGGAAAGCGCAGAAAACAACATTATATTTTTCTTCAAGGAGCAATTTCTGCTATTACGGAAAAGATAACGCAATCAGATAATTCGTCATCTCATGTTGCTTATTCAAAATACCTGGAAGATGTACCGTGTCATGTTTGTGGAGGCGCTAAATTAAAAAGAGAAGTCTTAGATTATAGAGTAAATGGGTTAAATTATTATGATGTAGAAAATATGGAACTTGTAGTATTGAATTCTTGGCTGCAAGAATTTGATTATGATAATGTTTTACAATCCAAAAAAGAATTAGTGTCCCAATTAATTAATAGTATACTTTGTAAAATCAGTTCATTGGTTCAGTTAAATGTTGGATATTTATGCTTAAACAGATCAATTCCTTCACTATCAGGAGGAGAAAGACAGCGCATACGTATAGCAACACAGCTTACATGTTCTCTGAAAGGTTTAATTTATATATTAGATGAGCCCTGCAAAGGTCTGCATTATAGGGATATTACAAGTATTATTCAGTCAACAAGAGATTTGATTGATAAGGGAAATACTGTTATCGCAATTGAGCACAATAAACAATATATTGCTTTTGCTGATAATATTATCGAGTTAGGTCCAGTCGGAGGTCCCGCAGGTGGTTATATTACAGGTACTAAAAACGGGACTGCTGATTACAAGTATAATTTATCTTTTAAAGATGTTAGAGAGCTGGACCAATATTTTGAAATAAACAATATTAACTTTAGAAATATAAAAAATCAAAACGTTCGTTTGCCTATAGGTGGAATAACATGTATAACCGGAGTTTCAGGATCCGGTAAATCTACGCTTGCATCAGTTATTTCGAAATGCTTTCAAAGAAAAGCTAATATTTACTGCGAATCTTTTAGTGGAAAAAGCTTAGTGAAAAAAGTAATAGAGGTTAATCAAGCACCAATTGGAAAAACACCGAGGTCTACTATTGTTTCATATTTAGAAATTTATGACGAAATTCGTACATTGTTTTCGAAAACGGATACAGCGAAAAAATTGAGAATAAGCGCTTCATTATTTAGCATGAATGTAAAAGGCGGACGTTGCGAGTGTTGTCAGGGAACAGGACTTCAAAAAATTGAATTGAATTATTTGCCAAGCTCTTACATAACCTGTCCGGAATGCAACGGTAAAAGGTTTAATGAGAAAATTTTATCAGTTACATACAATGGTAAAACAATACAAGAAGTATTAGAGACTCCCATTTCTGATATCATAAATACTTTTATAGAATCAAAGAAGGTATATTCAGTATTAAACAGCATGATTGAATTGGGTCTGGGATATTTAAAGCTTGGTCAAATGTCAATGAATCTATCCGGCGGAGAAGCTCAACGTATAAAACTGGCAAAAGCATTAGGTGCTTCTTCTGGAGGACATAATTTGTATATTCTTGATGAACCAACATCAGGTCTTAACGATGTGGATATTAATAGATTTGAAAATATATTATTTTCTTTGCAAGCAAACAAGGAAACTATTATCATCGTTGAACATAATATTGAATTTATTTCTAGAATTTCGGATTATATAATAGATTTTGGCATAGCAGGCGGAAATGCAGGAGGAAAAATAGTTGCACAAGGATTGCCCGAACATGTTTTCAAATGCAAAGAATCCTCACTATATAATCTTGATATTTTATAATTAGCAATTAGCCTGATATTGACAATATTATTCTTTATAATCTTTTATATAAGGTAGTGAAGTGTTTTATTACCCATTACCGACTTTCGCAGAAAGGTGGTTTCTAATTATGTTGAATACGGTAAAAATCGATCAGTGTACTATTACACTAACGCGCAGCTGTAACTTGAGATGCAGTTTTTGTTACGCCAAAAAAACTGGTTATATCGATAATGATATAATTGAATATGAAAATCTCAAAAAAATAGTTGATTTTTGCAGCGAAGCAAAGGTGAAATATATTGTTTTTACCGGTGGAGAACCAGTACTATATCCTAAACTTTTAGATATTCTAAAATATATAAAAAGCAAAAGCCATAAAATAATACCTACAATAGCAACAAACGGAATATTGTTAGAAGATTATGGTTATTGTAAAAAATTGGTGAATAATGGATTGGAGTATATTGATATTTCACTAAAAGGCAAAGATAAACGGCAATGCTATGAAACGGCCGGACATGATTGTTTTTTTCAGCAGATGAATGCTATCCATAATTTATCTTTATTGTCTGTAGATTTCACTTGTTCGATGGTATTAACGTTGGACAATATTAATACTTTTTGCCAGACTGTTAAAAGCGCCTATAACAATGGAGCAAAACAATTTTCCTTTACATTCGTTATCGATAACGAAAAATCAGAAGAAAGAGACTTAATGTATTTAGAAAAGCACAACCCATTTACTTTAATTGAAACGTTTATTTCACAAATCAATAAATTAAATTCAATAACAAAAGATTGGTGGATTGAATATAGTTTCCCTATGTGTGTTTATACAGAGAAACAGTTATCATTGTTGAAAGGAAGATTGGCTGCTCCTTGTCAAATACATAAAGGAAATGCTATTACGTTTGACACAAAAATGAATTTATTACCTTGTAATATGTATATTGAAAACTCGTTGGGTCAGTTCGGAGTAGATTTTTCATCTTATGAAGAATTTGAAAAACTTACAGAACGTATCCCATATAAATGTACAACAGAATCATTAAGGCAGTTGCCATCAAGTGCCTGTTCATCTTGTAAACACCTTGAATCATGCTATGGCGGATGTCCTGTTATTTGGAAAAATTATTCATTTGAATCACTTGTGAAATTCAAAGAATCGAAAGGTTGAATAATCTTCTCCTTGTTGACAACCTCATAAAGGTACTTCTTGCCTGAATAATGAAGCTAATACCTGATATAATCGGTGTCATAAATCTTATGCTGTAATCCGTTAAATATTCTAAATTTAGCAGGAGTTGCAGCTTCTAGCGTCCCTATATATCACCGCTCACGTAGTTTCACAAACAGGAATTCAATTTTTTGGCCTCAGCCTCCTTTAGGTTCCACCTCATAATATAAAACATTGAAGTTCGGCTTACAATTTCTACTGCCAAGCGTATTGCATATTTTAACCACCAATTTACTGTCCATGTTGAGCGTACAGGAATTACCGTCCTGACTTTCAAACCTTTTGTTTAGAAAAGTATACCGAATTCAAGCATCCGGAGAAAATTTAGCTCAAAGCGATTTCTACTAAATCTATTGAGAATTCGAATGAGCCCGGAGAATACAGCGGAAGAAAAATCCTCATATACGCAGGATTATAGGCTTGCACCACATGAGTATATTGAGGAAAATAAAAATCTCTATTCTTTGTTTATTGCTGTGCAAATTTTGAGTTCTTGATTCCTTTACAATGAATCTTTGTTATGCTATGATATATAGTAACGAGGAAGTTAAATTGGCAAGAATTTTCTAATAGCATCAAAAAAGCATCAAAACCACGAAAATGTAATTTTGATGCTATGAATTTGGCTTAAATAGTGGCTTGTCTATGCAGTTTTGAGCTTTCAACAGTCGCTCCAAAACCGCGTGCCGAGGGTTCAAGTCCTTC
>OLOV01001798.1_pt1 | contig 16004 bp, 15 predicted proteins | sample 1672931 | NCBI WGS metagenome assembly OLOV01 (sample SAMEA3136738, study PRJEB25190) | human gut metagenome | biome: human gut; feature: human-associated habitat; material: faeces | place: Austria | collected 2013
ACCACACGAAAAATTCCGGACGTTTGTGCGGAATTTTTTCTTTCATGAAATGTAATAGCAAGTTGCACTTTTGCGGAAAAATCGTTGCATCACAGACTGTGATTTGATAAAATAAAAAATAGAAAACGACTCCCGGAGGGATCTGTTAGACTGATGGATATATTGCCAGAAGAAGATAAAAAGTTTGCCTATGAGTTTATCAAAAAGCTAGTAAAAGCGTGGGACCCAGACTTCACAAAAGTAACACCAGAAGAAGCACAGAGTATCCAGGCCGCTGAGGAAAGTGGTTTTATTGCGGATAGTGAGATCGACTGGGATAATCTTAGTGACATCGTATAAATTATATTATATATTAAAACATATAAAAAGTTCCGTACATTTGTGCGGAACTTTTTTGTACACAGGAGAAATCATGTTGCACTTTTTGGGTTTTGGAATCTTATGATAACGAAGGGGACATTAAACAGTTTCCTTAACCTGAGCAGAAGATTTCTCCGCTAGGATCAGGCGCTTTGCTTTTTCTTTGGTGCGGGTCATGGCAACACGGACGCTGCTGGGTTTGATGTTCAAGTCCAGAGCGATCTCGTCATAGGGCTTGTTCAAGATATACCGTGCCTCTAACAGATATTGACTTCGCGCGTCCAACTGCAACCAGGCCCGACGGAACGCCTCCACATCGTCGCTCTCGCTGAACTGGAGCTGGTAAGGGTCTTCTTGGGAGGGCAACGTTTCCTCAAAGTCCTCAAAGGATCGCTCTTTCATGCGGCCTTTTTTTCGGAGAAAATTGATGGCTGTGTTTTTGCAGACAGCATGGATGTAGGCGGTCAGCTTATTTTTCGGCAAGCTTTTCAGCGTGTCCAGATGGTCGATGAGGTTGGGCAGGGTGGTCTGAAAAACATCATCGGCGTCCCAGGGGTCAGAGACGAAGGTGCCGATGGTTTTATACATATAACGTCTGTAACGATAATAGATCCGCGTCATAAAGGCACGGTCGGCGTCATCGTCGATCGTGGCGATCATCAATGGAAGCATAGTGTTCTCTCCGTTCCATAGGGGAAATGATGTGAATTTAGTATAACATAGTGCGGAGAAAATAGCAAACCCAGGAAAAAATCGAAAAAATTTGGAAAAGCATGTAACAAATCAGCCAGGCCAGCGTCTATTGAAATAGAAAGGAGATGGTGGCTATGCGATTACAACAAAAGATAGACATGGACAACCAAGAGTATATGGACTGGCTCTTCCATACGTTTCACCCTCTCATGTGGCACACCGCGAAAAAATATTGCCGAAAAGAGACTTTGTGGGAAGAGATCATCCAAGAGAGCTTGGTCCGCCTGCTGGCGTGTGTCCCCAGATTGCGGAGTTTGCCGGAAGAAAAACTGGCGGGCTATATTTTAGTCACGACCCGCAACACCACCTACATCTTAGCGAAAAAGGAGGCAAAGGAGCAAGAACGATTCATCTCTTTGAACTCTGTCGATCTACCGGACGATGCGCCCGCGATAGAGGAAAGAATGATCCGAATGGAAAATGTGGAAGCTCTGGCCAAAGTATGGGACGATCTGCCGGAAGATATGCGGTATCTATTGTCCGGCTATTATTTACTGGGCTATAAGACCTCGCACTTAGCCAAAGAACTTGGCTGCGGGGAAAGCACAGTCAGGATGCGGCTCACGCGGGCCAGACGCTACGCCAAAGAACTGATGCAACAAAAGGAGGGGGTTTCACCATGACACAGAAAGAACAACTCTGGGAAAACTATGAAGATGCCGTGTTTGCCATCTTGATGGACGCTGTTGCCGAGCAAGAGGGCGAAAAGGGCTTACAGTTGATGGAAGAGTTGGAGCATGACCCTTCCGCACAAGTACCAGAGGAGGTGCAAAGAAGGGCAGAAAAGACCATCCGAAAAGCCTTTGCAGCCCAAAGCAGACGTTCTGCACGACACGTCGGTTTCCGCATGTTCCAACGCATTGCAGTTGCAGTCATGATTGTGATATTAACGGCGGTGTGCGCTTTTGCGGCTTTCCCGGAGATGCGATCTAATGTCATAAATACCGTCATTAAGATATGTGAAGACCATACTGACATTACATTTGCTGATATGGGGGATGGAGATTGCGCATCTAAAAATTATCAGATAACCCCAAACTGGCTACCGGAAGGTTTTGAGTTGTCAGAAGAAGGAGATACTTCTGTTAGTATTTGGAAACTTTATCGAAATACTACTGATGGAAACATCTACATCTCCGAAACGACAGCTGAAAATAATAGTATGGCAGTTGATACGGAAGATGCCAAAGTTTCACAGATAAAAATAAAAAATTATGATGCTACATTGGTCATAAAGGATGAAATGAACTGGAACTGTTTGATTTTTTCAATTCCAGAAAAAGGCGTAGTGATCTACATTGACTCAGAGTTTATACCGTATCAAGATATTATTCGAGTAGCCGAAGAATTGTCAGTGAATTGAGTGCCAGTCTCTGCTACAGGAGATATATGAAAAAAGTAATAGCATTTATCTTAACCCTTGCAATTTGTTTCCCAATTGGACTCGGGATACAACAGAACGTATATGCGGCAGAAGATACGGCAGGTATTGTGCCGTCGTTTGTTGGCGTGGCATCACTTAATCCCGTATTAGAAATGAAACGGTACAATATAGCAAGATGTGTTGTACAAGGAAGATTAAAAACAGGATACGCTGCAACAATTACGTATAGTTTACAGAGAAAGAGCGGAACATCTTGGAAACCAGTCCGTACATGGACAGACACAGTAGGGACAACGATTTCTTTGGAAAGAGTGGCTGATGTTGTAAGTGGCTCGGTCTACCGACTCACAGCTGTGGCTACAGTTACAAAAAGCGGGACGTTTGTAGAGAAAGTAACTAAGTATTCAGTTGAAGTGACAGCTTAATATCAGAAAAACGCCTGAAAATGTTTTCTAACATTCCAGGCGTTTTTTTGGTTGCTTTTTTTGGAAAAATGAGTCATATATAATGATTCCACTTTTCTAAGCCTTATTTCCCTGTGTAAAAAAGAGAGAAAAAATTTTTCGTGGTACGTTTACTTTGCGGCCGAATTTCCCTCTTTCCCTTCCATCTTACAAAGATGGGAAGGTACACAGCGATGTTATTTGAAACGGTACGGGAAGCCCAGAAAGGCAGCGAAGAGGCGAAGCTGGAGTTGGTGGAGAGATTTCAGCCGACGATCCGGGCGAATGCCTGGAAGCTGAACCGGGAAGACGGCAAGGAAGAGATGACGCTGGCGTTTCTGGAGATTTTGGAAAGCATGAACTTGGAAAAGCTGCGAAGCCGGGAGGATGGCGTGATCGTCTCGTATATCAAAAACGCCTTGCGTCATGCCTACTGTCACAAGGTAGAAGAGAGCATCAAGCAACCGTCGGTCGCCTTTTCGATCGACAACACCGAAGAGCAAGAACGAGAAGCGGTCCTTGCCCAGGACGGTTGGAATACCGCTGGGAAGGACCGCTATTTTTTACCCTTTTTGAGGGTTGCTCTGAGCTAACCGAGAAAGAAAAGGAGGTTTTGACGCTGATCTATTACGCTGGGCACAGCGCCACGGAGATCGCGGCAGCCTGGGGGACGAGCAAGCAGAACGTCAACCAGATCAAGCGGCGTGGGTTGGGGAAGCTGAAAAAGTCGTTGCAGGGCGAATTTTTTTGAAAAGTTGGTTGCGTTTTTCCATGGATGTAGTCTTAATAGTATGAGAGGGGAGATTTTGGAAGGAAGACCCCCTACACATATTATCATAAGGAGGAAGTACATCATGTTAAAACGAGGACTCGCCTTTGCCCTGGCGCTGGTGATGCTGGCGTCGGTGTCTGTGGCCGGAGCTGCTTGGTCTGAGGTCACAGTGGACGGTTTCAAATACGTTGATGTGTCTGACTGGTCTAAGGCGGACATTGAAAAAGCCATGAAGCTCAAGCTCAATGTAGTCTACACAGGACAGAACGTGAAGCAGAACATTGCCCGCGTGGACTTCGCCGAGGACGCTGCCGCCTTGGTCGGCTTGGCCTATGGTCAAGACATTCGGACCTATGAGCGCTACAACGAACTGCAAGTCTTGCTGAACAAGGCAGAGAAAAAAGACGTTTGGCGGGAGATGGGCATCTTGAAGGGCCGGGGCAACGGTTATTACGTAGACCCCAACACCCCCATCACCCGGCAGGAGGCCGCCGTTGTGTTGGCGCGGGTCTATCGCCTCTATGCGGAAGAACCGCAGACGAAAGCGTCCTTGACCTATCAAGACGCCAAAGATATTGCGGACTGGGCCAAGGACGATGTGGCGCTCATGACCCAGCTGGGCGTGATGAACGGCGTGGCCAAGGGAAAATTTGACCCCAAGGGGCAGTATACCGTAGAGCAGTGCTTGGTGACGCTGGTGCGCCTGTATGAAAAGACCGCCCAGGGCAAGACGCCGGTTGGGACCTACCCCCTCCAGCTAGGCCAGCGGGAGACGGTTATCGGCCAGACCTGGCAGGGGTATGAACTGTATGGTTACGCAGAAAAGGCTGGGGTGACGGTCATTGCCGCCAACGAGGGCGGCGGACAACCGGGCAATTGGCAGATCACGGTCATCGACAAAAACGACCAGGGGAAGGTCTATCGCAACGTTATCAAGCGGAAATATAGCGCCAGCTCTGCGTATGATGCGCCGCTGGAACGGATGACTCTCTCCGCGGATGGCAGCCAGGTCATCTACCAGAGCACCCTAGAGACGGACGCCGTGGACAAGACAGGAAAAGTCCAGTTCCCCAAGGGCCGCTACACTGTGACGATCGATGTGGCGAAGGGAGAGCAGACCTACACCCGCGCAGACCTGCCCGAAACCACGGAGGGGACTGCCCCGGACGGCAGCAAGTTTACTGTTTCCGCTGGAGCAAAACAGGAGGTAGAGAGCGCCTTGGCCCTGGGGCTGACGGAGTATGCACCCAACAAAAATTACCGGAAACCGGTCCAGCGGGACCAGTTTGCCAGCAATGCGCTGAAGATCGCTGGCCTGGCCTTTGGAGAGGATGTCAGCACGTATGCGGCCTATCAGGGACTTCAGGCGATGATCGCGGAGAAAGAGCCGACCCGATTGACGACTGACTTGGGGATTTATTCCTTCCCAGCAGGCATGAGCAGTGAGAATCATTATGCGTATTCCATCGGCGAGATCACCCGCCAGGAGGCCGCCGGGATGCTGGCGCGGGCCTATCACATCTACTCTGGGGAGGTCCACGACGATATGGAGCCGTTGACCTATACGGACAAAGCTGATATTGCCGACAATGCCAAGGCTGACGTGCAGCTCATGACCCACTTAGGTGTGATGACTGACGTAGGTGACGGCCGATTCGATCCGGAAGGGCCGTACAGTGTGGAAGATAGCTTGGTGGGCCTGTATCGGCTCTATCAGAATACCTGTGTAGGCAAGAAACCGGATCAGTCAGATATTTTCTATCTGACACCCCGCCAGAAGCAGATCACGCAGGCGTATAGCAGTGGGAGTTATGCGACCTCCGCAGAAAATGACGCGACCTTTGCCATCGTGTACTCTGAAAACGGCGGGCACATGGGTCCGACCTCCACTTATGTTTGGGTTGTAGATGCCAACGGAACTTGTCAGAGATATAGAAACGTGATCAAATCTGCCCATGACATCTACTGGGGAGAGGGCGAATGGGGAATGACTGACGCCAGCATCGAGAAAATCTGGCTTTCTGACGATGGAAGCAAGGTCTATTATCAGAGCACCGTGAAAGAGGATGTTTATCCCTATTACCCCAACGGGACGTATGGCAAGCTCCTGTTTGCCAAGGGCGTCTATACTGTGACGCTGGATGTGGCAACGGGAAAGCAGACCTATACCAGAGCGGACCTGGCCTAAATTCAAATGCGGGGACCTGTTTTTGCGGGCCTCCGCATTATTTTTGAAAAAATTGGGGGGAGCACGTTTACATTTGGGCGAAAAAGGCGTCTTTCTAGTCATCTAAGAAATTGAGGGCCTCAACAAATCTCTTAGAAATTTTGAGAACTGGAAAGTAAGAACCAATATGCCTATTGGAACTTACACTATGCTGAAGGGTACGGAACCCGCTTTCGAGGAGAAGGCCAGCGCCAACTACTATGCCTACGGTCCTAGCGGCTCCGTAGCTACCTACAAGAAGATCAGCGGCCTGATCACGCTTCCGGACAAGGTCCGTCTGGTCGGTACCGGCAAGGGCCGGAACGCATTCATTTCTCTTGGCGTCACTGCTAAGGGCGGCAAGAGAGGCATCGACATTGGCCTGAGAAACCGTGGACTGGGTTGCCAGAACGAGGAGTTGGGGATTGACATTTCCTCCGAGGATACTGGCTACGGTTGGCATCCGTACTGCATCGAGCTGGATAAGAGCATCGACGCTGGCTATTACTTTGATGGCCTGGACAATATCCATAAGGAACAAGTTGTTACAGGGGGTATGGTTTCACACAATGATGCATGCTATGCTCCTGATGGAACCAGTGCAGCGCGGTTTACAATCGTGCCAAACATGAATGGTAAAAGTGTACGCTTCAAAGTGGAGTGGCTTGATGGTAAAGGCAACATGGTAGATGCGAGCAGCAACTTTGATCGAGAGATCAAGCTAGAGGGGACCTATCAGTGGGATAACTTCTGCCGCTTTGCCTCTCTGGTTACTCCAGACGAGACTGCTACCATGACGGACAGCACCTATGTGGTGAACGGCGGCTTTGCCACCCTGAAGATCGGCAGCGCCAACTGGGGTATCACCACGACCCAGGTCCCTCTGGCCTGGATCATGAACGAACCCAAGTGCAAGCTGATCAGCAAGTGGGCCGTGGGTGAGTCCTTCACCATTGACCACTGGGCCTAAGTGAATATCCTCTGCGTTGACGGAGAGACGAAAGGAGAGCTGCGAAGTTTCGCAGCTCTCCTTGATCATGTGTCTAAGGTTTTAAGTTTCTGTTCGTGAAACACTCAAAAGTTTGGCAAAACTAAAACTTTTGAAAATCTGTTATCCATCCTTCGTAAATTCGGGAAGAGAAGTGAGGGGATGTAGAGCGCTTCCCCTTACGGCTCCTTGAAAAATAGATATCAGCAGTACGGACCACACGCCGGAACAAACGAGCGATCCGTGCAGCGTGCGCCACGACCTGGAGCGGGGAAGTTTCCCTGCCCCAGCGAGCGATACCACCTGCGGCGGGACAGCGTTGGCAGCGCTGTCTGCAATGATCTTGTTCTGGATTATGAAACACCATGTATGAGCCGACTAGAAAGGCTGGGCTGCCCCTAAGTTGAAAGCAGTAGAGACTTTGGGAAAACGCCCGTGAAGGTCCGCCAGACCTTGTTCGTACTGTTCCCGACCCCACCGGGGCGCGTGCTGCAAATACGGTGGGGGATCAAATTAAGAAGGGAAGTTATGGATGAATACCAATCAACATGAACAGGAAGCGCATGAAATGATCGACCATATTTTTCAAGAGATCTTACCCAACTATGGCATGGCGGAACGACCGGCACAGATCAAGCTCAGTCACGAGATGCTAGAGGCCATGTTGGGCGGCAAGATCGCCCTGTGTGACGCCGGGACCGGGATCGGCAAGACCTACGCCTACTTAGTGGCCGGGGCTGTTGCGGACCGGTGTCGCGGCACAAAGCCTTTTCAACCGATCCTGATCTCGACCTCCAGTATTGCCCTGCAAAGCGCAGTACAGGAAGAGTATCTGCCAAAGCTCTCCCATGCTTTGCTGCTTGCCGGACTTATCGATGCCCCGCTGCAAGCCGTTGTCCGAAAAGGAAAAAGTCACTATGTTTGCGATAAACTCCTGGAAAAACGCCTACATCAGGTCAGCGGAGCAAAGAAAAATGCGAAAGCACTGGCGGCATTGGAAGCACTGCGGGAGTCCATGGATATGGATCGAGTGGCGCATCTAAGTCATTATAATAAGGAGCGGGTCTGTGTGCCACAGGTCTGTCATTGTGATCGAGAGGACTGCCGCTATCAACGCTTTTTACATGGTTGTGAGACAGAGCAGTTCCTGTTTCAGATCTGCAATCACAATCTGTTCCTGGCGGATGCCATCCATCGGGAGCAGGGGAAGCGTCCAATTTTTCCGTCCCATTCCATTGCCATCCTGGATGAGGCCCACAAGCTGCCGGAAACGGCACGACAGATGTTTGGCGTGATGCTGACAGCTGGCCAGATCCAAGAATTGATCGAAGAGCTTCAAAACGCAAAATACCTGCTGGCAGCGGAGACGTTGGAGCAAACGGCGAAGCCACTGCTGGAAAAACTGGCCCAGCCCAGGGAGGAGACAGAAGATTTGGAGGAATCCCTTCGCTTATTGGCCCCGCTGACCCGATCTATGCCCATCGTGCAGCGGCAGGTAGGGAAGCTTCTCCCAAGTCCAGGACGGAAACGGATGGACACCCTTGCCTCTGCGGTGGCATTGTTTAGCCGGAACGATTCGGAGATGCTGTTTTATCTAGCGGAAGACGAGAGCGGCGGGACGATGCTTTGTGCGACGCCTGCTGACCTGACAGCAAAACTGCGCCAGACGTTATGGCGGACAGAATGTTCATTTGTGTTGACCTCCGGGACATTGGCGGTAGGAAATGATTTTCAGCGCTATCGGACCCAAGTGGGTCTGCGGGAAGAGTGTCGGGTGCAGGAATCCGTTGCCCGTTCTCCCTTTGACTACCACGAACATTGCCTGCGCTATCTGCCCTTATTTCCGCCGAAACAACGGGCGGGACAGGAGGAGGAGTATTTCGATGAACTGACGGCAGAGATCATGGACCTGCTCAAGGCGTCGTATGGTCATGCACTGGTGTTGTTCACATCTTATGCGGCGATGTCAGCGGTCAAAGACCGGCTGCAAAAAGAGATACTTCGGGTCCCACTCTTTACTTTGGGGCGGAACGCAGTGCATATCCTGGAAGAGTTTCGGGCAACACCGGGCAGTGTACTTCTGGCAACAGGAGCGGCCTGGGAGGGAATCGATTTTCCGGGGGACGGTGTTTCGCTGCTCATTATCCCGCGCCTGCCGTTTGCGTATCCGGATGCTTTGAAAGAAAAAGAACAGGAGCACTATCCCTCTCTGCCCGCCTTTCTGGAGGCGGTGGCTGTGCCGGAAATGCAGATCAAACTGCGGCAAGGGTTTGGCCGAGCCATTCGCACGGAGCAGGATACCTGCGTCATTGCGATCTTGGATGACCGAGCTGGGCAGGGGAGACGCTATGCGCAAGCGACAAAACAAGCCCTGCCAGAAATGCGGACAACCAGCAGCTTGCGGATGGTCACAAAATTCCTGCGGACTTGGAAGCCGGAAAGTTACTTTGAGGTGTTGATGTGACAAGGGCCAAAGAGAGGTTGCAGTATCAACTGGCGTTGGAGTTGCTGGAGGAACTGGTGCGGGCCGGGTTGCTTACGACCCAAGAAGGGGAGTATGCCAAGCAGTTGATAGAAGTGAAATATTGTCTATGAGACATTCAAAAATGTGGCCACTCAAGTCAACAGCGAACTGCTGAACACATATTGGAATATCGGTCGAATCATCTGTGAACACGAACAGTCCGATCCGGAGCGGGCCGATTATGGAAAGCAGACCATAAAAGAGCTTTCCAAAGCGCTGACGAAAGAGTTTGGAAAGGGCTTTTCCAGATCAAACTTGCAGAATATGCGGCAGTTTTATCTGACCTATCAAAAATGCCAGACACTGTCTGGCAAATTGAGCTGGTCCCATTATTGCGAGTTGCTGTCCATCTCCGATCCAGACAAACGGAGCTTTTATGAAAAAGAAGCCGCCAATTCCAACTGGTCTGTCCGGGAGCTTAAGCGGCAGATTGCAAGCTCCCTGTTTGAACGGCTGCTGTTGTCCAAAGGCGACGTCAATAAAGAGAAAGTCCTGGAGCTGGCTGCAAAGGGCAATGAAATTGCTCAGCCGGAGGACATTATCCGTGACCCCTATGTGTTTGAATTTTTGGGGCTGCCGGAGGACAAGCCTCCCATTGGTATCATTCTGTGCAGCGACAAGGACAGTATTACTGCCGAGTATGCTCTGGGTGGTCTGTCCAACAATATCTTCGCTTCCCGGTATGTACTCTATATGCCCAATAAGGATCAACTGATTGCCCAGGTGGAGAATGTCCTGAAGAAGTGGCATAAGGAAGATTCCGATGAGGGGCCCTTATAAGTATAATCTGTATAAATCAAAATAACGCCGTATCAAATTCGCTAAACAGAAAAGTTTAGAAAACGATTTAACCCGGCGAACTTGAATGATTGGCTGTTCGGGGATCGAGCTGGCTATTTCTCCTGGGTTGTGGTAGCTTGGGTGTTGCCAAATCAATGAAAAGGAGAAGTGAGCCATGGCGACTGTAAAAGTCATCCCGCCCAGGACAAAGCGGCCGGAACGCCTCCGTGTGGCGGCGTACTGCCGGGTCAGTTCCGATTCGGCGGATCAGCTGCACTCCTACGCGACGCAGATTCGCAGCTACACAGAGTACATCAGCCAGCAAGACAGCTGGGAGTTGGTGGACATCTACGCTGACGAGGGATTGACCGGCACCCGGATCGAACAGCGCACGGAGTTTCAGCGGATGATGGCAGACTGCCGAAGAGGAAAGATCGATCGGATCTTGGTCAAGTCCATCTCCCGATTTTCCCGCAACACCAAAGACTGCCTGACAGCTCTACGGGAGCTTGCCAAGCTGGGCGTTACGGTTAAGTTTGAAAAAGAGAATATCGACACAGGAACGCTCACCACGGAACTCATGGTGAGCGTTTCTGGTTCTCTGGCCCAGCAGGAATCCATTTCGATCTCCCAAAACCAAAGAATGAGCTACCAACGAAGAATGGCAAAGGGAGAATTCATCACTTGCCATGCACCATACGGCTATACCCTGTGTGGAAAAGAACTAAGAATAGACCCGGAGCAAGCTAAAACGGTTCAGTGGATTTTTGGACAATATCTAGCCGGGTGGAGTAGTAGAAAGATTGCAGATGAACTGACCCGAAAGGGCGTTCCGTCTGGAGCAGGCAATGAAGCATGGAGCTATAACTCTGTGCAGTACATTTTGAAAAATGAAAAGAATGTAGGGGATACACTCTGCCAGAAGACGTATTCTATGGATTGTTTTCCATTTGTCAGAAAGGAAAATTCCGGGCAGCGAGAGCAGTACTATGTAGAAAATTCTCATCCGGGAATCGTTTCACGCGAGGACTTTGCTCGTGTACAGGAGCTGTTCAAGCGCAGAGCAGAGAACAAAACGAGGTCGTATCGGCCACACTTGTTCTCTCGAAAAATCATTTGCGGGAAGTGTGGTTCGATTTTTACACGCAGGAGTACAGCGTCAGGATATACTTGCTGGGTGTGCAGGAACCATGATAAAAAGAGTAGCTTCTGTGAGATGGGCAGGATTAAAGAGCGCTGCTTATATGAGGCGTTTCAACGGATGTATCAAAAACTGAAATGCCATGAAAAAGAAATTCTGGAACCAGCGCAAAAACAGCTACATGACTTAGACGAGGCGCTAAAACAGGCGGATCCTATGCAGAAGAAACTTTACCAAGAAATCGCTGAATTGATGGAGAAAAACTATAAACTCAGTAAATTATATACCTCTGATCTGCTGGACGCAGATGCTTATATCGCTCGGTCCAATGAGATCAGCGCAAAGTTATCAAAGCTACAAGAGCAGCGTAAACAAAATCAAAGGAGTCAGATAATCTGGGAGAAAATGGAATCCTTGCGAAAAGTAGCAGAGCTAATACAAGACGGGCCAGAGATGATAGAGGAGATAGAGGAACAGTTTTTCAACAGCCTTGTGGAAAAAATCGTCGCAGAAACACCCCAGCGTATTCGATTCTGTCTGCCTGGTGGAATCGAGCTGACGGAACAGTTGGGAGGAATCGGACGATGAATAAGCGAAGTATATTATATGGCTATCAGATCCGAAACGGGGTTTTAGAAATTGTGGCAGAGGAACAGGCTGTCGTTCAGCAAGTGTTTGAAAGGTATCATGCTGGGGGTTCCTACCAAAGCATTTCGGAGGAACTGAACCAGGAAGGAATACCATTCAGCTTGGAAGCCCCACGCTGGAATAAACATAAGGTCAAACGGGTATTAGAAGAAGTACGCTATACAGGAGAGAAAGATTACCCTCCATTGATCGACCAGCGAACATTTCAGGCAATACAAGAGCAGATCAAAAACAAGACGGCACGCAGTCACAGGGGCAGTCAGTCACGTTCTCGACAAAGGCTAAGAGCAACCGCTTGTAGACAAAATCTCCAGGAATATCAAACGGATAAACCCTTTGAACGGGTGTCTTATTTACAGAATGCAATCGACCGAGCAATGGAAGCTCCAGAAGACCCAGAGGAAATCTTGGCCTTGATCTTACAAGCGATCTCAGCCAGATATGCCTGCTGTCCTACGCTGGAATGAGGATGCTTCCCACTGGGAAGTGGGTGTGATATGCTCTTGTGGAAGGACACGGGAATCGTGTGCTCTAAAATCACGCTTTGATGGAGAGAACAGGTATGATAACAGAAACATTGGAACGGCGGGTACGAGTGATCCCGGCCACAAGAACCACAGGAACGGCCCAGGCTGCCGGAGAGAAGAAGCGCGTAGCGGCGTACTGCCGGGTGTCCACTGACAGTGAGGAGCAGCTCAACAGTTATGAAGCGCAGAAGGGATATTACCTCCAAAAGATCGAAGAGACACCGGATTGGGAAATGGCGGGGCTGTATGCTTATTCAACCAATACGATGTATGCAGTTGCCTACGCAAGCCAATCGAGCACGAGGGCATCTCAGGGACCAGCCGAAAAAAGCGGACGGAGTTTAACAAGATGCTGACCGCCTGCAAGCGGGGACGGATCGACATGATCATCACGAAGTCCTTGTCCCGCTTCGCCCGAAACACGGTGGACTGTCTGGAGACGGTACGGATGCTGAAGGGACTGGGCATTGGGGTATTCTTTGAAAAAGAGAACATTAACACGCTGACGGAATCCAGCGAATTTCTCATCACATTATTCAGTGGCTTTGCCCAAGCGGAGTCGGAATCCCTCAGCAAAAATGTTTCCTGGGGTATCCGGAAGGGAATGGAGTCTGGAAAGGTTCATTTCCAGAATGTGATGGGGTACCGAAAAGGCCCGGATGGACAGCCGGAGATCGTACCGGAGGAAGCAAAGATCGTCCGAAAAATCTATCAGCGTTACCTGGATGGGTGTAGTCTGCCACAGATCAAGCAAGAGCTGGAGGCAGAGCATATCCTGACTACCCATGGCTTGCTTCGATGGTCGCACCAAGGGATCAGGAACATTCTTCGGAATGAAAAGTACATTGGGGATGCCCTGCTGCAAAAAACCTATATCACAGACTGCATCAGCAAGCGGGTCAAGCAAAATCGTGGGGAATTGCCTATGTACTATGTGGAGAACAACCACCCGGCGATCATCCCGCGAGAAATCTTTGCTCAGGTGCAGGAAGAAATGAAGCGGCGCTCCAGCAAGCGAAAGGTGATGCAGAAGCACGGCAAGACAGAGCGGGGGAAATACTCCGGCAAGTATGCCCTGACGGAGTTGCTGGTGTGTGGGGAATGTGGAACGCCCTATAAGCGTGTGACCTGGGCCAAGAAGGGGAAGAAGCGGATCGTCTGGCGCTGCGTGTCCCGGCTGGAATTTGGGACGCGGTATTGCCATCATTCCCCAACGCTAGACGAAGGGAAACTGCATGCGGCGATCTTGTCTGCGATGAATGAGCTGGCCGCTGTGCAGGAGGAGGTCTGCCCGACCGTTCTGAGCATCGCAGAGAAAGTCAGGCAGCCCAGGTCCGCAGATGGGAACAGCCTGAGTGACTGGCAGAAACGGCTGACAGAGGTCACACAGAAACAGAAGAAGTTATTGGACCTGCTGCTGGAGAATATGGATGATCCAGAACTCAATGCCAAAATGAAAGCGCTGACGGAAGAGAAGCAGGCGCTCAAGCAAAAACTGAAGGAGGCGAAACAGAAGGAGAGCGACCTGCGGGAGCAGGAAACGCAGCGACAGCAGATGTGGTCTTGTATCCAAGAGCACGCCCAGGGATACACGGAGTTCGACGATGAGCTGGTCCGGCAGGTGATCGAGAAGATCACGGTGGTGGACGGAGAGACGATACGGGTGAAGTTCCGGGGGGAGAGCGAGGTGCGTGAGGGAAAGATAAAAATATAATATCATGTAGCAGTTGATGATTTTATTGAAATGTTTCTGCTGTTCTAGTAAAAATAAAACGAATATGGAATAGAAAATGAGAAAGGGAGGAAGTGGCTAGAGAGGAGCACATTAATTAGCAGATTGCGAAAGTGCCTAAGATATGATAAAATATAAACATAGCATTGCTTTTGAATCCATCAGGCTATTGGGCAATGAGCCTGTGAATGTACAAATATATCTTATGGTATTGAATTAAAACGTAAAAACAAGGTGATTAATGTGGATATAAAATCAATACTGGAAATAGGAGAAACTGTTGCCGTTGAATTCAAACGATGTGGAAACGGCATTGAAAATGATGTTTACGAATCTGTGTGCTCTTTTTTGAATCGTTTTGGTGGAGATATTTTTCTGGGTGTGTTGGACGATGGAACCGTGAATGGCCTTCCAGAAAAAGCAGCTCCCGATATGGTTAAGAATTTTATCAGCTGTGTTAGTAACCCGACGATGTTTTCCCCAACAATTTATTTAGCACCAGAAATTTTATCCTATGAAGGAAAGACAATTATTCATATACACATTCCGCCAAGCGCAGAAGTACACAGCTTCAAAAAAGTAATTTATGATCGTGTGAACGATGCTGATGTAAAGGTCACTGCGACAGCACAGATAGCACAAATGTATATTCGAAAGCAGGACGTCTTTACGGAAAAAAAGATTTTTCCATATGTCAAAATGGAAGATTTACGGCTAGATTTGCTTCCAAGGCTTCGGACTATGGCGGCAAATAATAGTGGGTCAATTCATCCATGGAGCAGTATGTCAAATGAGGAATTGCTTAGGAGTACTCGTTTGTACGGCATGGATCGTGTGACTGGTGCGTCTGGCTTTAATTTAGCTGCTGTCATGTTACTGGGCAAGGATGATGTCATTGCAGATGTGGTGCCTGCATATGTGACAGATGCTATACTGCGTAGGATAGACACAGAACGATATGATGACCGAGAAATCATAAAAACAAACTTAGTTGAAAGTTATGAGCAACTGATGGATTTCGGACGAAAGCATCTCCCAGATCGCTTTTATTTGGAGCAGGATCAACGGAAGAGTTTAAGAAATATTATTACTCGTGAAATGATTGCAAACACCTTGATCCATCGTGAATATACTAGCACATATCAAGCAAAATTCGTGATTGAGAAGACCCTCATGTACGTTGAGAATGCGAACCGTGCTTCACAGGAAGCAGTCCTTACGCCAGATACAATAGAACCAAATCCTAAAAATCCGATCATAGCATCCTTTTTTCGTAATATAGGATATGCAGATCAACTTGGCTCCGGTGTGAGAAACCTGTTTAAATACAGCAGATTTTATTCGGGAAGAGAACCGGAATTTATAGAGGGAGATATTTTTAAAATTATTGTCCCTCTGGGTGAAAATTTAATGGTTGATGGTACCACCCAATCGACCACCCAAACTGCCACCCAATCGACCACCCAAACTGCTACCCAATTGATGATTCAAGCGATGGCTGATTCGCCAGAAAAGGAGATTCTACAACTAATTGATGGGAAGCCATCTATCTCACAAAAAGAAATTTCTGAGAAACTGAATACAAATCTAAACACTGTAAAATATCGTATTAGGAAAATGCAAGAAAGCGGGATTCTCGGAAGGGAAGGTAGCAGTCGAAAGGGAAAATGGATTATCAAGGTAAATGTAAGATAAAGGTGCAATCCAAAGACGATAAAAATTCATAGAATTTAAAAATTTTCAGCT
>OLOV01001812.1_pt1 | contig 15911 bp, 16 predicted proteins | sample 1672931 | NCBI WGS metagenome assembly OLOV01 (sample SAMEA3136738, study PRJEB25190) | human gut metagenome | biome: human gut; feature: human-associated habitat; material: faeces | place: Austria | collected 2013
GCGACAAGCTCGACCTGCGCGCTTTCCTGTGGGACGGATTTGCCGCGCAGCTGCGCACGGTGCAGGAATACTATGAGCGCAGCATGCAGCTCTTAGACCCCGCCATCCGCTCCGAGCTCCTGTGTGCCGAGCGGCCCATCCTCGCTAAAGAGGATGACGAGGCGGCGTCGTACATCGCGCCAGACTCGCGCTGTGTCAATTCGCTGATCGCCGACGGCTGCCAGATCGAGGGCAACGTAGAGGGGAGCATCCTCTTCCCGGGCGTCAAGGTCGGCAAGGGGAGCCAAGTCAAAAACTGCATCCTCTTTAAGAATACCGTGGTGGAGGACGGCGTGACGCTCGGCTGTGTCATCGCCGACAAGGACGTCCACATCCGCCGCGGCGGCACGCTGATCGGACACGAGAGCTACCCGCTCGCCGTGAGCAAGGGCAGCATTGTATAAAAGCAGCAAACAGAAGAAAGGAGCTTGCAGATGAACATTTTGTATGTGACGAGCGAGGCGGTCCCCTTTTGCAAGACGGGCGGCCTTGCCGACGTGGCCGGCAGCCTTCCGCAGGCGCTCGCGGCAAACGGAGACCGCGTGAGCGTCATCCTGCCGCTTTACGAGCGCGTGAAGGACAAGTGGGGCGAGCAGCTCCACTTTGAAAAGTGGACGTTCGTGCGCCTTGCGTGGCGCAGCGTCTACTGCGGGCTCTTTTCGCTCGAGCGCGACGGCGTCACGTGGTACTTTGTCGACAATGAGACGTATTTCCGCCGCAGCGAGCTCTACGGCTACTATGACGACGGCGAGCGCTTTGGCTTTTTCTCCCGCGCGGTGACGGAACTGCTCAAGTCCCTGCCGCAAAAGCCCGACGTTGTCCACTGCAACGACTGGCAGAGCGCGCTTGTGCCCATCTACATCAGGGATGAAGCCGTGCGCGACGACTTTTATAAGGGAATCCGAACCGTCATTACGGTGCATAATATCGAATATCAGGGCCGCTACGGCAGCCGCACGGTCGAAGACCTGTTCGGCCTGGACCATGGCTGGTTCGACGGCGGCACGATCGAATTCGGCGGCGATGTGAACCTTTTAAAGGGCGCGATCGTCACGGCGGACGCCGTGACCGCCGTGAGCCCGACCTACGCGCAGGAGCTCAAGTACGCGTACTTTGCCCACGGGCTGGAAAACGTGATGAGCATGAACGCGCGCAAGCTCCACGGCGTGCTCAACGGCATCGACATGCAGCGCTATGACCCGTCGCGCGACAAGAGCCTCGCAGCGGCGTACTCGCCCGATGACCTTGCCGGAAAGAAGAAGGACAAGGCAGCGCTCCAGCGCGTGCTGGGATTGCAGGAACGGCCCGACACGCCTATCCTTGCGATGGTCACGCGCCTTGTCTCCCACAAGGGGCTCGACCTTGTGTGCGAAACGCTCGACGCATTTATGGGCAAGGACGTACAGTTCGTCGTGCTCGGCAAGGGCGACGCGAAGTACGAGACGTTTTTTGAGTACGCCAAGCAGCGCTACGGCGGACGCATGGCCGTCTACCTCGGCTATTCCGAGCAGCTCGCCATGCAGATCTACGCGGGCGCAGACCTCTTCCTGATGCCGTCGAAGAGCGAGCCGTGCGGGCTCTCGCAGATGATCGCGATGCGCTACGGCGCGGTGCCCATCGTGCGCGAGACCGGCGGATTAAAGGACACTGTCCACGCGTATGAAGCCTGGAACGGACAGGGCAACGGCTTCACCTTTGCCAACTACAACGCTGGCGACATGTGCCACGTGATCTGCGAGGCCATTGACCTTTACCATGACAACAAGGGCGCCTACGCGATGCTCCAGCAGCGCGGCATGACCGCGGATTTCAGCTGGACGCGCTCGGCGCAGGAATACCGCCACATTTACGAATCCATCTGCCGATAAAGAAAAGGAAAACGATCTATGACCATTGACTCTGTGAAGAAAATGAAAGACGCGCTGTGCGAAAAGCTGAAGGTCAGCTTCGGCAGCACCGTGGAGGAGGCGAACGACGCGCAGATGATGCGCGCGAGCGCCCTTGTCCTGCGCGACGTGATGGCCGAGCGCAGCGTGGACACCATGCGCGAGACCCGCGAGGAACACCGCCGTCAGGTGCACTACCTGTCGATGGAATTTCTGATGGGCCGCAGCCTGATGAAAAACGCGTTCAATTTAGGCGTCGGCGAAATTCTGACCGAAGCGCTCGACGAGCTGGGCTTCCGCGCAGCGGACATCTTTGAAAGCGAGCCCGACGCGGGCCTCGGCAACGGCGGCCTCGGCCGCTTGGCCGCGTGCTATCTCGACTCGATGACGACGCTCGACATCCCCGCCGCGGGCTATTCCATCTGCTATGAGCTCGGCATTTTCCGCCAGCGCATCGTCGACGGCCAGCAGGTCGACCTCGGCGGCGCGTGGCTGCTGCCCAAGCCGCAGGAGACCGAGACCGTCTGCTTCGGCGGCACGGTCCGCCAGTTCTGGGACGACGGGCGGCTGCATGTCGTGCCCGAGGGCGAGACCGAGGTGCTGGCTATCCCCTGCGACATGGAGATCGCGGGCTACGGCACGAAGCATGTCAACACGCTGCGCCTCTGGGACGCGAAGTCCCCCGTGCCGCTCGACATGTCGCTCTTTTCGCAGGGCGAGTATCTGCGCGCACAGGAGCAGCACGCGATGGCCGAGACCATCGCGAAGGTGCTCTATCCCGAGGACAACCATCCCGAGGGGAAGAGCCTGCGCTTAAAGCAGCAGTATTTCTTCGTCTCCGCGACCGTGCAGTCCATCGTGCGCAAGCACATCGAGGTCTACGGCACGGCCACGAATTTCCACGAAAAGAATGTCATCCAGATCAACGACACGCACCCTGCGCTTGTGATTCCCGAGCTGATGCGCATTCTGATGGACGATGCGGGCCTCGACTGGGATACGGCGTGGCACATCACCACCCATTCCGTTGCCTATACGAACCACACGGTGCTTGCCGAAGCGCTTGAGCGCTGGCCGCAGGAGCTGATGCAGTCGCTGCTGCCTCGCATCTGGCTGATCCTCACGGAGATCGCGCGCCGCTATCAGGAAAAGATCGAAAACTACTACCACGACGAGGCCAAAACGCGTGAATTGGCCATCATCTGGGACGGTCAGGTCCGCATGGCAAACCTGTGCATCGCGGGCGGCATGGCCGTGAACGGCGTGAGCGCTCTGCACTCGGACATCCTGCGAAACGACGTTTTTAAATACCAGTGCGCGATGGAGCCGGAGAAGTTCAAGAATGTCACCAACGGCATCGACCACCGCCGCTGGCTCGCGCAGATCAACCCGCGGCTCGACGAGCTCGTGCGCGCGCTCGCGGGCGGGGATGAATACCTCCTGCACCCCGAAGCGCTTAAAAAGCTCGAGGCCTATGCAGACGACACCGCGGTGCTGAACCGCCTCGGCGAGATCAAGCGCGCGAATAAGCTCGATTTTGCCGCCTACGTCAAAAAGACGCAGGGCATCGTGCTCAACACCGACGCGATCTTCGACGTGCAGGAGGAGATCGAGTGGCTGGAGGGGCAGAACCGCCGGATCGACAATCAGGCCAGCATGGCGACGCTGTATGTGACCATCAACGAAAAGAGCAGCGCGGTCGCCGCCAAGCAGCCGCTCCTGACCCGGATGGGCGAGGAATTCATCGAGGGCATGGAGAATTTCGGCGAGTTCGTTTTCGGCGCGGTGCTCGGCCTGATCTACGCGCTGCCGTGGGCGGCGGTCGCGGCGGTTGTGATCGCGCTGGCGAGGCGCTGGATTCGGAAAAAGAAGAAGCAGTAAAAGAGGATTGCGAAGATGAAACGATTTATCGCGCTGGGCGCGCTTGCGCTCTGCCTGCTCAGCGGAACGGCGATGGCGGATAAGGCGCGCCACATCGCGTCGGATGCGGATTCACAATATCACGCGGCACATCTGGAAAATCATCTGGATACGACAGATGTGTACTGTACGGGTAACTATGTGAAGGTGCGGAATAAGATCAATGGCAAAAAGGTTGTCGGCCATTTGGAGCAGGCAGATCAATTTCAGCTGCTCGACATTCAAAAGGGCTGGGTCAAAATCAAGGTGACATATTCGGATAAAACCAGCCCCGATTCGCATAAAGGCATGACGGGGTGGCTGAATGCCGACTATGTGGATTGCTACTGCGACGCGGGCGAATATGCGGGCGATGGCGAAGCAAATGGATTTGTCTATGCCGACGAGAACTGCCGAAATTATGATGAGGTCATTGAACTGTATATTCGAGCGATTCAGGAAAAATGGGATTGGGAAAAACTTAGTAACTCAGGATTTGAACCAAGTTGGTTTCTTCGTTCGCTTGAATATGATGGATACATTCTTAAAGATCTGAATCGTGATGGAATTGATGAGCTGGTTATTCTCCCTAAGGGTAGCTTGTCAACGAATGGGCTTGAGGACGATTGTATGATAGATGCTGTCTATACGCTTGTTGATGGAAAACCGAAGCGCGTTTTGTATAGCTGGGATCGAAAGCGAAATTACCTTTGTGCGGACGGAGGAATTTATAGCGAAGGCTCTGATGGAGCAGCGTATTTTACTGCCTGCATCTACGATATCAAAGGTGGAAAAGCCGTAGTTCGTGAAGGCGTGCAGACTACCACTAGGAAGGACGCAAACGGCGAGTATTTAGAGGGAATTGTCTATCTCCGCATGACGGAAAGCCATAACTTTTACGATGGCGAAGAAATTTCCGAGGAACAGGCCGACGCCGATTTGGAGCGATATCAAAATATGCTGCTCAATGACGACAGCGGTTTCGTCCCCTTCGCGGAATACAAGAAAAAATAATGCTTCAATGGAAATAAATTCCGGCAATGAATCGTCTGGAGCATGCGGGCAAAAGAATCAGCCGACAGCTGCGTGAAAAAACGAACAGGAGGAAAACGAACATGAAAAAGATTTTTGCGATTGCGCTGGCGCTGATGCTGGCCGTTCCGGCGCTGGCCTTTGCCGACGGAAATGACGTGCAGATCGTCGTGCAGGGCGCGGCGGAAGTGACGGCCGCGCCGGACATGGTGAAAGTGACGGCGAACGCGGGCGTTTCGGGCAAAACCATCGCCGAGGCGCAGGCGGGCATGAACAAGATCATCGACGCGGTCACCCGAAAGCTGCTCGAATTGGGCGTGGCGGACGACGACATCGTGACGACGAGCTACGCATATTACACGACGTATGATTACAGCGGCGAATCCCCGGTTATGAACGGCTATCAGGCGAATCACACGCTGGGCATCACGTGCCGGGATGTGGATATGCTAGACAGCGTGGTCGGCGTGCTGGTGGATGGCGGCATGAGCGAAATCTACGGCATCGAATACGACGTTTCGACCCGCAGCGAGCTGTACCAGCAGGCGCTGAAGCTGGCCATCGAAACCGCGGCGAAGAAGGCCGATGTGATGGCGAAGGCCGCGGGGCAGACGGTTGACCATCTGGAATCCATCACCGAAAACGGCAGCTACAACGAGTACATGATCAACATGAACGACAGCGCGGCGCGCGCGCAGGCCGAGGATTCCGGCACGGGGATTCGCTCCGGCAGCATCTCCGTGAAGGCGAGCGTGACGGCGGTGTACGAGACGAAGTAAACCGAAGCGAAAAGCGACTTCTGCCGAAAAGATAAATTTTTTACCGAAAGGGCTTGCATTGTTCGGCGACTTCTGGTATAATACATTTCGTTGCCGATGCTGATGTAGCTCAGTCGGTAGAGCGCATCCTTGGTAAGGATGAGGTCGCCGGTTCGAATCCGGCCATCAGCTCCACGAAAAACCCTTGAGTTTCTTAGAAAACTTGAGGGTTTTCTTTTATACTCCGGAAGACGCCAGACCTCATCTTTCCCTTTTTGTTCCATTCGATGTTCCATACACGCTCATTTTTTCTCGTGCTTGCTTGTATAATTCGGGTCTATACTTGACGTATCTTTGTTCCGTTACGTCCGTTTTTTGATGTCCCCAAAGACGAGCGATCATGTCGATGGAAATGCCGGATTCTCTCCACTCAGTTGCACAGGTGTCTCTAAAGTCGTGCGCTGAATAATCCTCTATTCCACATAGCTTGCGGATTCGGTCGAATGATCTACGATATTCCGTATAGCTCAAGGGACGCTCTCGTTTCAGATCGCAATAGCTATTCAGTATGAACCCAGTTCGTTCTCTCGGACTAAGTTGGGCAAGCAACCCTTGAGGAATAGGTATTACTCGTTCTTTACCGTTCTTCGTCGTCTTTACTTCCGGAGCCGATCTCACCGGATGCACAACGGCTCGTCGAATGTGGACACAATCGCGTTCCGTGTCGATGTCCTCCCAGCGCAATCCGAGAATTTCTTCGATACGCATCCCCGTAAGGCGGAAGGGTCTACTCGGATTTCTGCGTGTTTTCAACGAAAATTGGATAAACGAAACGCTCAAATGAGCGAACGACGACTCCCGCTGCAACGCCCCCGCGTACAGCGGGAATTCTTTCAATTCAAACATATTTTTGAGGATGAAAGAAAAAATATTGCAATAACACAAAAAACGCGGTACAATAAGAAAAGAAGAGATGAAAAAAATTCTGATTGGCGTTAAGAAAAATATACATAAGAACAAAGAAACCGCCACTGGAGCAGGAGCTTTGTTGGTTTTGTATAAACTGAAAGGTGTAATGAAGCATGGAAAGAGAGAGCCAGCGACTGTTGGAAAGCGTGATGAAGCTGATTGCCGCTCAATTCGGGCCGGATTGCGAAGTTGTGCTGCATGACTGGTCCAAGGATTACGAATCGACGATTGTTGCCATTGAAAACGGTCATGTTTCCGGCCGGAAAGTTGGCGACGGTGGCAGCAATTTGGGGTTGGAAGTCATGCGCGGCACAACGGATGGATCTAACCAGCTCAATTACATCACACAGACGCAGGACGGCCGGATGCTTCGCTCATCCTCGCTGTATTTGACCGATGAAAAGGGAAACAAGGTTGGCGCGCTGTGCATCAATCTGGATGTTACCGAATATATTATGATGCAGCATCGGCTTTCGGGGGTGACGCTGTTCCCGTGCGTGAGGCCGGGCGAACAGGAGGTCAGCAAGGAGTTCTTCACCAACGACGTTAGCGAACTGCTGGACTATCTGATGAAGGAAGGCACGGAGCAGATCGGCAAGGCGCCGGAAGAGATGACCAAGGAAGAGAAAAAGCAGGTCATCAGCTATTTGGATCAAAAGGGCGCGCTGTTGATTACGAAATCGGGGCCGAAAATCTGCCGCTATTTGGGAATTTCCAAATTTACGCTGTACAATTATCTGGACGAAATCCACAGCGAGCAGGAGCAGAAAACAAAGCAGTATCCGTGACCGAGCGAGATTCGTGGGTAAAAAAAAGAAAGTCAAATCCAATATAAAGACCGCTTTTGCTCAGCAAAAGCGGTCTTTATATTGGAAGAAGGTGTTATGAATCAGCCGGCTTTCTTCTCTTTGATGATCGAGCGAAGGGATGCGGTTAACCACGGATACAGCGTGCGGCACGGCTTTCCGGTTCTGAGAGAAAGAAATGCCTGAAACGCATCCGGCGATTGTCCCTTGATGCAATGATCCGGAAAGATGAAAGCAGCTTGTTCATTTAAGAAAAAATAGGTCGCATGACGATAACGGAGCAGCCGATGGCATTGGGCATAGGCGATGTTTTCGCCCTTTCCGCTGTCGCCCTTGGGGCGAACGTTGAAGCCCTTTTCGCCAAAGACAAACACCGAACAGGGAAAGGCTTTTCCGCTGGCCTGAATCTGCTTCACGGTGCGGTCGGCTGTGCTCTTGGCGGGAACGTTGATAAAAACGATGGCCAGACAGCCGTAGAGCGAGAAGAAATAATTGAAGGGCTCCGCGACGTGGCCGATGACGCGAATGCCGATCAGCAGGCAAACCACGGCGGTGATGACCTGAATCAGACGCGCCGTTTGATGCGAAGCCGCGTACTGGGCGCGCGTCAAATCCGAAACCGTTTCGGCGCTGTGCGGCACTTCGATTTCAAAAGGCTTCATGCGGAAAGCTCCTCTCTTCAAGCACCGAAAACGGCGCAGGACTGGGGGAAGAAAAACGCGCGGCTGGATTATTCGTATTCCGCCAGCAGCTCGATTTCAACGGAGATGTTGCCCGGTGTGGCATTGACGCCCATCGCGGTACGCGCCGGAAGGCCGCGCTCCTCGCCATACAGGTCAAGCAGCAACTGAGAGCCGCCGTTGACGACCTGCGGCTGCTGGGTGAAATCATCCGCGCTGTTGACGAAGGCGAGCACCTTCACGAAGCGCTTGATGCGGTTGAGGTCGCCGAGCTTGGCGTCCAGATTGGCCAGCAGGTTGAGCATGCAGCGCTTGGCGGCTTCCTGACCCTGTTCCACGGTCAGATCCTGGCCGAGCTTGCCGTCGATGCTGGTGCCATTGAGCTGCGGGCCGCAGCCGGAGCAATACAGCAGGTGATCGCCGAACTCCATCACGGGCGTGTACAGACCGCCTTTTGCAGGCGGGGTCGGAAGGGTGAGATTCATTTCCTTGAGCTTGTCGTAAACGTTTGCCATGGGATACTCCTCCTTTTTATGATAAAGAAACGATTTGTCGCTGCGGTCATGGGCGTCCATGACCGCATGGGGAAGATACAAAGAAGAGATGAAAGAAATCATAAAAAAAGTTAGATTTCTTATGCCCATCAGTATAAACGCATTCGGGGAATCGGTCAAGACAAAATTGACTATTTTTCTGAGAAAAACAGAAAATCAGAAAAAAATTTAGAATATTTTGTGGAATGTATTGACACAAGGAGGAAAAGGTGATATCTTTAAGCCAACAATTTTGACGAATCCCGTCAAACCAATCGAAGGAGGATTTTCCCATGAAGAAGTTCCTTGCTATGGCTGCGGCTCTGACAATGAGTCTGAGCGTTGCGGCTGTCGCCAGCGCCGCGAAGTACGAAATGACGTTCAGCACGGCCGTTTCTCAGGAGCAGAGCTCGACCATTTATATGGATAAGGCGCTGGACCTGATCACCGAGCGCACCAACGGCGACGTTACGTTCTCCCGTACCTATGCCGGTACGCTGGGCAGCGAGCATGATCTCGGCGTGATGTGCACCAACGGCGATCTGGACATTGTCTGCATCGGCCCGGGCCAGTGGTCCGAGTGGGACGAGGCGTTCAAGGTTTTTGACTGCCCGTTCCTCTTCACCAGCTTTGATCATTTCGACCGTGTCCTCGCTTCCGAGGATTATCAGGCTTGGCTCAAGGAGCACGGCGACGCTCAGGGCGTGACCTTCGTGATGACCTTCAATCAGGCGTTCAAGGGCATTCTGAACAAGACGCGCGACGTGTACTCCACTGCCGACCTCGCAGGACTGAAGCTGCGCGTGCCGGATTCCGCTTCTCTGATCGAGATCGGCACTGCGATGGGCTACGTTCCCACGCCGACCGCTGCGGCTGACCAGTATATGAGCCTCTCTCAGGGCATCGTGGACGGCGCTGACCATGCGCTCTGGGCTCACCAGACCTGGAAGTTGACGGAAATTGCCAAGCACTTCTCCGATACCCGTCATGCGCTCCAGTGCGTGTTCTTCGTGATGAACAACGATTCCCTGGCTTCTCTGCCGGAAGAGTATCAGAAGATTGTTCTGGATACCTTCGCTGAGGTTGAGAAGGAGCTGGCCGATCAGACCCGTAAGGATTCCGACGAATCTTACGTCAAGGCTGAGGCGGATGGCGTGAAGGTGATCCCGTACGAGGAGATCGACGTGGAGTCCTTCAAGCAGGCGCTCTCCGGCATCGTGGACGAGTATTCCAACCTTGCGCCGGATCTGTACGACATCATCACCAAGCTGGCTGACTAATTTCAATCCTTCCATTGCCTCCCTCCTGATTAGGGAGGCAATGCTGGGTTAAAACGCTCTTTGCATGAAGCGTGAGAGGAGAGTTTTCCTTGAAAGTCATTTCTAAAATCAACAAGGCGATGGCGAAGGCGGAAGGCGCGATCATGGTCTTCTGGTTTGCCATTGTGCTGATCGTGATGACCTGTCAGGTGATCAGCCGCTACATCTTTAATGCGCCGATTGCCTGGAGTGAGGAATTCGCGCGTTATTCCTTCGTCTGGATCAGCTATTTCGGCTGCGCGTATTGCGTGGCTGTGGACGCGCATACCGGTATCACCGCGTTCCGTGACGTGCTGCCGTCCAAGGCCAAAAAGCTGACGACCGTGCTGGGCAACGTCGTTATGATAATCGTGTTCATTCGACTGCTGCCGATCGCCATGAAGTTCATCGGCAAGAATGGCAAGTTCCTGACTTCGATGATGCGCATTCCGTTCAAGTATCTGTATTACTCTTTGCCGGTGGGCTGCGTGCTGACCGTCATCCACTTGATTCTCAAGAGTATTCTGGTTTTTGAGCCGGATACGATTGAAAAAGCGTAAGGAGGAAGAACGATGATTTGGTTTATGATCATTATGATCGTTGCGCTGGCGTTGATCGGCGTGCCGATGTCGTTCTCCATGCTGACCGGTTCGGTCTGGTTCATGCTCTCCAGCGGCATGCCGCAGACGCTGATGATTCAGCGCCTGATTATGGCGGTTGGCGATTCGTTCAGCATGCTGGCGATTCCGTTTTTCATGCTGGCCGGCACGATTATGAACGCCGGCGGCGTGGCAACGCGCATCTTTGATTTCTGCAACACGCTGGTCGGGCATATCCCCGGCGGCCTGGGTCATGTCAACGTCTTCTGCAGCGTGATTTTCGCCGGCATGTCCGGCAGCGCGCTGGCCGATACCGGCGGAATCGGCGCCATCGAGCTGAAGGCCATGAAGGATCAGGGCTTTGACGACGATTTCTCCGCGGCGATCACGGGCGCGTCTTCCTGCTTGGGGCCGATTATTCCGCCCAGCACCGGCATGGTGCTTTACGCGATGATGGCCGAGGAATCCGTCGGTACGCTGTTCATCGCGGGCGTGGTTCCGGGCATCATCATGGCGGCTGCCATGTGCCTGATCGTGTTCTTCACCGCAAAGAACCCCGTCAGCCCGCGCGTGGAATGGAAGGAGCGCCTCCGCGCGCTCTGGCGTGCGGTGCCTGCGCTGCTCTCCCCGGTGATCCTGTTGAGCGGTATTCTCTTGGGCATCTTCTCGGCAACGGAAGCGTCGGTTGTCTGCTGCCTGTATTCGCTGTTCTTGGGCATCTTCATCTATAAGGAGCTTTCGCCCAAGGGACTGTACAATGTATTCCTCGAGACGCTCAAATCCAGCGGCATGGTGATGGCGCTGGTCACGTTCTCGATGCTGCTGGCAACCATCCTCAACTTCAACCAGATTCCGCAGGCGGTTGCCGCATGGGCGGTTGCGACCATCGGCTCCAAGGTGGGCATCATTCTGGCCTGCATGGTGCTGATCATCATTTCCGGCATGGTCATCGACGTGACCCCGGCTATGCTGATTCTCATCCCGATCATGATGCCTGTGATTCGTCAGTACGGCATCAACCCGATTGCGTTCGGCGTTGCCTCGACACTGCTGTTCTCGCAGGGTCTGCTCACGCCGCCGGTCGGCAGTATTCTGTATGTGCTGGCAGACTATACCAAGATGCCCGTTATGCGCATCGCCAAGAACATGGTTCCGTATATCATCACGTTCATGGTGCTGGCTTTCTGCTTTATGATGTTCCCGCAGATCTGCACGTTCCTGCCGGGGCTGATTCAATAATGCCCGGGTTGCTGCCTGTCTTTGCGCAAAGGACAGGCGGCAACTCCTTTTTGCCGGAGGGCTTGTGATGAAACCTTATCTCATAAAAGCTCGAGCCGTTTACGAGCCGAACGGATACGGCGGCGCGACCGGATTGCTCGTTCGGGAAGGCAAAATTGCGCGCGTCGGCGACTACGCGACGCTGAAGCAAACGTATCCGGATTTGCCGACGCGGGAATACGGCTATGTGCTGCCTGCGCTGGTCAACACCCATGTCCATTTGGAGTTTGACGCCACGGCGCGGGCGAGGCTGAATTATCTGGCGGATACGCCTGAATTGCGCGTGCTCGGCGCGGCCCAAAGAGCGCGCGAGGCGCTGCAAAGCGGCGTCGCCACGCTGCGCGACGCCGGAAGCGACTGGGCGCTTTTGAACCTGAAGGATCCGCGCGCGCAGATGCTTTGCAGCCTGCCGAGGCTGCAAATGGCCGGGCCGCCGCTGACGGTTACGGGCGGCCATCTGCATTTTCTCGGCGAGGAAACGGATACGGCGGCGGACATGGTTCGGCAGACGCGGCTGCGCCAAAAGCGCGGATGTGACGCGGTGAAGCTGATCGTCACGGGCGGGCAGATGACGCCGGGCTCCGTGGCCGAACGGGTGAGCCTGACGACGGAGGAAATCCGCGCCGTTGTGGAGGAGGCGCATCTGCTCAATGTGCCGACCTTTGCGCACTGCCTGACGACCGAAGGATTTGTTCGCTGCATGGACGGCGGTGTGGATTGCATCGAGCATATTGCCTGCTTCATCCGCAACCGGGAAAACGGCCTGCTCGAACGCATGTATTGCCCCGAAACCATGAGCCGCTATACCGGTCGGAAGCGCTGGTTTATGATGGGGCTTTCCGCCGGATATCACAATTTGGATGATTTTAGAAGCGGAAAACGTCCCTGCGGCGCGAACGAAACCTTCTGGCTGGAACAGGAAGAGCGGATGTTCGCCATCTTCCGCCGCGTGACGGAACTGGGGCTTCTGCCCGTCTGCGGAACAGATGCGGGAACGGGTGGAACAAGATTTGATGAAACATGGCTGGAACTGGCGCTGATGGTTCGGCGCGGCGGCCTGAGCGAAAAAGAAGCCATTCATATCGGCACGCTGCAATCCGCCGCCTGTCTGGGGCTTGAAAACCAGACTGGCGCAATCCGGGAAGGGCTTTCGGCCGATCTGATGACGCTGGAAGAAGATCCTTTCACCCATATCGAGGCGCTCGCGCACCCTGCACAGGTCATCTGCCGCGGCGAACTCGTTTGAACACACAGCAATGACGGAGGAATGAGAACGATGATGAGATGTACCGTTTGCCATAAGCCGTATGTCGGCCCGAAGAACCACTATGTCTGCACCTACTGCGGCGCGTCGATTGAAAGTCCGGTCGATCTTGAAAAGAATCCCGAGCATCTGCGCGATGTGCTGCGCAAGGGAAGCGAAGATGGAATCTGGGGCTACCGCGATTTCTTCACGGTTCCGGAGGACGCTCAGCCTGTGACGATGGGCGAGGGCAACACCCCGCTGATCCATACGGATCGTTTGGGCGCGTTTTACGGCATGAAGAATCTGTATTTGAAAAACGAAACGCTGAACCCGTCCGGCACCTATAAGGATCGCTTTGCCACGGTGGCCACGACGCTGGCCAAGAAGGACGGCATCAAGCAGGTGGCGATCGGCTCTGCGGGCAATGCGGCGGCCGCCGTGGCGGCGTATGCGGCGAAGGCCGGGATGGAATGCTTCATCATGCTGCCGCCGGGAGCCGTGAAGGAACGCGCGTGGCAGAACATGTCCTACGGCGGACATTTCATCTACGGCGTGGGCGGCGTGAACGACTGCGTGAAGATGGCGGAAGACGGCGAGGCCATCTTTGGCTGGAAAAACATGTGCACCACGATGATGAACAACCCGCTGGCTTGCGACGGCTATAAGACCATCGCCTATGAAACGGCGCGGAGCATGAAGTTCGAGGCGCCGGATTACGTGGTCTGCCCGGTTGGCGGCGGCATTGTGGTCAGCAAGGTTTACAAGGGCTATGAGGAGATGTACGCGCTGGGCATGATCGACCATCTGCCCAAGATGATCGCGGTGCAGGCTGCGGGCTGTGCGCCGCTGGTCAAAGCGTTTGACGAAGGGAAGACGGCGACTGAAAAGTGGGAAAACGGCGATACCATCGCGTTTGCCATCTTTGATCCGGTGACGTTCGAAGGTGTGACCGCGCTCGACACGGTTCGCCGCAGCGGCGGACGCGCCATCGCCATTCCGGATGACAAGATTCTCGATGCGATGCGCGCCTGCGCGAAGATGGAAGCCGTCATCCCCGAACCGGCAAGCGCAGCGACGATTGCCGCCGCGGTCAAGCTGCACGAGGACGGCGTGATCGGCGAAAACGACCGCGTGGTTTGCGTGCTTACGGGCAGCGGTCTGCGCGATTTGAAGCTGTTCAACGACGAGAACGCCGATATTCCCAGCGTGCAGCCGGGCGATATGGATTCCCTCAAGAAAGCCGTCAACCACTACCAGAAATGAGGCGGATAAAATGATCAACGACGCTTTGACGCTGGAAATTTTTGAAGCCCTGATGGCGCAGGATACCATCAACCCGCCGGGAAACGAAATGCGCGGCGCGCTCTGCCTCAAGGAGATTTTTGATCGCGAGGGGATTCCCTGCGAGGTGCAGGATTTGGGCCATAACCGCGCGAACTTCATCGCCTGCTTCGGCGAAGGCGAGAAGACGCTGGAATACAGCGGACATCTGGATATCGTGCCCTGCGTCGGAGACTGGAAGCATACGGCGATCGGGACGACCGAAGAGGGCGATCTCATTTACGGGCGCGGCGCGTGCGATATGAAAGGCGGCGTTGCGGCCATGTGTTCGGCTGCGATTGCGCTTTATCGCGACAAAACGCCTCTAAACGGAAAGATCCGTTTGACGTTTGTTGCGGACGAAGAGGACGCCAATTTGGGTATGCATGCCTTTCTGAACACGCATGAGGCGGCGACATACACCATTCTTGGCGAGCCGACCAACCTGCATGTGGCCGTTGCGCATCGCGGCGTTGCGCGCTATTATATTGATCTGTTGGGGCACGCCTGCCACGCCGCGCTGCGTTCGACGGAGGAAACCGCCGTCGCGAAGGCGGCGCGCGCCGTCATGGCGATTGAGGACTTAAACGCGCAGTTGGAAGCGATGAAGCATGACGTTCTGCCCTCGCCGTCCATCGTTGTGACAATGATGCAGGGCTATGAGAAGGATAACGTGGTTCCCGGAAAGGTACGGCTGCTGGTTGATTTCCGCGTGCTGCCGGGGATGAACGAACCGCAGACGCGCAAGCTGGTTCAGGATGCGCTGGATGCGCACGGCATCAAGGGCTACGAGCTCAAGAAGCACTTCTTCATGCCGGGCGGCGAGGTGGATAAAGCGCATCCGTTTGTTTCCGCCTGCGTAAAGAAGGCCGGCGAGCTGCTGGATCGAGCGGAAGAACCCATGCCTTTCGGCGCTTCCTGCGAGCAATGCTTCCTGGTGGAGGCAGGTGCGGCGACGGTGATCATCGGGCCGGGCAGTCTGGATCAGGCGCATACGGTGGATGAATACGTCGAAAAGGCGCAACTGCTCCGTGCGGCAGAGCTGTATCGCCAGATTGCGATGGATATTCTGAAATGAGCTTGATACGCCCTAAAGCGAGTCCGAAATAAACGGAATTCGTTCGCTCGGGTGGCGAAAAAACAAAGAGGGACACGACGAATAACATGCCCCCATAATGCGGACTCTCGAACACGGAAAGAATTCGTGGCTGCATTATGGGGGATTTTGTTTCATACTAAGGCGTAGACTCGATATCGACCAGCAGGTATTTGGGCTTGTTGTTTTTGAAAATGACCGCCTGTCCCTGGGCATCCGCAATGCGCGTGACTCTGGAAAAATTCTGGTTCGCCTCAGACGCGGAAACAATGGCATTGGTGTTAATCATCATAAGAATTCCTCCCTTTACGGCTATTATACCACGAAAAATAGGTAGTATTCAACCTATCTTTGAGAGGGGACATGTCCGATCAAAAAAATGCGCCGCTCGCGATGGGCGGCGCAGAGAATAAAGAGGCAAGTATTATGTTCGGTGTGACTTGACCCAGGCAAGAAGTTCTTCGTAGCTTAT
>OLOV01001817.1_pt1 | contig 15893 bp, 15 predicted proteins | sample 1672931 | NCBI WGS metagenome assembly OLOV01 (sample SAMEA3136738, study PRJEB25190) | human gut metagenome | biome: human gut; feature: human-associated habitat; material: faeces | place: Austria | collected 2013
TGCGTCAGCGAATGCCGCATGAACGGCTTCATGAAGAGAGGCAGCGCCGCAGGAGCCACGTCACCGGCGACCTCGTGGCCGGAGACTATGGGCGGGATGCGGAAGGGGTGCTTGCCATGAAAAGCATGGATCTCCGAGCCGCATATGCCGCAGCAGCGGATCCGGATCTTCACGTCGTCCGGCCTTTCTATCTGAGGTTCAGGCATATCATCGCGGAATTCCGCAATGCCTACTGCTTCAAAATATCCAGCTCTCAATGCTGCTCTCCTCCGTGTAATATGTTTAGATACAGAACGGGTATTATTTCGCCCAAGCTCTGTTATACATTATTCTGCCGTTCACCAGCGTCATTCTGACATCTGATGTGGCCTTGATATTCTCAAGCGGGCTGCTGCCAAGGACGGTTATATCCGCCTGATAGCCGGGAAGTATGCGGCCTATCCTATCCTCGCGGCCGGTCACGCGCGCCGCCACAGACGTCGCCGCGCGAAGCGCTTCCACATTGCTCATCCCGATCGCGACGAGGTTTTCAAACTCCAGCGCATTCGTGCCGATATGATTGCCAAGCGTGCCGCAGTCCGTGGAAAAGGCCATAGTCACACCGGCCTTATAGGCGCGGCGCGCGCTTTCCCAATGCACCTGCGCGGTCTTGGCGAGCAGGTCTATGACGGGCTGCGTCTTATTGGCAAGCATCTCCTTGGACGGCGACGGCGAGGGCGAGAGCAGCGTGGGAAGCATTATCTTCCCGTGCTTGAGCATCAGTTCTATCCCCTCATCGTCGATTCCCGTGCCGTGGACGACCACGTCACCACCGGCAGAGAGAAAGTTCTTGATGGACTGCGCGCCGCGGAGATGCGCGTGGACGGGCGTGCCGTAATTATGCGCCTCGTCAATGGCAGCCGTTATCTCCTCCACGGTGAAGTCCGTCGCGTTGGAGTTGCGCCCGACCATGCGGATGGGAGGACTGAGCTGCATTTTCACAAAGTCCACGCTCCACCACATGAGGTCGCGTATGGCCTTGCGCATGCCGTAGGGGCCGTAAGGTTCCATGGAAAAGCCGATAAAATGTGCCTTGTTCGTCGTGAGCTGCTTTCCGGATATCAGGTAATTCGGCCCGGGCACAAAGCCCTTCTGGATGGCTTCACGCAGGGCGCAGTCGATGAAATTACGCCCGCCGCCGTCCATGACGGTTGTAAACCCGGCCTCAAGCATCTTGCGGCAGTTGTCAACGCCGAGAAACGCCGCGGCGCTGTCGGCATTGGGGTAAAGCTCCCCTCCCGCCGACATGGTCGAGAGGGTGCGGTTTTTATCCGCAGGGACCTCGTCGAGCAGCATGTGCATATGGCAGTCTATAAAGCCGGGGGAAACAAAGGCGCCGTCAAGATCAATGATGCGCACATCGCCCGTGCAGACGGCCTCGCCGTCGCATATCGCGTCTATCTTTCCATCGGCAATAACAAGGCTTTTGCCGCGAAGCGGCTCCTCATTGACGCCGTCAAATATGACGGCGTTTTTAAGGATCAGAACATCTTGCATAGTTATTTTTCCTCCTTCATTACACCGGCTGCACTATGTCAGGCTCGGAAGGAAGGTGATGATCTCGGGCACGAACGCGAACAGGAACAACGCCGCGAACCCGACGATTATGAACGGCCAAACGCCCTTCACGACCTTGACATACGGCGTATTCGTCGTTGACACCGCGGTGAACAGGTTGACGCCGAAGGGCGGCGTGATAAACCCGATGACAAGCACGATGCAGAACAGCACGCCGAGGTGCAGCGGGTCGCAGCCAAGCTGGATGCCGATGGGCGTAAGGATGGGCGCAATGATGACTATTGCGGCCAGAGTCTCCATAAGGGTGCCGACAAGCGCGAGGAACGCGATGAGGACAAGGAGATAGATCGTCTTGTTATGCAGGATAGGAACAAGCGCCTGTGCGACCTTATTGGGGATATTCGCCGTGGCAAGCGCCAGTCCGAACACACTGGATATACCGATGACAAGGGCTATCGTCGCGGAAGAGACGATGGTGCGTTTGATGATCTCCCAGAACTTTTTGAAATTCATCTCCTTATACGCGATGGACAGCAGGCACGAGTAAATAACACATATAGTCGCAGCTTCGGTCGGCGTGAATATACCGCCGTAAATGCCGCCGAGCACCATCACCGGCATGAACAGGACTGGCAGGGCCTTCACAGTGCTTGTGAGGACCTCCTTCGCGGTATAGTGCACGTCGGATTTCTTCACGCCTTCTTTTTTGGCGATGAAATGGTTGAGGATGCAGAAGAGTATTGCGATTATGATGCCGGGGATGACGCCGCCCATGAACATGTCCGGGATGGACACGCCCATTGTGCTGCCGTAGACTATCATCGCCACACTGGGCGGGATTATCGGGCCAAGCGCGCCGCCGGCCGCAAGCATACCAGCCGCGGTGCTCTGCTTATACCCGGCCTTCATGAGAGACGGCCACATGACAGCGCCGATCGCCGCGACCGTCGCCGGGCCGGAGCCCGTCAGCGCCGCAAAAACCGCGCAGCACACTATCGTTATCGCGCCCGCCGCACCGTTGACGCGGCCGAACAGCTTTTCGACCCATTCGACAAGGCGCTTTGAAAGCCCGCCGGATTCCATGATATAACCCGCCAGCGTGAACAGCGGCACGGCAAGCAGCACAAAGCTGTCCATGCCCGTCACGGCCTTCTGTGCAATCGCGTTTATGGAGCGAAGCCCCGTTGCCATGAACATCACGGCAGAGGAAAGAGAGATGCAGAAGAACACCGGAAGCCCGATGGCCATCAGCACAAGTAGACTTACAACAAGTATCGCACCGGCGCTCATATCTCCCCCACCTCCGTTTCTATGGTCTGCTTCCGGGCGTCATGACTGCGTATTTTCTCAAGGGTATCCAGAATGTGCTCTATGGCGTGCATTATCATGCCAAAGCCGCACAAGGGGACCGCAAGGTAAATAAGAGGCTTGGCCAGATGCAGGGTCGGAGTTGACTGGCCCCAGGATACCTTCATCATAGCTATCCCGCCCATGATGAAAATGACGCTCAGCGCAATAACAAGGAGATTGTGCAGACAGAACATCAATTTCTGCGGTACATTCGGCAGCAGATCATACAGCACGGATATAGAGGTGTGCGCCCATTTGCCCACGGCAATGGAGCCGCCGAGAAGGCTCATCCATATGAAGCAGTAGCGCGCCAGCTCCTCAGTTCCGACGAGGGATGAATTCATGATATAGCGTGTGAATACCTGTACGAAAGAGGCTGCGATCAAAACGATAAACAGTATGCCAGCTGTGGTCATATACACCGCGTCTATGCCGCCGTTTATCTTGTGGAGCGTTTTATTGAACATTTCTTCTCCTATATCTGGCTAGACTCGTCTTTTCGTATCTATCCTATCCGATTCAGTATTTAATATAGTATGGCAGGCTTACGCGCGGCCAAGCTTTGCAAGCACCATGTCGAGCAGTTCATTGCCGACCTCGCCGCGGATCCAATCAACAACGGATGCGGTGGCTTCCTGGAACTCTGCAACATCGTCAAGCGGGTTGACCTCGCAGCCGGAGGCGGCCATTTCGTCAAGCAGCTTCTGCTCATTATCGATGACCTTCACGCGGGATTCATCGCGGGCCTGCTTCGCGGCCTCCATGACGAAGCCCTGCTGCTCTTCGGTCAGACTGTTCCATGTGCTGTCGGACATGTTGAGGGTTATGGGGCTGCAAAAATGCTTGGTCAGCGACAGATATTTGCAGATCTGATAGAAGCTGCCGGAGTAGATAGCGGATGCGGTGATCTCAAGGCCGTCAACGGTCTTCTGCTGGACGGCGGTGGTCGCCTCGGAGAATGCCATGGTGGTGGGGTTCGCGCCAAGCGCCTCAAAGGTCTTTACGTAAAGGGTGGACTCGGGCAGTCTGATCTTGAGCCCCTTGAGATGATGAGCACGAAGTTATCCAGGGCATATTTGTTCGCCGTCATCATCGCTTCCCAGATTATGCCCTCGTTCATCTCGCCGTCGCCTGCCATGACGAAAACGCGGTAATCCTTCTTATCCCGCTTCCCGGCAAGCGCCATTCCCGCCGCGCAGGACACGCCCTGTCCGAGAGAGCCGGTGGAGATATCTACGCCGGGGCATTTCTTCATATCGGGGTGTCCCTGAAGGATGGAGCCCTCCTTGCGCAGGGTGTGCAGCTCCTTTTCCGGGAAATAGCCCAGCAGCCCAAGTGCGGAATAAAGTATGGGGCAGACATGGCCCTTGGACAGCACAAAGCGATCCCTGTCCGGCCACTTCGGGTCCTTCGGGTCTATTTTCAGTTCCGAATAATACAGCGCCGCGACTATGTCCGCCGCAGAGAACGCCCCGCCCGGATGGCCGGACTGCGCCTCATAAATCATCGTCAGCGCGGTCATCCTAAGCTGCTTTGCACGCTCTTTAAGCATGCTTATCTTTTCCTCGTACAAGCCGACCACTCCTTATTCTCTGAATATCGATTGCAAAAACAAAATCAGCCTCGTCAATGTTCAATGTTGAACATTGACGAGGCCATAATAACATTGCGTGCGTCTCACGTCAAGCATTGTCAGTGACTTCACACAAATTTTGTTGAATTTCGACTATTTCAAAGTGTCTTTCCAGTAATATTGACCAAATTTCAAAGCTTCTTCTATGCTTGCGCCCGGCTTTTTCTCAAGCGCGTCGAGATGCATACGGTGCGCCTTGACGAGATATTCCCTGTCGTTTTCCTCGCAGACCTTCTTGACGGTACGATAGCGCGAAAGATTTGTGACGTTGAGCAGGAACTCATTGAGCATGACGGCGAGGGAATTATGCGTCGCCTGCGCCACAGCCTCATGAAAACCGAGGTCGGCGTCAAGTATAGCCTGAATATCGTAAGGCTCCGCCTCAAGGCGTTCAAGAAGGACGTCATACGCCCGCTCCAGCTTTTCCGTATCTTCCTCATTGAGTCCGTTGTCGATAACAAGCTTTGAAACGCCCATATCTATGATATCGCGCAGTCCGACGACATCCTTATATGACTCCTCCTCATGGAGAATGATGCTGTAGAGCATGGGATTTAGTATCTGCGGGGAGAAATCACTGCATACAAAGGTGCCCTCCGGGCGGCGCACCTCGACCACGCCGTAAGCGCGCAGGGTCTGTATCGCCGAACGCAGGGAGTTGCGGCTGACCTTGAAAAGGGAGATCATCTCCATCTCCGTTGGCAGCTTGTCGCCAGGCTTGAACTCCCCCGCCATTATGGCGTCCGTTATCTTGTTTATCACCTGCTGCACTACAGACTCGTTGCTGACCGGCGTCATCATATTATCATTGTTTAACATCCGCTGCGGTTCCTCTCAACTTTTTGTTTTCCTATATAATAACATTCTACAGGCGCAAGGTCAACCGGATTCGGCAGCGATGTTAAGCCGGCGTTAACGCGCGGCAGTATACGGCACAGGCGGCATAGACAAAATGTGAAAAATATGTTAACATAGATATATTCAATATACAGGAGCGGGCACATGAAAAAGATAGCGGCGCTGCAAAGCCTTCGGGCACTGGCTTTTCTTGAAATATTTCTGGCACACTGCGGGGTCTCGCCATACATGGGAGCGCTTGGTGTGTCGATATTCATCGTGCTGTCGGGCTTCTGCATGGCGATAAACTACATTCCGCGTATCGACACCATGCCGGAGACTCTGCGCGGAAGCGTGCGCTTCGCCGTGTCGAAGGTGAAAAAGCTGTATCTCCTGCACGTGATAATGACGCTGTGCGCCGTGGCGCTGCGCGGCGTGCCGCAGTCCGTGCCGGATGTGCTGCGGCTGGTGATAAACATTCTGCTGCTGCAAAGCCTGTTCCCAAGCTCCAGCGTTTATTTTGCGTACAACGGCATCGCGTGGTATCTGTCCACATACATGTTCATCTGCCTTGCCGCGCCCTTCATCCTGCGCCGCATATCCGCCGCGAGCGGAAAACGCCTTGCCATATATGCCTCCGTATCGGCGTGCGCGATGCTTATCCCGGCGGCGCTGCTGTCCGCGCTGCGCGTGCCCGTCGGCGACGATTTTGCAAAATGGTTCACCTACATATGCCCGGCCTACAGGCTGCTGGACTTCATGCTCGGCGCGATACTGGGTCAGGTATATCTCACACGCGGCGCGGCAGAGGGCGCGCGGCCGCATCTCATGATGCACGCGGTCATCGCCGCGGGGCTGCTGGCGGCGTGGCTGCTCATCCCGGCCGCAGGCTTTGACGGGTACAGGTACACGCTTGCTTTCCTTCTGGCCGCTATGCTGCTGGTGTTCATCTTCGCCCGCGGCGGCGACAGCTTGCCGGGCTTTCTCGCGGGCGGACTGCTTATCACGCTGGGCGATCTGTCATCCTCGGCGTTTCTTATCCACCAAGTGGTCATACAAGCCTGCCGGATGCTCATGCGCGGGGTTCCCTCGATGCAGGGGCGGCTGGGCACGACGGTGCTTGCCGCTGTCAGTCTGGCCGTGACCCTTGCCGCCGCGAAGCTGTATGAGCTTATGCGCGGCAAGCTGAAAGCCCCTGCCGCCGCGGGCAAGGGCTGAGAATTCAATATTGGGAATATCATAAGAGCGCCGCAGATGCGGCGCTCAGACTGTCAAAGAATCCATGCTGCAAAGTAAAGAGACAGAGCAGCGGGGGAGCTTGAGGGGGCAAGGCCCGCCTCAAATCGGATAAACCGCCGCAGAAAGGCTTGATGTGTCAAGGCTTTCGGGCGAAGCGGCATTTTGAACGCTTTCAAAATGCCCGGCGGATAAGCGCGGTCAAAAAAGTCTCACGGACTTTTTTGACAAGCTGAGCGCCGCAGATGCGGCGCTCTTATAGCTTGTTTTACTTACTTGTTTCTCGCGTTGTCCACGATTATCTGGTTTGCCTTGGTCATGCGGATATGGTGGCGAATGGCATCCTCGCCGACGGCGGATATAACCGCCTCGACCGGCATCTGATACTGCGCAGCAAGGTCATACGCCGCGCGCTCAAGCTCCTCCGGCGTGGCCGTGATATTCTCCGCGTCGGCCACAGCGCCGAGAAGAAGGTCCGCACGGCACTGTGCCTCGGCACTGTCACGCTGCTCCTCGCGCCACTGTTCGAGGCTTTTCCCCTCTGTGCAGAGGTAGGCGGCGAACACCTCAGACGCGACCTGCTCCGCCGCAAGCCCGCCGCGGGCGTAGGCGCGCCTCTCCGCTGCGCGCACTATGCTTTCCGCGTCCACATCCAGAATGCCGTCAAACGCCTGTGTGAACGCGCCGATATCCTGCATCCCCATGCCGATGTAGCTTTCCGCCGCGGCCATGGCCTTTTCCCACAGCTGCGCATCGTCAAGGCCGAGGGAGAGCGTTCCGTTAAGATCGCCGATTATGGCGCGGATGTCCGCAAGCGTATTGAGCGAAAGGCTTTCAAGAAGCTCCGTCTCCTTTTCAAGCAGGGCGCTGTCTATCTTGCGCTGTATCATAAGCTCGGGCACGGCGGCGCGGATGTTCCTCGCCGCGGCCTGAAGCGCGGCCTCCTCAAAATCCTCACAATGACCGACATCGACCTCGACGCCCTTGTACTGCCCGAGGATGACGTCCGGCGCGATCGCGCCCTCGAAGCGCACGTCAATGCCGCCGTCGCCGCATTCATCCATCGCCGTCACGCGCACATAGATAAGCGCTGGAAGGCCGTTTTCCGCCGTAAATGCGTCTATCGCGGCCTTTACAGCCCCCTGCGCCGAACCGGCCGCGGCTATATCCGCCGCGGAAATGTTCACCTGCGCGTACACGCTGCCTCTATCTATGCTCGATTCAAGTACTTTCATAAATATCTCCGTTTCAACTTTTAGTTTTTTCTATTTTATATCAGCATTTGCCCCGCGTCAATCATTGAATTGTGCAATGTGTAAGGCCGCGCATCGGTTGACGAAGCGTGCCGCGCATGATATATTCATGAAAACGATATTCAGAGGTGACACCACATGCCGACAAACGTTCCGTTCTACCCTGCCGATATACTTCTGCCCAAGGAGGGGCATGAAAAGTGGGCCTGCATCGCCTGTGACCAGTTTACCTCGCAGCCGGAGTACTGGCGGCGGGCGTACGAGCTGGCAGACGGCGCCCCATCCGCGCTGCACGTGATATTCCCGGAGGTCTATCTTGAAGACGGAGACAGTGCAGAGCGCATCAGCGCGATAAACGCGAAGATGGCGGAGTATCTTAAAGGCGGCGTATTTGAGGAATACAAAGACGCGCTTATATACGTGGAAAGGACGCTTGCCGGTGGGCGCGTGCGCCGCGGCATCGTGGGGGCATTCTCGCTGGCGGACTACAGCTATGAGCCGGTGGCAAAGCCGCTCATCCGTCCGACGGAGGGAACGGTCCTGTCCCGCATCCCGCCGCGCGTCGCCATCCGGGAAAAGGCCCCTCTGGAGCTGCCGCACATCATGGTGTTCATGGACGACAGACGCCGTGAGATAATCGAGGGGATAGACCGCGGCGCGTGCACGAAGCTCTATGATTTTGAGCTTATGCTGGGCGGCGGGCACCTGCGCGGTTGGCTGCTGCCGGAAAGCGAACAGCGGCGCGTGCTCTCTGCGCTGGCGCGCCTCGCGGATGAGAGCGGCGAGGACGGCGAACGGCTTCTTTTCGCCGTCGGCGATGGGAACCACTCCCTCGCCACGGCCAAGGCCGCCGCGGGTATCATCGGCACGGAAGCGGCGCAGTACGCGCTGGCAGAGCTTGTCAACATTCACGACGAGGGCGTGGACTTTGAGCCGATATACCGCGTGCTTTTCAATGCGGATGTATCCGCCGTCACCGCCGCCCTGCATGAAAGCTTCCGCGGCAAGGACGGGAAATGCATCGAGTATATATCTGCCGTAGGTTCGGGCAAAATATACACCGATGAACTTGAGACGGGCGCGATACAGGACTTCATCGACGGGTACATCGCCGCGCATCCACAGGTGCGCGTGGATTATATTCACGGTGCGGACGCCGTGCGCACTCTTGCGCAGACGCCCGGCGCTGTCGGCTTTTTATACGGCGGGCTTCGCAGGGATGAGCTTTTTGACTATGTCCGCGAAAACGGCATTCTTCCGCGCAAAAGCTTTTCCGTCGGTCAGGCATGCGACAAGCGCTATTACATGGAGGCGCGCAGGATACGCTGAGCGGCGCGCGTGCGCCGCAGCACCGGAGGGATCATGAAATATAACCGCATATTCAACATATTTGTGCTCATATTCGGCGTGCTGTGCATACTTTACTGGCTGGGCATGGGGCTTGCCGTGCGCTTCGGCCAGTCGCTGCTTTGGCTTTGGCCGGTGGTGGGCGCGCTGTGCATCGCGCGATATACTCTGGTACGGCACGCGGCGAAAACGGGGCGGCCTCTGCCCTTCCCGCCGCGGCTCATAAAAACGGCGCGCATACTTCTGTGCGTGTTCCTCGCCGTGTTTGCCGCGGGCGAGGCGCTTATATGCACGGGCGCGCACGCGCAGGCTGAGGCGGGGCTTGACTGCGTCATCGTCCTCGGCGCGAAGGTGAACGGCACGAAGCCCAGCGGCGCGCTGACGCAGCGGATATGGGCGGCGGCGGATTACCTCGACGCAAATCCGGACACGGTCTGCATCGCCTCCGGCGGGCAGGGCAGCGACGAGGGAATAAGCGAGGCGGAGTGCATCCGGCGCGATCTTATCGCGCTCGGCATCGCGGAGGGCAGGATAATACTTGAGGACGAGTCCACCGACACGCTTTCAAACCTGCAAAACAGTTTCGCGCTCCTGCCGCCCGGCACGGAACGCGTCGGCATAGTCACGAATGACTTTCACATTTTCCGCGCCCTTGCGATGGCGAGGCACATATCCGGTCTTGAGTTCTGCGGCGTTCCGGCTGCCTCCACGCCCTACGGCTTCATACACTACGCCATGCGCGAATTTTTTGCCGTGGCGCAGGGGGTGGTCAAGGGCGAGCTGAGCCTTTGACGCACAGCCGAGATTGAAATATGCGCGCGGATATGGTAGAATCATAGGAGGCAGGCGTCTTTTGTGTTGCCTGCCCCCTATTTTGCTTTTACAGTATTTCTTGAATGGAGACACAGATGAAAACAGCCGTCAGAAACAGAGCGGGCATTGTTATAGGTGTTGTCGTCATACTCGCGGTGCTTGCCGCCGCAGTATTTTTTGTGACGAAGCTTCTGAACAAAGAGGAGCCTGACCCGCACGAGGGGCAGGTGTATATATATGACGGGTTCGACTGGGTGTGGATGACGCCGCTGGAGGGCGTGCCTGCAAGCACGTTCACCGCGGAGATGTTCACCGGAGCCGGAAGCGAAATAAAATACCTCGGCAGCGACTATGAGGTGCTGCGCGGCATAGACGTGTCGGAGCACCAGCTTGACATCGACTGGAACAGCGTCGCGCAGTCGGGCGTGGATTACGCGTACATCCGCGTGGGGCGGCGCGGCTATACCGAGGGCGGGCTTTTCGAGGACCCGTACTTCAAGGCAAACGTTCAGAGGGCGCAGAACGCCGGATTGAAGGTCGGCGTATACATGTTCTCTCAGGCCATCACCGTGCAAGAGGCCATTGAGGAGGCGCGCTTCGTGCTGGAGCGCATAGGCGCGTATAACATCACCCTGCCGGTCGTGTTCGACTGGGAGAAGATCCACGAGGCCGACGCGCGCACAGCGGATATCACCATGGAGGGGCGCACGGACTGTGCCGTTGCTTTCTGCGAGACGGTCAAGAACGCGGGCTACACGCCTTGCGTATATTTCAACCGGAATCTCGGCTACTACGGATACGACCTGACGCGCCTTACGGACTATATGTTCTGGTTTGCCCTGCCGGAGAGCGGCTTTCCCAACTTCTATTACGCCGCCGACATGTGGCAGTACAGCTTCACGGAGACGGTGCCCGGCATAAACGTGGAAACGGATATGAACCTGTGGTTCATTCCCACTGCCGCGCAGGACGGAGAGGACGCGTCCGGGCAGTAAATTTTGTTGCGTTCTTACATGGCTGATGGTATAATATACGCGATTTTTACATGATTTTCATGTTTTGAGGCGGTGGTTATATTGAACGATTTCAACACGCTGAAAAAAGCGGCGCGGAAGAGCGACGCAAACCTTCCCATATACAAGCTCGCCATACTCGGCGACTGTGCCACGCAGCATATCGCCACGGCCATCAAGGGCGAGGCGTTCCTGCGCGGGGTAAATGCGGACATATTCGACGCGGATTATGACCAGATACAGGCGCAAACCATGGACGGCGCGTCGGAGCTATACACCTTCGCCCCTGCGGGCGTGCTTCTGGTGATGTGCACGGAGAAGCTTTACGAGGGCTTTTGCAGCACCCCGGCTGAACAACGCAGTAGCTTTGCGGACGCCGTCACGGCGCGCATCCGCACGTACTGGGAGCTTATTTCCGGCCATATCAACACGCGCATCCTGCAATTCACTTTCGCATATATGAATGACGGCAGCATGGGCAGTTACGCGCTGCGTGAGTGCGCATCCTTTACGTTTCAGCTCACGAAGCTGAACTTCCTGCTGAGTCAGGCGGCGTCGGAGAGGAAAGATGTTTTCCTTGTGGACATAAACGCCGTTCAAAGCATGATAGGCGCACAGCGCTTCAAGGACGACAAGCTATATTATGTGGCCAAGATGCCTTTCTCGCTGGAAGCGCTGCCGTACATCGCCGCAAGGACGGTGGACGTTATACGTGCGATACGCGGCAGTATAAAGAAATGCGCCGTGCTCGATCTTGACAACACGCTGTGGGGCGGCGTCATCGGCGACGACGGGCTCGACGGGATAGAGGTCGGCGAGCTTGGCACGGGGCACGCTTTTTCCGAATTTCAGATGTATCTGAAGGAACTGAAAAAACGCGGGATAATCCTTGCCGTGTGCAGCAAGAACAATGAGGACACGGCGAAGCTGCCGTTTGAAAAGCATCCGGAAATGATACTGCGGTTGGACGACTTCGCCATTTTCGTCGCCAACTGGCAGGACAAGGCGTCCAACATCATGTACATACAGAAAACTCTGAACATCGGTATGGACAGTATGGTTTTCTTTGACGACAATCCGTTTGAAAGGGGCGTCGTGCGTTCCCTCATTCCGGACATAACTGTGCCGGAACTGCCCGAGGATCCGGCAGAATACCTCAGCTATGTCCGCGCACTGAATCTGTTTGAAACGGCGTCCTTCTCCGCGGCCGATGCCGACAGAACCGAGCAGTACCGTCAAGAGGCCGGAAGGGCCACGCTTATTGCCCAGTTCGCCGATTATGACGAGTATCTGAAAGCGCTAGAGATGCGGGCTGTAGCCAGCCCCTTTGACAAGTTCCACTATCCGCGCATCGCACAGCTCACGCAGCGCTCCAACCAGTTCAACCTACGCACCGTCCGCTATACCGAGGGTGAAATTGAAGCGCTTGCAGACGACGCAGGGCACATCACGCGCTATTACTGTCTGCGCGACAAGTACGGCGATTACGGCCTTATAAGCGTGGTAGTGCTGGACAAGATGAGCGACGAGGCGCTCTTCGTCAGCGAATGGCTGATGAGCTGCCGCGTTCTAAAGCGCGGCATGGAGGAGTTCATCGTCAACGACATCATCAGCACCGCGCGCGAAAATGGCTTCAAGCGCGTCATTGGCGAATACGTGCCCACAGCAAAAAACGCCATGGTCGCAGACCTGTATGAACGCATGAGCTTTAGAAAAGAAGCCGGGCTGTTCATTGCAGACACAGATACATTTGAAATGAGAAAAACATACATTACGGAGGAAGAGAAATGAGCCGAGAAGAAGTTTTTGCAGCACTGGACGAGGTCTTTCAGGATGAGTTTGACGATGAGACCATCCATGTGACGGATGCGACCGTTGCCGACGATATAGACGGCTGGGACAGTCTTGAACATATTGACCTTATCATCGCCGTTGAGCGCAGATTCGGCATCAAGTTCACCATGGGCGAAGTGAACGGCATGAAAAACGTCGGCGAAATGGCGGATATCATTCTCCGCCGCATGAGTTGAGGCGGTATGTTTACTGTCACTTCGTTTGCATTCTTCGTTTTTATTGCACTTTCGCTACTTGCATACTACGTCTTTCCGAAGAGGTATCAATGGCTCGTGCTGCTTATATGCAGCGTTCTGTTCATATACTTCTCGTCCGGTCTCTCCTGCTTCATTTTTGTGGCGATCGACCTTGCGGCAGTATACTTCGGCTCGCTGCTGATAGAGCGGACAGGAAACACGAAAGCGCGTAATGCTATTGCCGCGGTGGCTATAATCATCATCGCGGCGGTGCTCTATGCGCTTAAATACTGGAATAACGTTCTGGAATGGACTGGCGGGCTGTTTTCCGCGCTTAGGCTTCCGCTTGCGTACTGCGGCTGGATTGCCCCTGTCGGCGTGAGTTATTTCTCTCTATCTGCCATCGGCTTTATTCTCGATGTCAACTGGCGGCTGAGCGCGGCAGAGAAGAATCCTGCAAAGCTTACCACGCTGGTGCTGTGGTTCCCGGCCACTATCTGCGGCCCGTTCACACGCTACGGCGAGCTTGCCGGAAGCTTGTTTGCCCGGCATGACTTCGATTATGACAGGTTTAAATTTGGGGCCTACAGGCTGCTGTACGGCCTGTTCAAAAAGCTCGTCATAGCCAACCGCATTGCGGGTTACACCGGAGTTATCTTCTCTCCCACGTACAGCGGCTACACCGGTGCATACATCGTCGTTGCGGCGCTGCTCTACGCGTTCCAGCTATATTCCGACTTTTCCGGCTGCATGGATATCATGCTGGGCGTATCGGAAATGTTTCAGGTGTCGCTTCCGGAGAACTTCCGCCGCCCGTTCTTCTCGCAGAATCTTTCTGAATTCTGGCGCAGGTGGCATATAACGCTGGGGCAATGGGCAAAGGACTATGTGATGTACCCACTGCTCAAAAGCCGCCCGTTCGTCTGCCTCGGCGACTGGGGCAAAAAGACATTCGGCAAGAAGCAGGGAAAACGCGTACCGACCTATGCTGCCATGCTGGTTTTGTGGCTGGTCATAGGCTTCTGGCACGGCGGTACTCTGCGCCATGTATTTGCAAGCGGCGTGCTGCCGTGGTTTATCATCGTCAGCGGACAGATATGCCAGCCGCTGCTGGATAAGCTGGGGAAGCTGCTGCACGTTGACAAGTCGCGTTTCAGCTACAGGCTGTTCTGCTCTCTGCGCACCTTCTTTTTCATGTGTGTGACGTGGGTGTTCTTCGCCTCTACGTCCGTCGGGCGCGGCTTCTGGATGCTTAAAAACATGCTGATAGAGCACAACGCGTGGGTTCTGGCCGATAAGTCTCTGGGCGAGATTGGCCTTTCGACGGAGGATATATTTATTCTCTTTGTGTCTTTCGTGATAGTTCTGCTTGTCGGCGTGCTACAGGAAAAAGGCATAAAGCTGCGCGAACGCTTTGAAAAGCAGGGGCTTGTGTTCAGGTGGGTATTCCTTCTCGCGGCTATATTTGCCGTCATGGTGTTCGGCGTATACGGCCCCGGTTATAACGCCGCCGACTTTATTTACAGGGGGTGAGACGCATGAGTAAAGGACTTAAAAACGCACTACGGCTCGTCTGCTTCCTGCTGGTTTTCCTTGCGCTGTACTCGTGCGTTGCCACGCTTCTTGTTGCAAAGAACTATCAGTGGGAAAACTTCCGCGGCCTGTATTCGGAGCGGCGCGATTCTCTGGACTTCATGTATCTCGGCAGCAGCGCATGCTATATGTCGTGGATGCCGTATGACGCGTGGGCTCAGTCGGGGCTTACATCCTACACCTTTGCAATGAGCAGTCTGCCGTCATATGCTTACGTGCCCATGCTCAAGGAGGCCGGGCGGATGCAGCAGCCGCAGTTTTTCATAATAGATGTGCGCCCCTTCGTGCAGTCATACGTCAAGCCGGATCTTTCCGATGTGACCAGCGGCATAACCGTCATAAACGCAATGAAGACTTTCTCCCCCAACCGTCTGCCGCTTGCGGCGCGCTGCTATGAACTATATTCCGACAAGGTCGCCGCCGGACAGGTCGAAAGTCAGGGCGAGACTTTCGCTTCCTTCCTCTTTGACATTATAAGATATCACGTCACGTGGCGTGAGCTTGACAAATCATACTTTCCCAAGGCATCCGTCGATCTCCCCTACAACTGCTCAAAGGGGTATTACGGAACCGACCTGTGCGAGGTACTGGAGCTGAGCGATAATTCCGCCGTCACCTCCACGCTTGCTATTCATCCCGATGCTCAGACCGACCTTGAATCCGTGCTTAATCATCTGGCCCAAACCGGAGCGCAGGCGCTGTTCGTCAACGCCCCATCCGGCGAGAGTGTCGAGGAAAAGCAGAAATATAATTACATTGCGCGGCTCGTCGGTGAGCGGGGCTACCGCTTTGTGGACTTCAACGACCTTATCGACGACATGGGAATCGATGCCGGTACGGATTTCTACAACAGGAACCATTTGAATATATATGGCTCAGAGAAGTACACCGCATATCTCATGAACTACATTCTCGAAAACTATGAGCTAAGCCCCCGGCACTCGCAGAAAGCCGAAGCCGATTGGCGCGAGGGCTACTCCGCGTGGCTCAATATAAAGGACAACATCAAATCGCATTGACATCCATTGCCGGCTGTACAGGAACAGCCGGCAATGGATATGAAAAATCGCAACAAAACACTTGATATTTTGCCTCGAATGAGATATACTTTTCGACAGCGTGCCGGTGTGATGGAATGGTAGACGTAGCGGATTCAAAATCCGCCGATGGCGACATCGTGTGGGTTCGAGTCCCACCACCGGCACCATGGCGAGTGTTCTTACAGCATTTG
>OLOV01001819.1_pt1 | contig 15888 bp, 15 predicted proteins | sample 1672931 | NCBI WGS metagenome assembly OLOV01 (sample SAMEA3136738, study PRJEB25190) | human gut metagenome | biome: human gut; feature: human-associated habitat; material: faeces | place: Austria | collected 2013
GTATGGCGGAACTTTTAAAAACTGTCGTGAACTGGGGACTTAAGACTATGCTCGGGGCAGTTGTCGGACTTCAGGTAGTGCGTAATCTCGTGGCTCCGGTCATCGATACTCTGAAACGGAGTATGGTCGGAAGGGCGGCCGGTGCGCTTCCGGGGATCGGGAATGCAGTCAATATGGTGACGGAGCTTGTGCTGACAAGTGCGGTGCTGGTACGCAACTGCCTGGGTGTCGTGATCCTTCTGGCGTTTGTGGCGGTCGGTGTCGGGCCGGTGATCCATTACGGACTGCAGTCACTTGTGTATCGCTTTCTTGCGGCAGTGGCGCAGCCTGTTTCAGATAAAAGAATCGTCGAGTCACTGGCAACCATGGGGGAAGGATGTGCGATGCTTCTGAAAGTACTTTTTACTGCGGAGGTGCTTTGCATGCTGGATTTTGTGATCCTGATGACCAGTGTGGGAGGAGGCGCATAACATATGAAAGAATCTTTTTATCAGTGGGTAAAAACGCTGGCAGTTTTTTATATTCTTTTTTCAGCGGTGCTTCATCTGATTCCGGATCCAAAATATGAGCGTTACATCCGCTCGTTTATGGGACTGCTTCTGATTTATATTCTGTGTACGCCTGTTTTTGCCGCTTTCGGGAGGGAGAGCGAACTGGCGGGAATTTTTTCCGGCAGATATACACAGGAAATGCAGACGCTTGAGACAGAGGAAGCAGAAAATCTTCAGGAGTTTTATCTGCGTGAAGGTTATTGCCGGAAAATCGAAACAGAAATCGCGGCACTTTGCAAAAAAAACGGAATAAAACTGACCGATGCAGTCGTACATATAGAAGGAGAGACGGTATCGGCTGTGCTTTATATAGAAGAAAAAATGACAGAGGAGCAGGAAAGGGGGCTGAACGATGCGCTCGGCAGAAACTTCGGCATCGAAGAAAAAAACTGTCAGATCATGGATTCAGGGAATGAACAGGCAGCGATGGACAGTTGTATTGCTGGCGGGACTTCTTCTGATGGCGGCGCTGTATCTGGCCGGATGGATGCCGGTGCGGATGATGCGGGCCGTGGTCTACCTTGGCAACGGCAGCTGGCGCAGCCGTTGCTTCGGCGCTTCCTTTACCCGGTGCACCGGGCGGATCCACCGCGTCCTGCGGGTGGGTGAGAGCCGAAGTTACAGCTTCCGCCTCAGCGGCCACATCCAGCAGGGCCGGATGGAGGTCACCGTGAGCAGGGGCGGCGCGCCCCTGCTCACCCTGTCCAAAGATTACCCCACCGCCACCGTTCCCCTGGAAAAGAGCAGGACCTACCGCCTGACCCTCCGCTTCACCTCCGCCAGCGGCGACTACCAGCTGGAATGGGACTGACCCTGTATTTCCGTCCTTCGGGGCGGAAATTTTTTGCCGGGGGATGTTGACAATTTTCGAATCTGCGATATAATAAGCATGTGCTTAGAAACACTACAAACATTTAGGAGGCCGACCATGACGCAGCGGGAGCGGCAGATATTGCAGCTGATCGAATCCGATCCGCTGATTTCCCAACAGGATATCGCCAAAAAGCTGGGGATCACCCGTTCCAGTGTGGCGGTCCACATCTCCAACCTGACCAAAAAGGGCTGTATTGCCGGGCGGGGCTATGTGCTGCGCAGCGGGAGCTACGCGGTGGTGGCCGGCGGCGTGAATGTGGATATCGGCGGGCGCTCCTTTGCCCCGCTGGTAGCGGCGGACTCCAACCCCGGCACTGTGTCCATCAGCCTGGGCGGCGTGGGGCGCAACATCGCCCACAACCTAGCCCTGCTGGGCACCGACGTGCACCTGCTCAGCGCCTATGCCGACGATGTGAACGGCGAGCGGGTGGCCGCCTCCTGCTCGGAGCTGGGCATCGACCTGAGCCACGCCCTGCGGGTCCTGGGCGGCACCACCTCCACCTACCTGTACCTGACGGACGAAAAGGGCGAAATGGCCCTGGCCGTCTCGGACATGGAGATCTGCAAAAAGATCACCCCCGCCTATCTGGCGGCTCAGCTGCCCCTGCTGCAAAACGCCCAGGTGGTGGTGGCCGACACCAACCTGCCGGAGGAGAGCCTGCAATACCTGGCGGATAACTGCACCGCGCCGCTGTTCGTCGACCCGGTGTCCACCGTCAAGGCGAAGAAGCTCCTTCCCATCCTCGGCAAGGTGCATACCCTCAAGCCCAACCGGCTGGAGGCAGAGCTGCTGTCCGGCGTGACCATCCGCACCCGCGCCGACCTGGACAGGGCTGCCGACGTGCTGATGAGCAAGGGACTGCACCGGCTGTTCATCTCCCTGGGATCAGAGGGCGTATACGCCGCCATGGGCCAGCAGCGGCTGGTGCTGCCCAATCTCCCCGGCAGCATGGTAAACACCACCGGCTGCGGTGACGCCTTCATGGCCGCCCTGGTGTGGGCCTATCTGGAGGGGATGGATCTGGAGCAGACGGCCCTGGCCGGTCTTGCCGCCGGTTCCATCGCCATGGAATCCAGTCAAACCATCAACCCCGCCCTGTCTGCCTCCGCCGTGCAAAGCCGGATGCAGCGGGCGTAACAGTACCCATCCATTCAACATCTACTTGGAAAGGAATTGAAGCATATGAACATGAATCAGTATCTGGACGTCAATCCCGAGGTCGCCGCTGCCATCGCCGCCGGGAAGCCCGTTGTGGCGCTGGAATCCACCATTATCTCCCATGGCATGCCCTATCCCCAGAACGTGGAGACGGCCCTGAATGTGGAGAAGATCATCCGCGAGAACGGCGCGGTGCCCGCCACCATCGCCATCATCGGCGGCCGCCTGAAGGCCGGCCTGACCAAGGAAGAGATCGAATACTTCGGCAAAAAGGGCCGCGCCATTCACAAGGCCTCCCGCCGCGACCTGGCCGTGCTGTGCGCCCAGGGCGAGGACGGCGCCACCACCGTGACCACCACCATGATCATCACTCATATGGCCGGTATCCGCTTCTTCGCCACCGGCGGCATCGGCGGCGTGCATCGCGGCGCGGAAACCACCATGGACATCTCCGCTGACCTGGAGGAGCTGGCCCGCACCCCCGTGATGGTGGTGTGCGCAGGCGCCAAGTCCATCCTGGACCTGGGTCTGACCCTGGAATACCTGGAGACCAAGGGCGTGCCCGTGCTGGGCTACCAGACCAGTGAGCTGCCCGCCTTCTATACCCGCAAGTCCGGCTTCAATGTGGACTACCGCATGGATTCCCCTGCCGAGCTGGCCTCCGCCTTCAAGGCACAGAATGATATGGCTCTCGGCGGCGGCATGCTGGTGACCAACCCCATCCCCGAGGAGTACTCCATGCCCAAGGACGTGATCGATGCCGCCATCGATCAGGCCATTGCCGAGAGCAAGGCCCAGGGCATCAAGGGCAAGGAGACCACTCCCTTCCTGCTGGCCCGGGTAGCCGAGCTGACCGGCGGTGACAGCCTGGCCTCCAACATCCAGCTGGTCTACAACAACGCCCGCCTGACCGCCAAGACCGCTGTGGAATACAGCAAACTCTGAGGAACCTCTGAATAAATCGTCTGTGGCCGAGCAGCGGATCAGAGCTTCCCTAACATTGCCCGTTTCCATCCTTTTGTGGGCTGCCCCGTCTTCTTCCGGGGCAGCCCTTTTTATATGGTGGCTATTGATTAAAAAGGGAAAATGTGTTATTCTTTTGGGGAGTATCCTGTCATTTTTCTGCTGAGGGGGCAATTCATGAAAAAGACGAGGCATTTTCTTCCCATGCTGTTTCTCCTGCTGGGCTGTGCGGTCGGCACTGTGTCTGTTGTTCTGGCGCTGCTTTCGCTGAACCGTGTGCCCTTGCTTTGGCGGGTGCCGGAGGAAGCAGCCCTGTGCACCCAGAACCTGATGGAGGCCATTTGCGAGGGCGATTATGCTTCCGCATCCGCCCAACTGGTTGGAGCGCCCGACCTGGGGCTGGATAAAGCTTCCCAGAGCGCGGTGGAGCAGCTGCTGTGGGAGGCCTATCAAGGCAGCTGCGCCTTCCAGGAGAGCGGCGGCTTGTATGTTACCGAAACCGGCCTGGCGCAGGACGTTCAATTCGAATCGCTGGATCTGGCGGCCGTGCTGGCCGACACAAAGCTCCTGTGGCCGCAGCTGCTCACGAGCTATGTGGAAGCGGCGAATTCCGATCCGAATAGCGATATATATATACGACGAGAATGGTGAATTTACGGACGAGATCATTCAGCAAACACTGCTGGAGGCCGCGCGGCAGGCCCTGACCCAGGAGCACGCGGCGGTGCGGACAGCTCTGACGCTCCAGCTCGTCTACAAAAACGGCCACTGGCAAGTAAAGCCCACAGACGCGCTGCTGAACATCATCGGCGGCATCACCGCATAAGAGGTTCACTATGAATATGAAGGAAAAACATTTCATCATCCGCCGCGCCTTGAGCGCCCTGACTGCCGCCTTGATTGCCTGCTCCTGCACCCTGCCGCTTCAGGCATCCGCTTCCGGTTCACAGCTGGAGTTGGGCGACAAATTCGACCAATACATCTCCAACGCCGTCAGCGATATTCTGGAGGGTGTGGTGTCGGTCCCCAAGGAATACCGCCTGAATGACGCGGATCTGATCGCGCCCAGGCCCCGTCGGGAATGCTACGGGGAAACGGACAGCCCGGAGGAGCTGGCCGCCATCCTCCAGAAGGCGGAGGCGCTGCTGGATGGGGATACTACCCTGCTCAGCCCGGATACGGAGCTCAAGGAGGGGACCACCGTCCGATATTATCTGGACGACACGATTCTGGTTCTCAACTGGAAACAGGTGATCGACGGCGGTGTTTATACCTTTTCCGAGGCAAAGGTCGCCCATGCTTCCCAGTTCCGCCGGTTTTTCTCCGGCGGCGCATACGGCTCCGCCGCGCTGTGCACCGCCACGGAGATGGCGGCCAGCGTCAACGCAGTTGCCGCCTCCAGCGCGGATTATTATGCCTACCGTCCTTACGGGATCTGCGTCAACAACGGCGTCATTTACCGGCTGGACGAGGACAAGATCCTGGATACCTGCTTTATCGACGAGGAGGGCGATCTGCTGTTCGTCCCCCGGGGAGAACTGGTCACCCAGGAAGAAGTGGAGCAATACGTAAAGGAACATCACGTTCGCTTCAGCCTTGCCTTCGGTCCGATCCTGATCCAGGACGGGCAGGAGTGCGTCCCCATTGCCTACATCGTCGGTGAGATCAGCAAATACCTCAGCCGCGCGGCGCTGGGGCAGCTGGGAACACGGCATTATGTCACCGTATCCGTAAACATGGAGCCATACGCCGTCAATATGCCCACGCTGCGGCAATTTGCCACCCGGCTTCAGGAGCTGGGGATCCCCAAGGCCTATTCTCTGGACGGCGGGCAGACCGCCACCATCGTGATGGACAACACGCTGATCAACAGCGTTGATTATGGCGACCAGCGAAATATCAGCGATATCATCTACTTTGCCACAGCGCTGCCGGAGGTGGAAAAGTAATCATGGAGAAAATCGCGGTCATTTGGGGAAACCATGTGATCTACTGGCGTCCGCTTCTTCTGGCAGCAGGGGCCGCCACCGCAATTCTCATTTTTCTCGGTCTTTATCTGATGGAGCCCCGCCGCAGTGTCAGCGCCGCCGTTTCCGCTGTCCTGGCCGTGGTCCTGGGGCTTCTGGGCGCACGGCTGGTGCATTGGTATTGCAGATTTGGGGAATACAGCGGCCCTTGGGACGCGCTAACCCATTTTTCCGGTGGCTTTGCGCTGCTGGGGGTGTTTTTCGGCTGCCTGGCCGCGGCGCTGCTGGGACACAGCCGCCGGGAGCCCCACGGCCTTGCCGCGGAGCTGGACTGCATGAGCATCGCAGGCTGTGCCGGAATTGCCGTCGGGCGGCTGGCCTGCTTCTATTCCGGCGCTGACCGCGGGCCGCTGGCGTCACCGGCGCGGGGACTGCCCTGGGTCTACCCGGTGACCAACGCAGTCTCCGGGGCGGCGGAGTACCGGCTTGCCACCTTTCTGCTTCAGGCGATTTGCGCCGGAGTGCTTTTTATCCTTCTGCTTACTGTTTATCTTGCCTTTACCCGCAGGAAAAAGCTTCGCCCCGGCGGCGTATTTGAGCTGTTCGTGCTGTTTTACAGTTCCACGCAAGCGGTGCTGGACAGCACCCGGTATGATTCTCTCGCCTTCCGCAGCAACGGCTTTGTCAGCGTGGTGCAGGTTTTCAGCGCCATTGGGATGGTCGCCGTGATCGTCTGCTCTGCCGTTCGACTGACGCGCCGGCACAAAGGCTTCCGCGTTTGGCCCCTGCTGCTTTCCTTCCTGGCCGTTGCCGGGCTGGGCGCCGCCGGATATATGGAGTACTATGTGCAGCGCCATGGCAGCCGGGCCGTAATGGCTTACAGCATCATGAGCAGCGCACTGGCCGTGGTCGATCTGGCCGGTGCGGTAATGGTCGCGTCGGTCCCCATGTTCACGGAGGGCCCCGGCGGTACGCCCGCAAAGCGGCGTTTCCGTCTTCATTGGCTCCGCAAAGGGGCGATCACCGTATTACTGATTCTCTGCGCCGTATTGGTCTGCGCATTTCCGGTTCGTGCCAGCGTTCAGGCTGATTCCCCCGCGCTCACATCCGTGGATCTGTCCGGGGAACGCGTTTCTCTTGAAGATCTGGAGGCGACCCTCGACCAGCTGCCCGACCTGCAAACCGCGAACCTGCTGGGGACGAACCTGTCCGACCGGGAGATGCTGGAGCTGGTGCAGCGATATCCCAACTGCTTTTTTCTTTGGGAAGCGGAGGTCGCGGGCCAGCGGTTCCGTACGGACATTACGGAAATGGATCTGTCCGGCCGGGAGATCACATCTCTGGATACACTGGAAGAAATGCTTCCCTGCTTCCCGTTGCTTCAGCGGGTGGACATGTCTCACTGCGGCATAGACGACGAAACCATGGAGGCGCTGAACCAGCGGCATGAGGGCATCCAGTTCGTGTGGACGGTGGTCATCCACGGCTATGACTTCCCCACGGACTCCCTGTACTTCTTCCCCTGGAAGCTGAACGGCGGCGAGTACATGGACGTGACCGACGAAGACATGGAGGCCCTGCGCTACTGTCATGATATCCAGTGCGTGGACATCGGCCACATGTGGTACGTGACCAACTGCGAATGGGTGCGCTACATGCCGGAGCTGAAATATCTCATCATCGGCGAAACAAGCATCACCGACATCACGCCGCTGTCCACCTGTAAAAAACTGGTCTATCTGGAAATGTTCACCATTCAGGTGACGGACCTTACCCCCCTGCAGGGCTGTACCGCGCTGGAGGATCTGAATCTCGGCAGGGTGTACGACGCCGACCCGGAGCCGCTGACCAAAATGCCCTGGCTAAAGAACGTCTGGTGGGCCAACGTGGACGGCACCTATGGCAGAGGCGCATCCAACGCCAAGCAGGTCCTCACCGAAGCGCTTCCGAATACCCAGCTGAAATTCAACCTGGAGCATCCCACCTCCGGCGGCTGGCGTCAGCTCCCCAACTACTACGCCCAGCGCGACCTGATGGGGATGTTTTATATGAACTAAACGAAGGAGGTTCCCCGCAATGTCTGAAATGATTTCGTTGATCGTGCCCTGCTATAATGAGGAGAAAGCGCTGCCGCATTTTTGGAGAGAGGTGTCGGCGGTGATGGCGAAGATGAACTATCTGGATTTTGAGGTGATCTTCGTCAACGACGGCTCCAAGGACGGGACGCTGGAGCTTCTGCGCGGTCTGGCCAGGGAGGACAGGCGGGCAAAGTATCTGTCCTTTTCCCGCAATTTTGGCAAGGAGGCAGCCATGTATGCCGGCTTGCAGCATGCGGCAGGGGACTATGCCGCGGTGATGGATGCGGATCTGCAGGATCCGCCCGCGCTGCTGGAGGAGATGTACCGCGCCGTCACCCAGGAGGGCTACGACTCCGCCGCCACCCGCCGGGTCACCCGCAAGGGCGAGCCGCCGGTGCGCAGCTTCTTCGCCCGGATGTTCTACCGGCTTATCAACAAAATGGCCGATGTGGAGATCGTGGACGGGGCGCGGGACTTCCGGCTGATGAACCGCAAGTTCCTGAACGCCCTGCTGGAGCTGAAGGAATACAACCGCTTCTCCAAGGGTCTATTCGGCTGGGTGGGCTTTAAGACCAAGTGGATCGAATTTGAAAACGTGGAGCGGGTGGCCGGTGAGACCAAGTGGTCGTTCTGGAAGCTGTTCCTTTACAGCATCGAGGGCATTGTGGCCTTTACCACCGTGCCGCTGACTCTGGCCTCCATCGTGGGCTTCATCCTGTGCTTGGTGGCGCTGTGCTCCACCGTGTTTATTGTGGTGCGCAAGCTGCTGTTCGGCGACCCGGTGTCCGGCTGGGCCTCCACCGCCTCCATCATCACCTTTATCGGCGGCATTCAGCTGTTCTTTATGGGCATCTTCGGCCAGTACCTGGCCAAGGCCTATACCGAAATCAAGAACCGCCCCATCTACATTGTGGCGGAGCAGGGAAATTTTGAATCCAAGGAGGGATAACCATGGAAAAGGAAAAACGCATTTCTCCCGTCTATCTGATCCTCTGTGCGGCGGCGGCCGGGCTGTTCGCGCTGCTGGCCGCCCTTGGCGGCGTCCATGCGGACGAGGCGTATGCCCTGGCTCTGGTGCGCCGGAGCTTTGCCGATATCTGGCGCATCAGCGCCGCCGGTGAAACCCCGCCGCTGTACTACTACGCGGCCAAGCTGTTCTCCATGCCCTTTGGCTACGGGGAATATGCCGTGCGGCTGTTCTCCGGCGTCTGCTGTCTGCTGATCACCGCCATCGGCGGCTGGGAGATTACCCGCTTCTGGGGCAGGAAGATGGGGCTGACCTTTATGGTGCTGTTCCCTCTGTACCCCTTTGCCATGGACCGCGCCGCCCAGCCGGGGGTATACGCCCTGGCCGCGCTGCTGGTATTCCTGAGTGTGCTGTTTGCCTACCGCGTCTGGAAAAGCAACATGGCCGGGGACTGGATTGGTCTCGGCCTTGCGGGTATCTGCGCCGCCTATTGTCACAATTTCGCGCTGGTGTCGGTGGTGGCAGTGTATGCGCTGCTGTTCCTGTGCGCCCTGGTGTGCCGCCGCAAGCTGCTCAAGGGCTGGCTGATCGCCGCCGCTGCCTCCGCCGCGGCATACATTCCCTGGATGAAGCACTTCATCCGGCAGATGTCCGCTTCGGCCGGGTCGGACATAACGGCCCGGGCGGCCGTGGACGGAGCGGTCACGCTGCTCCACGCCGCCGGAAACGTCACCTTCCCCCTGTTCTTTGGCGCGGTGCTGCTGCTGATCCTGCTGGGCGTGATCCTGCGCCGTCAGGCCGTTCCCCTGCTAGCGGTGGGGGTGTGCGCGCTGACCGCCGGCGCGGGGATCGCCGTCTCCGTGCTGATAAAGCCGGTGTTCCGGGTGGAGTATCTGGCCCCCTGCGCACCGCTGGTGGCCTTTCTGCTGGCCTGGGGCGTCTGCGCCATCCGGCGGGAGGCGGTCTTCGGCGGTGTGATGGGCTTCCTGCTGGTGGGCTTCGCTGGGAACCTGGTATACGGCTTCCTCCCTGTTTCCACTGCCGAAAACCAGTTTGACCAGGCGGTGGCGGCGGAGCACGGCGAGGCCCAGGCCTATGTGGTGCTGTCCGACAATGGGGTGCACGTCCAGCAGATCCTGGCCTACTGCTGCCCGGAGCTACCCATCTATGCCCAGGAAACGCTGGGCGACGCCAACCCCTATGACAACATCCATCCCATGGAGGAATTTGACGGGCAGGACCTTGACACCATTCTCGCCGTCTCCGACGCCGGGAGCCGCCCCATCAGTGGGTTCCCCCGGGGCTTCCAGGCGGACCTGATTGGCACCTATCAGGCCGAGGGCGACAGCTTCGACCTCTGGCTGCTGCAAAAGCAGGAAGCGGAGGAAAAAGCAGAATAAGTACCAGTGGACGCGCTGCCAGAATTCATGGCAGTGCGTCCATCCTCTATTTTGATTGATCCATTTCCTTTGGAAAGCTATGGTAGGTTTTGCCCGCCTTGGGGACGCAGCCCCGCAGAGCAGCCAGCTGAGAGGCGGTAACGAAGCGGTAGCCCTGGGCACTGAGCTGGTCAATGATCCGCAGGGCGGCGGAAACCGAGCTGTCCGACATATCATGCAGCAGGATCACGTCCCCATCGGCCACATTTTTCAGCACGGCCGCCTCCACCGCGGAGGCGTCGTGGCTTGCCCAGTCCCTGGGGTCCACCGACCAGTTCAGGATGGCCAGCCCCCGGGCCTGGGCGATCTGCCGCACCCCATCGCTGCAGCAGCCTCCGGGCGGGCGGAGGAAGCGGATGTTCACGCCCTCCAGCAGCGCCTGGGTATCGATCAGCTCCTGGGCGATCTCCCGGCGGCTGAGCTGCTGCATGTTGCGGTGGCTGTATCCGTGGTTGCCGATCTCATGGCCCTCGCTCTGGATGCGCTTGGCCTCCTGGGGATACTGCTTGATGCGGTAGCCGCACAGCAGGAAGGTAGCGTGGGCATCCCGCTCCTTCAGGCCGTCCAGCAGCCGGTCGGTATACCGGCCGGAGGGGCCGTCGTCAAAGGTCAGGGCCACATATTTGGCATTGTCCTCCGCCTCCGCCGGAAGCACCAGCAGAAGCAGGCAGCAAAGCAGCATGGCAATTCGCCGCACAGCGCACACATCCTCTCTTTGTTCTTTTTAATTTGTTTGACGGATCGGGACAAATCAGTTAAAATAATGCCCGGGAAGCTCTGATTAAATCGGCAAGAGCTGGACAGCGGACGATTTATTCAGTGATTTCCTAGTCTCGGTTCAACGAAAGCAGGGATCTCTATGGATTATCAATGTCCCCTGTGCGCGCAGCCGCTGCGCCGGGAGGCGAAGCGCTATGTCTGCCCTCAGGGGCACAGCTTTGATATCGCCCGGCAGGGCTACGTCAATCTGCTTACCGTGCAGCAGAAGCATTCCCTGGACCCTGGGGATACCCGGCAGCAGGTGCTCTCCCGCCGCGCCTTTCTGGAGTCGGGCTTCTACGCCCCCATCTCCGAGGCGCTGAATCAGGCGGCGCTGGACTACAATGCACAGGGAGAAATTCTGGATGTGGGCTGCGGCGAGGGCTATTATTCCGCCCGGCTGGCCGCCGCCTTGGGCGCGCCGCTGACGGGCCTGGACATCTCCAAGGAGGCCGTCCGCTGCGCCGCCGGGCAATACAAAGCCTACGCCTGGCTCTGTGCCACGGCGGCGCATATTCCCGTGCCGGATGGCAGCGTGGGAACCCTGAGCAGTCTGTTTGCCCTGACTCTGCCGGGGGAATTCCGGCGGGTCCTGCGGAAAAACGGGCTGTTTCTTCAGGTGCTGGCCGCAGAAGACCATCTGCTGGGTCTGAAATCCATCGTCTACGATGTGCTGACCCACAAGCAGAAGGATACAGCCCCGGCGCTTCCGGGGTTTGCGCTGCTGGAGTCCCGGCAGATCCGATTTGACTTCACGGCGGAGGGAGAACAGATCCAGCGTCTTTTTGCCATGACGCCCCACCTGTTCCGCATCGGAAAGGCGGGCGCCCAGCGTCTGGCCGAGGCCACCGTTCTCCGCGACACCGCCAGCTGCGTCCTGAACGTCTACCGTGCCATCTGACAATACTACTTTTCCCCGGATCAAGTCGAATATGCCGCAAAAAAGCTGGTAAAAATTGAAAAGGAGAGGATTTTCGTCCTCTCCTTTTTGTTTTTGACGTACGATCGGCTTTTACTTTGCCGCATCCAGCGCCAGCTTGAACGCGCCGTAAGCGCCGGCGTCGTTGCCCAGGGCTGCCAGGGTGAATTTCACATTGGAGGCAGCGTGGAATACGTACTTGTTGAAATAGGGCTTCAGGCCGTCCAGCAGCACGTCGCCCGCCTTGCTCACGCCGCCGCCCAGAACCACTACCTCCGGGTTGACCACGCAGCACACGTCTGCCAGGAATTCACCCATGTAGGCATAGTACTTGTCCAGCACCTGCAATGCCAGCTGGTCGCCCTGCTTACCGGCATCGAAGATATCCTTGCAGGTCAGGTTGCTCAGGTGCCGCAGAGCGGAATCCTCATCGGATGCCTCCAGGGCCAGCTTTGCCATGCGGACGATGCCGGTGGCGGAGCAGTACTGCTCCACGCAGCCCCGCTTGCCGCAGCCGCACACGGCAGTCTCGTCCCGGTTGAGCACCATGTGGCCGATCTCCGCGCCGGAGCCATGGGCGCCGTGCAGGAGCTTACCCTCGATGACGATGCCGCCGCCGACACCGGTGCCCAGGGTGACGAACACCATATTGTCGCAGCCCTGGCCGCCGCCCTTCCAGAATTCGCCCAGTGCCGCCACATTGGCGTCATTGCCCGCGGTGACGGGCAGGCCGGTGAGGGCGGACAGCTCCTTGTTGATATTAAACGTGCCCCAGCCCAGGTTGACGCAGCGGTTGACGTTGCCCTTGGCATCCACGGGGCCGGGAACGCCGATGCCCACGCCCAGCAGGCTCTCCGCCGCAATGCCGTTCTTCTCCCGGAATTCCCGGATGGAGGCGGCAATATCCGGCAGAATCCGGCTGCCGCAATCGGCGGTGACCGTGGGGATCTCCCACTTGGAGATCATGTTGCCCGTTTCGTCAAAGTAGGCGATTTTAACCGTGGTACCGCCCAGATCCACACCAAAGCCATATTTCATGGAATGTCCTCCCTGTTTCTTGATACGCACATTATACTCTGTTTCCCCGGAAAATGGAAGTCCCCGGGGAAAAATGTTACTTTGATTTGGCCCGGAATACAAACTGGGCCACGCCGGTCATGATGCCGCTGATCAGCAGCTGGGTATAATAGCTGATGCCCCGACAGACGATCATGCCGGGCAGCACCAGCTCCGGCCCGAACACAGGGGTGAAAAACACCGTGAACAGCGTCTCACTGATGCCCATGCCGCCGGGCAGGGGAAGCATATCCACTGCCACGGAGATCATGGCCTGGAGCAGCACCACGGTGACGGCGCTCTCGCCGGAAAGGCCGAAGGCCAGATAGGTAAACCACACCACGCTGAACATGCAGAAGCGCTGCACCAGCGTAATAAGGAACACGGTGATGATGATCCGCGGCTCTCTTTTAAAGAAGTCGGCGGTGCCCCGGTACTGGTTCAGGCTGTTCTGCACCCGGTCCATCACCTGCTGCGGATCGCGGAAGGGATGGATCTTCTGCACCACCCGCAGCAGCCACCGGGCAAGGCGCTCCAGCAGCTGCGGCCGGAACACCGCCAGCAGCAGCAGCGACACCACGATCACGTTCAGCGCCACGCCCAGATAGATCAGCGGCTCCACATCGCCCAGGCAGCGGATGATCGCCGGGGGGCGCAGGATGGTCACCGCCAGCCCCACGATCACCAGCACCATCTTATACACAATGGTCACGATCACCAGCACCACCGTGGACATCGCCGCCGGGATGCCGTCCCGGCGCATGTACAGCACCTGCATGGGCTGCCCGCCGGAGGCCGAGGGGGTGATGGCGCTGTAAAAGAAGCCGATGAAAGAGAACATGCAGCAGTGGCCGAAATTCGCCCGGGTGCCCAGGCTGCGCAGCAGATAGCACAGGACTACCGATTCCCCCAGGATAAAGGCCACCACCGCCGCCACGGCAATGGCGGCATAGCCCCACTTGGCCCCGGAAAGATAATAGGCTATCTGACTCAGGTTCTCGTCCTGAAATACGTACCACAGTGTCAGCGCCAGAACGGCAAAATAAAAGACGATGCTGAACACCCGCCTGCGCGTTTTCTTCGTCATCGGCCGCGGCTCCTTTCATATAGACTATTGGCATTGATTATACCATAGGCGTTTTATCGGTGTCAATGTGAATTTCTCCCGGCTTTGTGCCGTTTCCCCAGGAAATTCCGGCACAAATAATGGTTCCTTAACATTTGCTTAACATTCTTGCGTATCCGGGGGATCTGTGTTAAAATTTAGGGCAACACCGCACAATTTGGCAAGAAGCCCCAGCCTGGATTTTTGGCTCAATTCAAAGTTTGGAAAACGAAGGAATACTGTATGTATTTCTCGTTTTTCAAACTGAAGAAGTGGGGCAAAAAGACGGCTGCGGCTCGCAGACACAATTGCGCGGTGTTGCCTTAGTTTACGTTTTATTGCTTTACTTGAAGGTCTGCTCCTGTGCGGCCTTATTACCATCAGATACAGAGAGGTTACGCCGATGATCGGATTTTATGATTATACCGTTATTCTGACTTACATGGGGGCGCTGGCCGGAATGCTGGGCATTGTCATGTCCGTCCACGGGCTGTACGTCAACACCATTCTGTGCATGGCGGTGGCCCTGGTGTGCGATACGCTGGACGGCATCGTGGCCCGGAAAAAGAAGAACCGCACCAAAAACGAAATGCTCTTCGGCATCCAGATCGACTCCCTGTGCGACCTGATTTCCTTCGGCCTGTGTCCTGCCACGCTGTTCTATATGCTGGGCATGCGAGGGATCTCCGATATGAGTCTGCTGGGGGCCTACTGCCTGTGCTGCGTGATCCGGCTGGGCTACTTCAACGTGCTGGCCATGCAGGCGGAGCTGGGCACCAAGGGCGATTACCACGGGCTGCCCGTGGTGTGCCTGGACATTGCCGCCCCGGCGGTGTATCTTGCCTATCTGCTGGTGCCGGGCAGATGCAGCCTGTGGGTGCTGCGGACGGCCACGGTGCTGTTCGGCTTCCTGTACATTCTGGACTTCAAGGTAAAAAAGCCCGTGCTTTGGAAATTCGTCGCCATGGGCGCGGCGGTGCTGGCTCCCCTGCTGATCCTGCTGCTGCGGTGCCCCGGATGATCTGGCGGGACCGAAACGGGAACCTCGTCCCCGGGGACGACGGTCAGGATCGCTTTCTGGAATGGATGTACGGCACCCGGCCCGGACGGCTGCTGGTGAAGCTGATGATCCGCCCCGGTGTCAGCCGGGCAGCGGGATGGCTGCTGGACCGGCGCGTTTCCGCCCTGGCGGTGAGGCCCTTCATCCGCAAAAATCACATCCGCATGGATGATTTCGAGCAGCGGCGCTTTCGCAGCTTCAACGATTTCTTCACCCGCCGGGTGCTGCCCGGCAAGCGGCCGGTGGACGATGCGCCGGCTCACCTGATTGCCCCCTGCGACAGCAAGCTGACGGTGTATGACATCCGGCCCGATTCCCGCTTCCGGGTCAAGGGGACGGAATACACTCTGGAGGGGCTGCTGCAAAGCAAGGAATTGGCTGAAACCTTCCTGGGCGGCACGCTGCTGCTGTTCCGCCTGACGGTGGGAGATTACCACCGCTATACCTACATTGATTCCGGCTTTGTAACCGGCAGCACCCGGATCCCCGGGGTGTTCCACACGGTCAACCCGGCCGCCGCCAGCCGCTGCCCCATCTATCGTGAGAACACCCGGGAGTATTCCCTGCTGGAAAGCCTTCGGTTCGGCACGGTGCTGCAAATGGAGGTGGGCGCGGCCATGGTGGGCCGGATCGTCAACGCCCCCGGCTCCCGCAATGTCCGCCGGGGGGAGGAAAAGGGCCGCTTTGAATTCGGCGGCTCCACGGTGATCGTCCTGCTGCAAAAGGGGCGGGCGATACTGGACGCCGACCTGCTGCGCAACACCGCCCAGGACGCCGAAACGGTGGTGCGCCTGGGAGAACGCATCGGCATCAAAGCAGAATAACCCCAGCGGTGGACGGATGCTTCGTCCACCGCTTTTTTGTATTGACGAAGCGGCAAATCTATTTTATCATAGGCGTATGATACTGAACTTCAATTAAAATCTTTAAAAAAGATTTTAGGGCCTATCTGAAAACCGTCAACACGCCCAAACAGCGGATCTTTTCCGCCT
>OLOV01001825.1_pt1 | contig 15849 bp, 17 predicted proteins | sample 1672931 | NCBI WGS metagenome assembly OLOV01 (sample SAMEA3136738, study PRJEB25190) | human gut metagenome | biome: human gut; feature: human-associated habitat; material: faeces | place: Austria | collected 2013
GGGGCGCCGCTCGCCGGAGATGAGCCGCCGCACGGGGTGCGGCTCATCTTTTTTATGCGTTTTACTGGCCGTTGGCCATATACTTGGCGTCGGCAGCGGGGGTGAAGGTGCCGCCGGTGATAAAGCCGGTGCAATTCTCGCTGTAGACGGAAGCGGTGCCGCCGTTAATGGCGCTGAAGGTGCCGCCGGAAACAGCCAGCTTTACCTTGGCCACAGCCGCTGCATCGTTATTCTCGGGGTTGCTCTGGTGCAGGGCGGTATAGCCGCCGATAACGCCGCCGGTGACTGTCAGCTCCGTGGGCAGCTTCGTACCGTGCTGCGCCACAGCGATGCCGGCGCCGACCGTGGTCGCGCCGTTGCCGTTGGGGCTGACCTCCGTGGGGATGCCGTTGCCGGTGATGGTGCCGCCGGTGACGTTGAGCTTGCCTGCGCGCAGCTCGATGCCAGTATGATCGCCGGTGACGGTGCCGCAGGTGTTATAGATGGCATAGCCGGCGCCATAGATGCCATGGCCGGTGCCCTTCAAGACAGCGGCTTCATAGATATTGACAACAATGGCGGGGTTTTCGCCTACATTCGTGCCGTTGACATACAGGCCGGCGCCGACACTGCCGTCGGCATCATTCTGACCGATCAGTGTGCCATTGACATTGATGACCGGAGCATACCTGTTGGTGTTAGAGTAAGCGTTTTTCGGGTTGATCATGATGCCGGACCAGCCCTTGAGGGTCACATCCTTGCCGACTGTCACAACAGCGGGAGCTTTATCCTTATGCATCACAACGATGGGCGCCCAGTTAGGCGTGTTCTCCTGCATCGTGCCCTTGCCGGTGATCGTCAGCTCGCCCATATACAGTCTGATAATTTTACCGTCATTGAAGGTGACGGTGTGGCCGTTCAGGTCGATGGTGAGCTTCTTGCCCGCTTGGTTCATCGTGGCGCCATCGGAGGAGAAATCTCTCAGAACGGTGATGGTGGCGCCGCTCTCCGCGCCGTATACCGCGGAGGACAGGGTGGGATACGTCTTGCCGCCCACCACTGCGACGGGCGCGTCAAAGGTCACGTCAAAGGAGGAAAAGCTGGCCGTATCGAAGAAGACCTTGCCTGCTCTATAAGTGCTATCGATCAGCTTGCCCTCGTGATAGACCTTCACATTGGACTGCTCTTCGCCGATATACAACTCGACACTGAAGGTCTTGCCGTCGGCGGCGGTGACAGCGTTACCGTCTTTATCCAGCAGCTTGATGTCGTAGGAATAGGAGGCCGTGCCGGTGCCGACGGTAACTACGCCGTCTGCCTTGGGGGTGATCTTCAGCGTATAGTCGCCGGCGGGCAGGGAACCTGCGGGCGCGATCAGTCCTGCTGTAGCATCATTCGCAAAATATGTAATTTTTGCAGGATCAACGGTCTTAGTGACATTGGCCATGACCATCTGATCCAGATTGTCGGGGGTCATGTCGGCGTCCTTATCATACTGGTTGCCGGTGCTGTCGTTTTCATGGGTGTACTGGGTGGCATAGACGGTGATGCCGATGCCGTCGATGGTCATGCCTTGATAGGTGTTGCCGGCATCGTCCTTCATGTGGCCGGAAATGGTGAGCTTGGCAGATTCGCCGGCCAGCAGGGGCTTCTCCGTATCCAGAGATACGCCGTCGATAGTCCATACGATGGCCTCGTTAAGCTTGGCATCGCCCTTGATGCCGGTGATGACGATCTTGTACTTGAGGGCGAGGCTGCCGTTGTTCTTGATGACGATGGGCTGGAGGTTATAAGTGCAGCCCGGCTCCCAGAGAACGGCCTCGTTCTCGGCGCCCTTCGCCTTCTGCCACCGGAGCGTTTCGCCCTCAAGGGAGTTGCCGGCCTCGTCGAGAAGCTGGATGTCCAGTGTGCCGGCCTCGATCTTGCTGACGGAGGTGGAGGCGCTGTCGGTGAACCACGCGAAGGTGGTGCCGACAAGCATGGTCACGCACATGACAAGCGCCAGGACGCTGGCCAGAAGGGACCGCTTGGTCGTGTTTTTCTTCATGAACACATTCCTCTTTTCATTTCTTATTTAGATATGGACAGGAAAACGGAGGATCCCTTGCTTTTTGCTCCGCAAAAAGCAAGATTCACCAGTGAATCTTGTCCAACCTATTAACGGGGTTATTTTAGCACTGTGGGGCTTTATTCGCAAGGGGATTTTTGGATTTTTTTCTTTATATGATTCGGTTTTTGGGAGTAGGATGCGTAGTCGGCGGGACGATGTGGGCATCGTCCCCTACGGAGGCTTGGGGGCGGGGGCGGAAAATGAAAAAACGGACTGCGCGGGCGGTGGGAGGCACCGGCCGACAGTCCGTTTTTTGCGGCGTTTACGGCCGCTTATTGCGTTTCATATTTGGCGGGCTGCGCTGCCCGTAAGGGGATCACTCGTAGGCGACGATGCCCACATTGTCGGCGGATTCTTCATAGGTTTGGTTGAAGATCTCCTCCGCGTTTTCGATGATGTCCCAATCCTGCAGGAGCTGCAGGGTGCGGGTACACTGGGTGTTCAGGAACAGGTCGGCGGAGATATCGCCCTGGAAGTTCTGCAGATGGATAGCCAGGTTGCAGCGCTCCTGCCCATAGAGATCCACCGCGGACATATCCATGGCGGCGGCATCCTCCAGAATGGCCTCGTACAGCGCGCGGCACTGCTCCTGCGACAGCGTATCCTGCTTGATGCCGCCCTTGCCGAGATCGTAGTAGCCGGTCTGGATGTCGCCGAGGGTGAGGCCGGTGCTTTCGCTCATGACCATGCTGCGGCGGAAGCTGTCCGTTTCCAGCATGGGCAGGATGTACTGCTGCTCGCCGGAGCGCAGGTCGTAGCGGCGGGTAACGGTACGGCCGTCCTTCAAGATATAGGTGAAGGTGATGGGGCGGCCGATGAAGCCGTCGGCGTTGTCCGTGCGGCTCTGGAAGTATTTATGCGCCTCGAGCACGGCTGCGATCTCCGCGGGATCGCCGGTGACGCAGACGCCGGTCTGGATGTTGGTATTGACCCGAACGGTTTGCACCTGGTCGGCCTTGGGGATGCGGCTCTCATAGCCGAAGACATCCGCCTTCATGGACAGGAGGATGCCCGTGATGATCACGCACAGGATGATAAGCTCCGGCCAGATTTTTTTGAAGACACGGGGGGTCTTGGCGATGAGCATCTGGCTGCCGGTCATGCACACCAGACCCAGCACCACCGTGCAGGCCAGCAGGGTGCCCAAGGCATGGGCGTGGCCAAACAGCATCGCAAAGAACAGACCCAGACCCAAGCCGCCCAGCAGACCCACCAGCCAGCGCACAACGGGCTGCAGAGGCTTGAAGGCCAGCGTGTCGCCGGAGCGCTCGCTGCGGCGAATGCGGCAGAGCACGCAGCTTGTCACCAGCAGACCCACGGCCACGAGGCCATAGACCAGCATAGTCACCCAAGCCTCCGTGGACACAAATGTGTCATTCACATTACTGGTGCGGTACATGATGGTGCCGCCGCCGAAGCTCCGGTTCAGACGCATCACCGGCGTGAGCCAGGTCACAATGTCATTGCCGCTCAGGTCGAGAAGGCTTCCATTGTAGCTGGGGTAGAAAATGTCGCACAGGGCGCTCATCAGCAGCCGCGCCAGCACGGCCACACAGTTTGCGCCGGCATAGGCCACCAGCGCCGCCGGCAGCCAGCCCGTGAGGGTGCAGCAGAATACGCCCAGCGCGAAGAACAGCAGGAACATCACCAGCGTGCTCAGCAGCCACGTCAGGCTCTCGCCCCACAGGACGCCCCTGCCCGCCTGCGCCAGCACCGTCAGCAAAAACACCACCACATCGCCGCACAGCACGCCGCCCACGCCGCACAGCACATGGGTGCGGTACTGGCAGCTGCGGCGCAGGGGGAAGCTGTGCAGGCCGTAGGTGGCGCGGGTGCTGCTGAGGTAGGAGAACAGCGCCGCCGCCAGAACGATGCCGGCCAAGAGATTGAACCACACGGAGATGGCCAAGGCGCTCGACAAAATGTGCTCAATGGTCTGGCGGAAAAATTCCGGAGAGGTCTCCGTCAGGTTGCGCCACAGGTTCATGGGCAAAAACAGCAGCCACAGCAGGGTGTAGCCACCCAGAAGCGGCCAGCAGCGGCGCAGATCGCTGCGCAGCAGAGCCGGATTATACAAGGATCTTGTGAGCAACATCGTCCGCACCTCCCAATTCATAAATAAATATTTCCTCCAGCGTCAGGGGAATGGCCTCCAGCAGCACGGGATCGGTGATCTGCATACGGCGGCAGATCTCCTCGCTGTTGCCGCGCATGATATAGGTGTGCACCCGACCCACATGGGAATGGTGCAAAATTTGCAGCTCGGCGGGGAGAGTCGGTTCCTCCGCCGTCTTGTAGGCCACCTGGAGCTTGACGGTGGTGTCCTGCAGGTCGGAGAGGGTGCGCTCCAGAAGCACCTTGCCCCTATCCATGATGCCCACATGGTCGCACACGTCCTCCAGCTCGCGGAGGTTGTGGCTGGAGAGGAGCACCGTGGTGCCGCGGGCGGCCACGTCGTCCAGCAGCACCTGCCAGACCTGCCGGCGCATGACGGGATCCAGCCCGTCCACCGGCTCATCCAGCACCAGATACTCCGGCAGGCAGCTTATGGTGATCCAGAAGGCCGCCTGCCGCTGCATTCCCTTGCTCATGCGCCGGATGGTCTTTTTCTCCGGCAGCTGAAACAGCTCCCGCAGGCGCTCGAACCGCTCCCAGTCGAAGCGGGGATAAAGGCCGGCGTAGAGGGCGGCCATTTCCCGAATGGTGGACTGGTTATAATAGAACCAGTCATCGGGAATAGACACGATGTTTTCCTTTACATGGCGGTTTTCATATACCGGCACGCCGTTTACCAGCACCTGGCCGGAATTCTGCTTAAAAACGCCGGTGATGTGGCGCAGCAGGGTGGATTTGCCGGCACCGTTGGGGCCGACAAGGCCGTACACCGCGCCCTTGGGCACCGTGAGGGTGGCGCCCCGCAGGGCGGCAAAGCCGTCAAAGGTCTTCACCAGATCTCTTACTTCAATCATTTCTCTCTTCCTCCTTCCACAGCGCCGACCACTGCTGCTCCGTCATGCCCAGATGCCGCAGCTCCTCGATGGTCTCCCGCAGGGATGCCGTCAGCTCCGCCATGCGGCGGGCGTTCTGGTCGCCGTTCTCCGCCACGAAGCTGCCCCGTCCGGCCACGGAATACACATACCCCTCCGCCTCCAGCTGGGCGTAAGCCCTTTGGATGGTGTTGGGGTTGATGGCCAGCTCCGTGGCCAGCTTGCGCACGGAGGGGAGCTGGTCGCCCGCCTGCAGCACCCCGCTGAGCATCAGCCGTCGCAGTCCGTCCCGCACCTGCTGGTGGAGAGGACGGCTGTCCCGATAATCCAAATGCAGCACGCGTTATGCCTCCTTTCGGTGTGTTTAGTGTATTACTCGTATTAGTACAGTGAATATACCACAGGTATTTTTCCCTGTCAAGGGGAAAAATGGGAATATTTTTGCGGGGAACGGGCAAAAATGGGGAGGTGAAAGCGATGGGGTGCGGCGCAGGGGGAGTGCGGATTGCCACGTCGCTGCGCTCCTCGCAATGACAGGGTTTTTGCGGGGGTGCGGTGCGTTGTCGGCGGGGCGTCGGGGACGCCGCCCCCTACGAAAGCATTGCAGAGAGTGCCGTGCGTTATCGGGCGGCGGGGTGAGGGCACCCCGCCCCACGGAGGGCAAGAGGATTTTCGTGTAACTGTCATTCCGAGGAGCGCAGCGACGTGGGAATCCGTTTCCCCGTGTTGTGATGGTGCGGCACAAGGGGAATACGGATTGCCACACCAGCCCGCGGGCTGGTTCGCAATGACAGGGTTTTGACATGGGGTACGAAGCCGGTAAAATACCTGTAGGGCGGGGCCAGTGTGCCCCGCCGTTGGGGGTACGGCGACTGTCGGGCGGCGGCACACATGGGTGCCGCCCTACAGAGAAATTTGCAAAACATGCGTAGGGGCGGCGGCTCTGCCCCGCCCGTCCATGGACACCGCATTTTCATAAAAATGTCATTCCGAGGAGCGCAGCGACGTGGGAATCCGTTTCCCCGTTCGGCAGAGGTGCGACGTGAGGGAGATTACGGATTGCCACACCAGTGTGCGCGCTGGTTCGCAATGACAGGCTTTTTGCGGGGGTGCCGTGCTTATCGGCGGGGCGTCGGGGACGCCGCCCCCTACGAAAACATCGCAAGAAGTGCCGTGCGTTATCGGGCGGCGAGGTGTGGTCACCCCGCCCCACGGAAACATAATGAGGTGATGCGGCGCGAAGGGAGTGCGGATTGCCACGTCGCTGCGCTCCTCGCAATGACAGGGTTTATGGGGGTGCCGTGCGTGTCGGCGGGGCGTCGGGGACGCCGCCCCCTACGAAAACATCGCAAGAAGTGCCGTGCGTTATCGGGCGGCGGGGTGAGGGCACCCCGCCCCACGGAGAGTATGAGGGTACAATGCGTGGTTGGAATTATTTCCTTACATATTTATATAAGGAGGGATCGGCATGGAAGCTATGGTTTATGAAAAGGGGTGCATCCGCTGCGGGCTGTGCGCGGCGGTGTGTCCGGAGGTGTTCTCCATTCTGCCCGGGGAGGCCGCCCACGCCGAAACAGGCGACATTCCCGACGCGGTGCAGATCGAGGCGCAGGCCGCCGCCGAGGGCTGCCCCGTGGACGCCATTACAATTCATTAAAAAACTTCCCGTTTCTGCAAATTCATGCTTTACAAGCGGCCGATTGTGTGCTATTTTATTAGAGTACGCACGCTATGCGTGCAAATTGCCCCTGCCTTAGTCCCGCGGATGCTTCACCCGTCCCGAAACTCAGACAGCGGGCACACATAAAAGAAAGGTGGAAACACAACCATGATGCTGAAAGATCAGAAGACCTCTATCATCGAGGCCAACCGTACCCACGAATCCGACACCGGCTCCCCCGAGGTGCAGGTGGCTATCCTCACCGAGCGCATCAGCCAGCTCACCGCTCATCTGAAGGTGCATCCCCACGACTTCCACAGCCGCCGCGGTATGCAGATGATGATCGGTAAGCGCCGTCGTCTGCTGGACTATCTGGCCAAGAAGGACATTGAGCGCTATCGTGCCCTCATCGCCAAGCTGGGTCTGCGTCGATAATTTCAGGAATGCGGGTGGTGCAGACTCTCTGCACCACCCTGTTTTCATAGTATCCCCATCCCGCGGAAGAAAACTTGCACCTTTAGCGTTTGAAAATGCGCCTTGGCGCAGGGCGCGGTTTCAAGTGCTAAAGGGTTTGTCTTCCGAGGGAAATACAAAACAAAGGAGACAAAACCATGTCAACGATCATTACCAAGCGCCAGTTCCCCAACTACCACAAGTATGAGCTGGAGCTGGCCGGCCGCCCCCTGACGCTGGAGGTGGGCAAGCTGGCCGAGCTGGCCAACGCCGCCGTGATGGTGGGCTACGGCGACACCCGCGTGCTCTGCTGCGTCACCGCCGCGCCCCGTCCCCGCGACGGCATCGACTTCTTCCCTCTGAGCGTGGACTTTGAGGAGAAGATGTACTCCGTGGGCCGCATCCCCGGCAGCTTCAACCGCCGCGAGGGTCGCCCCGGCGAGAAGGGCGTGCTCACCAGCCGCGTCATCGACCGGCCTATCCGCCCCCTGTTCCCCTACGATTTCCGCAACGACGTGTCCGTGATGTGCACCGTGATGGCGGTGGATCACGACTGCTCCCCCGAGATCGCCGCCCTCATCGGCACCTCCGCCGCTCTGGCCATCTCCGACATTCCCTGGAACGGCCCCGTGGGCGCTCTGAAGGTGGGTCTGGTGGACGGCAAGCTGGTGTTTAACCCCACCAGCGAGCAGCGCAAGGTCAGCGATCTGGACGTGACGGTGGTGTCCACCGGCAAGAAGGTGGTCATGATCGAGGCCGGCGCCAACGAGGTGCCCAACGATGTGATGTTCGAGGCCATTCGCATGGCCCACGAGGAGAATCAGAAGCAGATCGCCCTCATCAACCAGATGGTGGCCGAGATCGGCAAGCCCAAGTTCGACTATCCCCACGCCGATTTCAACCAGGAGCTGTTTGACAAGATCGTCGCCGACTTCATGGACGAGGCCAAGGCCGCCATGGACACCGACGACAAGAACGTCCGCGAGGCTCGCTGGAACGAGATGATCGAGCACTGGCACGAGAAGTATCTGGAGGAGTATCCGGATATGGACCAGTATCTGGAGGAGTTCACCTACAAGTTCCAGAAGAAGATCGTGAAGGCCTGGCTGCTGGAAGGCCACCGCGTGGACGGCCGCCAGAAGAACGAGATCCGCCCGCTGGATGCCGAAGTGGCCGTTCTGCCCCGCGTCCACGGCTCCGGCCTCTTTACCCGCGGCCAGACCCAGGTGCTCTCCGTCTGTACGCTGGACACTCTCTCCGCCAACCAGAAGCTGGACACCATCTGGGAGGAGACCGAGAAGCGCTACATGCACCACTACAACTTCCCCGGCTACTCCGTGGGCGAGGCCAAGCCTGCCCGCAGCCCCGGCCGGCGTGAGATAGGCCACGGCGCTCTGGCCGAGCGCGCCCTGCTGCCCGTGATCCCTCCGGTGGAGGAGTTCCCCTATGCCATCCGCGTGGTATCTGAGGTCGTTTCCTCCAACGGCTCCACCTCCCAAGGCTCCATCTGCGGCTCTACCCTGGCGCTGATGGACGCAGGCGTGCCCATCAAGGCTCCCGTGGCCGGCATCTCCTGCGGCCTGATTCAGGACGACGACGGCTCCTTCACCACCTTTATCGACATTCAGGGCGTGGAGGACTTCCACGGCGAGATGGACTTCAAGGTGGCCGGCACCAAGAAGGGCATCACCGCCATTCAGATGGATCTGAAGAACGACGGCCTGACCATGGAGATCATCAAGAACGCGCTGGACATCACCTACGATGCCCGCGTGCAGATCCTGGATCAGGTGATGCTCCCCTGCATTGCCGAGCCGCGTCCCGAGGTGAGCCAGTACGCGCCCAAGATGATCACCATGCACATTGACCCCGACAAGATCCGCGAGGTCATCGGCAAGGGCGGCAGCGTGATCCAGAAGATCGTGGCCGAGAGCGGCGCCAAGATCGACATCGACGACGACGGCACCATCCACATCGCCTCTCCCGACGCCAATTCCTGCGCCATCGCCAAGAAGTGCATCGACGACATCGTGTTCGTGCCCGAGGTGGGCGCCCTGTACTACGGCCGCGTGGTGCGGCTGATGACCTTCGGCGCCTTCGTGGAGCTGGCGCCCGGCAAGGACGGTCTGGTGCACATCTCCAAGCTGGCCGACCACCGCATCGAGAAGGTGGAGGACGCCTGCAAGATCGGCGACATGATGTGGGTGAAGGTCACGGAGATCGACGAAAAGGGTCGCGTGAACCTGAGCCACAAGGACGCCATGAAGGAGATCAAGGCCAAGGAGGCCGCCGGCGAGCCGATCAAGTAAGCCGGTTTGCCGATGAACCAATGAATAGTGAAGGAGGACACCGAGAGGGTGTCCTCCTTTTTACATGGATATTCCGCAGGGGGCGGCTTCTGCGCAGGCTATCTGTTGACAAAAGGTAAAATCTCACTATAATTTCGGCAGGCGCTGCACGAACGGCAGGCGGTTGGTCACACCACCCGAAAGGGGGTGAGGCATTGCGTATCACATTACATATCGGACGGTTTACCGTGACGATCATTGTGAAAAGCAGAAACCGCCACTCTGCCAAGTGACGGTTTCTAAGTTCTCTTAGGAATATGTTCATTTGTTAGGGCTAACCGCTTGTCGCAGCGCCTTTCTGTGTTTATTATAGCAGAAATATCGGGGGTGTCAAGGGGTCTATCGGGGCCACTGACCGTCCCGGGGCAGACCCAGCACATAGTCGGCGCTCACATGGTAGTGCTGGCAGAACTTCACGAGGTAGGCTATGGGCGGCGTGTTCACTCCGGTTTCGTAGCGAGCCACCTGCACATGGTGATAGCCGATGGCCTCCGCCAACTGCCGCTGGCTCTCGTCGTGGTCGGTGCGAATCTCGATCATGCGCTGGATCACGGCCCCATCCCTCCGTCCATAAGTTTCTCTTGACAGCATATAACAAATGTGTTAGCATAATCTCAGGCGCTAACATATTTGTTAGCAGAATATTAGGAGGGATATACCATGGATACCAAAATTACCTCGCAAAACCCCACCGCCAACACCTCAAGCAATTTTATCGCAAAAGTCATAAAGATCATCGCTATCGTTATATATGTTTGCGGTTTCTTTGCCGGAATTATGGTGGGGCTGCAAGTGGAGAGTTTTCTGACCACACTGCTGTACTGGGTCGCTGCCGCGTTGTCCGGCACTTTAATGCTGGGCTTCTCGGAAGTGATCCGCCTTCTGCATGAGATCAACAGCAAGATAAAATGACCCTTCCCCCTCCGGCCACGCCGGAGGGTTTTTTCTTTGCCCCTCACCCCAGCAGACCCGTGACGTCCTCCACCGTCAGGTGCGGCTGCAAGGCCAAGTCCACGCCGTAGGCCATCATGCGGCTCAGCTCCCGCACCCGCTGGTCGATGTCGCGGGGGGTGACGAACAGCGGCTCCCCCGCCGCCGGAGCCTCCTCCCCCGCCAGCTGCTCCGCTCGGATCACCGTGGGCAGACCCAGCGCCAGCACCGGCACGCCCAGCGTTTCCGCCGTGATGGCCTTGCGGTGGTTGCCCACGCCGGAGCCGGGGGTGAGACCCGTGTCCGTGAGCTGCAAAACGGCGCACAGCCGCTCTCGGCTGCGGGCGGCCAGAGCGTCCAGCACGATGACGCAGCGGGGCTTTATCCGCTCCGCCACCGCGGCCACCAGCTCCGAGGTCTCCAGCCCCGTTTCCGCCAGCACGCCGGTGGTCAGCGCCGCCACGGAGGAAAAGCCCCTGAACTCCTCCGGCATGGAGCGGAGCATGTGGCGGGTGACAAGGATGTGGGACATGGCCAGCGGCCCCACGGCGTCCGCCGTCAGGGAGCGGTTGCCCAGACCCACCACCAGCACCGGCGCCTCCCCCGCCGGCAGCAGCGCCGCCAGCTCTCGGGCAAGGCACCCGACGCCCTGCGCAAAAAAATCCTGCCGCCGATGCAGGTACGGCGCCAGCTCCATGGTGATGTACCGCCCCACAGGCCGCTCCAGCTGCCGCGCCTGCTCCGGATCCGTGAGATGCATGTGCGTCAGGGCGTAGCCGCCGCACTCGCTGCGCCGCACCTCCAGCCCCGATCGGCTGGTGAGATGCGCCGTTTTCATCTGGATCTGCGCCGCTTCCAGCGCCAGATCCGTGCCCAATACGCTCACGCTTGTGGTCACGCCCCTTTCCAAAACACAAAATATTGTGGCTGAAATGTAGTCTTCCGCCGAGAACAGAAAATATTCAATTTTTTCCGGCAAATCTTAAAAAAGGGCTTGCAATTTAAGAAAATCAATGATAAAATAACATCCTGCGTGGATGTTTTTTAAGGCGAAGCGCAAAATTGATCATCGGGGAGGTGTTTGGTTTGCCGAATATCAAGTCTGCTAAGAAGCGTGTTCTGGTGTCCGAGGCTCGTAATGCCCGCAACAAGGCCAATCGCTCCGCACTGAAGACCGCTATCAAGAAGTTCGAGGCTGCTGCCGTTGAAGGCAATCGCACCGAGGCCGAGGGCGCTTACAAGGTTGCAGTGAAGAGCATCGACAAGGCTGCTGCCAAGGGTCTGCTGCACAAGAACAACGCAGCGCACAAGAAGAGCGCTCTGACTCTGAAGCTGAACAACATTGGCTAATGAACCGCACCAAGAGGACATCCGCGAGGGTGTCCTCTTTTTTTGTTTTTTTGAGACGGGGATGCGGGAGCGGCGGCACACATGGGTGCCGCCCTACGGAGGATAACAGGTGGGCGCGGTGCGGGCGGGCGGCGGGGTGTGGGCACCCCGCCCTACGGGCGCGAGGCAAGGGGGCGCGGTGCGGGCGGGACGTCGGGGACGCCGCCTCCTACGCGGGGAGTGGAGGTGCGGTGCGGGGGTATTACGGATTGCCACACCAGTGTGCGCACTGGTTCGCAATGACATTTTTTGGCGGCGCGGTGCGGGCGGGACGATGTGGGCATCGTCCCCTACGAAAAGCCTGTAGGGCGGGGCCAATGTGCCCCGCCGTTGAGGGCACGGCGTATGTCGGCGGCGGCACACATGGGTGCCGCCCTACGGAGGATATGAAAGTGCGGTGCATATCCATGAAATCGTCATTCCGAGGAGCAAAGCGACGTGGGAATCCGTTTTCCCCACATGACAAGAAGTGCGGCGCAGGAGGGTACGGATTGCCACACCGGCGTGCGCGCCGGTTCGCAATGACATTTTTTGAAAGTGCAGCAGGTGTCGGCGGGTCGTCGGGGACGCCGACCCCTACGCTTTTTTTCGCAATTTTCCAAAACTTTTCGCTTTCAACTTTCCGCTTTCAACTTTTTCTCACTCGGCCGATCACCGTCGCCAGCAAAAACGCCGCAAGGGATGTTACCACTACGGACGCGCCCACGGGGAGGCTCAGGAGGTACGAGGCCGTCAGACCCACGCAGAAGCACACGACGCTCAGGCAGCCCGCCAGCACCACCACGCCGAAAAAGCTCTTTTTCAGCCGCATGGCCGTCAGCGCCGGAAAAATCACCAGGCTGGAGATGAGCATGGCGCCCATGAGCCGCATGCCCAGCACGATGGTCAGCGCCGTCAGCACCGCCAAAAGGGTGTTGTAGACCCCCACCTTCATGCCCGTGGCGCGGGAGAAGCTCTCATCAAAGGTGATGGCGAACAGCTGGTGGTAAAACAGCCCGAACAGCACCAGCACCGCCGCGGACACGCCGATGCTCAGCGCCACGTCGGCGCGGCTCAATGCCAGAATGGAGCCGAACATATAGCTGTCCACGTCCGTGGTCATGCCGGTGGTGAGACTGGTGACGATGATGCCGATAGCCAGCGCCGAGGCGGACACCACCGCAATGGCGGCGTCGGCGCCCAGCTTGCTCCGCTCCGTCATCCGCAGCAGGCACAGGGCGGCCACGACCACCACCGGAATGGACACCGGCAGCGGCGCCCACCCGCAGGCCACCGCCACCGACAGCGCCCCGAAGGATACATGGCTCAGGCCGTCGCCGATCATGGAGTACCGCTTCAGCACCAGCGGCACCCCCAGAAGCGCCGCGCACACCGACACCAGTATCCCCACCACGAAGGCGCGCAGAATAAAGGGATAGGTGAACATTTCCAGCAAAATCATGCCCCTGCACCTCCAAACCGCCGCCCCGCAGGGGAGGCCAGATACTCCTGCACCGTGCCGAAAAAGTGGTTTCCGTGGCCGACATACAGGATGTGGCCGGCGCAGCGCAGGGCGTTTTCCATGTCGTGGGTCACCATGACGATGGCGATGCCCTCGGTCTTGTTCAGATAATCTAGGGTGCGGTAGAGATCCTGTGCGGCGGCAGGGTCAAGACCCGTCACCGGCTCGTCCAGGATCAGCAGCTCTCCGGCGGCGCACAGGGCACGCGCCAGCAGCACCCGCTGCTGCTGGCCGCCGGACAGCTCCCGATAGCACCGGTCTTTCAGCTCCAGAACCCCCAGCTTGCCCATGTTCAGCAGCGCCGTGGCCTTCTGCGCCGGCGTATAGAGCAGCCGGTGTCCGCCGGCGCCCAAAAAACCGGAGCGCACCACCTCCGTCACCGTGGCGGGAAAGTCCTTCTGCGCGCGGGTCTGCTGGGGCAGGTAGCCGATGGCGCCGCCCTTCAGCCCCGCGCCCCGCTCAACGCGCCCCGACAGGGGACGCAGCAGCCCCAGCAGGCTCTTGAGCAGGGTGGACTTGCCGGAGCCGTTTTCGCCCACGATGCAGATATAGTCCCCGCGCCGCACCTGAAAGTCCAGATGCTCCCAAACGGCCTTGCCCTCGTAGCCCAGGCTTGCGTCGCGGCAGGCCAGCAAAATTTCGTTATCCATTCAGCATATCCCCTCTCTCAGCGCCGCCACGTTGCGGCGCATCAGGCTCACATAGCCCTCTCCTGCCGCCCAGTCCGCTTGGGAAACGGTCTGGCAGGAGTAAAATGTTTCCACTTTTGCGCCGGTGGTCTCGGCGATGGCGTCGGCCACTTTGCGGCTGCTCAGCTCCAGCGCGTACACCACCGGAATGTCCTGCTCGTTTACTCTGTCGATGAGAAATTTCAATGTGTACAGGGACGGCTCCGTGTCCGACGAGCAGCCGTGGAACGCCGCGCGGTAGTCCAGCCCGTATTCCCGACAGAAATACAGCAGGGGGAACCGGTCGCCGAACACCAGCAGGCTGCGCTTTTTCTCGCCGCACACCTGCCGGAAGGCCGCGTCCAGCTCCGCAAGCTGCCCCAAATACTCCTGCAGATTGCTGCGGTAGGCGGCGGCGTGGGCGGGGTCGGCGGCGCAGAGGGCGTCGCAGATCGCCCCGCACAGCTTCATGGCCTGCACCGGCGACGTCCAGATGTGCTCGTCGTACTCGATGTCGTCGCTGTCGTGGTCATGGTCGGCGTGGTCATGGTCGGCATCATCGTGGTCGGCATCATCGTGGCCGGCCAGCGGCTCCTCGGTGAGCGTGTCGGCGTAGTCCATCATCCGCAGCACGGTGGGGATGTTCTCTCCGGCGGAGGAGAGAATTTCGTCCACCCACTGCTCGCCTTCGCCGCCGTTATAGACAAAAACGTCCGCCCGACTCACGCGGATCACGTCCATGGGTGTCGGCTCGAAGCTGTGGGCTTCCCGTCCGGCGGCCACCAGCAGGTGGGGGCTGACATACACACCGCCGATCTCGCGCACGAAGTCATAGTAGGGGAACAGGGAGCACACCACCTGCAGCCTGCCGTCCTCCGCGTCCTCGCCTGTCGGGGCGCAGGCGCACAGGGTCAGCGCCGTGGCCGCAGCCAGCAAAAGCGCCAGAATCCGCTTTTTCATTGCGCCGCCTCCCTGCACTTTTCGCACAGGCCGTAGAACATCGTCCGCCGCGGGTTGATGGCAAAGCCGTGGCTCTCCAGCAGGTGGGTATACAGCTCCCCGAGATGGGAGCAGTCCATGTGGAAAATGGCGCCGCAGCCCTCGCATTGCAGCAAAAAGCAGTCCTTGTGGCGGGTCTTGTCGCAGTATTGGTAGCAGGCGCCGTCGTCGGTGAGGAGCTTGTGGACGCAGCCCTGCGCCACCAGCCGCTCCAGCTGGCGGTACACGGTGCTCAAGCCCACGGTCTGGCCGCTCTGCCGCAGCCGCTGCATCAGCTCCATGGCCGTGGCGCGGCCGTCGGGGCTGGCCTCGATGCATTGCAGCACCGCCTGCTGCTGTCGGGTCATATAGGACATAGGATCGACCTCCTAATTTGAAAACGATTTTCATTTTCAAATTATATCCCATTTTGCGGCGTTGTCAAGGGCAGCGCACAAGAAGAAATAGCGAAAAAAGAAAACGCCCGAAGGAGGCACTTTGTAAGGAAGTGTCTCCTTCGGCTTTTGCAGCCAGCCGGAATGATTGGATTGTAGGCAAAATCAATCATATTGGAGGGTTATAAAACGGAAAAGTACATCTACAACGAGAAAAACGGACTTTGGTATGAATAGCAAGATTTACTATCTTCCTTGCTTAAAACTACCGGAGGATGAAACGGCGCATAGCCTCATCGCAAACGGATGACTCGCAGGACATCGGCTCTTCCATCCGGAAGACACTCATTCTGCGCAGCCGCTCGGAACGACGAGTTGAAGCGGGATGATTCTATCCTCCGTCCTATCAAAGCGGCATCGGTGTCCGGGCGATCAGAATGACCGCCAGAAT
>OLOV01001830.1_pt1 | contig 15830 bp, 13 predicted proteins | sample 1672931 | NCBI WGS metagenome assembly OLOV01 (sample SAMEA3136738, study PRJEB25190) | human gut metagenome | biome: human gut; feature: human-associated habitat; material: faeces | place: Austria | collected 2013
ATCTTTATCGCCGCATGGCGGCGGTGCGCACGCAGCAGGACGCCGACGACCTGCTCGACGAGATCGTCGATCGCTTCGGCGACACGCCGAAGGGCGTTTTGAACTGTGAAAGCTTGCTGTCGAATAGAATTCTCATGTGGCGTACCGTCCATTTCATCAGGGAAGGGGCCGACGCTCCTTGTCGGCCCCTTCAGAATATTTACTGCGGGAATTACAGATTCCAGATTTCCTTGGCATACTGCTTGACCGAGCGGTCAGAGGAGAAAATACCGGCTCTGGCAATGTTCGTGAGAGACATTTTTGCAAAGCGGGTGCGATCCTGATAGATCTCGACTGCATGCGCCTTAGCAGCCTTATAACTTGCAAAGTCCGCGACAGTCATGTAGCTGTCCGCTGCACCGAAGCGCGGTGTCAGGAGCGAAGCGGCAACATCATCGAAGCGCTGCCCCAGCACGCCGGAGGTCAGCATTTGCAGGACTCTGTCAAGTTCCGGCGTCAGGAACTGGCGCGGATCATAGCCGCGCTGCCAGAGCGCCTGTACCTCGTCAGCCGTCATGCCGAACAGGAACATATTTTCGTCTCCCACGCGCTCACGAATCTCAACATTTGCACCGTCAAGCGTGCCAAGCGTGACCGCGCCGTTGATCATCAGCTTCATGTTGCTGGTGCCGGAGGCTTCCTTGCCCGCAACAGAGATTTGCTCAGACAGGTCAGCCGCCGGGATGATGATCTCAGCCAGCGAAACCTTATAGTCTTCAATGAAGACCACCTTGAACTTGTTCTGCACCTGCGGGTCGGAGTTCACAAGATTGGAAACGGCGACAATAAGCGAAATGATCTGCTTGGCCAGATAATAGCCCGCCGAGGCCTTGGCCGCAAAGATGAACGTCTGCGGGAAGACCGGCTTTTCGGGATGATCCTTGATCTTGTTGTAGAGCGTCAGGATGTAGAGCACGTTCAGCAGCTGCCGCTTGTACTCATGCAGCCGCTTGACCTGCACGTCGAAGATGGCGTCGGTGTTCAGCACCACGCCCTGCTGCTTTTTGGCGAAGTCGGCAAAGGCCTGCTTGTTGGCCTTCTTGATGTCGTCCAGCCGGGCCAGTACGGAGGTGTCGCCCACGTACTGCTCCAGCTTTTTCAGCTCCATGGGGTGGGTCAGGTAGCCGTCGCCGCCGGTGAGGTCGCGGATCAGGCTGTCCAGCCCCGGGTTGATCTGAGACACCCAGCGGCGGTGGTCGATGCCGTTGGTGACGTTCTTGAACTTGTCCGGCTGCATTTGGCAGGCATCCTTGAACAGGTCCTTACGCAGGATCTCGGAGTGGAGGGCGCTGACGCCGTTGACGGCCATGCTGCCGGCGATGCACAGGTTGGCCATACGCACGCCGCCGTCCCAAATGATGGCCAGCTTGGCGGTCTTGGCCGGGTCGTGGTAGAAGTCCTCCACCTGCTGCTGCCAGCGGCGGGCGATCTCCTGCAATATCTGCCAGACGCGGGGCAGCAGCGTCTCAAACAGCTGCTGCGGCCAGACCTCCAGCGCCTCGGCCATGACCGTGTGGTTGGTGTAGGCCACGCAGTGGGTGACGATGTGCCACGCCTCGTCCCAGTCCATGCCGGCATCGTCCACCAGGATACGCATCAGCTCCGGGATGACCAGGGTGGGGTGGGTGTCGTTGATCTGAATGACGTTCTTCTCGTGGAAGTTCTTCACCGTGCCGTACTGCTGGATGTGCTTGCGGACGATAGACTGGATGGTGGCGGAGACGAAGAAATACTGCTGCTTGAGACGGAGGGACTTGCCCTCGTAATGGTTGTCCTCCGGATAAAGCACCTGGCTGATGGCATCGGCCATGGCGCGCTCCTCCGCCGCGTGGAGGTACTGACCCTGGCTGAACAGCTTCATGTCGATGGGCTTGGGGCTGCGGGCCTGCCACAGCCGCAGGGTGTTGACGTGGTCGGTGTCGTAGCCGGCGATCTCCATGTCGCAGGGGACGGCCAGGACACGGGTGTAGTCCTCGTGGACCACCATAAGATGGCCGTTGTCCCAGCGGGTGCGGACCGTGCCGCCGAAGTGGACCTCCTCCGCCTCCTGGAGCTTGGGCAGCAGCCAGGCGTCGCCCAGCTGCATCCAGTCGTCGGGCAGCTCCACCTGCTGGCCCTCCACGATCTTCTGCTTGAAGATGCCCAGCTCGTAGCAGATGGAATAACCGGCGGCGGGAATCTCCAGGGTGGTCATGCTGTCCAGGTAGCAGGCGGCCAGGCGGCCCAGGCCGCCGTTGCCGAGGCCGGCGTCAGGCTCCATCTCGAAGATGTCGGCGGCCTTGAAGCCCAGCTCGTCGATGGCCTCGTTCAGCGCACCCAGCAGCTCCAGATTGAAGGCATTCTTCATCAGGCTGCGGCCCATGAGGAACTCCAGGGACAGGTAGTGGACCTTCCGCTTTTCCTCGCGGGTGGTGTTCTCGCGGGTCTGCACGCCCCGCTCGGCCATGATGTCACGCAGCACCATGGCGCAGGCCTTCATCATCTCACCGTCCGTGGCCTGCTTCTCGGTGCAGCCGTAGTTCAGGCGCAGCTTTTGGACGATGGCTTCCTTCAAGGTTTCCTTGTTGTAGGTCATATAGGTATATCCTCCGTATGGTAAGCCGGGCGTCAGCCCAGCAGATTTGCGTAGATTTGGCGGTACGCCACGGCGCTTCTGTCCCAGGTGAAGTCTGCCGTCATGCCCCGGTATCGCACGGCGTTGAAGCCGCTGCGGTCGCCCCGGTACAATCCGGTGGCCTGACCGATAACGTCCAGCATCGCGCCGGCCTCGTAGCTTTCAAACAGGTAGCCCGTGCCGTCCTCCTGGCCCACCTGACAGGACTTCACCGTGTCCGCAAGGCCGCCGGTGCATCGGACGATGGGCACAGCGCCGTAGCGCATGGCGATCATCTGACTCAGGCCGCAGGGCTCGCTGCGGGAGGGCATGAGAAACAGGTCGGCGGCGGCGTAGATGCGGCGGGACAGAGCCTCGGAATAGGCCAGCTGGGCGGAGAGCCGCCCGCCGTACTGCCACGCCTTCTGGCGGAAGAAGTCCTCATACCGCCACTCGCCCGTGCCCAGCACCACGAACTGACAGCCGGTGGCCATGATACCGTCCATGGCCTCCTGGACTAAATCCAGGCCCTTGTGGCCCACCAGCCGCGTGACCATGGCGATAAGGGGCGTGTCCGGCTCGCAGGCCAGGCCCAGCTCCTCCTGAAGCGCGGCCTTGCAGGCGGCCTTGCCCGCCATGTGCTCCGCGTCGTAGTGGTGGGGCAGGGCCAGGTCGGCGGCGGGGTCGTAGCTGTCGGTGTCGATGCCGTTGACCACGCCGTGCATTTTCCAGCCCACCATATCCACCACGCTGGCCATGCCCTCGGCATAGGCTGGGTCGTGGAGCTGGGCGGCGTAGGTGGGGCTGACGGTGGTGACGGCGTCGGCCATGAGCATGGCACCCTTCATCAGGTTCACATCGCCGTCCATTTGCAGCGTGCCATCGTCGTACCAGCCGCGATCCAGCCCGAAGAGCTGGTCCACCGTGTCGCTGCCGAAGCGGCCCTGATACTCGATGTTGTGGATGGTGAACACGGTGCGGATACGCCGCACCTCCGGCCAGCGGGTGGCCACGTCCTTGAGGTAGATGGGGACGAGAGCCGTCTGCCAGTCGTTACAGTGGAGCACGTCCGGCATCCAGTCCAGACTGGGCAGCAGGTCGATGACGGCCTTGGAGAAGAACGCGAAGCGCTCGCCGTCGTCAAACTCGCCGTACAGCCGGGAGCGGGCGAAATAGTGCTCGTTGTCCACGAAGTACCACGTCACGCCCCGGCTCTCCAGCGAAAAAAGGCCGCAGTACTCGTGCCGCCAGCCCAGATCCACGTAGATATAGCGGCGGAAGGTCATCTGCTGCCGCCACAGCTGGCCGATCTGCCCGTACAGGGGCAGGATCACCGCCACCTGGTCGCCGTTTTTGGCCAGCGCCGGGGGCAGGCTGCCTGCCACGTCGGCAAGGCCGCCGGTCTTGCAGAAGGGAAACGCCTCGCCCGTCACATACAGAATACGCATGATGATGCCCCCTCTCTCAGACCGTCACGCCCTTGGCCACCACCATGGGGTAGCGCTCATGGCCGGTCAGTATCACGTTTTCGCTGACGGTCACATACTTGTCGGTGATGACGCTGTGGAGGGACGCGCCCTTCTTCACCACCGTGTCCTTGAACAGAATACAGTTTTCCACACTTGCACCCCGTTCGATACGCACGTTGCGGAACAGAATGCAGTTTTTCACGCTGCCCCGGATGTCGCAGCCGTCGGCGATGAGGGAGTTGACGCAGCCGCCGTCCGGGTCAATGTAGCCGGAGGGGGAGTCATTCTCCTTGCCGTAGACGGGACGCTGCGGGCAGAACAGGGCCTGCCGCACGGCGGTGCTCAGCAGCTCCATGCTGCGGTCGTAGTAGCTTTGGAGGGTGTTGATGTGGGCGGCGTAGCCGTCGTAGACATAGCCGTACAGCTTCAGGCGCGCGCCCATCTCCTGCAGGATGTTGCGGCGCAGGCTGTAGCCGTTGCGGCTGGCGCACTCCGCCACCAGCTCCAGCAGCAGATCCCGCCGCAGCACGAACACGTTCAGGCAGCGGTAGCCGGCGGGGGTGTAGAGGGCGTAGGCCGTGTCGGTGATGCGGCCCGTGCCGTCCAGAGTGAAATAGGTGTCCTCGCCGTCGCCCGCGCCGGTGGCGCACACGGCGGTGATGTCCGCGCCGGTGTCAATATGGCGGCGGAACACGTCCTCCAGCGGCAGGTTCATCACCGTGTCGCTGTCTGCCAGCACCACATAATCCTGCCGGATGCCCTTGAGGTAGTTTATGACGCTGGCCAGCGCCTCCACCCTGCCCCGGAACTGGCCGTCGCCGCCCCGCCGCTCCGTGTAGGCAAAGGCAGGCAGCAGCGTCAATCCGCCGAAGTTGCGGCTGAGATCCCAGCTCTTGCCTGACCCCAGATGGTCCAGCAGAGACTGACACTTGCCGTGCATGATGACGCCCACATCGGTGATGCCGGCGTTGACCATGCTGGAGAGGATAAAGTCGATGACCCGGTAGTCCCCGCCGAAGGGGATCGAGCCGTGGACGCGGTTTTCGATCAGCTCCCGCAGGCCGCTCTTTTTCTCGTAGGAGAAGATGATCCCGTGCAGTCCCTTCATGGCCGTACCTCCTTGCCGCTTGCGCCCAGCATCATTTTCGGTTCGATGGTCTCGCCCGCTGCCACGGCCGTCCCCGGCCCTAACACGGCGATGCCCCATTTGTCAAAGTCCACGCTGCCCGGTGCGCCGCCCACCACGGCGTCACGGCCCACCCGGCACTTCTCGCCCACGATGGCGTAGGACACCTTTGCGCCCGGCTCGATGACCGCACCGGGCATGACCACGGCGTAGGACACCTCCGCGCCCTCGCCCACCGTTGTGCCATAGCTGAGGACGGAGTTCTTCACCTCGCCCAGCACGGTGCAGCCCTTGGCGACGGCGCTGTTGCCCACGTCGCCCTCCGGGCCGATGTAGGTAGGCGGGCAGGTGGGTGTGCGGCCGTAAATGCGCCACTTTTTATCCAGCAGGTTCAGCCCTGAGCCGGGGGACAGCATATCCATATTGGCGTCCCACAGGGAGTCCAGCGTGCCCACGTCCTTCCAGTAGCCCTCGAAGCGGTAGGCCACCAGCTTCTCGCCGGCGCGGAGCATCTCCGGGATGATGTTTTTGCCGAAGTCGTTTTCGCTGCGGGGATCGGCCTCGTCGTCGATGAGGTACTGGCGCAGCTTTTGCCAGGTAAAGATGTAGATGCCCATGGAGGCCAGGTTGCTCTTGGGCTGTTTGGGCTTTTCCTCGAACTCGGTGATGTTGTCCGCGCCGTCCACGTTCATGATGCCGAAGCGGCTGGCGTCCTCCCAGGGGACTTCCATGACGGAGATGGTGCAGTCGGCCTTGGCCTCCTTGTGGCGGCGGAGCATATCGGAGTAGTCCATTTTGTAGATATGGTCGCCGGAGAGCACCAGCACGTACTCCGGGTCGTACAGGTCCACGAAGCCGATGTTCTGATAGATGGCGTTGGCCGTGCCCTTGTACCACACCGCGCCGCCGGCGGACTGGTAGGGCGGCAGGATGTGGACACCGCCGTTGATGCGGTCCAGCTCCCAGGGCTGGCCGTTGCCGATGTAGCTGTTCAGCTCCAGCGGGCGGTACTGGGTCAGCACGCCCACGGTGTCGATGCCGGAGTTGGTGCAGTTGGACAGGGGAAAGTCAATGATGCGGAACTTGCCGCCGAAGGGTACGGCGGGCTTGGCCATATTGCCGGTGAGCACATACAGACGGCTGCCCTGGCCGCCGGCCAGCAGCATGGCCACACACTCTTTTTTCATCCTTGCGTACCTCCTGTTCGTTTATGTTTCAGCTTTCCGTGTCCCCGCAGGATCACCGCGCCCAGGGGCGGGATGGTCAGCGACAGGGACTGGTCCTTTCCGTGGGAGGGGATGGCCTCCACCGCCAGCTCCGTGTCCGCCGGTGCAGCGCAGCCGCTGCCGCCCCAGCAGGCATCGTCCGTATTGAACAGCACCTGATACGCGGCCTTGTCCGGCACGCCGAAGCGGTAATTCTCCCAGGACATGGGGGCGAAGTTCACGGCACAGATCAGCTCGTGTCCCTTCCGGTCGCGGCGCAGGAACACCAGCACGTTGTTCCGGTTGTCGTCGGCTACCAGCCACTCGAAACCGGTCCAGTCCCGGTCGTTCTCCCACAGGGCGCGGTTGCGGCGGTAGAGACGGTTCAGCTGGCGCAGGCATTCGTGGGTGGCCCGGCAGGCCGGGTCGTCCAGCAGATACCAGTCCAGCTGGCCGCGGAAGTCCCACTCGTGCCACTGGGGCAGCTCGCTGCCCATAAACAGCAGCTTCTTGCCGGGGTGGCAGAGCATATAGGCATAGAACCCCCGGACGCCGGCCAGCTGACGCCAGTCGTCACCGGGCATCTTGCCGCGAAGGCTGCCCTTCATGTGTACCACCTCGTCGTGGGACAGGGGCAGCACGTAGTTCTCGGAAAAGGCGTAGACCATGGAGAAGGTCACGTCCTTGTGGTGGTACTGGCGGAAATAGGGGTCCATCTTCAGGTAGTGGCACAGGTCGTTCATCCAGCCCATGTTCCACTTCAGGTTGAAGCCCAGGCCGCCCTCCTCCGGCGGGTACGTCACCAGCGGCCAGGCGGTGGATTCCTCCGCCACCATCAACGCGGCGGGGTCAACGGCGAAGGCCGTCTGATTCAGCTCCCGGAGGAACTCGATGGCCTCCAGGTTCTCCCGTCCGCCGTCCTTGTTGGGCCGCCACGCGCCGCCCTGCCGGTCGTAGTCCAGGTACAGCATGGACGCCACCGCGTCCACCCGCAGGCCGTCGATGTGGTACTCCCGCAGCCAGTAGGCGGCGGAGGACAGGAGGAAGTCCCGCACCTCGCGCTTGCCGAAGTCGAACACCCGCGTGCCCCAGCCGGCGTGCTCCCATTTCAGGGGGTCGCCGTATTCATAGAGGCACGTGCCGTCAAATTTGATGAGGCCGTGGCTGTCCTTGCAGAAGTGGGCGGGCACCCAGTCCAGGATCACGCCCAGGCCCGCCCGGTGCAGCGCGTCCACCAGGGCCATGAAGTCGTGGGGCGTGCCGTAGCGGCTGGTGGGGGCGAAGTAGCCGGTACACTGGTAGCCCCAGCTGTCGTCCAGCGGATACTCCGTCACCGGCAGCAGCTCCACGAAGTTGTAGCCCATGCTTTTCACATAGGCGGGCAGCTCACGGGCCAGTTCACGGTAGCTCAGGGACGTACCGTCCTCGTGATGCCGCCACGAGCCCAGGTGTACCTCGTAGATCAGCAGCGGGCCGTTTACCGGCGGCTGGGCCGCGCGCTTCTCCCGCCAGTCCCCGTCGTGCCAGTCGTATCCGCCGATGTCGTAGACCTTGCTGTCCGTGCCGGGGCGGGTGGCCGCGTGGAAGGCGTAAGGGTCGGCCTTCCACACCGTCTGTCCGTCCGCGCCGGTGACCACGTATTTATAGCCGTCGTAGACCTTGGCATCCGGCTGGGTCAGCTCCCACACGCCGCCGTCCGTCCGCGTCATGGCGGCGCTCTGCCAGCCGTTGAACTCACCGGCCAGCGCCACCGCCCGGGCGTGGGGCGCCCACACGCGGAAGACATAGCCCTTCTCCGCAGGGTGCGCGCCGAGGTAGGTATACGCGCCGCAGCGCGTCAGCAGCTCCGTCATGACTCACGCTCCTTCTCTCTCAACGTATCACACACGTCCCGCCGAAACCGGCGAAACAACTCGTCCGGGGCTTCGGTATCGTTACCGAACATTGTACCCCGTTTCTGCTCCGCCGTCAATAAACGGCGTGTCCTTTTTGCGAAACTTCTGTCAAATGCATGAAAGGGAAACGCAGAAACCTGCGTTTCCCTTTTTGCTTATTCCCTCTGCTGCTGGACCGCCGTGCCGCCGCCCAGGCCGAAATCGTCCGCCACGCTGGCGGTGTCCCGGCGCAGCATGGTCTCCATGACCCGTATGTCGCTGTCGATGTCCATGGCATCGCTGCGGTACAGCTCGTCCAGCTGGTGCTCAAAGCCCGCCACGATGCTGTCCATGGTCTTTTCGATCTTGGCCTTGGCCTGACTCAGGTTCTCGCCGCTGACGCCGGCCTCCTCAAAGGCGGCATAATTCTCCAGCAGCTTCAGTGTGGTGGGCAGGTAGTAGTTCAGGAACTTGCCCGCCGCGGCCCGCTTGTCCCCATTGTCCTCGATGGCCTTGAAAATGCTGCCGGACACCTGCTCCAGCCGGTCGATCTTGGCACTGAGCGCCTCGTCGGCGATGCGGTCGTTCAGATCACGTATCTGGCGGAGGACGCCGTCATAGCCCTCCGCAGGGGCGGGGGCTTCCTGAGGCCGCTTGGCCGCGTTGGCCGCGGCGAAATAGGCACTGGCCGCCTCCTGAGAGCGAAACAGCATCCCGCTGCCCTTGTCGATATAGGCATTCTCTCCCCACAGGCCCTTTTCCAGCATGATGTCCAGGTCCTTCTCCAGCCGCCGCTCCGACACGTCCGCCGCACGGGCCAGATGGGCCAGGGGGACGGCGGGCTTCTGCCCCGCCGTGCGGAGGTAGGTGGCATAGCGGCGCTGGCGGCGCTTCAGACCGCCGCTGCCCAGCAGCAGCGCCGCGCCGCTGGCCAGCATACCGGCGGGATAGAACATCTCGCTCAAAAATGTCCACAGGCTGCCGCCGCCCAGCAGGGCCGACAGACTGCCACCGATGCTGGACATCAATGTGACGCCGCCCAGCGCCGCCAAAATAATGCCGATGGTCTTCATGGTCTTGGCGCTCTTGTCGGTATAGACCGGCGTTTTCGTCACCTGCTGCATAGTCTGCTGCACCCTGGGCTGGGCCTGCGCCGCTGCCTGCGCTGATGCCTGCCGCGGGGCGCGGTTCTTCCTCCCCGAGCTGTCGGACAGCTTGGAGATCAGCAGGATCAAGCCCACCGGCCACGCCACACTCAGCATGACGATGATGAAGATCCACGAGCCCAGGTCGTTGTTATTCTTCTCAACGCCGTTTTTCCGGGGCGGAGGCGGCGGAGGTGTGCCCTCGGGGCGGAAGCCCTCGTTTTCGTCGTATTGGTATGCCATCAGCCCTGTTCTCCCTTTCCCTTCAGCTTGCGCTTGTTGCCCTTTTCATCCACGATGTACGTGTTGTCCAGCACCTCGCGGGCATTGCGCATGATGGCGTTCAGGTACTCCTGGCGCAGGGCGTCCCGCTCCGCCGTTTCCTCAGGCGTCAGGCCCTCGGCCTTGGCCTTGTGGGCCAGCTCGTTGATGCGGGCGATTTTTTTCTCATCCATTTTCCGTCTTCCTTTCCCCTATATGAACCGCCGGATGGCCACGGGCAGCCGGCCCTTCTTCGTCGGGCTTCCCACGGCGTCCAGCACACACTTGCCCAGTCCACGGCAGGTGATCACGTCCCCTGCCGACACCGGCTTGTCCGGCTTCTGGCACACGGTGTAGTTCACCTGCACCGCGCCCTTTTCCACGGCCTCCGCCGCCCTGCCCCGGCTGAGGCTGAAGGCCGAGGCCAGCACGTTGTCCAGCCGCAGGGAGGATACGGTGTCCCGCACCTCCTTCACCGCCGCCTCGGGAACGGTGAGCTCCTCCAGCGGCAGGGGCGACACGGTCAGCCTCTCCCGGCCGGCGCTGTCCCAGCTCTGCACCAGAAAATCCAACGCCGACGGATCGACCAGCACCTGACAGCCGCCGCTTTCCACCAGTATATCGCCTATCTTCTCCCGGGTCAATCCCAAGGCCATCAAACTGCCCAAAAAATCCCGGTGGGTCAGGGATGCGCCGCTGCGGCACACCGCCCGCAGGGCCGCTATGGTGCTGTCGTCCGGCTCGGCCATCCAGTCCGGCAGGAACAGCAGACGCTGGCGCTCCGCGCCCTCGTAGCCGCCCCAGAAGGCATAGCCCTCCCGCTGGCCCAGGGCGTTGAGCAGCCGCGTGGCCGCCGCCTGCTCCTGGGGTGAGAGAAACGCCGTGGCGGCGGGGATGCTCCGCAGGCGGCACTGCTCCCGCTTGTCCCAAACACGGCTCAGCAGCAGGCGCTCCTCCTCGGAGCGGGCCGTCTTATCCAGCAGCTCACGCCTGTCCATACGTCTCCCCCACATTCTGCGTGTGATACAGCCGGGCATACTCCCCGTTCAGGGCCAGCAGCGCCTGGTGGCTGCCCTCCTCGGCGATGCGCCCATCCCGGATGACCAGGATGCGGGAGGCGCTGCGGATGGTGGAAAGCCGGTGGGCGATGATGAGGGTGGTGCGGCCCCTGGCCAGCCGGTCGAACGCACCCTGTATCTTCGACTCCGTCACGCTGTCCAGCGCCGACGTGGCCTCGTCCAAAATCAGGATAGGCGGGTTTTTCAGGAAGATGCGGGCGATGGACACACGCTGCTTCTGTCCGCCGGACAGCAGCGCGCCCCGCTCACCCACATAGGTGTCGAACCCGTCGGGCATGGCCATGATGTCGTCGTAGATCTCCGCCTGGCGGGCGGCGCGCTCCACCTCCTCGTCCGACGCGCCGGGACGGCCGTAGCGGATGTTCTCCCGGATGGTGTCGGCAAACAGGAACACGTCCTGCTGCACGATGCCGATGCTGCGGCGCAGGGAGCCTTGGGTCAGCTTACGCACGTCGTGGCCGTCGATGGAGATCGAGCCGCTGTCCACGTCGTAGAACCGGGGCAGCAGCTGGCACAGCGTGCTCTTGCCGCCGCCGGACGGGCCCACCAGCGCCACCGTCTCCCCCGCCGGGATGTGCAGCGTCACATGGTGCAGCACGTCCGTCTTGTCGCCGTAGGCAAACGTCACGTCCTCCACGTCCACGTCGCCCCGCACGTCCGTCAGCTCCACCGCGTCCGGTGCGTCCTGGATGGTGGGCTCGGTGCGCATCAGCTCCACGAAGCGGTGCAGTCCCGCGAAGCCGTTGGAGAACATCTCGGCGAAGTTGGCCAGCTTGCGGATGGGGCTGACGAAGGCGGTGACGTACAGGGAGAACGTGATGAGATCCACGTAGTCCATTCGCTCCCGCATGATGAGCCAGCCGCCCACGGCGATGACCACCACCGGCAGAATGCCCGTGAAGAACTCCATCACCGCGTTGAAGCGGCCCATCTCCTTATGGAAGCCGCGCTTGGCGGTCTTGAACACCTCGTTGGCCTCGTCGAACCGCTGCTGCTGCTCCGCCTCGTTGGCAAAGGCCTTGGTGGTGCGGACACCGGACAGACCGGACTCGATGGCGGCGTTGATGGTGCCGGTCTTCTGCTTGGCGGCCCGGGAGGCATCGCTCATCTGACGGCGGCGGCGCATGGCTGTCCACAGCAGCACCGGCAGCAGCACCAGCAGCACCAGCGCCAGCTCCCACCGCACGGCGAACATCACCGCCAGCGCGCCGAAGATCGTCACGACGGAGATAAACAGATCCTCCGGCCCGTGGTGGGCCAGCTCCGTCAGCTCGAACAGGTCGCTGGTCAGGCGGCTCATGAGCTGGCCGGTGCGGTTGCGGTCGTAGAAGTCGAAGCCCAGCTCCTGCATATGGTGGTACAGATCCCGGCGGATGTCGGCCTCCACCCGGATGCCGAAGGTGTGTCCCCAGTAGGCCACGACGAAATACAGCCCGGAGCGCAGCACATAAGCTACCACCACCGCGGCCATGACGATGAAGAATACACGGAACTGCTTCTCCGGCAGCCAGGTATACATGGCCTGACGGGACACCAGCGGGAACGCCAGGTCGATAAGGGCGATAAGGAACGCGCAGGTCATATCCAAGGCAAACAGCCTCCGGTGGGGCTTGAAATAGGACAGGAATATCCGCAGGGGGCTGCGGGTCTGGTAGTCTTTTGTGGTCATGGTTTTCCTCTTTCATTTGTTTTCTTTTCGATGGCATCATAGCACAAAATCCCCGGAAGCACAAGGTGTTCCACGGCTGAACGGCGCAGAAAGTCCCCGCGCCGCAGGCGCGGGGACTTTGCGTTCATTTGTCAGCTGTCAGCGGGGGCGGATGATGGCCTTCACCGTGCCGCCGTTCACCGTGCCGGTGATGATGGCGCTGCCGCTGCTGCCGGGGGACTCGGACATTACCGTCACCGGAGAGGCCGTCTCCCGGCCCTATGTGCAGATGACTCTGGCGGTCCTAGCTCGCCACGGCATCACCGTGGAGAAAATCACCGATGGCTGGCATATCCCCGGCGGGCAGTTCTGTCGCCCCGCGCCGCTGTTGGATGAGCCGGACTGGTCCGCTGCGGCCTATTGGCTGGTGCTGCGTGCCCTGCTTCCCAGACAGAGAAGGGAGGCCCTTCGTATCCCGTTGGCGCCGCCGCCCTATCTCCAGGGCGACGCGGCCATCTTGCGCTATCTGGACAAGCTGCCGGAGCAGATCGATATCTCCGACACCCCGGACCTTCTGCCGCCGCTGGCCCTGTACGCCGCGCTGCGCCCGGGCCGCGATACCCGCTTTACCCACGCCGCGTTCCTGCGGCGGAAGGAGAGTGATCGCCTGACCGCCGTCTCCGCTGTGCTGAACACGCTGGGCGCTTCGGCAGAGGTGCAGCCGGACGGACTGGTCATCCACGGCGTGAGCGCTCTGCACGGCGGAGATGTCTCTGCCTGCGGTGACCACCGCATCGCCCTGCTGGCTGGCTGCGCCGCTATGGTGGCCGACGGCCCCGTGACACTGTCCGGCGCTGAGACGGTGGCGAAGTCCTACCCCGCCTTCTGGCGCGAGCTTGCCGCCTTGGGCGGAAACTGGGAGGTGCTGGAATCGTGATGCACTACACGCTTTTCGGCGAGTCCCACGGTCCGGCGGTGGGTGTCCTGCTGACGGATGTGCCGCCGGGTCTGCCGGTGGACGAGGTCTTTATCCGTGAACAGCTGCTGCGCCGCATGGGGCAGGGGGGACTGACCACCGCTCGGCAGGAAAAAGAGGAAGTACGCTTCCTATCCGGCGTCTATCGGGGCCGCACCACCGGCGATCCGCTGGCGGCGGTCATTTACAACGGCGATGTCCGTTCCGCCGACTACGACAGCCTGAAACACAAGCCCCGGCCCTCCCACGGAGACTATACCGCCGCGGTCCGCGCCCTGGGCTGCAACGATCCCCGGGGCGGCGGCCATACCTCCGGGCGGCTCACCGCGCCGCTGACCGTGGCCGGCGCGCTGGCGATCACATACCTGAAGACGGCCCATATCGCCGTTCACGCGGATGTCCTGGATGAGGAGGCTCTGCGGGCACGCGCTGCCGCTGCCAAAGCGGACGGTGACAGTGTGGGCGGCGTGATCCGCTGCACCGTCAGCGGTCTGCCCGCCGGTTTGGGCGGCCCTGACTGGCGGGATACCGTGGAGGGCACCATCGCCCGCCATGTGTTTGCCATTCCCGCTGTCAAGGCCATCGGCTTCGGCGCAGGGGAGACCTTCGCCCAAATGCGCGGCAGCGCGGCCAACGACCCGTTTACGGTGGTCCATGGCGCTGTTCGCACAGCGACCAATCATGCCGGCGGTGTCAACGCCGGCGTCACCAACGGCATGGACGTGGTGTTCGACGTGACGTTCCGCCCCACACCGTCCATCGCTAAGGAACAGCGGACCGTGGACCTGACTACCATGACGGAGACCACCATCTCCGTCTCCGGCCGCCACGACGCCTGCATCGCGCTCCGCGCTGCCCCGGCGGTGGAGTCCGCCGCCGCCCTGGCGGTGTGCCAGCTGCTGCCGGACACGCCCGCCGACCTGGATGGTCTGCGCTGCCGATTGGACGAGACGGACGCGGCGATCCTGGAGCTGTTTGACCGCCGTCAGCGGCTGTCTGCCGCCATCGGCGCGTATAAGAGCGCCCACGGTCTGCCGGTCCGGGATAAGGCCCGGGAGGCGGAAGTCCTCCGTACCCGGGGCGATATGCTGCCGGAGCGCCGCGATCAGGCGGAGCGCCTGATGACCCTGCTGATGGCGCTCTCCCGGGAGGAGCAGGCATGACGGGGCGGATCATCCTTATCGGTATGCCCGCCGGCGGAAAGACCACCATCGGCGCCGCCCTGTCCCGGGCGCTGTCCGTGCCCCTTTACGACGCGGACGCACTGACGGAGCAGACGGTGGGCTGTTCCATCCCTGAGATCTTCGCCGCGGAGGGCGAGGCTGCCTTCCGTGCCCTGGAACGCCGGACGCTGGAAGCGCTCTGCACAGAGACGGAAACACCCTGCGTCATCGCCACCGGCGGCGGCGCGGTGCTGCGGGAGGACAACCGCCTGCTGCTGCAACGCAGCGGCACGGTGTTCTGGCTGGACCGGACGGTGGAAAATATTATGTCGACTGATTACGCCGCCGGACGTCCGCTGCTCGCCGGGGGAGAGGCGGCCCTGCGGGCCATGTATGCCGTCCGCTGCCCGCTGTACGCGGCCTGCGCCCATTATCGGGTGCCTGACGGCACTGTTGACCAAATGAAGGACTTTATTCTGCGACTATGGAGGGATACGCCATGAAGCTGCTCATCCTCAACGGCCCCAACCTGAACCTGTTGGGCCAGCGGGAGCCGGACATCTACGGCAGACAGAGCTATGACGATTTATGTAAACTGATTTACGAGCACGCCACCACCGTGGGCTGCCAGGTGGAGCTGTTCCAGTCTAACCATGAGGGCACGCTTATCGACGCTATCCAGGCCTCCCGGGCCGGCTTCGGCGGCATCGTCATCAACCCTGGGGCCTACGCGCATTACAGCTACGCCATCTATGATGCTCTGCGCTGCGCCCCCGTCCCGGCGGTGGAGGTGCATATCTCCGATATCAACGCCCGCGAGCCCTTCCGGGCCGTGTCCGTCACCGCGCCGGCCTGCGTTAGAGTCATCACCGGCCACGGACTTGCCGGCTATCTCGAAGCCATGGACTATCTGCTCCAACACACCAATGACACTGCGGCTGCGCCCACCTGCGGCTGCACTGGGGAGGCACTTGTATGACCAACAAAAAGCTCTATCTTATCGGCGACCCCGTGGATCATAGCCTTTCGCCGCTGCTCCACGGCGCCATGATCGCCCAGACCGGCGTACACTACACCTATGAAGTCCGCCGCGTTCAGCCCCGCGATCTGGCCGACTTCGTGGCCGAGGCCAAGGCCGGCGGCTGTGCCGGGTTCAACGTCACCATGCCCCACAAGGAGGCCATCCTGCCGCTGCTGGATGAGCTGAGCCCTGCGGCGGCCGCCTGCGGTGCGGTGAACACCGTCTGCATCA
>OLOV01001838.1_pt1 | contig 15807 bp, 16 predicted proteins | sample 1672931 | NCBI WGS metagenome assembly OLOV01 (sample SAMEA3136738, study PRJEB25190) | human gut metagenome | biome: human gut; feature: human-associated habitat; material: faeces | place: Austria | collected 2013
ATGCTTCCGATCAATATACTGGAACTGGCAATCAGGCCGACATCATTATGTATGCGATTATTTGGTAACGTTCTTGGAAGTTTTGTAGTTATGAAATTGTTGGAATTTATATGTCCGGCAATTCTTCCATTACCATTCAGCCTGTATTTTGATTTCTTTGACGGATTCATTCAGGCGTACGTATTTGTGTTCTTAACATCACTGTTTATCAAGGAAGCAATCGAGTAAACAGATGTTTAAGCAGGATTCAATATTTATTTGAAATTTAAATTTTGTCAATTCAGGAGGAAAAAATTATGTCAACATTAGTAGCAATCGGAGCAGCTATCGCAGTACTTACAGGTATCGGAGCAGGCATTGGTATCGGTATCGCAACCTCTAAGGCAGTAGAAGCTATCGCAAGACAGCCGGAAGCAGAAAGCAAAATCAGTAAGAACCTTCTGTTAGGATGTGCACTTGCCGAGGCAACAGCTATTTACGGTTTCGTAATCGGTCTTCTGATCATCATCATGCTCGGCTAATAACGATATGGAATTAATCAGGAGAGAGGCAGGTGGACAACGGTGATAAAGATTGACATCAACCTTGTCTTTACGATCATCAACCTGTTGGTTCTGTATCTTTTGATGAAGAAGTTTTTATTCGGACCGATCATAAATGTGATGGACCAGAGAAAAGCTATGATCGACCAGCAGTTTGCAGAAGCTAAGGAACGACAGGATAATGCAAAGGAACTTCAGGAACAGTATGAGGGTGCTTTAAAATCTGCAAAAGAAGAATCCTACCAGATCATGGAACAGGCCAGAAAAGAAGCAAAAGCTCAGGCAGACCATACAGTAGAAGAGACAACCGCAAAAGTAGATGCCATGCTTGCAAAGGCACAGGAAGCCGATGCGGAACACGGGGTTGAGCGACGTCATCGGCTCCTGGAAGATCATCGACAGCTTGTTGCCGCGGATCTTCTCCATGGCGTACATGGGCATCTTCGCCACGTCGTAGGCCTTGCCGTCCTCGCCCAGGTTCAGGCGGATCTGCCCGGAGACGATCTGTCCCTGCGGGCGCTGGAGCAGCTGCATCAGCGAAAGCGAGGTGACGGACTTGCCGCAGCCCGATTCGCCCACGACGCCGACCGTCATGCCCTGGGGCACATCAAAAGACACGCCGTCCACCGCCTTGACGGTGCCGGTATCGGTGAAGAAATAGGTATGCAGATCGTCGAACTCCACGACGTTCTTGGGATCGCGCATCTGGGTCAGGTACTCGCTCTCAGGCACCTTTTTGCGCTGATACTTTTTCTCCATCGCCGTGGTAATGCGGCGGTTCTCGCGCGAAATGCGGCGGGATTCTTTTGCGGAGAGGTAATTGCTGTTCTTGCTGGTTTTCTTTTCGGTGTTTTCGCTCATTGCTTTCCCCTCCTTATCTCTTCATCTTCGGGTCAAACGCATCGCGCAGTCCGTCGCCGAAGAGGTTGAATGCGAGAATGATGACGCTGATAAGTATTGCCGGCAAAAACAGCAGATGCGGATAAGTGTTCATGCCCTTGACCGCATCGGTTGCGAGGGAGCCGAGCGACGGCATGGGAGCCGCAACGCCGAGTCCGAGGAAGCTCAGATAGCTCTCGGTGAATATAGCCGAGGGGATCTGAAGAGTTGTGGTAACGATAAGGGTGCCGATGCAGTTTGTGAGCAGGTGCTTTCTGATTATACGCGCACCGCTTGCGCCGAGAGCGCGCGCCGCCGTAACATATTCGGACTCCTTGAGCACAAGAATCTGCGAGCGCGTGATACGCGCCATGCCGACCCAATAGAGTAGAACGAACACGAGGAATATCGCGATAAGGTTCGGTCCGACCGTGTTCATCCAGCCAAATCCGGGCTGTTCGGCGAGATCCTCAAGCCTCGGTTTCAAGGCAAGCGAGAGCACTATTATCAAAAGAACATCAGGTATTGTATAGAGAATATCGGTGATTCTCATCATTATTATATCGACCCAGCCACCGGCAAATCCAGCGACGGCGCCGAAAATCGAGCCGACTATCAAAACGAGCGCCGCGCAGATAAGACCGACGGTAAGGCTTATGCGCGTGCCCATCATAAGGCGGACTGCGAAGTCTCTGCCGAGCTTGTCCGTGCCGCAGATATGCGGGAAAACCTTTTCGCCCGCGTCGATTTGCGCCTGCTCTGTCTGGCTGTATTCAAAAGGTTTGAGATTCTCGCTGTACTTAATCTGCTGCTCGTAGCTATACGGCCAAAAAGCAGGCATAACATAAGCGAAAAACATTATTATAAGGATGAAAACGAGGCTGACCATCGCTATCTTGTTCTTGCGCAGGCGGCGCATACCGTCCGCCCAGAAGTTGACGCTGTCGCGCATGACGACGAGGCTCTCTTTTTCATCGTTTGTTGCCGGGATAAAATCATCTGCATTCAGGTGCAGACTCGGGAATTTTTTCTTCATCGTTTCTCTCCTGCCGCTCCCTTACTTGAGTTTAATACGGGGGTCTATGATCTTATAGAGGATATCAACTATAACATTCGCCGCAATTATAAGAGTGGCAAGAACTATTGTAGTTCCCATTATCAGCGTATAGTCTTTTTGGTTTATCGCCGAGACGAAATCGCGGCCGAGACCGGGAATGGTGAATATCTTCTCCACGACGAACGATCCGGTCATAAGACCCGCCAGCATGGGGCCGACATAAGTAACAACGGGAAGGATGGCGTTTCGCAGGGCGTGCTTGAAGAGAACCTTGAAGTTCGACAGACCCTTTGCCCTCGCGGTGCGGATATAGTCCTGACCCATAACATCGAGCAGGCTCGAGCGCATGAGGCGCGTTATATATGCAGTCGGATAAATCGACAGCGCCGTTACCGGCATTATATATGATGCCAACGAGTTTAGTCCTATCGTCGGCAATATGTTCAGCTTACTTCCGAACGTATATAGCAGGATAACGCTGCTTATAAAGCTCGGTATGGCTATTCCGCAGGTCGCAAGCACGATAATAATATTATCGGCGAATTTTCCTCTGTTATAGGCCGAGACACAGCCCAGCGGGATACCGACGAGCAGCGATACGAGCACGGCGACGCCCGCAAGACGCGCCGAAATCGGAAATTTCGAGGAAATTATTTCGTTTACCGAACGTCCGCGCTGTTTAAGGCTCGGGCCCATATCTCCCTTGAGAAGATCGGACATATATGTCAAATAACGCTGCCCTAGGGGCTTGTCCAGTCCGAATTTTGCTTCAAGCGCTCTCTGCGCCGCCTCACTCATAGACTTCTCAGCCGTGAACGGACCGCCCGGTACCAGATTCATCAGAAGAAAAGTCAGTGTTGCAACAATGAATATGCACAGCAGACCCATTGCAACACGCTTGATGATATACTTCGCCAAGTATGCCAACTCCCTGTCGTCAAAGTATCGGGGCAAAAATTGTGCGCCGCCCCGTAGAAAAAGCACCACAAACAACTAAAAGTGTTGAATTACAACTATTTATGACTGCTTAATATAGGACATATTAACATAATACAGCCGAAAATGCAAGCTTATACAGATTGAATTTATTGTCAAATACCCCGGAATGCCGTCAAAATTTTCGGCGGCTTTATATCTCGGTGTCCGCGATATTAGTTTTTTGCGCGCACGCGGCGCAAAGATTCCCGAAAGCGCGCTGTCAAGTCGTTTTGCAAAATTTATTCACTTTACTTCAGCAGTGTATCGAAGTATCAGGCTACTGCTCTGCCGCATTAGTCGGAGATTGATTTTGCCATATAAATTTCAGATGTGATATTTGAGCACGGCAAAGGAGCATGGCAATATATGAATATTACAGCAAACGGAGCGCAGTAAAAAAACTGTGCTCCGCGAAAAAATATTCAAAAATTTACTGCATGACGGAAAGGATGAAGCATACAGCCGACACAGTAAACAGCACTGCAGAAAGGGCAGTTGTCATAAATCTGCTCTTTCTTGATGTATCTTCATTACCGCTTTCTTTGCTGATACCGACCATCATAAATTTGAACAGAATCGAGAGACCGAAAATCATTCCGGTCACAACATACGCTGTTCTAAGACCCGACTGATAAGACATAACATGCTGCGGATTCAAGAGACTTTCAAGTCTGATAAGTCCCAGCGGAATAGCCATCGTCAGACCGAAGCCAAACAGAATTTTAAGTCCGATAAGGTTGCTCATGTTCGGATATCCGCCGACTGCCGACTTTCCGGAAGCATCCTCAAGATTTCTCAAAACCGAGCCCACCTGACCGACGCTGTAAAGCTTGCCGTCGATAAGGTAGCCGTTGCCGAGCTTATCGTTTATGATAAAGTAATTTCTGGAATCCTGAAACCACACGGGCAGAGTGAACGGCACAAGTTTTCCTTTGACCTTTGCCAACGCCAACAAACGGTTATTATCATCGCGTCCGTTGCGGCGCAGTTGCTTACTCTCAAACGAGCCGAACTTTTCAATATCATCATAGTAAACCGACACTTTGTGCGACGGAATCGGCTTATAGAATGTCTTTGCATGATCCATAAACGCATCAAAGTACACTGCCTCAAAATGGTCTTCATAGAAAGTGAACTTCGACATGAAGATAATTTTGAGCGCGCTTACGCTTATAAAATATGTAAGCGCAGCCGCCACTGCAATGACGACGATGCGCTCCGGCGCCAGTCCTTTGAGAATGATGGACACGGCTTCGTAAATCAGCATCGCGGGAAACGCAAAGCCCACAAGGGCAAGCATAAGACTTCCCGCTTCAAACGGTCGGACAACTGTCTTTTTCATAGTGTTCTCCCTTTCAGTTTTTTACCAACTCTCTCTCCTTATCTGTATGAAAGAACGCGATATTGACCGTGAACTCCCTATCAGCCTCGCTGTATGCCCAATCGAACTCGCCGTTATATTTTCCCGCCATCGCCTTGATACTCTTTGTTCCAAGACCGTGGAAGCCGCCGGAATTCTTTGAAGTCCTGAGCGATTTGCCGACGGACTGCGGCTTGCGGTCGCTGGAATTGACGCAGGAAAGCATATCGAATTCATTGACCCTGTTTATCGAAAGCTCTATCGTTTTCTTTTCGGAAACGCTCGCCGCCTCGACCGCATTGTCGAGGATATTGCTCAGAAGCGTTATCAGATCCGGCGCATCCATAAACGAGAGGTTCGCCGTTCTTATATTGTATTCGAAGCTTATCCCGCTCGAATCGCAGATCGATTTATATTTGTTGAGCAGCAAAGCGAGGAACTTGTTCTTTGTGTTGCCAAACATCGAATGGTATTTTATATCGCCGTAGATATTCTCGATATATTCGCTGACTGCGGGATCGTTCGCGAGTGCTTTTATGGCGATAAGATGATTTTTCTCGTCGTGCGTTATAGTCTTGAGCATCTCGTTTTGCTGATCGAGCAGGGCGTAATAAGTCTGGTCGGTGCGCAGTCGCTCCGCCTCGCGCTGGGTCTTATAGAGCTCGTCCATCTTGCGCGAAGTGCGCCCGTAAAAGACGAAAGTCAGAAACGCCGATGCGATTATAGCGATTGACGCGACGGAAATTATAACACTTATATTCTTCGACAAATCGTAGCGCACGGAGATCATCCAGAAAGTATAGAGGATAACTATCGACGCTATAGGATAAATCAGCAGGAACGCGGGGATGCGCACGCCCTTCTGACCGCGCAGATACAGTCCCGCATAAACAGCCGCTTTCGTCAGAACGAAGAGGACGGACTTGCTCAGGAGCACCATAAGCAGATAAATATACAGGCTCGACCGATAGGTCTTTATATCTCCGCCGACTATGCCGAGCACGCTCATGACTATAAATTCCGACGCAGTGTTCGACACCGCTATGAACAGCGCGCCGAGCGTTGCGCCTTTGATATTGCATTCAAAGAAGAGCTTTGCAAACACGGAATCGATAACAAAGCAGAGCAAAATGTTGACGACCGTTGAATTAAACAGCAAAAACGCCGCATATGCCACGGCATAGAAAGCAATGCCGACCGCCGCTGCAACGGTTTTCCTGCCCTTATTGGCAAACAGATCGTTGAAGAACTGAAAGACAATAAAAAGCTCTATAGCATGTGAAAGTGCAGATAATAACTCCATTTTTCAGATCATCGTCCCCCGAAATAGTTGAGAAAAAAGTGACGGAACTCCGCCTGTTTTCTATAGGCTATGGGTATTTCGTACTTGCCGCAGAGCACAACGGTCGCGCGGGTGTAATCCGTTGCATAATGGACATTGACTATATAGCTCTTATGCACGCGGAAGAATGACGGCGCAGCGAGCTTTGAATCCCAGAAGTCAATGCCGTTTTCCGAATTGTACTCCCCCTGGGTCGTCACGACCCGCGTGGAGCGTCCGGCTATCTCAACAAAAACAATATCTTTTGAGAAGACACACACGGCTTTTCCGCTCTCTTTCACAAGAAAGCTTATGCGCGCCCTGTCGATGAGCTTCAGCGCTTTTTCGACCCCCGCTCTGAGCCGCCTTGCGTCGAGCGGTTTGGATATATATCTGAAAACGTGCAGATCCATGGCATCGTCGATATAGTCATCATACGATGTGATAAAAAATATAATGATATTGCGGTTTCTCTTCTTCAGCCTTGCGGCAATCTCAAGCCCGTTATACGGGGTCATCCCGATATCGAGAAAAGCCATATCATATGTTTCCGCGCTGTCATGCAGCTGCGCACTGTCAGATATGAGATCGAACCGCGCATCGATATTCTTCTCCGCAAGGGTCGTGCGAACCACCAATTCGATCTTTTTTACATAAGCACTGTCGTCATCACAAATTGCGATCTTCACGAAATGCCACTCCTCGTTGACAATTATACCATATGAGAAAACTCAAGTCAAATAGTTTAAATCGTTAAATCGTTGAGTCATCTTTCTGATGTATGTAACAGTCAACAAGGCGCCAGACCATCCTCTGCTCCTCGACGGAAAGCGACGAGAGCATCTCCCCTATCTGCTCGGGAAGAGAATCGCTTATCACGCCGGAGAAGAAATAGTCCGCGTTGCAGTCGAGAGCCTTGCAGATGAGCATAAAGCTGTTGAGCTTCGGATAGCTCCTGCCGTTCTCTATATTGGATATCTGATTATCAGAGACTCCTATAAGCTCCGCCAGCTCGGACTGTTTCATTCCGAGCAGCTTCCTGCGCTGCATTATCCGCGCCCCAATAACGGCATTCTTCTTTTCATCATTCACTTTCATCACCCATGGAAAATGTTACCATTTGCCGCTTTTAATTTGAACAAACTGCCATTTACTAACACAATTATATTTGTAATACGCTGTTATTTTATGCCGTTGTTAAATAATATTAAGGATTTGTGCAGTTTTGACGCAAAAATATGCAGTATTGTTTGTTATATTGAATTTTATTGTTGACATGTTATCATGTAGTTGTCCCAAAAATACCAAAGAAAGGAAATGCCGGACTTAAATGGAACCGGCAGCAGGTGGACAAAATGAAAAACATAGCAAAGAAAGCGGCAGAGTCTGTTATCACTCTCGCCAAGAAGAACGTCAAGGACGACATCAACTCGACCGGTTCGCCCTGGACCTATCAGCCCCGTATGCCCAAGAGCGCGGAGATCTACAAGAACAAATGATTTATGATCTGTCAGTTCGCCTGACTTCTCGCCTTGAGAAGCGCGGGTATCTGCCGGACAGCGAGGAAGAGATCGTGGCCTACGGTCTCTTTTCGTTGTTATCAAAGCTGATGTACGCGGTCATCTGCCTGATACTGGGACTGATTTTTTCGGTTCCGCTCGAGAGCATGATTTTCTACGCCGTATTCCTGTTCGTCAAGAAATACGGCGGCGGGTTTCACGCCTCGACCGAGGGCAGATGCATGATACTGTCGACGATAGAAATACTTTTGTCGATATGCTTTGTTTTCTTCGCCCTGCGCGAGTCCGTGGTTCTGAAATCCGGTGCGCTCGCATCGGCAGTGGCATACATTATAATATGCATCCTCTCCCCTGCGGCGGCGAAAGAGAAGCCGCTCGATAAAGCGGAGAAGATCCGCTATCGAGAGCGGTCGATAATCCGCGTCACCCCGACATTCGCAGCCATGACGGCGGCGTTCATCTTCGGCTATCCGAGAATATGTGCTCCGCTTTGCTCCGCGCTGATGCTTGAGGGCGTCATGCTGACGGCAGGCAGGATATCACTGAGAAGATACAGCGAAGCGGCAGAAGAGTAAACACAAAAGCCATCTCTGAAAAAGGGATGGCTTTTGTGTTTTTAGTATATAAATTGAGCCGCCCCATTAAGGAACGGCTTTTTGTTTATTTTTCTTTTCCAATCGTCACGGTGCTCTGTCCCCTGTGGCGAATGAGCCTTTGGACGGTGAATGTGCCGTCGTTTTTGATATTTATAAGCTGGCCGCCCCTGAAAGGCACGACATAGATATTATGGTCGCACGATAGACCGTAGCTGAGCCTTATCCCGTGATATTCGGCGGAATAGTTGTTCATATGGTCGTGACCCGCGAAGCACGCGACGGGAGCGTCAGCGAGTAATGATGGAATCCCTTTCAGCGCCAACAGAAATATATTTTATCTGCACGCCGATCTGCGTTTCTATGAAGTCGATATATTTTTTCGCCGCTTCGGGCAGTTCATCGAACGAGCGGCAGTCGGAGATATCCTCTTTCCAGCCGTCAAAATACTCATAGACGGGCTTTGCGTTATTGAGCGCGCTGCCGGTCGGGAAAGTATCGACGCGCTTTCCGTCTATTTCATATGCGACGCAGACGGGGATTTTATCGAAATAAGAGAGAATGTCAAGCTTTGTCAGCGCGATTGCGGTTGCGCCCTGGACACGCGCTCCGTAGCGCGAGGCCACGACATCGAAGCCGCCGACCCTTCTCGGTCTGCCGGTAGCCGCGCCATATTCGTTGCCCGCCCGGCGAAGTATTTCGCCCTCTTCACCGAACAGCTCGCACACGAACGGACCCTCGCCAACGCAGGTCGAGTAGGCTTTCATAACGCCTATGCTCTCGTCAAGATGTAACTGCGGAATGCCCGCGCCGATAGTCGAAAATGCGGCGATGCTGTTTGACGACGAGGTATACGGATAAATGCCATAATCAATATCCCTGAGTGCGCCGAGCTGAGCTTCAAAGAGTATCTTTTTGCCCTCGTCAGCCGCTTTGCTCAAATATTCCGACGTGTCGCAGATATACGGGAGCAGCGGCTTGCCATATGTGCGAAGCCAGGTGAGCATTTTTTCGGCGTCGATAGGCTCGTGGTGATATCCGCCCTCGATGAGCAGGTTTTTCCACTCGACGATATCCCTGAGATGATCGGCGACGCCGTCTATGTCGCGCAGATCGCCCATACGAATGGTCTTTTTCATATATTTGTCCGCATAGACGGGCGCGATTCCCCGGCGGGTCGAGCCGAATTTTTTATCGGAGAGTCTGTCCTCTTCGAGGCAGTCCTGTATCCTGTGATAGGGCATGCAGATAGTTGCGCGGTCGCTGATTTTCAAGTTTTCCGGGGATATCTCTATCCCCTTTTCGCGCAGCCTGCCGATCTCGCCGACGAAGTGCTCGATGTCAATGACCATTCCCGTGCCCATGACGTTCACTGTGCCGTCGCGCAGAATGCCGGACGGGAGCAGATTGAGAATAAACGTGCCCTTTTCGTTGACGACGGTGTGACCCGCATTGTTTCCGCCCTGATAGCGCGAAACTATATCAAAATCCTGCGAAAGATAATCGACGATGCGTCCCTTGCCCTCGTCGCCCCAGTTGACACCGACTATCGCTGATAACATAATGATTGCTCCTTCTTTCGTTTGACTTGCCGCCATGCGGCGTGATTTCAGTTTTCGCTGTGTTTTGCGCCGTTTTCCGCGCTGAGGATAAGCTCTTCCTCTTCGCGGATGAACATCATGCCGAAGCTTATCAAAAGCAGTCCGCAGGATATCCAGATCGACTTCTCGCCGAGTCTCCCGGTAACAAAGCTGCCGACACCCGCGCCGACGGCAAAGACCAATATGACCGCGAAATATGTAAGCGCCTTTTTGAGTATCGCCTTATCCTTTGTGCGAAAATAGGCGCAGAGAGCCTCAGTGCCGCTTCGCATATTGCCGATGCACATCGTACTGGCATAGGCATGGCCGCGCACCTTATGGAATGTCTGCACCTGAAGCGCGCAGACGAACGAGACGAGCGCATTCGCGAGAGGATCGAGCTTCTGCGGCATGAATCCGACCGCAAACAGCAGAACTATCTCATCGATAAGAATCAGCTGCCGCCAGTGGATTTTCTCGTAGTTTTTGAACCGCATATGCACCACTTCCGCTATCGCGATGCCGATGATAAACGACACAACGGGGATGAGATATTTGATGACCCTGCTTCTGTCCGCGTCGACAAGAGCAGTGCTCATGAGTACGATGTTTCCCGTCTGCGCATTTGCAAAGACCGAGCCGCGGCAGCAATAAGTATAGGCATCCTGAAATCCGCCGGAGAGTATTATGAACACCGCCGCGCGGAATTTGTCAGACATCTGTCCGTGAAATCCGTTTTTGAGCTTCATGCAGACACACGACCCTTGGATTTATCGGCAGTCAGCCTGTCTATGCTGACAAGCTTCGTGCAGAGTGCGAGCACGCGCACCGCGAGAGTTATCTCTTCGACCGTTGCAAACGACGGGGCGAGCCTTATATTTTTATCCTCCGGGTCGAGTCCGTGCGGATAAGTTGCCCCGGCGGGAGTGAATGTAACGCCGCAGTCGCCGCACATCTTCACGACCTTTCCGGCGCAGCCCGGCATGGTGTCAAACGAGAGGAAATACCCGCCCTTGGGCGTTGTCCACTCTGCGATGCCCAAGCCGCCCAGTTCTTCGTCCAGCACTTTATATACCGAATCAAACTTCGGCTTCAAAATGGCGGCGTGCTTTTTCATATGTGCTTTAAGTCCGGCGCTGTTTTTGAAATATCTCGCGTGCATCAGCTGGTTCATCTTATCCGGCCCGATTGTCGCGAATTTCAAAAAGCTCTTTATATCTATCAGATTGGCCGGACTCGCCGCGACAGCCGCAACGCCCGCGCCCGGGAAGGTTATCTTGCTCGTGGAGCAAAACTCATAGACCATATCGGCGCTGCCGGCTTTTTCGCATTCCTCAATTATATCCGGTATCTGCGCATTGTCGCCGTCAAAGGCGTGGACACAGTAGGCATTGTCCCAGAAGATACGGAAATCCTCCGCCGCCGGCTTCAATGCGGCGAAGCGTCTGACCGTCTCGTCGCTGAACACGATTCCCGTTGGGTTCTGGTATTTCGGCACGCACCAGATACCTTTCACCTTTTCGTCCTTTATCAATTTTTCGACCTCGTCCATATCGGGACCCGTCGGCAGCATCGGCACGGGGACAAGCTCGAAGCCGAAATGCTCGGTTATTGCAAAATGGCGGTCATATCCGGGGACGGGGCAGAGGAACTTGCGCCCTTCAACCTCCTGCCAGGGTTTCGCGCCGCAGATTCCGTCGGTCATGCCGTGGCTGACTATCTGATACATCATAGTAAGGCTGCTGTTCCCGCCAACAAGCGTATGCGACGAGTGCGTGCCCATCATATGCGCGAGCAGGCGCTTTGCCTCCGGGATTCCGTCAAGTCCGCCGTAGTTGCGGCAATCCTGCCCGCTCTCGGAGTCGAGGATGCTGCGGCTGTCGATAACATCGAGCATACCGAGCGACAAATCCAGCTGCTCCGCCGACGGCTTTCCGCGCGACAGATCGAGCGTCACGCCGTTTTTTAGAAGTTTTTGTAGCTCTTTCGCAGCTTTCTCTTTTTCTGCTGCCAGCTCTTCGCTGCTTGCTTTCAGATAATTCAAAGTAATTCTTCTTTCCGGGCTTTACTTTTTTTGACGAGTGTATTATAATCCAGTTGCAGACATGTGTAAAATCTATAATACATATATCAACGATATCTAAAACATATATCAGCGGAGGCTTATCATGAACATAAACTACGACTACTACCGAATCTTTTACTTCGTCGCAAAATACGGCAACATCTCACAGGCCGCGAAGCTGCTTTTGAACAACCAGCCCAATCTGACAAGGACGATAAAGAACCTCGAAAGCGAGCTCGGCTGCCCCCTGTTTTCGCGCACAAACCGCGGCATGCGCCTGACGCCGGAGGGTCAGAAGCTGTATGAGCACATCAAGGTCGCCATCGAGCACATCGAGGCGGGCGAAGAAGAGATAACCGAGAGCAAGAATTTGCAGACGGGCACGGTTTTCGTCGCGGCGAGCGAGGTCGCCCTGCGCTGCCTGCTTCTGCCAGTGCTCAAAAAATTTCGCATGCTCTATCCCGGGGTTCGCATACGCATCAGCAACCACTCGACCCCGCAGGCAATAGCCGCGCTCAAGGACGGAACGGCGGATATCGCAATCGTCACGACTCCGACCGTCCGCTCCGCCTCGCTGAGCGAAACCCCGCTTCGCTCCGTGCGCGAGGTGGCGATATGCTCGCCGGCATTCAAAGAGCTGCTCGGCAGAAAGATAAGCCTCGCCGATCTCGGTAACTATCCGCTGATATCTCTCGGCACGAGCACAAAATCATTCGAGTTTTATTCGGCGTTCTTCACCGAGCACGGTCTGCCATACAGCCCTGACATCGAAGCGGCAACGGCAGATCAGATTCTCCCGATGGCGCAGGCGGATCTCGGAGTCGGATTCGTGCCCGAGGAGTTCGTAAATCCTTCCGACAACGTGCGGATAATCGACCTCGAAGAAGAGATACCCGAGCGCAGCATCTGCCTTATAAAAAGAAAAGAGCAGCCGCTGAGCGTGGCTGCAAAAGAACTTGAAAGAATGATAATAGAACTGGCGAGCGGAGAGTGAAAAGTGAAAAAGTAAAAATCGGCAAACATCTGACGATACTTGCCGATTTTTGGTGCGGATAACAGGGATCGAACCTGCATGGTTGCCCACCGGATCCTAAATCCGGCGCGTCTGCCAATTCCGCCATATCCGCATATGTGCCGTCCACGGAATACCCGGCACGGCTTTTAACTGTTATATTATATCAGGGATAATAATTATTTTCAAGTTTTTCGCGTCCGGAGCTACAAAAAATAAAAAAAAGCTTGCTTTTTTGCGAGTTATCTGTTATCATATCATCTGTTACCGAGTAAAGAAGGAGGTGCGACACATGGCAAAATGCGAATATTGCGGTAAGGATGTGTCTTTCGGCATCAAGGTTTCCCATTCTCACAGACGTTCAAACAGAACCTGGAAGCCCAACATTAAAAGGGTCAAGGCTATAGTGAACGGCTCTCCCAAGAGAGTTTATGCATGTACTCGTTGCCTTCGTTCCGGCAAAGTTACACGCGCTGTCTGATGACCGAACAGATATTCACGGCACTGTTTTAAACGGTGCCGTAATTTTTTTGCCTTTTTATATTCACGCTCCGGCATCTTTTTGGGGCGGGTATAATACTATTATATGTTCTGTACCCTCCTGACCGCTGACAAAGTTTATGACATAATTGTAAACTTTGGAAAAAGGTATTGATTTTTGGTACAAATGGGTTTAGAATATGAATTAGCACTCGGGGATGTAGAGTGCCAAAAGATTTTTAAGCTTGCATTTTTTATAATTCAGGAGGAATCGATATGAACATTAAACCGCTTGCAGACAGAGTTGTTGTCAAGCCTGTCGAGGTTGAAGAAACTACGAGCAGCGGCATTATCCTCGCCGCTTCCGCACAGGAGAAGCCCCAGGTCGCTGAGGTCGTTGCAGTGGGTCCCGGCGGACTCGTTGACGGCAAGGAAGTTGAGATGTACGTCAAGGTCGGCGACAGAGTCATAACCGGCAAATATTCCGGCACTGAGGTCAAGCTCAACAAAGAGGAATACACCATAGTCCGTCAGAGCGACATTCTCGCTATCGTAGAATAATCGGAGGTAATTCATCATGGCAAAACAGATCATTTACGGTGAGGAAGCCCGCAAGGCTCTCCAGGCCGGTATCGATAAGCTCGCTAACACAGTTAAAATCACGCTCGGCCCCAAGGGCAGAAACGTTGTGCTCGACAAGAAGTACGGCGCTCCCCTCATCACCAACGACGGTGTCACCATCGCCAAGGATGTTGAGCTCGAAGATCCCTTTGAGAACATGGGCGCTCAGCTGATAAAGGAAGTCGCCACAAAGACAAATGATGTCGCGGGCGACGGCACCACCACCGCTACCCTGCTCGCTCAGGCACTCGTCCGCGAGGGCATGAAGAACGTTGTTGCAGGCGCAAACCCGATGGTCATCAAGAAGGGCATCCAGAAGGCCGTTGACGCCGCTATCGAGGCCGTCAAGTCCCACTCTCAGCCTGTTAAGGGCACCGAGGACATCGCAAGAATAGCTACTATCTCCTCCGCTGACGAGGACATCGGCAGAATCATTGCCGACGCTATGGAGAAGGTCACCTCCGACGGCGTTATCACCGTTGAGGAGTCGAAGATTGCACAGACCGAGGCAGAGGTTGTCGAGGGCATGCAGTTCGACAGAGGCTACATTTCCCCCTACATGGTAACCGACACCGACAAGATGGAAGCTGTCATTGACGACGCTCTCATTCTTATCACAGACAAGAAGATCGCAAGCATTCAGGATCTTCTTCCCCTGCTCGAGCAGATCATGCACGCAGGCGGAAAGCTTATCATCATCGCTGAGGACATCGAGGGCGAGGCTCTTTCGACCATCCTTGTCAACAAGCTTCGCGGCGTGTTCACCTGCGTGGGCATCAAGGCTCCCGGCTTCGGCGACAGACGCAAGGAGATGCTTCAGGATATCGCCATTCTCACCGGCGGCAAGGTCATCACCTCCGAGCTCGGTCTTGAGCTCAAGGACACCCAGATTTCCGATCTCGGCCGCGCACGCCAGGTCAAGGTCTCCAAGGAGAACACCATCATTGTTGACGGCGCAGGCGACAAGGACGCTATTAAGTCCAGAGTCAACCAGATCCGCACCCAGATCGAGAACACCGCTTCCGACTATGACAGAGAGAAGCTTCAGGAGCGCCTTGCAAAGCTTGCAGGCGGCGTAGCGGTCATCAAGGTCGGCGCAGCTACCGAGACTGAGATGAAGGAGAAGAAGCTCCGCATCGAGGACGCTCTCGCAGCAACCAAGGCAGCTGTTGAAGAGGGTTCCGTTGCAGGCGGCGGCGTCGCACTGCTCAACGCTATCCCCGCTGTCAAGGCTCTGCTTGACAGCACCGAGGATTCCGACGAGAAGACCGGCGTGAAGATCGTTCTCAAGGCTCTTGAAGAGCCCGTTCGCCAGATTGCTTCCAACGCGGGACTTGAGGGTTCGGTTATCATCAACCACATCGTTGAGTCCGGCAAAATCGGCTACGGCTACAACTTCGCTTCCGACGGATATGTTGACATGTTCGAGGCAGGCGTTGTTGACCCGACAAAGGTCACCCGCTCCGCTCTGCAGAACGCCGCTTCCGTTGCGGCAATGGTTCTGACCACAGAGAGCCTTGTCACCGACAAGCCCGACCCGGCAGCAGACGCGGCAAACGCCGCAGCGATGGCTGCACAGGCCGGCGGTGGAATGTATTAATCCAAAGCTGAATAAATAATTTGAGCCGCTCGGGCAACCGGGCGGCTTGATTTTTTTGGTATTGCAAAATTGAGATTTGTCCATCACTCGAGCCACAGCAAAGTAAAAGCAAGTGTTTCAGCCAATTTTTACAATCAAGCTTTCAACAGCCGCGCCGCAGTGTTTGAAGTCTAACTGAGATAGGCGAGGGAACGGCTTT